>Ga0137412_10001555_pt1 | contig 17914 bp, 19 predicted proteins | sample CZODoug2_1_16fun_FD_122160 | JGI IMG/M metagenome (GOLD analysis project Ga0137412, IMG submission 122160) | Vadose zone soil fungal communities from Angelo Coast Range Reserve, California, USA - CZODoug2_1_16fungal (Hybrid Assembly) | ecosystem: Environmental > Terrestrial > Soil > Vadose zone...
ACCGTCGCCATCTGCGCCGCGGCGATGAGAAGCCCGGGAAGGAAACCCGCGAGATACATGGCGCCGATCGAGGTCGAGATCACCCCGCCCCAGACGATCATCAGGATCGAAGGCGGGATGATCACCGCCAGCACCGCCGAGACCGCGGTGATCGCGATCGAAAAAGACAAGCCGTATCCCTCCTTCACCTGCGCGTCGATGAAGATCTTGCTCTGGCTCGCCGCGTCCGCAGTCGACGAGCCCGAGATCCCGGCGAAGAACACCGAGAGCAGCACGTTGATCTGGGCGAGCGCGCCCGGGAAGTGCCCCACCATCGAGCGCGACAGGCGCACCAGCCGGTCGGTGACCCCGCCCACGTTCATCAGGTTCGCGGTGAGGAGGTAGAACGGCACCGCGAGCAGGATGAAGGAGTTGTAGGCCTTGAAGGTCTCGTTGAACAGCATCATCGGCGACAGGCGCGGCTCGAGGATCAGGCTCGGCAGGCACGCGAGGCCCAATGCGAACGCCACCGGCACACGCAATACGAAGAGCACGAGGAAGGTGCCGAAGAGGACGATCGCCGCCGCGCCGGGGGACAGCGCCGCGGACATCATCGGCCGGATTTCCCCGCGAGCACGCGGAAGCTCGCGACGAACGCTTCACCGAGGAAGAGCACCCAGATCACGCCCGCCACCGGCCACGCCATGAAGATGAACGCCATCGGCAGCTCGGCGAGCTCGGAGCTCTGGTCCCAGCCGAAGCGCACGAACCCGACGCCCCACCACACGAACACCAGCGCGAACACGAGGACGAGCAAGTTGGTGACGATCTGCACGAACGCGTTCGCCCGCGGCGGGAGATCGGGCAGCACGTCGACCACGAAATGCGACCCCTCGCGCACGCCGATCATCGCGCCGAGCATGATCATCCAGATGAACAGGAACCGCGACAGCTCCTCGGTCCAGATCCACGAGGGGATCAGCGCCGTGTAGCGCGAGACGATCTGCAGCGTGACCGGGACGATCAGGATCGCCACGGTGGCCGCCATCAGCCACGTGAGCAGCCGATGGGTGCCGTCGATGAGTTTCTTCAAGCTTGCTCGTTCAGGCTACTTCGTGTTGTTGATCGCGGCGAAGATGCCGTCGGCTCCGATCTCCTTCGCGTACGCCTCCATCACCGGATCCACGAGCTTCTTCATCTGCGCGCGGTCGGTGAAGGTGATGCGCTTGAGCTTGCCGGCCTTTTCCAGCGCGACCAGCTTGGCCGTGTCCTCGGATGACTCGACCTGGCGGCCATAGGCGCCCGCCTCTTTGCCCGCACGGATGATCGCCGCTCGCAGGTCGGAGGGCAGGCCGCGGAAAGTCTTCCCGGAAAAGCAGATCGGCCGGATCGTGATCGCGTGCTCGGTCATGGAAAGGTTCGGCCCGACCTCGTAGAACTTCATCGACTCCACGCCGGCGGCCTCGTTCTCGCCCGCCGAGATGACGCCGTTCTGGATGGCGTTGTACACCTCGTTGTACGCGATCACCGTGGGCGACATGCCGATCGCGGCGAAGGTGCGGCTCCAGATCGGCGCGCCCTGCACGCGCACCTTGAGGTTCTTCATCTCGGCGAGGTTGCGCACCGGCTTGTTGACGAAGATGTTGCGCGTGCCGCCGCCCGCGTAGCCGATCAGCATCACGTCGGCCTTCTGCGCGATCTCGTCGGCGATCGGCTTCAGCAGGTCCGCATCCAGTACCTTGTTCCAGTGGTCGAGATCGCGGAACAGGAAAGGCGCGTCGATGAATGGCGCCGCCTTGGAGAACGTGGACATGTGCGCCGGGGACACGATGCCGTAGTCCACGCCCTTGCCCTGGTTCATGTAGGCGAAGTAGTCCTTCTCCAGCCCGAGCTCGCTGTTCCTGTGGAGGACGAAGACGATCGGCTTTGCGTAGTACTTCTTCACCAGCTCCTCGAATTTCAGGAGCGACTTGTTGAAGGCATGGTCGTCGTTGAACTGGACCGCGCCGTGCAGGGTGATGGTCTGCGCGAACGCGGGTGCCGCTACGGCCGCCGCCACGGCCGCGGCCGCCCAAGCCAGAACCTGTCTGCGTATCATGATTGCCTCCTCGTCTCCTTGATGGTGACGCGCCACAGCGTGCGCGCATCGTCCGGGTCGGTCAGCGTCGCCGAGTGCAGGAGCGACGCGTTGTCCCAGATTACCACGTCGCCCACGCCGTACCTCAGCCGGTAACGATACTTCTGGAGCGTCGCGTGGCGCCTGAGCTCGTCGAGCAGCGCGCGCGCCTCGCCTTCGGGCATGCCCTCGATGCCGAACGAGCTGCCCGAGACCGCGTAGAGCGCCGTGCGGCCCGTGACGGGATGACGCCGCGCAAGCGGATGCCTGACCCAGCCGAGCTTGCGCTTCTGCTCCCCGCTCAGCAGCGAGGCCGCGGTGCGCGAACGTTCCTCGAGATCGTCGCGGTTGCCGTAATGATGCAGCCCGATCAGCCCCTCCAGCGTTTTTTTCATCGCGTCGGGCAGATCGTCGTAGGCGGCGTACTGGTTTGCAAACAGCGTATCGCCGCCCGCGCGCGGCACCTCGATCGAGTACAGCAGCGTCGCCCGCGCGGGCATCTCCAGGTACGAATAGTCGGTGTGGAAATAGGTCCCGGCATCGGCGAGCCCCGCCGGCTTGCCGTCGCGCACCACGTTCGACAGGATCAGGATGTCGGCGTACTCGGGATGGTGGAACTGGTCGACCACGTGCGGCTCGGGCGGCCCGAAGCGGCGCGCGAATCCGAGAAACTCGCGCGCCGTCAGCTTCTGCCCGCGGAACACGAGGACCTGGCCGGCGAAGAAGGCTTCTTCGACTTCACCGAAAACGCCATCGGAAAGCGGCCGGGCGAGATCGACCCCGCTCGCTTCCAGGGCGAAACCTCGGTCTAGCCTTTTGAGTCGCATCCGTAGGCGAAGCAGGTGCCGGGAGTCATAAAGCGGGTGCGGTTGATCATACGCCAGGGTGTCACCGCGCCTCCATCGCCCGGATGAAATCGGCGAGCCGCTTGCCGGCCTCGTCCGGGTAGCGGCGCTCGAGTGGCTAGGACTCGCCGCCGTCGCGCTCGGGGCCGGGGTAGCGCGATGCCGCGCGGCGCAAGAACTGGAACTGCAAGTGGATCCGCGTGCAGGCGTCGCAGATGGCGAGGTGAAGCCGCAGCGCGGTGCGCTGCGGGAGACTGAGCTTCCGGTCGAGCCCCTCGGAAATCAGGCGGCCCGCCTCTTTGCAGGTGAGCTTCAGCTTCATTGCGCGCGCCACCTCGTCATGCGCCTATCGCGAACCACCGCTCCTCCAGGCAAGCGCGCAGACTCATACGAGCCCTGTACAGAAGCACCCAGCAGTTGGTCGCCGTGATCGCAAGCTCCTTACAAATCTCGTCCGTCTCGATCCCCATCACCTCGCGCATCATGAAGACCCTCGCCGTGTTCTTCGGAAGGCCCTCCAGGCAACCCTCGAGCGTTTCGAAGAACCTGCGCTGGGAAAGCGCCGCTTCGGGATCGCCCCATTCGGCCGGCATGCTGGCGTAGTGGCCATCTTCCCCGTACAGAGCATCGAAATCTTCCAGGGACGTCTCCGCGTCCGGCAAATCGAGGGGCCGCTCGCGGCTCGCGCGGCGGATGAGGTCGATGATCTTGTGCTTGAGGATCCCCACCAGCCAGGTGCGCACGGAGGACTTTCCGGCAAAATCCTTTGCGCCCCGGATCGCCGCCATCAGCGTCTCCTGAACGGCGTCCTCGGCCTGTGCCTGGTTTCGCAGCTGCAGCATCGCGAACCTCAACAACACCGGCCGATGCTTCTCGAGGTCCAAGGCTCGCTCTTCCATTACTATTCGAGCCTCACCGCCGGGTCGCTGTATACGAAGCGCCCGCCGACCATGGTGGCGACCGGCTTGAGGCTCTCGATCTGCTTCTCGGGAATCGAGAGGATGTCGGCCGGGAGTATAACCAAGTCGGCGAGCTTGCCGCGCTCGATCGAGCCCTTGAGATTCTCCTCGAAAGTGAGCCTGGCGTTGTTGATGGTGAAGACTCGCAGCGCCTCTTCCCTCGTGATCCGCTGGTTGGCGCCGTAGACTCCGTCCGAGATCGTCTCGCGCGAGATGAAGTGGTACATCGCCCAGAACGGGTTGTAGGGAATCACGGGCGAATCGGTGCCGCCGGCGACGAGGATTCCCTGGTCGAGGAAGCTGCGCACCGGCGTCACCTGCTCGGCGCGCTCGCGGCCCCAGTACTCGATCAGGCTCGGGCCGGCGCGATACAGGTGGTCCTGCGCCGAGATCACCAGCTCGAGCGCCTTCACGCGCGGATAGTGGTCGGGCCGGCCGATGAAGAAGTGCTCGATCGACCAGCGCCGGCCGCGGATCGAGCGGTCGCGATCCGCCGCGGCGTAGGCGTCCAGCACCTGATCGATCGCGGCGTCGCCCACCGCGTGCGTCGCGACGCGCCAGCCGAGGCGATTCAGCTCGCGCACTACGGCAACGTAATCGTCGAGCGGGACCACCTGGATTCCCTTGAACTTCCCGCCCTTCCCGAACGGCTCTTCGTAAGCCGTGCGCATATGCCCGCCTTCGAATCCGCCGTCGACCAGCGTCTTCATGCCGCCGATGCGCAGCCACTCGTCGCCCTCGTCGGGCTTGACGTTCCACGAGGCGATCGTCTCGCGCATCTTTTCCACGCTCGAATAATCGAAGATGCGCATCAGGTAATTGACGCGAAGGGTCAGTTTCCCCTGCGCCCTCAGCTGCTGGAACATGCGGTAGGGCTCGATCGCGCTTCCGCCGAACTGGAACTGCCCGGGAATGCGGATTCCGGTGAGCCCCGCGGCGTTGAGGAGCTTCATCTGGGCGACGATCTGCTCCTCGGTGAGCTTGGGCGGCGGCGGCAGCTTTACCAGGCCGCGCGCGGTGTCGACCAGCTCGCCGTTCAGCTCGCCGTCCGCGTCGTGGCCGATCTCGCCTCCGGGCGGCACGGGCGTCGTACGCGAGACGCTCCAGCGCTGCATCGCCGCCGAGTTGACGATGAACTCGTGTCCGCCGCGCACCAGCACGACCGGATTGTCCGGCGCGATGCGGTCGAGGTCCCTTCGGTGCGGCAGGCGCTTCTCGCGCAGCTGCGCTTCGTGCCAGTCGGAGTTGGACACGACGAGATCCCCGGGCTTGCTTGCCTTCACCCGCGCCTCGACCGCGCCGAGGAGCTCGGCCATGCTGCGGACGCCCGCGAGATCCACGCCCGGCCCGCCGCCCGCGTTGTGCAAGTGCCCGTCCATGAGCCCCGGGATCACGGTGCGCCCGCGCAGATCGATGGCCTTCGTTGCCGGACCCGCCGTCCGGCGCACCGCGTCGTTCGCGCCGACCGCGACGAAGCGATCCCCGCGGATCGCCACGGCTTGCGCGATCGAGAACGCGGAATCGACCGTGACGATCTTGCCGTTGTAGAGAACGACGTCAGGCGCTTCGGCGCCGTTGAGCCCGGGTGCACCCGAGCAGGCAGCGAGCACGGCGGCGAGGATGCTGGCGGTGATTCGCTTGGCGAAACGCACGTGTCCTCCGAATATCAATCCGCCCTGGCGCCCGAAGACCTGACGATGGCCTCGTACGAAGCGTGGTCCCTGCGCACGAACGCGGCGAATTCCTCGGGCGAGGCGGAGACTTCAGGCTCCATCGCCTCGCGCGCGAGCTTCTGCGCGACCTGCGGCAGGCGCATGACCCGGGTGATGGATGTATACAGGCGCTGCTTCACCTCGGGCCGCACGCCGGGCGGCGCCCAGATGCCCCACCAGCTCCCCAGGTCCAACCCCGGCACGCCCGCCTCCTCCATCCCGGGCACGCCCGGGACCATGGGCGAAGCCGCGCGCGTGATGAGCGCGAGCGGCACGAGCTTGCCAGCGCGGATCTGCGGCAGCACCACCGGCGTCGTGCCGATCATCACCTGCACGTCGCCCGCCAGCACCGCCTGCAGCGACGGCGCGCCGCCCTTGAACGGCACGTGCTGCATGTCGGTGCCCATGATGCGGTTCAATTCCGCGCCCGCGAGGTGCTGCGAGGTGCCGTTGCCGGGCGAAGCGTAGAACCACTTGCCCGGCTCGCTCCTGACCCTGGCGATCAGCTCCTTCATCGAACCGATCCCGCGCTCGGGCGTGACGCAGACGATGATGCTCATCAGCGCGACCTCGGTGATCGGCGTGAAATCTCGGTGCGGATCCCACGAGAGGTTTTTGTACAGCCAGGGATTGATCGCGTGCGTGAAATTGCCGGCGAGCAGGATAGTGTAGCCGTCGGGCGCGGCGCGCGCGACGTGCTCCGCGGCGATGTTGGAGCCGGCGCCGGGCTTGTTGTCCACCACCACCGGCTGGCCGATTTCCCGCGTCAGCTCGTCGGCGACGATGCGCGCGAGAAAATCGCCGCTGCCCCCGGGTGGAAATCCGACCACGAGGCGCAGCGGCCGGTCCGGATAGCCTTGAGCCCACGCCGTCAGCGAAGCGACCATGAGCAGAACCACGGCCAGGGCACGACGCGCGATGAACAGCATGAAAGCCTCCTTCAGCTGGACCTTACCGCCTGCGGCCATACGGTATCATGGCACGGCATATTTCAAATGATCACCCCGGGGGTTCCCATGCGCCGCATCACCGCATTCGCAGCAGTCGTCCTCCTCGCCGGATCCGCGATCCCGGCGTTCGCCCAGGTCAGCGCGTATGAAGGCGCGCGCGTCATCGTCGGCGACGGCCGCGTGGTCGAGAACACCACGCTGGTCGTGGACGGCGCCAAGCTCGCGCAGGCGGGCGCCGCCGCCGACGTGCGCGTACCCTCGGGCGCGAGGCGCGTCGATCTCAGGGGCAAGACGGTGATGCCGATGATCGTCGACACGCACGTCCACCTGAGCACTACGCGCGACGCGCTCCTGCGAGACCTGAGAGCGCGGGCCTATTGGGGCGTGAGCGCCGTCCTGAGCATGGGCACGGACGGCTACGAGGTGCTCGGCGTGCACAATGAGGTGATTCCCGGAGCCGCGCGGTACTTCAGCGCGGGGCGCGGCATCACCAGCCCTGAGCCGGGGCGCACGACCGCGCCCTACTGGATCACCAGCGCGGCAGAAGGCCGCAAGGCGGTGGACGAGCTCGCGGGGCACAAAGTGGACATCGTCAAGATCTGGGTCGACACGAGGGAAGGCAAGTACAAGAAGCTGACCACTGAAATGTACGGCGCAATAATCGACGAGGCGCACAAGCGGGGCTTGAGGGTGACGGCGCACCTCTTCGATCTCGAGGACGCGAAGGGCCTCGTGCGCGCGGGCGTCGACGTGCTCGCGCACGGAGTTCGCGACAAGGATATCGACGACGAGTTCGTCGCCATGTTCAAGGCGCATCCGAACCTGGTCCTCACGCCGAACCTTCCGGAGCGCGGCGTGAAGGTCGACCTGGGCTGGATGAAGGCCGGCCTCTCCCCGGAGGACTTCGCGAAGCTGGAGAAGGCGAACGTCGACAATCCGAAGGCACAGGCCTTCTACGGCATCCAGGCGCGCAACCTGGCCAAGCTGAACGCGGCGGGCGCGCGCATCGTGCTCGGAAGCGACGGCAACCGGCCCTGGGGTCCGCACGAGGAGATGCAGGACATGGTGGTCGCCGGCATGACGCCGACGCAGGTCATCGTGGCGGCGACGCGCAACGGCGCCGAGCTCCTGCGCATGGACGCCGGCACGCTCGTCGCCGGCAAGAGCGCCGACTTCATCGTGCTCGACGCGAACCCGCTGGACGACATCGCCAACACGCGGCGCATCTCGCAGGTGATCCTGCGCGGCGCGGCGGTGGAGCGCTCCAAGCCGCTGTTCTAGTCGTATGGATGCGGATGTACTGATCGTCGGAGGCGGCCCCACCGGGCTGATGCTCGCCAATCAACTCGGGCGCCGCGAAATCCGCGCGACGATCGTGGACCGGCATTCCGGGCCGGCGCAGCAGACGCGCGCGATGGCGGTGCAAGCGCGCACGCTCGAGATCTACTCCATGCTCGGGATCGCCGAGCGTGCGCTCGAGCTGGGCCGCCGCGGCACCGGCGCCAACATGTGGTCGGAAGGAAAGTGGGCGGCGCGCATCCCGCTGGGCGACATCGGCAAGAGCATCAGCCCGTTTCCCTTTGTCCTGATGCTCGGCCAGGACGACAACGAGCGGATCATGGGCGACCACCTGCGCAACTGGGGCATGGCGGTGCAGTGGAACACAGAGCTCACGGGCATCAGGCAGGAACCCGGTCACGTAAGCGCAACGCTCGAGCAGCCGGATGGCTCCACCCGCAAGGTCCAGGCCGCGTATGTCGCGGGCTGCGACGGCGGACACAGCGCGGTGCGCGAGCTCTGCGGCATCACCTTTCCCGGCGCGGCGTACGAGCACGTGTTCTTCGTCGCCGATACCGAGGCGACGGGCCCCATGGTCGCGGAAGAGCTGAACATCTACCTGTGGCGCGAAGGATTTCACCTGTTCTTCCCGATGCGCGGCAAGGATCGCTGGCGGGTGATCGGCATCCTCCCCAAGAAGCTGCAAGGGAGAGACGACGTCACGTTCGAGGAGCTGAGCCCCGATATACGGCGGGAGGCGGGAGCCAAGCTGGACTTCAAGGAATGCAGCTGGTTCTCCATCTACCACATCCATCACCGCGCCGCGGAGAAGTTCCGCGACCGGCGCTGCTTCCTGCTCGGTGACGCGGCGCACGTGCACAGCCCGGCCGGCGGACAGGGCATGAACACCGGGCTGCAGGATGCGTACAACCTGGGCTGGAAGCTCGCGCTCGTGGTCAAGGGCCATGCGGACGCCGCGCTGCTCGACAGCTACGAGGCCGAGCGCATCCCGGTCGCGCAGCGCTTGCTGGCGACGACCGACCGGGCATTCATGCTCGTGGTTTCCGACAGCTGGCTCGCGGGGCTTTTCCGCACGCGCATCCTCGCGAGAATCGTGGCCTTCGTGATGACTTTCGAGCGGCCGAAGCGGCTCGCGTTCCGGACCGTCTCCCAGACCGGCATCGCCTACCGGGAAAGCCCGCTGTCGAAAATGTTGCCGGGCCTGCCCAAAGGCGCTCCGCGCGCGGGCGACCGCTTCCCGTGGCTGCAACTCAGGCTGCGGGAAAACGGTCCGGTCGAGGACCTGTTCCAGAAGCTCGACGACACGCGCTACAACCTGATCGTCACCGGGCAGCCCGCGCCATCGGGAGAAGCGCTGGGACTCGGCGACCTCTTGCGCGTCCATGCCATTCCCGACGACGCGCACAACGCGCAAGAGCTCGCACGCGTCCGGATCCCGGCGCCGGCCTTCTATTTGCTGCGTCCGGACGGCCACGTCGGGCTCGCCGGGACTCGCCTGGAACCGGATGCCGTCACCCGGTACCTGTCCGATGGCGGCATTCGGACAGCCGGCTCACTTCACCGCGCTTCCATCGCGCGGATGAAATCGGCGAGCCGCTTGCCCGCCTCGTCCGGGTAGCGGCGCTCGAGCGTCTCGAGGCCCGCGATCCGGTCCACGCGGAAATTGCGGAAGTCCGTTCGCCGCTCGCACCAGGCGCCGATGGTCCAGGTGCGGCCCCAGTAATAGAGCGCGAGCGGCCAGACGTCGCGCGCGCTCGGCTTTCCGCCCGAGTCGCGGTAGTCGAGGCGCAGCACGCGGCGCGAGCCGATCGCCTCGCGCACCGATTCCAGCTGCCGCATGGCCCGGCCGTCCACGTGGAAGGCCGGCGCGTACAGGCGCGTCTTGTCCACGGCGAGGCGCCGGTCGGCCGGCAGCGCCGCGACGATCTTCTCGATCGCGGTGCGAGCCGAGTCGGCGAGCACCGGCCCGCCCCAGGCTTCCACCATGCGCGCGCCCACCGCGAGCGCCTCGATCTCGTTCAGCGTGAACATGAGCGGGGGAACGTCGAAGCCCGAGCGCAGCCGGTAGCCGACGCCCGCCTCGCCCTCGACCGGGACGCCGGAGAGCGACAGGTCGCGCACGTCGCGATAGACCGTGCGCAGCGACACCTCGAGCCGGCCCGCCAGAAACGCGGCCGTCGTGAGACGGCGGCCGCGCAGGAACTGGACGATCTGGAAGAGGCGATCGGCGCGCCGCATGGCCTCTTCAGCTCATCGCGTGCAGCCCGATGCGGTTGCCTTCGCAGTCCGACACCTGGGCGATGAACCCCTGGTTGCCGGGCAGCGCCATTTTGGGCATCAACACCTTCGCGCCCGCCGCGGTCGCGCGCTTGAGCGCCGCGTCGATCCCGGGTTCGGCCGCGAGATAAGTCACCGTCCCCATGGCCGAAGGCTCGTAGCCTTCGCCCTTCATCAGGCAGCCGCCGATGCCGTCGGCGGCGTGCGGGAAGAGCGCGATTTCGTAGGGGCCGAAAGTCTCGGCTTTCAGCTTGCCGTCGAGCAGCTTCTCGTAGAAGGCCGTCGCGCGCCTGAGATCGGCTACCGCGATTTCGCTCCAGACCACTGCGTTCTTCATTTCAGTCTCCTTCAGGTGAAGTGCGGTATTCGCACGACCGAAAGGATGAAGCCCCCCTGCTGACACCATTATGTCAGCAGTCCGATGCGTTCTGAGGGCGCAAGCGCTCCTTCAATCGACCAGCGGCCAGCGGCTGATGTCGAAATCCGCGGGCATGCTCAGGTGCACGAAGCCGCGCGTGTCGCGCAGGGACCGGGTGATGTGGCCCTTGCCCCGCGTGTCCTCGGCGAAGATCAGGTCTCCCGGCATGCACAGGGTGCGATGGCCGTCGCTCGCCTCGAGCTCGAGGATCCCCGAGGTGAGGAAAATCAGCTGGCGCCGCGGAGCGTTGTGAAAATCCTGGACATGGCCCTCGGGCGTCTCGCGAAAAAACATCGAGTCGCACCTGAAGGTTTCCGACGCGGGCCGCCCCGTCCCGCTCATCGGTACCTCGCGGACCTCGATCGCCGAGTCCCCCGAGTCCCTGGTGAATATCCTGACGACGCGCATACCCATCCTCCCTTTTTTTATGTGGCGCGATCCTACCGCATATTCACGGCGCATGAACGGGAAAATGAAATAAAGTAGCGGAGAGATACGGAGGGAGACGCGCAATGCTCGTCAACAAAGCCGCGCTCGGCCTGATCGCCGGCTGCGCCATCGGCATCGGATCGCAGTCGCCCGCGCAGGAGTATCCGGCAAGGCCGATCCGACTCATCGTGACCTACCCGCCCGGGGGTACCGTCGACATCACCGCGCGCATCTTGCAGCCCAGGCTGTCGGAGAGCCTCGGGCAGACCGTCGTCATCGAGAACCGCGGCGGCGCCGGCGGCGCGGTCGGCACCGAGGCGGCAGCCAAGAGCGCGCCCGACGGTTACACGTTCCTGTACACGCTATCCTCGCACACGATCAATCCTTTCTTCTACAAGCTCAACTACGACGTCGAGCGCGATTTCGCCCCCGTATCGCTCGTCGTGAGCGCGCCGCAGCTCATCGCCGCGAATCCGAACGCGCCGGCGAGGACGCTGCGGGAACTGGTCGCGGCGGCGAGGGAGCGTCCCGGCTTCTACGCCTACGCTTCTCCCGGCAGCGGCACGCCCGGCCACATCGCGGCCGAGTTGTTGAAGATCAGGACCGGAATCAACATCGTGCACGTGCCGTACAGGGGGGGCGGTCCCGCGGTCGCGGACGTGCTCGCGGGACAGGTCCCGTTCCTCTTCCTCACCGCGTCCGCGGCGCTCTCGCAGGCGCGCTCGGGCAGACTGCGCGCGCTCGCGGTCACGACGCGGAAGCGCACGGCTTCCGCGCCGGACATTCCCACCGTCGCCGAGGAGCTGAACCTGCCGGACTACGAGGTCGATTCCTGGTGCGCGATGTTCGCCCCGGCGAAGACTCCGGCCGCGATCATCGCGCGCATGCAGAAGGAGATCGCCCGCGTGGTGCACCTGCCGGAGGTGAAGCAGAAACTCATCGAGCAGGGAGCGGACCCCGTGGGCAGCAGCCCCGAAGAGCTCGAACGCGTGGTGAAGTCCGAGCTCAAGAGCTGGGCCGCGGTGATCCGCGACGCCGGAATCAAGCCGGAATAGCGACTCAACCGGCGCGCAGCGGCGCTCCCGATCCCTTGATCTGCGTGCGATGCATCACGCGGCGCGACTTGGGGTCGAAGGCGTCGCGTCTATGCATGGTGGTGCGGTTGTCCCAGAGCACGACGTCGCGCAGCGCCCATTTGTGCTTGTACACCGCCGTGTCCACGTAGGACCAGATCTCGTCGAGCAGGCGCTCCGATTCCGCGAGCGCAAGGCCCATGATGTAGGCGTTGCGCCTGCGGCCGAGGTAGAGCGCCCGGTCGCCCGACACCGGGTGCCGGATGACGATGGGATGCGGCGTACCTACCGACGTGCGCGGGTCCGCCGAGGGCGCCATGCCTTTGCGCACGTAGCCGCCGGAATCGTAGGTACCGTCGTGCTTGATGTCGAGGTCGCGGATGCGCTCGACCAGCAGCCGCGGCATTTTCGCGAGCGCGGCCTTCATGCTGCAGAACCAGGTATCGCCTCCATGGGCCGGCAGCTCGAGTGAATACAGCATCGAAGCATCCGGCGGTTTGGACGCATAGCTCATGTCGGTGTGCCAGGCCGCGTCGCCGTCACCGAGCGCGCCGATCGGCTCGCCCTTTTCGTCGAGCACGTTGGAGACGACGTAGATGTCGGGATAACCCGGAGGGGACTTTCGGCCCGCGCCCTGGTTCGGCGGCGGGTCGAGCGTGCCGAAATGCCTCGAGAACGCGAGCAGATCGTCGTCGGTCATCTCCTGGTTGCGGAATACGAGGACGTCGTGCCGGTACCACGCGCCCTTGATAGCGTCGACCTGGGCCTCGCTCACGGACGCGAGATCCACCCCGCGCATTTCTGCGCCGACTGTTCCGTTAGGGACGGTCTCGATTTCGAACGCGACGGACATGCGGTTTCTCCTGGACCGGCCCACGGCTACTGTAGCGCAGCTCACCGGTCCGTTCAATGCGCGGTGCGGCCTCCCCGGGTACATAATCCGGATTCGGCGGGATTCCACCAGGGAGGAACACATGCTGACGCGACGCGAGCTCCTGATCGGAGCGATTGCCGCCGGAGCCACGATGCACATTCGAACCGGTTTTGCCAAAGCCTCGCAGCCGGCGACGCCGGTGAATTTCGACGTGCCCGCCGGCGCCTGCGACTGCCATACCCACATCCACGGCGACCCGGAGAAATTTCCGTACTTCGGCGGCCGCGTCTATACCCCGGAGACGGCGCTGCCCGAGGAGATGGGGGCATTGCACCGGCTGCTTCGCGTGCAGCGCGTGGTGATCGTCACCCCGAGCGTCTATGGCACCGACAACTCGGCGACTCTCTTCGGAATGAGAGCACGGGGCGCCGACGCGCGCGGGGTCGCGGTCATCGACGACAAGACGCAGGAGAGCGAGCTGGACGCGATGGGCCGCGCCGGCGTGGTCGGCATCCGGCTCAATCTCTCGACCGGCGGCACCAACGACCCGGCCGCCGGCCGCCAGCGGCTGCAGAGGGCGATCGAGCGCGTGAAGGGCCGCAACTGGCACGTCCAGATGAACACGAACCTGGCGATGGTCACGGCGACCAGGGACCTCGTGGCCGCCTCCTCCGTTCCGGTCGTGTTCGATCATTTCGCCAACGCGCGCGAGGAGCTCGGCGTGCAGCAGCCCGGCTTCGCCGACCTGGTGGAGCTGGTGCGCTCGGGCAAGGCCTACGTCAAGATCTCGGTCACGGCCGGCCCGCGCGCGGACTATGCCCCCTTCTTGCCGCTCGCCCGCGCGCTGATCGCGGCGAACCCCGAGCGCATTCTCTGGGGGACGAACTGGCCGCATCCGAACTCGAGCTCCGGGCGCAAGCCGAGCGAGCTGACGCCGCTGTTCCAGGTCGACGACGGCTATGTATTGAACCTGCTGCCGGTGTGGGCGCCGGACGCGGCGCTGCGCAAGAAGATCCTGGTGGACAATCCGGCGAAGCTGTACGGGTTTTGAGCGGCAGCTCCTTCAGTCCAGTCTCACCTGCCGAAGTTTTCTGACGCACTCGTCGACGAAGGCGCGCACGGTGGTCGACAGCCGCCGCGTGTGCGGATAAACGACCTGCACCGGCATCGGCTCGATTTCAAACTCTTCCAGGACGTACCGGATCTTGTTCGACTTCCGGTACGGCGCGGTCTGATAGGACAGGAACATGCCCAGACCCAGGCCGTTCACGCACGCGTTCAACGTGCTGTCGATCTCGTTGCTGACGAGCGCACAGGTGATCGGAATGGCCACGGCGCGCCGGCCGATGCGGAAGTTCCATTCGTTTCGCGGCGAGGTGCCCGTGTGCCTGACGCAGCGATGCGACCGGACCTCCTCCGGATTGCGCGGGACGCCGTGGCGGCGAAGGTATCGCGGGCTCGCGCAGACCACCCGGCGAACCTCGCCGATCCTGATCGCCACGAGCGACGAATCCCGAAGGTGTCCGACCCGGACTGCGACATCCAGGCCTTCCTCGACCACGTTCACGACGCGATCGACGAACAACATTTCCACGTTGACGTCCCGGTGGCGCCGGATGAATTCGCTCACGATCGGCGCGACGTAGCGCCGGCCGAATAACACCGATGCAGTCACCGTCAGCCTGCCTTGCGGCTCGGCCTGACTGGAGTTCAATTTCGCCTCGGCGTCCTGCACCTCGGAAAGAATGACGCGACAGGACTCGAGATATTGAGCGCCTGCGTCGGTCAGATGGATCCGGCGCGTGGTGCGGTTCAGCAGCGACACGCCCAGCTGGCGCTCGAGTGCCGCCAGGGTCCGGACCACGGTCGGCAGGGACGTATCGAGAGCGTTCGCGGCCGCGGTCAGGCTCCCCTTGTCCACGATGCGTACGAAGACCGTCATGGCCAGAAGCTTGTCCACGGCAGGAATTATTACTCCGATTTCTGGAACAGTCTATTACTGATTGCGATATTTATTCCACCCAAGGAAGCTGCGATACTGGCGCGCGGCGAAGCTATCGGGGCGCGCATTGCCGCGGCAATCCGGACCCCATAAGAAACACCTGCGAAGGAGATCACCGTGAAAGCGAATTTGATTTCGGCGCTGGTTGCGTCTGCGTTCCTCGCTGCTGCCGCCGGGGTGCTGGCGCATGACGACGGCGCCGAAAAACTCGGCACCGTGCATTTCTCGACTTCATGCAGCCCGACGGTGCAGCCGCAATTTGAGCGCGCGGTGGCGCTGCTGCATTCTTTCTGGTTCGATGAGGGGCTCAAGGCATTCGGCGCCATCGCGCAGGCAGATCCAGGTTGCGCAATGGCCCACTGGGGAAGCGCGATGCTCATGTATGGAAATCCCTTCGCTTGGCCACCTTCTCCCAAGGCACTGGCCGACGGCGGGGCCGCGGTGGAAAGGGCCAAGGCTGCGCAGGCCGGGAGCCAGCGCGAACGCGACTACATCGGCGCGATCGAGGCGTTCTACAAAGACTGGGACAAGGTGGATCATCGCACCCGCGCGCTCGCGTACGCGAACGCGATGGAGCAGCTCGCGCGGCGCTATCCCGGGGACGCGGAAGCCTCCGTGTTCTACGCGCTCGTGCTCGATGTGACCGCACTGCCCACCGACAAGACCTTCGCGAATCAGTTGAAGGCCGCAGCGATCCTGGAGAAGGTTTCCGCCGCGCAACCCGATCATCCCGGCGTGGCTCACTATCTGATCCACAGCTATGATTATCCGCCGATCGCCGCGCAAGGCCTGCCTGCGGCGCGACGCTATGCCAGCGTTGCGCCGTCGGCGGCGCATGCGCTGCATATGCCGGGGCACATCTTCACCCGGCGCGGGTTGTGGGACGAGTCGATCGAGACGAATCTTCGTTCCGTGGCGACATCAAAGAACCATTTCGACAGCCTGCACGCCTTGGACTATCTGGAGTACGCGTACCTGCAGCAAGGCCGGGACAGCGACGCCAAACGCGTGCGGGACGAAATCAACGCCCTCAAGACAGTAAGCCCGGAGCATTTCGTCACTGCCTATGCGTTGGCGGCGATTCCTTCGCGTTACGCACTGGAGCGCGGGCGCTGGGTGGATGCGGCCAAGGTTTCCCCGCAGCCCGGAGAACGGGACTTTCAGTGGGAGAAGTTTCCGCAGGCCGCCGCCGTGATGGTTTACGCACGTGCGCTTGGCTCTGCACGCAGCGGGGACGCCCCTGCCGTTCGCCGGGCGATCGATAAGCTGCAGTCCCTGCGCCAGGACATGATCCAAGCGAAGATTCCCTACTGGGCGCAGCAGGCGGATATTCAGATCAAGGTCGCTTCCGCTTGGGCCGCGTTCGCCGAAGGAAACAGGGAGGAAGCGCAGAGGATGATGCGCGAAGGTGCCGACATGGAGGATGCGAGCGAGAAACACCCGGTGACTCCGGGGCATGTCGTTCCGGCACGCGAGTTGCTGGGTGACATGCTGCTGGAACTCGATCAGCCGGCGCTGGCGCTGAAGGAATTCGAAGCGTCGCACAAGATCGAGCCCGGCCGCTTTCGCGGACTTCTCGGCGCGGCGCGCGCCGCTGAACTATCCGGAGATAAAGCCAAGGCAAAGGGCTACTACGCCGACCTGCTGAGACTTGCCGCGAAATCCGACGGCGAGCGCCCCGAACTCGCGCGGGCAAAGGAGTTTCTAGCCAAGAACTAAGCTATTCGGATGTACTGCGCGAAATTCGCCGTGCTTGCGGAGAAAGCTCTTTTTCATGGGGCCATAGGCATTGTGTTCGTTGCTTGGCTGCTCGGCGCCCCGGCCGCGCAGGCACAGCTTCCCGACGCAGCCGACGTCGCCGAGGGCATGAGGCTTTTCCTGCAAAAGGGAAATTGCCAGGCGTGTCACGGCTGGGCCGCGGACGGCCGCAAGATGGACAGCCAAATGCCCGACGGCTCCAATCTGCGCGAATCGGAGATGAACCGGGAATTTCTGATCATCACCATCAAATGCGGACGGCCGGGAACCGGCATGCCGGCCTTCGATAAATTCGCCTATAGCGACGGGCGCTGCTTCGGGCTCAAGCGCGCGGATCTGGCGTTGTATGCGGCGAAATCGGGAGGGCGCGACCGCACCGAAGTGCATCCGGCGGACAGCAAGCCACCTATGCCGCGACATCCTGAAACGGCCTGACACGAAGTTAAAACCGGAAATAAGCGAGAGATTGGCCGAACGGCGTACTGGGGAAGCGGCGTGACAGCAGGTATTATCGATCTTCGAGTTCGATATCTGCCGTTATCAGGAGGGGTGCATGAAGGGAAATCTGGTCATTGTCTGCCGCGATCAGGACGCTGAAGCATTCGATCACTTGCTGGCCGAGTATGGCGCGTTCCAGACGCGGCTCTCTTCGACTGCCTGGTACTTGCGCCTCGATGTCGCGCCGGAAGTGATCCAGGAGGAAATCCTGGCGCGGTTCGGCAAATACACCACGCACTATATTTTCGAGGCCGCGACCGTGACGTACAACACGGTAGACAGCGAAGCGGCTTCCGCGCTCAATACCTTGTTCGACTAGCGGTTTCGCCTGGGCGTCAGGCTGGGGTTCGCTGGCGCTAGGGTTCGGGCTGAGGGTTCGGACCGCGAGGTTTTGACCAAGCCCTTGAACCACTCCGCCCGAGGATGCCAAGCCTCGGGGTTGGAACGTCACACAATCACGTCATGCGCGCTTCATGCAGCACGTCGCCATGTAACATCTCGGCCGAGCGCGCCACCACATCAAAAGGAAAGGTCATCACGACCTGCAGGCCGCCTTCGGGGCGATTGCCAATTTCACAATCACCGCCCGCCCGCCGCACCAGCCGTTCAACTATTGCCAGTCCCAGCCCGCTGTGGCCACTGCCGCCGCGCGCCGGATCAAGCCTGACGAACGGCCGGCTCGCCTTAATCAGATCGTGTGCCGCAATCCCATTACCGCTGTCCAT
>Ga0137412_10001556_pt1 | contig 17913 bp, 13 predicted proteins | sample CZODoug2_1_16fun_FD_122160 | JGI IMG/M metagenome (GOLD analysis project Ga0137412, IMG submission 122160) | Vadose zone soil fungal communities from Angelo Coast Range Reserve, California, USA - CZODoug2_1_16fungal (Hybrid Assembly) | ecosystem: Environmental > Terrestrial > Soil > Vadose zone...
GACAACTTTGGTGCGGCAATTGCATTGGAGTTCGTGTCCTCCCCTCAACAGAGTCCCTTGGCGGCGCAACCGTTCACTGCGTCGTTTTTGAACTGGAGATCTTTGATGATGGGATTACGTCGTTGTGCTGCTCTATTTGCCATTCTTATGCCTGGCGCTATTCCTTTACAGGCATCCATTCCTACCATTCCCAGCAACACCTGGCAGCAAGGCGCTGCGCTCTCCAGCGCGCGGACCGGGGCTACTGCCACGCTGATGGCCGATGGCCGCATCCTTATCGTCGGTGGCATGGATGGCAATGGGAATGCGCTCGAGACCGCGGAAGTTCTCAATCCCGACGGCACGATAACGCCAGTTCCGTCGATGCTGACTCAACGGTATGGCCACAGCGCCATCCTGTTGAATGACGGCACCGTACTGGTGGCTGGTGGTCACACGAGCGGTGGCGGAGTCGTCAACTCCGCGGAGTTGTTCGATCCCGTCGCGAATACCTGGCATTGGGCTTCGAACACAATGACCGATGCTCGCGCGGACTTTACCCTCTCGCAGTTGCTCGATGGAAACCTGCTGCTTGCAGGCGGTGACAATGGCAACGGTCCTATCTCAGGGGTGGAGACATTCGATCTTCTCACCAAAACCTTCAAATACGCCGGATATCTTAATAAGGCTCGTAAGGCACATGCCGCATCAGTCCTCAAGGACGGTCGTGTGCTCGACGACCTGCCGGCGGCGATCGTCGAGTATTGCCGCGACCACGATCTCGAGCTCGGTGGCCATGCCGGGCCGGAGGCGCAGATCGCCGCCTTGAGCGACGACATCGCCTACAACAACCACGATATCGACGACGGCCTGCGCGCCGGCCTGTTCGAGGTCGCCGACCTGATGGAGCTGCCGCTGGTCGGCGACATGTTCTCGATCGTGACGCAGAAATATCCCGGCATCGGCCACGCGCGGCTGATCCATGAGGCGGTGCGCCGTGTCATCAACGCCATGGTGGAGGACGTGCTCGACGAGACGCGGCGGAGACTCGCGGAAGCAGCCCCGAAGTCGGTCGCCGACATCCGCGCTCTCGGCCGGCCGGTGGTGGCCTTCTCGCCGCACATGGCGGCGACCGACCGCACGGTGAAGGCGTTCCTCTACAAGCGCATGTACGAGCACTGGAAGCTCAACCGCTCGCACTCCAAGGCCCGCCGGGTCGTGACCGACCTGTTCGGGCTCCTGTTCGCCGAGCCCAACTGCCTGCCGCCGCCGTGGCGCGAGCGCGCCGAGCAGGTCGGCATCCAGGCCCGCGCCCGCCTGGTCGCCGACTACATCGCCGGCATGACCGACCGCTTCGCGCTCGACGAGCACAGGCGGCTGTTCGATTTGTACGAGTAACCCGCCCTCTCGACCGAGGGCCGCAGGGCCAAGCCTTGTTCCATCGCGCGATCGAGACGCCGACAAGGAGTTGCTCGTGCGATATCGACCCAGACTAGCCTCCTCTGGAAATTCCGGGAGCAGATTTGCGACAACTACGAAACCTTGGAGGCAGGACCAGGGCTTAGTCCCCCGCTTGCGAGATAGCGTCGAGGAGGAAGTCAGCCTTCAAAGGTGACGGCCGGTATTGGTCAATCGAGCTGCAGCTCAGAAGGGCGCGGCCTTCTTCGCGCAACAGCAGACTGAACGGCGTGCAGATCAGCCAACCTCGCACATGGGCATACACGGCTGCTCCCACAACCAACTGTCGCGGCAGATTGGTCTGCGTGCAGAGTGTCTTAACCAACACCCAACGATCCTGTCCATTGTTCAGGGCTTCCATCTCGTGGCAGAGCCGAATGGCTACCATCACGGGGTCGCTCGACCGCAACACCGACCGTGGTTTAGGAGACTGCTTCGCGGCCTCGCCCCTTCTCCTGCGTTCGCTATGAAACGAGATTACGACGGCCATCCCCACCCCCAGCATTGTGAAACGCCGCGAGGGCGCAATGGTTGCGCATGGAATCGCATGACCGTCATTATAATTTGCATTGGATGGATCGAGCAAAAACCATGCAATGGCTCGCTGCGCGAGCGCAGAGAAGCGTGATCGCTCGATCCACTTGGGGCGGTGAGTGAACTAAGAGACCTACAACACTTCAGGTTTTCCAGACGGCTCAGCCGATGGTCCGTCGCGCTCCGGAGAGACGCCGCGCAAAGATCAGGCGGGTTAAACCGGTGGCGGCATGTCGGCATCCAACAGCTTTGCAACAGCGCACACCACTCTGACCCCTTCCCGCCAGATACGGGCCCTCACGGCGTCAATAGTATCACCGCCGTCGTAGCGAATTGGCACGCGCATCACCACTTCGGGACACGGTCCCCTCGCAGGATCCCCCAGCCCGAGCGACACCTGGGCCCATGCAAAACCATCGAGCATGTCATCGATCCGCTCGATCGAGACCACCTCGATTTCCAAATCATCACCCATTCCATATGCTCCCGACGGACCATATGCTTCCCACGGACCCATATTCCAACAGTGGCATGGCCTACGCCGGCAAACCAGTAGTTGCACCTGCAACCAACGAACGCATCGCAATTGCTAACTAATGCCGCCGCAACAAAGCGTTAGGGCTCTAGGTTTAGGCTGGAGAGGAGCCGGCCATTCGCTACTTTGTAACGTTGACATAGAAAGACCCCGCAAAGGTTGCATGAAGCAACGGTTGCACGGGATCGCGTTGAAACCGTAATACTAATACTAAGTGTCGATCACCAACCGATCGATGCTGCGTCAACCCCGCTCACTCACCTTCGCCGGCCGTTCTTGAACGCTCGAGAGAGCAGGCTTTAAGGGTGACGGTGCAGAGCGCCCCGCCAGCGTCCGTCGAATAGCGGGCAACGTTCCAGAGAGAAGCAGGTCAAGCAAGGGCGTGTCCTGGAATTCACCGCTGTAACTGAGCCGCGGCAGCGACAACAGGCGAGCCCGGTCCGACGGTCGTATCGTATCGCTCTCTGTGGTCACGGCGCTGTGGAATCCGAGCTCCCTGCAGATTGCAATTTCCCGAGGCCCAAAAGCGGCGCGGTCGCCGTAGGGGTAGGCGAAATGGCGTACTTCCGCCCCCACAATCGCCTCGCAATCCAATTTGCTCTGGGCGATCTCGGCGCGCGCCATCCTGTCGTCGAGACGACTCAGGTAACAGTGGTGAACGGTGTGGGCTCCGAACTCCACCAGCCCGCTTTGCTGCATTTCACGGATCATGGCATGGCTCAGCACGTGGCGTCGGCCGACGGTCTGGAAATTCACCTTATACCGGCGACCGAGAGCGGCACACGCTGTGGCTACCTCCTCGGGTCGGGCGAGAACAAAGCGCGAGGCCACTGCCTGATAGGCTTGGCGTTTCTGGCGCCGCGTGCGCGAACTCAGTGTCATCTTCTCGCCTGGCCAGTCCAGTTCGATGTGCGCGTTCGCGGCGACAATGCGTTCAAGGCCGACTGACCAAACCGGAAAGTCATTCCGGATGAAGGACGAAACCAGATAGACGGTCATCGGTACCGCGAACTCGCGGCAGATCGCAAAGGCGTTTGTATAGGTGTCAAGAAAGCCGTCGTCGAACGTCAGGCTGACAAACTTTTCCGACATTTGCCTGGGCTGGAGCAGGTGATCGACGAGCGCGCTCATCGAAAGAAAACGATAGCGACGTTGGATCAGCGTCTCAATGACGTGCCGGAAGTTTGTTGGCGAGACAGAAAGCGCCAGTGAGCCGAATTCATCGTCAGCAGGCGCATAGATACGATGAAAGGAAAGGATGCCACCCGGCCCGCCATGCGCTCTGGCGACAAGGGCAGGCAATCCACTTGCCGACAACGACCAAAGCAAAGAGCGACGCAAGCCCAGTCCAAGGTTCATCGGATACTCCTGACATCCGATCCTGACGTCTCGGGCACCTCGACGCGCGGCCTCTCGACGGAACAGATCGCCTCATGGCGAAGCGGCATCCAGAGAACGATCACCCGAATGCTTTCGACGAGCAATGAGCCGAACGCCACGCCCGCCAGCCCGCCATAACGTGTCATCGGATAGGCCGCGATCAGGGTGAACGCCGTCGCCATGGCGTATGACAGGAATATCGGCCGCGTCTTTTCCATCGCCGCTGTCCAGATGATCAAGACTGTGCTGATTCCATAGACGGCAGCAGGGGCACTGAACCAGTGAACGAGGTAGGCCGTGCTTTCGTATTGATGGCCAAAGAGCAGGCGAACGAAATAAGCCGGGTCAATGTTGAGGATCCCGACGGTGGCGAAGATCAGCACGCCTGTCAGACAGCCCAGGCGCAACATGTAACGGCGCAACTGCGGCCGACCACCGGCGTGCCATGCCCGTGCGGCCTGTGCGGGCGCAAAATTGTCGAGAGCCAAGAGCAAGATATTGAGGAGGCCCGTCATGGACAGTGCAACCTTCACGGCTCCCGTGACAGCAGGCCCCAGCACGAAGCCAGACATCAACACGAACGCCTGAGATGTCGTCCAGAACATCAAGGCCGACGGCAACAGCCACTTCGAGAATTGCCAATGTCGGCCCCATACTTCGCGAAGCACCGATCGCTTCGGCCGAGGGCATCCGAAGAAACAGGCTCCTTGCAAGGTCGAGACTGCACAAGCGAAAGCGATGATCCAGATACCGGACACGGCTGTCGGATGATCGGACAAGGCAGCCAACATGGCTATTGCGGCAATCTGTGTCGCGAAGCGCAGAGCGTCATTGCAGAGAGCGGCAAATCCACGGTCCCGGAGAAAAAAGTGGCGGCGCAGAAAGTTGTGAAGCTGGTACGCCACGGTCGCGAGAAAAAGGGGAATCGCCAGCTCATAGAGCTGGGGATCGGAGAAAATCCATCCTGCAGCCGTCACGGCGATGCCGGCCAAGCTTCCCAAAGCAAGGCAGGTCAGACCCTGCTGGACAACGACGGCATTGTAGTAGTCGAGGCTGTCGGCTTCCTCCTGCTTCGGCCCGATGTTCAGCATCGGCTGGATGATGGCCGCGAACTGAAGAGAACCGGCGAATTCGATCAGCATCCAGGCCAATGCAAAGCGCCCGAACTCGTAAAGGCCGAGGCCACGCGCCAACAGGATTCCGGCCAGGAAGTTGGCACCGCTCACAACCATCTGGTCGAGGAAGGCAAGATTGGTCGAACGCTGAGCTGCAAAGCTGCCCAGCACGTCGGTAATTCGCCTAGCTGCGGATTGGCTGAAGATTGCCCTGATCATCGGCTACCGTCGTGCGGGGGGATTGCGAGCGCGTAGTACCGCCTTTATCCGGAGTGGACCGAAGCATCGGCCCGTCGAGGCATGGATGATGTACCCGTAAGCGCAAAGTGGGTTTCGTTCACCACTTCCCCCGGCTCGATGATGCAAGGCTCGGGGATCGGTACAATGAAGTGCCCACCGGCCGCTCGATAGGCAGCCTGCTGCCGCATCACCTCGCCGGCGAAATTCCAGACAAGCAGAAGAGCGAAATCGGGCTGAGCCTCGACCAGCCGATCCGGATGGACGATCGGTATCGCCTGGCCTGGCATGAACCTTCCCTGCTTGAAGGGGTTGGCATCGGCGACGAACTCGAAGAATCCGGGCTTCAGGTCCAGATAGTTGACCAGCGTCGACCCCTTCGCCGCCGCGCCGTAGCAGGCGATGCGGGCCCCATTGGTCTTCTCTCGCTCAAGCAACTCGACAAGCGACTGCCGAAGATTTTCGATGCGGGCGGAGAACCCGGTGCACCAATCAACCGCGTGGACGCCCAGCTCCCGTTCGCGCTCCATGAGTTCCTCGAGCCGGGTGCTGCGCCTGTTGCTTCGGCTCGCAAAGACCCGCAGCGAGCCGCCGTGAATCGGAAGGTGCTCCACGTCATTCAAATGCAGGCCGTGCCGCTCAAACAGAGGCTTCAGTCCGTGCAGCGTATGGTAGAAGAGATGCTCGTGGTAGATCGTATCGAACTCGCAATTCTCGATCATGTCGACGGCGTAGGCGCATTCAAGAACCGCCAGGCCGTCGGGCTTCAACAGCCGTTGGAAGCCCGCCACAAAATCGTTGATCGCATCGACGTGCGCCACGACATTGTTGGCGATCATCACGTCGGCGCATTTCCCCGCCCCCGCCAGCTTCTCGGCAAGCGTCAGGGAAAAGAAATCGTTGATGATGGGAATTCCGATCTTGCGGGCCTGTTCGGCCGGGCCGACCGCAGGATCGATGCCGAGGCAGGGCACTCCGCTTTCGACGAAGTTGCGCAGCAGGTACCCGTCGTTGCAAGCCACCTCCACGACGAAGCTTGCGGAGCCCAGGTTGCGATCGAGGATCAAGCGCTTCACATTGGCTGCCGCGTGCCGCAGCAGTGCCGGCGACGACGATGAGAAGTAAGGATAGTCGCGCTGAAACAGGACGTGCGGCGGGATCGTCTCCGTCACCTGCAGCAGCGAACAGCCTTCGCAGAAGGCCAGTCGCAATGGATACCGCGGCTGCTCATGCGCTTCCCTTTCGGACGTCAAGAGCGCGTCCGACAGGGGATGCGCGCCCAGATCAAGGACGACACGCAGCGAGGAGGAGTGGCACGAGCGGCAGTGGCGAATTCCCATGAAGGCTCCTGATGGATAGTGGCGGCGCGACCCTCGAGCTGGATGATTGCTAAGCCTCGGTTTACTGGGTCAGGGAGTGCAATCGCTCCTGAATCAGCAACATCACAAACTTGGAGTTCGACTGAAGATAGCGTCTCGCCAGACGCTTCGGCTCCTGGCTGAGGCGGAACATCCATTCGCAGCCAGTCTGGCGCAGCATGGGCGGCGCTCGCTTCACCGTCCCGGCGAACATGTCGAAGGCTGCGCCCACGCCGATCAGGACGGGGGCGTCGAGCGACGGTCGCCGCGCTGCCATCCACCGTTCCTGCTTCGGAGCGCCAAGCCCCACCCAGACAATGTCCGGAGCAGCGCTGTTCAGGAGCTCATCGACGTGGCGCTCCTCCTCCGGCACCAGCGCCCGGAACGGGGGCGAGTAGCTGCCGACGATGTTCGCTTTCGGGAACTGCCGATTCAGCTCGGCCTGCAGGCGGACCAACGTCGTTTCCGTCGATCCGTAAAGAAAATGCCGATAGCCAAGCTGTTCGGACGCGCGGAAAAGCGCCGGCATCAGGTCCGGGCCGCAAACCCGCTCGGCAGCGGGGTAGCCCCTGCGTCGGAGGAGCCACACGAGAGGCATGCCATCGGCCGCAACCATCCCGGCGTGCTGGTAGATCTCATGAATGTCCAGCGCCGACCGGCTCTCCACCAGGGCATGAACGTCGAGCGTGCAGACATAGTTCTGCTCCCGCCTGACGATCCAGTCATGGATCGTCTCCAGCGCTTCTTCCATGGTCAGAGCGCTGACCGACACACCAAGCACATTCGCACGAGGATGCACCAAGCGCTTTTCCAACTGTCTCTCCTGCCCCTGGTCGGGCCCGCTGCTTATGCGCGAACCAATCGAAACGTCGGGTAGTGCATCGTGGCGGACTTGGACTTCGACTCGCCCAGCGCGAGCAGCTTCGCTTGGCTACAGCCCAGTCGACGCAAGTCGGCCGTTATCTCTTGCCGGTAAACAGGGTTCATCGCGATTACCAGATCGGGCTGATATTGGGTGAGGAACTCAGGTCCTACGATTTGCTTGACCGTGCCGGGCACGAACTTGCCCCAGCGGTGAGGATTGATGTCGACCAGATACTGAATGTGCCGCCTGGCATCGCCGACGGCAGAGAGAAACGCCACCGCCTTCGAACCCGACCCCCACAAGACGACACGCCCGCCGGACTGGGCAATCGCCCGCACTGTCGATGCCCATTGGGCAGTGACGCGTTTGACTGCCTTTTCGAAAGAACCGACGCTGCCGATCAGGTCTTCGCCCTCTGAAGCGAGCGACACTGCGGTAGTCGAAGTCGACGGTCGTGCCTCTATCGTCAGATACTGGTCATGGTACTCAGAGGAAAGCCGAAGGACCTCGAAGCCGGAATCCTGGAAGACATGCACCAGGGACCTGGGCGAGAAGTACGAGCAATGCTCGTAATAGATGTCCCAAAAGGCGCCCTCATCGAGGATCCTGCGCACGTCCGGGACCTGGAACACGACGATGGTCCCGCGTTGCGGGGAAGCGATTCGGCGGACGGCACGCACAAAGGCGCGGGTGCGAGATATGTGCTCCAGGGTCATCCTGCAGCAGATGAGATCCGGCGGATCCTGGACCGTGTGTCCGGAAAAGTACTCTTGCTTGAAGACGATATCCGCCGATCCGGCGGCCCGCCGCTCGGGAACAAAGCTCGGATCGTATCCAATCCCCCGGTTGCCCCCGAGTTCACAGAGCAGCGTAAGGAACTCGCCCTTCCCGCACCCTATCTCGACGATATCCTTGTCGAAGACGCCATACCGTTCAATGAGATCGCGCGCCTGCTGGTCCTGGAATGCATTGAAGGTGGACGAGAAGCCCTGCGTCTCCTCGTAGTCAGTGGAGTATGTGGTGCGGTCCGGCTTCCAGGCCGCATTGAATATGAAGGCGCAATCCGGACAGAAGGCGAAATCGATGTCGCCCGTCGGGAGGGCTTGGGCGGCCCCGGGATCGCCAAACAGCAGGCAACTGTTTACGGGAATGTCCGAAATGTGATGGAAAAGCTGGGCTCGCTCCCGGCCGCAGTTCGGACAGCCATAAGTTGCCATGATTTTCTCCCTCCGGGGCCGTCTATAGGCCTGCTGCCGCCGATAGCTGGTCCGCCGTGCCCTCTGCGCGACGGCGCCTCCAATCATCGGCCGGCGGTAGCCAACGCAGGGAGGTGTCGAGAAACCCCTTGTCCAAGAGCGACTTCAGATAGGCGAGGCGCTGGTAGCGCTCGCCCTCGAAATCCTCGGACTGCAGACCGAACTGCGAGTAGCGTTGGTGAAGTTCCTTCGCGCCCGCCACGGCCGTCCATTGCGGCCGGAAGTTCGGAAGTGTCCGGGCGATCTTCGAGCAATCGACCCTGTAGGAGCGTCTGTCGGGACCCGCGTCGGTCGCGTACGTGATGGATGAATCCGGCACCGTCTGACGAACGATCTCGGCGATATCTCGCACACGGTAGTTCTCCGTCGTGGCGCCGACGTTGAACACTTGCTTGTGAACAACCTCCTGAGGGGCCTCGAGCGCCGCCAGGAAGGCGCGGCTGATGTCCTCGATGTGCACGATGGGGCGCCACGCCGTGCCGTCGCTCTTCAGGAACACCCGGCGGCTGCTGAAGGCGTAGGCCATGAGATTGTTCAAGACCAAGTCAAAGCGGATACGCGGAGAAAATCCGTAGGCGGTGGCGCTCCGCAGCAGCACCGGACAGAAATCGTCGCTGGCGGCAGCGAGGAGTCCATGCTCGGCGCGATACTTGGAGACGCCGTAAGGGGTGACCGGATTGGCAGGCGATGTTTCGTCAACCCAGTCCTCGAGAGCGGCGCCGTAAACGCTGCAGGTCGACGAGAAGACAAAACGTCCAACCCCGGCCTCGATTGCGAGCTCGGCCAACCGAAGAGTTGCCCTTTCGTTGATGGCGAAGGTCGTTTCCGGAAGCAGGTCGCCCAACGGATCGTTGCACACGCCGGCGAGATGAACGATGGCGTCGAACGATCGGAGTTGGGATGCGGTCAGTTCGCGAATGTCGCATGCCATCGACGGCAGGGTGAGCTCGTCACCTGATCCAAAGGTACACCTTGCATACAGATCCGTATCGATGCCGACGACCTCGTGCCCTGCTTCGACGAGCAAGGGTGCCAGGACCATTCCAATGTAGCCGCCGTGACCCGTAACCAGCACTTTCATCGCGTTACTCCCATGTCTTCCACGGCGCAGCTCCGCTGTGCCAGAGTTTCTCGAGCAGGGTCTTCTCGCGAAGCGTATCCATGCACTGCCAGAAGGAGCGGTGCTGGTACGCGACAAGCTGGCCTTCGGCGGCCAGCCTCTCGAGCGGTTCGCGTTCCCACATCGTTTCGTCGCCGGAGATGTAGTCGAAGATCGCCGGTTCCAACACGAAGAAGGCGGCGTTGATCCAGCCATCGCCGTGCTCGGGCTTCTCGGTGAAGCGTCGCACGACGCGGTCCTGCGACAGGTCAACGAAGCCGAAGCGTGATGGCGCTCGCACCACTGTCAATGTCGCTAGCTTGCCGTGAGCACGGTGGAAGGCGAGAAGCTCGTCCAGATTGACGTTGGAAATCCCGTCACACCAAGTGAGCATGAACGTGCCGCTGCCCACGTATGGCTGCAGCCGCTTGATGCGCCCTCCCGTCAGGGTATCCGGGCCGGTGTCGATCAGATGGACGGTCCAATTGACCTCATTCGCCGCATCATGAAATGAAACCGATCCGTCGCGCGTCCGAACGGTGAGGTTCCTGCCGAAGGCGTGAAGGTCGAGAAAGTAGCGGATGACCGCCTCTTTCTTGTAGCCCAGGGCGAGGGCGAACTCGGTCATGCCGTAGGTTTCGTAGTGCTTCATGACATGCCAGATCACCGGCTTGCCGCCGATTTCAACCAACGGCTTGGGCCGTTGGGCGGTCTCCTCCGACAGCCGCGTTCCAAGCCCACCTGCAAGGATCGCCACCGGAGGTTTGGCCAAGGATGGAAGGAGCCGGGGAGCGATGGATTCGACCGATAGAGCATCCACGTTCCGAAAGGATCTCGTCATTGCGCGCTATCAGCCTCCCCCCAAAGGTTACCGGGGTTTACCGGCGTCATCTTATCAAAAAGAAAAGAAAAGAAAAGATGTTTTGAACGTTGACGTTTTTGAGCGTTGAACGGTGATTCGGAACCAAAACTAATAATTGTTTTCTTGTCTTTACGGCCTATAACGGAACCACAGATTTGTCACAGGTCTAGTCCACCTGTGGTTTTTTCGAGGTTCCTCCAGTCAGACGTTGTGTTGAACACGTTACTCTCTTATCTTTCTGTTCAAGAAAGAGGTCGAAGACCTTGGTAAATGTGAGAATTCGCGGAAAGATTCCGCATGAAGAGTGGCCGAGAATTGCCGAACGGTTTCGCATAGGTGAAACATTGGCCGAGATCGCGCGCAGCTATCACTGCACCGCACCGGCCATCCGCTACATCGTTGCGCGGACTCCTGCCCGGGCAGCGAAGGCAAAGAGCGACAAGAACAAGCAAGGCGTCCTTGCCGTGCCGCCAGCCACCGATAGGGCCAGGCGCTCTTCGAGATTACGGCCGGTGGAGGAGCGCGGCCCGCCCGCCAGGACATCGGGCGCGGCGACTAACAGCATATGGAGTCGCATGAACAGCGACATAGCGTCGTTTCTCGCAGCTATAAACGCACTTTCCGGCGAGGACAGCGACGAGAACTATGAAGCGCTGTTGATGGCGACCGACCGCCTGCTGTGGGCCAGTGCGCGGACGCGCCTGGAAGTCGAGGAGCTTCTCAGAAAGCGCAAGGAACGTACGCCGGTGCGACGCCTGTCTGTTTAAAGCAGGTCGGGAGGTCGTCTCCAGTCAGTAGGCATTCGTCCCTCGGAGGACGACCGGAATAGTCATGATGAGGACCTTGATGTCGAGCAGCAGCGACCAGGTGGCGATGTAGAAAAGATCGTGTTCAAGCCGGCGTCGCATTTGCTCCGTCGTTTCCGTTTCGCCGCGCCAACCATTCACCTGTGCCCATCCCGTGATGCCAGGCTTCATTCGATGGCGTCCTAGATAGCCGTCGATAAGGCGCGCGTACTTCTCATTATGCGCGGCCGCGTGGGGTCTCGGGCCGACCAGCGACATTTCACCTCGAAGGACATTGAGAAGTTGCGGCAACTCGTCGAGGCTCGTGCGCCGGAGGAACGCTCCGATGCGGGTGACTCGCGGATCATTTGGCCTTGCTTGAGGCACGCTCGGATCCGGATGGGGATCATGGTGCATGCTGCGAAACTTGTAGATCAAGATGCGGTTGTTGTTAAAGCCGTAACGTTCCTGCCGGAAGATGATCGGGCCACGACTGTCGATCTTGATCGCAACGGCAACGACAATAAACAACGGTGCGACGACCACCAGCAGCAAGAAAGCTAGCACGAAGTCTTCGGCGCGTTTCAGCGGCGCGCCCCATCCGGAAAGCGGCCGCCGCTGCACGGTCAGCCGTGCCACGCCAGCGATCAGGGCAAAATCCTGTGGCGGGTAATCGAGCTCGGAAAGAGCTGGATGGATGCTGACTTCGACCTGGGTGTCGGAGAATCTCGCTATCGCGCGGTTCATGGCGGCGGCTGACGACCAGGGCAGGGCGAGGATGATTTCATCGACCTGGCCGTCACTCGCCATCAAGACCAGGCGATCTAGGTCGCCATCGACGTCTGCCGGCGGGGCGCCCGCGTCTGCATCAAGGAACACACCGATCAGATTTGCCTCGTCCTTCCTTGCCCTCAGCTTTTCAGCCAGAGCCAAGACAGCGGGGCCGCTGCCGAGCACCGCAACGTTGCGAACCAGGCGACCTTTCTTTTGCCACTGCATGACAAGAACGCCGACCGCATATCGCGAGGCCAGCAGCAGCAGGCCATTTGCCACAAACCACAGATCGGTCGATTCGCCCAGCAACCGTAACGAACCATCCGTCAAGTAGGCTATGGCAGCGAGGCAGACAAATGCCGATGCCCAGGCAATCGACAGCTTGGCCAGCTGCGCGCCGGTGCGGCCCATGCTGCAAACGGAATAGGCTTGGGCAACCTCGAGGCAATTCACAGTTACTGTGGCAACGAGCACGATGCTCAGCGCTTGCGCCAGCGGAAACCGATACTGCGACTCCACGAGCAGATCGAACGCCAGACCGGTGACGGCAATCGAAAGCCAATCGGCAAGCCGCATCAGGCCAGGCAGACGGAGGCGCAGATCGATTCCAGATCGTCGGGTCCGCGGTCGCGGCAAACCTTCACTCACGGAGCGCGTGAAACCTTCGTGGGGCCGACGGGCAAGGCGATCGCCATCGCTGTAGGTCGACATGGCCACTCCTCGCAAGCAGCCGACATATCGCGCAGGGAGCTTTGGAATGCGTCGGTCTTGCTTGTTTTCTTTTCTTTTCTTATTGTAGACCAATGGTGAATGCAACTGCTTTCGCCGTCGACGCCGCAACACGAGCAGGCCGGGCAACTCTTATCGAATACGAAAGTCACGTCCGACGAATTGTTCGCAGGCCTTCAACCAGAGGTTCACATGACGGACGCCGAATTTCCGGGGAATGTGCCAACTCCCCACAGGCGAAAACCGAGGCGCAGCGGGAAGGGTGGCGTCGCCCGCGCACGGGAACGAACGACGTCCTTTGGCCCAGCAATCTCCGACTGGCAGGGGCGGTCTGAAGAAAGCGAAGTCCTCGACTACTCAGCGTTCTTTCGCAAGCTGTGGCGCCGGAAGTTCCTGCTTGTTGCCGTGAGCCTGCTGGGCACCGGCATTGCCGCAGCCGTCATCATGCGCTTGCCACCCCACTTCGTAGCTCACGCCTTTGTAGCCATTGGCGATCCCATAGCGAAGAACCGGCCGGCTTTGGCCGCCAATCAGCCGATCGGTCTGGCATTACCGGACACGAGCACGGTCAAGACCGAAGTCGAGGTCTTCAAGTCTCCTCAACTGGCGTTGGAAGTCATCCGCGACTTCAATCTCGCCGACCATCCCGAGTTCAATCCTGCGCTGGAGAGCAACAACTCATCCGGCATGATCGCACAACTCGAGGGGCTACTGGGCGGTTCGTCATCGAACTCCGATGTTCAATCTGACGCGGCGATAGAGCTGTCGCGTACGGTCGATAGCTTTCTCCACCGGCTGCGCGTCGAGGTTAAGGAGAACTCGCGCATGGTCGACGTGGCTTTCGACGCGCCAGACCGGCAACTGGCGATGCAAATAACCAATGCAATCGTCGATCGCTATGTCAACAACCAGGTTGCCTTGCGATCGCAGTCGGCACAGCGCACCTCCGGCTGGCTTCATGACCGGATCGCCGAACTGCAGGGTCGGGTCGAAGCAGCGGAAACGGCTGTCGAGAAGTTTCGCTCCCAAGCCGGCCTCTTCTCTACTCCCGGGGGCTCGCCGCTGCTCTTGAAGCAGATGACCGACGTGAGTGCGGACCTTGCGGGCGCCCAAACAACCCGTGCCGCGATCGAGGCGCGTCTAAGCCAGCTCAATGCCGCTACTCAGGCAAAGGGACGATCCGTCAGCGAGCTCATTGACTCGCCCTTCATGAGGACCTTGGACGGCGAGGAGGCGGATGCGCTGCAGAAGCTGGCCGAGGCATCGGCCTCGATGGGAGAAAAGCATCCCACAACCATCGGCCTGAGCGAGCGCGTCGGGCACGTTCGGGCGGCAAAACGAAGCGAAGGCCTTCGAGTGGTCGCCTCTCTCGAGAACGACCTGAAGATCGCCCGCATGAAGGAGCAGGACCTGAGCGAGCGCCTTCATCGCCTGCAGGATGATGTGTCGCGCATGAACAGCTCCGAAGTGACCCTGCGAAAGCTCGAACGTGACGCGCAGGCAGATCGGCTCGTCCTGAACAACTTCCTCGCCCGCTTCAAGGAACCCAGCCAGGAAAGCGATGCCGGCTCGCAACGACCGGATGCACAGATCGTCTCCTACGCACAAATACCAGTCGATCCGGAGCGACCGAAGAAGGGGCTGTTGCTCGCGATCTGCGGTGTCGTGTCGTTCATCGTGGGCGCCCTAGCCGTGCACCTGATCGAGAACACCCATCGAAGCTTCCGCACGCTTGAAGACGTGGAGAGCCTAGGAGTCGCCGGCCTGGGCATGATACCCGTGTCCCGCGCGGCTCGGCTGTCGGCTGCGGAGGCCGCCCGCTTCGGCTTAACCTACCGTGAAGCGATCAAGACGGTCTATTCCAGAATCTTCTGGGCTGGCGTCACGCCCCCTCAAGTGACAGTGGTCACCTCATCGTTGCCCGGAGAAGGCAAGACAAGCCTCGCCTTGAGCTTGACCGCGCTCGCGGCACAAGCGGGGCACAGGGTTCTACTCATCGATGCCGACATGTGGAAGAAAGGAGCGAGCTCGGCCTTGGGTATCCGCAGCGGCCCAGGTTTGGCCGAGCTTGTCGAGGGGACGGCCAACGCCTCGAGTACCATAATCTCCGATATAGCCACCGGTGCCGATATCATCCTTCCCGGCCAATTCTCCCGTGCGTCCCTGCTCTCCTGGATCGACAACTTGGCGGCCGTGCTCGACTCATTGCGCAAGCAGTACGACGTCATCATCGTCGACACGCCGCCCATCTGCTCCGTTGCCGAAGCGAGCCTCCTGGCGAGCCATGGCGATGCGACGGTGCTTGCCGTTCGGTGCGGAACGACACCACGCGCGGCGCTCAAACTGACGCTCAGGAAACTAGGCGTTGCCGGCGCGGTCGTGTCGGGCGCGGCTCTCACCTTGGTTCAGGGAAGATATCAAGGAAGCTATGGCTATACAGAAGCCAAGTACCTTGCCAAGAGCGCTTACGCTTCACCGTCACGCGCAATTACTTGGCCCACGAACGACAGCACGCTTCTGGGCCGGCTTGCCGGCTTGCGCACCAGAATCGTCGCCGCTTCCATCGGGATCGCGGCCAACGGCGTGCTCCCCCGCAAGCTGCGCAGCGCCGTTCCAGCCATCGGCAGAACGGCCGCCGGCGCGTACCACCTCGCCCATAGACAAGCGGCGCTTCTGGCGAACCCGGGCTCTCTTCTGCCGCCACCGCCAGCAAAGAGCAGCGGCGGCGAGCGGGTCACCGTCAAACATCGCGAGTCGCGGGGCTGCGCCTTGGTGATCTGCGGCGTACAGCAGGATTTCACCTCGCCGTCGCGTTGGTACTCTCCGCCTCAAGCCGCTTTGGACCGGTTGATCCAGGCGATCAACGCCACGTCCCAGCTCGCATCGAGGTTCGGGGTAACGGTGCTCTATGCGCACCAAGAGCCAGACAGCATCACCGGGAAGGCGCTGTTTCGATTCCTTGCAAGCGAGCACAATGGCCATGCCGCCAGGCATGGATCGGATAGGCGTTTGGAAATGGTGTCCGGGTTCCGCTTTTCGACGCCGGACAGCGACGCCTTCTCCAATGACGAAGTCGCCAACTTCCTCCGTGATCACGAAATCGGCCATCTCTTCCTCGCTGGTATCGACGGGACCACATCGATAGCCCAAACCGCACGCTCTGCGCTTGCTCGTGGATATCGTGTGAGTTTCATCCGCGACGGCATCTTCACTGCGTTGGAAAGAAAGTGGGATCGCCAGTTGAGGTCCTTCGAGGCGCGCGCCGCCTTCGCGATCACCAGCGAGGAGTTCGGGGAGTTTGCCGCCGCTATTCAGCGCGCGACTGAGACTCGGCGCGCAAATGACACGAGGTCGAAGCTGTGGATGGGTTCGGACGCGGGACATGTACTTAACGAGCGCTCCGGGTCTCCATCGTCTCCACAATCATGATCTCTTACACAACCGTGGGAGGCAAAAGTGGATATCTCGTTTGCGGCCGGCTTGAGCGATTGGGACCGCCGCCAGCGCCTATACAGAGGTGAGGTCTTCGTGCTGCCGCCAACGCCTTCGAGCCTCGAGATGGTACGTTTTGCGCGCGAGATCATCGAGCAGGCCTTCGCTCCTCTTCATCCTCAAACCGCACAATGCGAGCTCGAAGTGACAGAGGTGGTGCAGATCCTGGCGCGGCTCAAGCCGCAGTTCATTCACCATCCTCACACCCGCGCCCTTCTCAGAAGTCTGCTTCTCGCTCTCGGGTGTGACGTTCACCGCACCTACCAGGATGTTCCGCGTTTACGCGCCGCATATCCAGCGGCCTACCTGACCAGTGGAATCGCGTACGCACATCATCCCCATCGCGATACCTGGTACTCGGCTCCGCCCTGTCAGCTGAACTGGTGGATGCCGATCTACGATTTCGATGCCGCTCAAGGCATGGCCTTCCACCCACGGTACTGGGATCGGCCGGTCCTGAACGGGTCAGGCGATTTCAACTACTATCGGTGGAACGGGGAGGGGAGGCAGAACGCCGCCCGCCATATAACAAGTGATACGCGGGTCCAACCTCGCGCCCGCGAACCGATCGAACTCGAGCCAGCTATTCGACTGGTGGTGCCGGTAGGGGGGATCATCCTTTTCTCTGCAGACCATTTGCACTCCACCGTGCGCAACGAAACCGCCCTCACCCGCTGGAGCATCGATTTCCGTACGATCAATATGGACGACTTGCTTGCGCATCGAGGCGCACCCGTTTGCGACAGTGCATGCACAGGCACGTCCTTGCGGGATTTCAAACGGATGGACGATTTTGAACCTATGCCCGCCGAGGCCGCAGCGATGTACGATGACGGATCGACATCCGACGGCGTCGCCGTGTTCGCCCCTGGCGCTACGATTTCGGAGGCTACGACACCATAGCGACCAGCTCGAACTTCGGGCAGACCTCTACACCTGCTCGATGCCGGGGGGCGGGCCCGAATACGCTTTCAAGGGATCCCGATTGCCAACCAGCGCTCCCGTCAACCTCTTCCAGTGTTGGCCGCGAGAGGTCGCGCGGTTAGCAATGGCGCACAGACAGTCGTATCGCTGCTGGAGGCTCAGCCCGGTCGTCCCAAGGGCTCGCAGGTAGGCGATCAGTAACTTCATCTGCTGGGTAAAGATCGAATTGATCCTTTTGGCGGGCCCGGAATCCAGGTAATTGCGGTTGATAGATATATCGTGGAAACCTTCCCAATGGGAGTAGCCTGCATTCAGGAAGAAATTGACTTTCCCATCGCGATAATTCATATTGACGCTGCCGCTGGGCTTGGGATAAACGCCCTGGGTATGGGTCAGGTTGACGCTGCCGTTAAACCCTTTGGTCTTATTCTTTTTTGTCTTGATATTGATGATCCCGGAATTACCCGCGGCATCATATTTTGCCGAGGGATTGGTCATCAGCTCGATCTGATCGATGGCAGAGGCGGGCAG
>Ga0137412_10001557_pt1 | contig 17913 bp, 14 predicted proteins | sample CZODoug2_1_16fun_FD_122160 | JGI IMG/M metagenome (GOLD analysis project Ga0137412, IMG submission 122160) | Vadose zone soil fungal communities from Angelo Coast Range Reserve, California, USA - CZODoug2_1_16fungal (Hybrid Assembly) | ecosystem: Environmental > Terrestrial > Soil > Vadose zone...
CGTCGCCGGGCCGCCACCAGCGATACCGCAACCGCCCGTCCCACAGCAGTTTCCGCACCCGTACGCACCTCGGCAACCGGAGCCGGCGTACGCGCCGCGGCAATCGCCGGCGCCGCCGTTCGTACCGCCGCAACCGGCGCCGCCGCAGCAGTACGCACCGCCGCCGGGCCCGGGGCCGGTGCCGGCCGGCCCCGAGCAGTCGAGCGGGCCGCGGCTGACCGACCAACGCCGCCGGCAGCGTCGGCGGCTGCTGTTGATCGGCAACCTGGTTGTCGTGGTGGCGCTGGCCGTGGGCGCGGTGGCGTTGTGGCGGACCCGGCCGCACTACCTCGACACCGGGGCGGTGGCGCGCACGCTGGCTGACCGACTACACGCCAAGGTCGGCTGCCCGGACAAGGCGCGACGCAAGGCCGGAACGACGTTCAGCTGTTCCCTCGTCTACTCAGGCGGGCGTCGCGGAAGTGTCGCGGTCACCGTGATCGACGGGTCGGGAGACTACCGGTGGAAGGTGAAGGGTTGAGGCGGGCTTTGGGGTAGCGCTGACTTCCACGCACCGATACGCCACAATGTTCGCGCAATGAGGATCCGAGGCAATGGCACGATAGCCCCAGAACGGCACGACCCCACTACTGTGACGACCACACTGCTGTGAAGACCACGATGCGACCGAGGGATCGGAGGTGGCGGCAATGACCTGCCCGGTCTGCGCCATGACCAACGCCGCCGGCGCTCGGATCTGCGTTCGGTGCGGGACCACGCTGCCGGACGCGCCGGTCTCGTCCGGGGAACCAGCCACCGGCACGCCCAGTGCACCGCACGAGCGCACACACGACAATCCGGTGGGAGAGCCCCCGACGGGCTGGCCCGCCAATTCCTGGACAGGAGCAACCGGCATGCAACCCAACTCCGGCGGCGAAAACCCGAACGACCCGCAGACCGGACAGCCGAGCGGACAGCAGCCCTATCCGCCGCAGCAGCAGCCCGGCTACCCGAGCGGGCAGCAGCCGGCGGCTCCCGGCTATCCGGCCCAGCCGCAGCAGCAGCCGGACTACGGCCAGCAGCCGCCACAGCAGCCGGACTACGGCCCGGGCTATGGACAGCAGCCGCCGCAGCAGCCGGGCTACGGATACCCGCAGCAGCCCCCGCAACCCGACTACGCCCAGCCGCAACAGCCCGACTACGGGCAACAGCCGGCCTACGGTCAGCAGCCCGGCGGCTACCCCAGCGGTCAGCAGCCGCAGTACGGCCAGCAGCCGCAGCAGTACGGGGCGCCGCAACAATACGGCGCACCGCAGCAGCCGTACGGGCAGCCGCAATACGGGCAGCCCGACTGGAGTCAGGCACAGCAGCCGAAGTCGAAGAAGGGCATGGTCCTCGGCGTCACCGGCGGCGCGATCGTGGTGATCGCCGCGGTCGCTGCCGTGCTGCTCCTGGTCGTGTTCAAGAAGACGGTCTTCGACAACAAGAAGATGGCTCAGGACATCGAGCAGCAGAGCAGCAAGCAGGGCACCGCGCTGAAGAACGTGAGCTGCCCGAAGAACGAGGAAGTCAAGAAGGGCAAGACGTTCGACTGCACCGCCGGCAACGTGAAGATCCACATCGAGGTCACCTCGAACGACGGTGACTACAAGTGGAACCCGGTGGCCGGCTAGAACGGCCCCGGTCAGGCAACTCCGGCTCCCGGGCTCAGCCGAGCCCGGGAGCCGCTGTCTTAATCGCGCGGAGCCACCGGTTCACGGCGTTGTCCAGGCCGTAGTGGTCGGCCAGTGCGATCACGGCCTCCGGGTCGGCGGGCGCGGTCGGCAGCCGGTCGTCGTAGTCGGGAAACGCGACGTCGGTGCGTACCGCGACGACGAGCGGTGCCACCTCGAGATACTCCGCCGCGGCCTGGATCCGCCGCCGGGCGCCGGCCGGGAAGCCGTCGTCATCACCTGCCGCGAGCATCGTGCTCAATGAGCCGAAGCGGGTGATCAGCGCGGCAGCGGTCTTGTCGCCCACGCCGGCCACCCCGGGCAGGCCATCGCTCGGGTCGCCGCGCAACACCGCGAAGTCGGCGTAGCGATGACCCGGGATCCCGTACTTCGCCGCGACCTCGTCCGGCCCGATGACCTCCAGCTTGGCCACCCCACGGGCGATGTAGAGCACCCGTACCGACGGGTCGTCGCGCACCACCTGGAACAGGTCGCGGTCACCGGTCACCACCTCGACCGGCTCGGTCGAAATTGCCGCCGCGGTGCCGATGATGTCGTCGGCCTCGAAGCCGGCCACTCCGACCCGGGCGATGCCCAATGCGTCGAGCAGCTCCATCAGGATCGGCACCTGTGCCTCGAGCCCGGCCGGCACGTCCTCGCCACCCTTGGGTGCAACCCGATGTGCCTTGTACGAGGGCAGCGCCTGCACGCGGAAGGCCGGCCGCCAGTCGTAATCCAGACAGGCGAGCAACCGGTCCGGCCGGCGGCTGCTGACCAGTCGGGAGGTCATGTCGAGGAAGCCGCGGATGGCGTTGGTGGGCATGCCATCGACCGTGCCGACCGACTCGGGCACGCCATAGAAAGCACGGAAGTACAGGCTGGCGGCGTCAAGAAGCATGCGCGTCATGGTCGAATCACCGGAATAATGAGCACCGCATAGTGAGTCACGGTGGATAGTGTCCCGCATGAGTCCGGCGGCGATGGGGAGCGACCTGTGAGTGAGCTGTATCCGGCCGATCGGCTGGCCCGCGCTGGTGCGGCATTGCGCGCGGCCGGCATCGACGCGCTGCTGGTCACCCCGGGGTCAGACCTGCGCTACCTCACCGGCTACAACGCCAAGCAGTTGGAGCGGCTGACCTGCTTGGTGATCCCACGCGACGGCGACCCGGTGTTGCTGGTGCCGCTACTGGAACGCCCGGCCGCGCTGGCCTCGCCCGCCGCGGACCTGGGCATCGAGATCATCGGCTGGGCGGAGACCGACGATCCGTTCGGTCAGGTCGCGCAGCGGCTGGCCGCGGCGCCGGGTGGGCGACCGGATCGGGTCGCGGTCGCCAACCGGATGTGGGCCGAGCACGCGCTGAAGCTCCGCGATGCCCTCCCGGGCAGCGCTGTCGAGCTGGCCGATCCGGTGCTGCGGCAGCTGCGGATGCGCAAGGAGCCGGCCGAGGTGGCGGCGTTGCGGCGGGCCGGGCAGGCGATCGACCGGGTGCACCGGCGGATGGCCGACTGGCTGCGCCCGGGCCGTACCGAGGCGGAGGTCGGCGCCGACATCGCCGAGGCGATCCTGGCATCCGGGCACGTGTCGGTGGACTTCGTCATCGTCGGGTCCGGGCCCAACGCGGCCAGCCCACACCACGAGGTGTCCGACCGCACCATCAACCGCGGCGACATGGTGGTCGTCGACATCGGCGGCACCACGCCCGATGGCTACTGCTCGGACTGCACCCGCACGTACGTCGCCGGCGGGCAACCCGATCCCGAGGCGGTCGAGTACTACGCAGTGTTGCAGCGGGCCCAGGACGCGGCCTGCGACGCGGTGAAGCCGGGTGTGACGCCCGAGGCGGTCGACGCCGCGGCTCGCGAGATCATCACGCAGGGCGGATACGGCGAGTTCTTCATCCACCGTACGGGGCACGGCATCGGCCTGGAATCGCACGAAGATCCCTACATCGTGGCCGGCAACATCGAGCCGTTGGAGCCCGGGATGGCGTTCAGCATCGAGCCCGGAATTTACCTGCCGCAACGCCACGGGGCACGTATCGAGGACATCCTGGTGTGTACCGACGATGGGGGAGAACGGCTCAACCAGGTCCGCCGTGATCTGGTGGTTCTCCCCGGTTGAGAGAGGGCAAATTGCGATGCCGGTGACAAGGGAGTTACCGACCTCCGAGACAGCCGACCTACTGGAGCTGGCTCGGCAGCTGGCCGATCGTGAGCTGCGGCCGCGGGCGGCCGAGGCGGAGCGGGCCGGGGTCTATCCCCGCGAGCTGATGCGGACGGTGGGTCGCGCCGGCCTGCTCGGGCTGCCGTTCCCGGCCGAATACGGCGGCGGTGGGGTCAACTACGAGACCTATTTACAGGTGCTCGAGGAGCTGGCGGCGGGCTGGTTCACGGTGGCGTTGAGCGTCAGCGTGCACACACTGTCGTGTTTTCCGTTGGTCGCGCACGGTACCCCGGAGCAGCGCAAACGGTGGCTGCCGGACATGCTCGGCGGCGAACAGCTCGGCGCATTCTGCCTGTCCGAGCCGAATGCCGGCTCGGACGCGGCGGCGCTGTCTGCTCGCGCCCTTCGCGACGGCCCGGACTATGTGGTGACCGGTACCAAGGCGTGGATCACGCATGCCGGCCAGGCCGACTTCTACACGCTGTTCGTCCGCACCGAAGACAACGCGATCAGCTGCCTGCTGGCCGATGCGGCGACGCCTGGCCTGTTGCCGCAGCCGACCGAACGCAAGATGGGTCTGACCGCCAGCCCGACCGCGCAGGTCGTGTTGGACCGGGCCCGGGTGCCGGCCGAGCGGCTGATCGGCGCCGAAGGGCACGGCCTGCAGGTGGCGCTCTCCGCCCTGCACAGCGGGCGGTTGGGCATCGCCGCGTGCGCGATCGGCGTCGCCCAGGCGGCGCTGGACTATGCCACCGACTATGTGCGGCACCGCCGGCAGTTCGGCCGGCCGGTGATCGAGTTCCAGGGGCTCTCGTTCCTGCTGGCCGATGCCGCGACCGCGGTCGAGGCCGGCCGCTCGCTCTACCTGCGGGCGGCGCGGTTGCGCGATGCCGGGCTGCCGTATGAGACGCAGGCCGCGATGGCGAAGCTCTTCTGCACCGACACCGCGATGCGGGTCACCACCGACGCGGTGCAGCTCCTCGGCGGCGCCGGCTACGTGGAGGATCACCCGGTGGAGCGCTGGATGCGCGAGGCCAAGGCGATGCAGATCTTCGAGGGTACGAACCAGATCCAGCGGGTGATCATCGCCAGGTCACTGACCGGCAACCCAGCCTGACTCTCTCGCCGTGATCGGTCGAAATAGACCCCGAGCGCGGCCTCCTCACTCTTTGATGATCGTGATCGGCAAACCCCCTGGATTCCAGTGGTTTCGCCATCACAATCATGAAGCCGACCAGCAAGCCAAGATCGGGATCGGTTTCGTACGCAAATCGTTGACGAGATCCCTCCCGATCATCAACGGGCGACCCTTCTCCGGTGCCGAGCCAAGATCGGGATCGGTTTCGTACGCAAATCGTTGACGAAATCCCTCCCGATCATGAACGAGCGACCCTTCTCACCCCAGCAGACTTGGCCCCAAGGCTCATGAGCCGTGATCATGCACAATTACACGTTCCGTATGGCGTAGTCCGTACTTTCTGCATGATCACGAGGGTGCTGGGACCACAACACTAGTGTCGTGCGCCGTTAATTCGTTACATAATTGAAACTGGGTCGCTCCGGCAGCTTGGTAAGCGCTTTCCTGTGTTGATCATGCGGTTACTGTGCGGATTTACGGCGTGTCGTCGGCGTGTCGCCGTAGTAACTGCATGATCAACACCAGCGGCCGAATTAAGCAACGAACTTCCCGCCGATCTTGAAGATATGCCCCACATTTCGGACATTGGTGGGCGATAACTTCAAGATCGGCGTGGGTAAGCGCTTTCCGCGACTTTTGACTTATGCAACGAACTTCAGACCCGACCACAACAGCCGTTCTAGCTGAATTTTCGGGGGCCGATCTCCTCGACTATCGGCGGCTCGCCGTAGGGCGAGAACCGCTCAACCTGGCTGCCCGGATGCAGTCGCGCATCCTCGGCGTACCGGCGGGCGAGTTCGGCCTCGGCAGCGGAATCGCCGCTGTCACTGGCCACCAACAGCGTGGCGATCTCGTCGAGGAGCGCCAGCTCATCCGGGTCTGCCTCGGCGCCGGGTGCGGCCCCCGCGCCCCAGCCGTCCCAGAGCAGCAATTCATCGCCGTGTCGGTGCGCCACCTCCAACACCACATAGTTGCGGATGAACCACGGCCCGCCGAACTCCGAACCCGGCGCCACGCCAAAGTTGTTGGGGTCCAGTTTCCCGGCTCGGTAACCCAACCAGACCTCCGCCGCGGTCAGGAACGGCGAATCGGGTCCGGTCGGCATGTCCTGCGGGGTAGCCAGATCGTTCAGCGGCTCGGCGACCTCCGGGTCGAACCGCACCCACCTGCCACCGTCCTGCCGGGTTTCGACCACGACGTGGTCGTGGAAATAGGGCGGCTCGAAATAGCCGGCGAAGCCGATCCGACTGCGCGCGGCAATTCCGTGCTGGCGCAGCACACCTACGCAGAAGAGGCTGTGGTCGCGGCAGCAGCCCTGGACCCGCGCCGTCTCCTCCCGCGGCTCGGCGAGTGGGTTGCCGTGGCGTTCCTGGTCGGCGTCGAGAATCGAGGACAGCCAGCGCCGGTGAATATCGTCCCTAGTGGATTCCGGTAGCTCGCGGCCGGACGCCCGGTAATGCACGATGACGTTGCGGGCGACCGCGGACAGGCCGGCCAGATCCGTCGGTACTTTATCGAGCAACGCGGAATGCGCGAGTGGGTCGGAGTAATCGCTGTGGCTGCTGAGATCGATGCCGTTCGGCACGGTTGGCCTCCAAAGGTTCGTCGGGACAGGCGATCTCAGGTCCCGTCAGCCGAGCATGCCATGATTTAGCCGTGTTTTCGTGGCGTTCCCGTGCGGCCGACATCGGCAAGAATTCGACCGTCACCCCGGTGTGAGGAGAGTGTGTGAGCCCGACGAGTTATGCCGTAATCGGCAGCGGTTATCGCTCCGGGTATTTCCTGCGGATCGCCCGGGCGCTGCCCGAACGCTTTCGGGTGACCGGTGTGGTGACGCGCACGGTCGAGCGGGGTGCCGAGGTCACGGCCGAATGGGGCGTGCCGACATTCCGCACCCTGGATGAGCTGACGGCGGCCGACCGGCCGGAGTTCGTGGTGATCTCGGTGCCCTGGTCGGTGACCCCGGATGCGACTCGCGCCGCCGTGCAGCGCGGAATTCCGGTACTCGCCGAGACACCGCCGGCTCCCGACCTGGACGGACTGCGTGCCCTCTGGGCGGACGTCGGGGCCGGCGGCCTCGTTCAGGTCGCCGAGCAGTATCTGCTGACCCCGTCGTATGCGGCGGCGCTGGCGGTCGTCCGGGGTGGTGTCATCGGCAGCGCGACCTCGGTGCAGCTGTCCTCGACCCAGCTCTACCACGCCGTCTCGCTCATTCGCGGGCTGCTTGGGATCGAGTTCGAACGGGCCGAGGTCAGCGCTCGTGCCTTTGTCGCCGGCGCGGCCAATCCCTCGACCCGGCAGGGCTGGACCGGCGGTACCACGCCGCAGCGGCTCACCACGACACTGGCCACCATCGATTTCGGCGGGCGGATGGGCCTCTACGACTACACCGACAACCAATGGCGCAACCCGATCCGGACCAACCGACTGGTGGTGCGCGGCTCGCTCGGCGAGATCGTCGACAACGAGGTGATCCGGATGCTGGACGGCAGCACGCCCGTGCAGTCGCCGTTGCTGCGCCGACACACCGCCGGGGACCTCACCGTCGCCGGCCTGGATCTGGAACACATCAGCCTCGACGGCCGCCCGATGTACCGCAATCCCTTCAACGGGGCGGTATTTCCCGATGACGACATTGCGGTCGCGGCTCTACTGGAGCAGACCGGTGCGTGGTGCCGGGACGAGGGGCCGGCGCCCTACCCGCTGGCCGAGGCGTGTCAGGACCACCTGCTCGGTCTGGCGATCGGCGAATCGGTGGCCAGCGGAGCGCCGGTGGTGACGGGCACCGAACCATGGGCGCTATGACCTACCGACACGATCCGTCGGTCACCGACCACGTCTGGGTCGCGCCGAGGCGGTCGGCGAAATAGCGGTCGTGGGTCACCGTCACCAAGGTGCCGCGGAACTGTCCGAGTGCCTCTTCCAGTACGTCCATCGAGTCGAAATCCAGGAAGTTGGTCGGCTCGTCCAGCAGCAGCAGCTCGGCGCCGGAGTTGATCAGGATCGCGAGCAGCAGCCGGCGGATCTCGCCGGCGGACAGGCGATGCATCGGTCGGCGGATCATGTCGGGGTCGAACAGGTAGGACTCCAGCAGCGCCTCGGCATCCTCCTCGTACAGCGGAAGTTGGCCGCGTAGATAGGCAAGCGGCGAGCGCTGCAGCGGCAGCCGGTCGTGCACCTGCGGGAGATAGCCGACCGCGGCGCTGACCTCGATCCGCCCGGCCGCGGGCGCAATCTCGCCGGCCAGTCCGCGCAGCAGCGTGGTCTTGCCGCCGCCGTTCGGACCGGTGATCACCACCCGGTCCGCGCCCCGTACCGCCCCCGACAGTCCACTGAGGACAGTACGGCCGGCCAGCTCCAGCCGGGCCGCGTCGAGCCGGACCAGCACCGAGCCCGGCTCCGATACGGCGGCGAGCGGCAGCGCCAGGGCCGGTCGTTCGGTCGGTGCCTCGACCCACTGGGTGGACTGCATCTGCCGGCGCAGTCGGCGTTCCCGCGCCTTCGCCTTGGCGGCGACCTTCTTGGCGTACCGGCGCAGCTTGTCGTTGCGGGTGCCGAGTTCGGTGCCGCGGGCCTGCTCCTTGGTCCGCTCGATGTCCTCTTCCAGCCGCAGCCGGGCCTTCTCCTGCGCCTCGAAGTCCAGCAGCAGCCGGGCCCAGCGAAGCCGGCGCTCGGCCCGGTAGTCGGTATACCCACCGGTATACAGTTGCGGCTCGGTATGGATCCCGTCGAGCTCAACGATCCGGGTCACCGTGCGGTCGAGGAACGCCCGGTCGTGGCTGATCACCAGGACGCCGCCGGCGAACGCGGCCAGGTAGTCGCCGAGCCAGTCGATCCCGTCGGCGTCGAGGTGGTTGGTCGGCTCGTCCAGCAGCAGCAGATCCGGCCGGGCGATGAGCAGGGCGGCCAGCATCACCCGCGCCTGTTGGCCGCCGCTGATGTCGCCGAGTCGGGTATCGGGGTCGACGTCGGCGATCCCGAGATGCTCGCGTACCTCGTCGATCGCGGCCGGCGCGGCCCAGCCCGAGCGCGCGATCCAGGCCTCCTGGGCGTCGGCGTAGGCGTCGAGTACGGAAGGCGATACGTCGTGCTCGAGTTGGCGTTCCAGTTGCCGCATTCGCGTCTCGGCGGCAAACACTTCGGCCAGCCCGCCCGCGAGATGGTCGCCCACGGTCACGGTGGGGTCCGGCGCCTGCTGCTGCAGGTAGCCGATGCTGGAGTGGGGGCCGCGGTCCACCCGTCCGGTGTCCGCGGTCTCCACACCGGCCAGAATGCGCAGCAGGGTGGACTTTCCGACGCCGTTGGGCCCGACGATGCCGACCCGCTCGCCCGGCCCGATGATCAGGTCGACGTCGGTGAACAGCGGTTCGTCGGAGTAGGTCTTGGCCAGGCCGGTCACGGTGAGGACGGCCGAGGACCGTCGGCTGGCGGCAAAGGATGGATGCACGAGGCAAGCTCCGGGTCTGCGATCGGCCATCCACGGAGGACGGCGGCGAATTCGAACGCGCAAGACCTAGAGCAGCCACATGCCGGCCACGGTATCAGCGCCGCGACAATTCAGCGATCGACTATCCGCGACCACCAGACCCCCGCCCCACCCCTCGGTGATCATGCGCGAAGTACCCAAGACACGCCGTACAAAGTATGGGTCTGTGCATGATCACCGGGGTCGGTGTGGTCACTGGACTGGCCAGCAAGTGGCGGCGCGTTACGGGTAGCGTTTACCGCATGGAAGAGCTTGACCGGCAGATCGTCCGTGCCCTCGCCGAGGACGGGCGCCGCAGCTTCACCGACCTGGCCGAGCGGGTCGGCCTATCGGTGTCCGCGGTGCACCAGCGGGTGCGCCGGCTCGAGCAGCGCGGCGTCATCACCGGGTACGGCGCCCGGGTCGACGCCGACATGCTCGGCCTGCCGTTGACCGCGTTTATCTCGATCAAGCCGATCGACCCGTCCGCGCCCGACGACGCGCCCGACCGGCTGCGCCACATCGGTGCGATCGAATCGTGCTTTTCGGTGGCCGGCGACGAGAGCTACATCCTGAAGGTACGGGTGGCCGATCCGGGGGCGCTGGAGGCGCTGTTGCAGGACATCCGGTCCGCGGCCAACGTCTCGACCCGTACCACCGTTGTCCTGTCCACGCCGTACGACGGCCGCAGCACCTTTGTGTAAGAACGGGCTCTGATGGCGATCCGGGCGCGGGTACGGCGTTTCCTGCAGCGGCCGGGAACCGTTGACCTCGCGCCCTATCGCGCGCTGCTCGCCCCGATCGAGCGGGCCGAGGCCGAGCTGCACGAGCGCACCGACGCCGAGCTGACCGAGGCCGCGACCGCGGTCGGCGCGGACAGGGTGGCGCTGGGCGCGCTGGCCCGGGAGGCGGCCAGGCGCGGCATCGGGGAGCGGCCCTTCGACGTACAACTGCTCGGCGCGCTGGCGATGCTCGACGGGCACGTCGTGGAAATGGCTACCGGAGAAGGCAAAACGCTGGCCGCGGTGATCGCGGCGGCCGGCTTCGTCGCGCGCGGCCGCTCGGTGCAGGTGCTCACCGTCAATGACTATCTGGCCCGCCGCGATGCCGAGTGGATGGAGCCGGTCTACCGGCTGCTCGGCGTCACCGTCGGCTGGGTCGCCGAATCCAGCTCGGCCACCGAACGGGCCGCGGCATACCGGGCGCAGGTCGTCTACGGCTCGGTCAACGAGATCGGCTTCGACACGCTACGCGACAGCGTCCGGGGCAATCCGGAAGCGGTGACGGCCGAGCCGGACGTGGTGATCATCGACGAGGCCGACTCGGTCCTGATCGACGAGGCGCGGGTGCCGTTGGTGCTGGCCGGCGCCGTCGAGCAGGTCGATGCCGACGCGGGCCGGCGGATCGCTGCGGTGGTCGCGGCTCTGCGGGCGGAGGTGCATTACGAGGCCAGCGCCGACGGCCGGACCGTGCACCTCACCACCGCCGGCACCCGTACCGTCGAACGGGACCTCGGCGAGATCAACCTCTACGACGCGGACAACCTGCCGACGCTGGCCGCGGTCAACGTCGCGCTCTACGCACATGCCCTGCTGCACAAGGACATTGACTACATCGTGCGGGACGGCCGGGTGCAGCTGGTGAGCGACTTGCGGGGCCGGGTCGCCGCCCGGCAGCGCTGGCCCGACGGCCTGCAGGAGGCGGTCGAGGCAAAGGAGGCGCTGCCGGCCACGGGGTCGGGGGAGGTGTTGGCCAGCATCACCATGCAGGCGTTGCTCGCCCGATATCCGCTGGTATGCGGGATGACCGGGACCGCGGTCGCGGTGGCCGAGGCGTTGCGCGAGTTCTACGGCCTCGAGGTGGCGGTGATCCCGCCAAACCTGCCGTGCATCCGGGTGGATGAGCCGGACCGGCGCCATCCCGGCCGAACGGCGAAGGAGGACGCGCTGATCAACGAGATCGTGACCACGCACGCCACCGGCCGGCCGGTCCTGGTCGGCACCCTCGATGTGGCCGAGTCCGAACGGTTGGCGCGGCGGCTGCGGCGGCGCGGGCTGACGTTTTCGGTACTCAATGCCAAGAACGACGCCGCGGAGGCGGCGATCATCGCCGAGGCCGGCAGCCATGCAGCGGTCACCGTCTCGACCCAGATGGCCGGCCGGGGCACCGACATCCGGCTCGGCGGCAGTGCCGGTGAGCGGGATCGGGTGGCCGATCTGGGTGGGTTGTACGTGGTGGCCTCGGGCCGATATTGGACCAGCCGGCTGGATAACCAGCTGCGCGGGCGATCCGGCCGGCAGGGCGACCCCGGTGGGTCGGTGATCTTCACCAGCCCGGAGGACGAGCTGGTTGAGCAGTACGGCTCGAAGGATGATCCGGCCGATATCGAGCACGCGCAACGGGTGGCCGAGGGCGTCCAGCTGGAAATCCATCGCAATACCTGGCGATATAACAAGCTGATCGAACACCAGCGCCAGTTGGTGCAGCGGCACCGCAACGAGTTGTTGCACTCGCCGACGCCGGAACAGGTTGTCGCTGATACCGAGCGGTTTCCCGAGCTGGTGGAGACGATCGGGCTCGACGCGGTGCGCCGCTCGGCCCGCGCGATCTCTCTGTACACAGTGGACAGAGCCTGGGCGGATCAGCTGGCGTTCCTCGGCGAGCTCCGGGAGGGTATTCACCTTCGGGCGCTCGGCCGGCTGGATCCGTTGGACGAGTTCCACCGGGCCGCGATCAAGGCGTTCGCGCCGTTGCTGGACAACGCCCGTGCCCGCGCGGTCAAACTGTTCGATGAGGTACCGATCGTGGCGGGGACGCTGGACGTGGAATCGATCGGAGTGCACCGGCCGAGCGCGACCTGGACCTATGTAGTGCACGACAATCCGGCCGGAACGGAGCTGGAGCGGGCGTTGCAGTCGGTCTCCGCCGCATTTCGCCGCAAACGCCGCTAACACTCGGACTTCTCATGATCGTGACGGGGAAACCGGCGGATTCCAGGGGGTTTGGCCATCATGATCATGAAACTCAAGTCTTCTCAACGTCAAGATCGGCGAACTCTATGTCGGGCGCTCCGCCTAGTGCAGCCTTCGGCCGTTGCCGTCGTCGCTGTTGCCGGTGAGCATGATGATCCCGTCGATCATTCCCCACGGGACGGTGATCAGCGTCAGGATCCCCAGCGAGAAGACCGTCATGAGCACCTGCGCCATACCGATTCCGGTCCGGCCGGCGTAAAACCGGCCGACGCCGAAAGCGCCGAAGAATATCTGCAGTAGGCCGGCGAGCACCCTGCTTTTATCCGAGTACGGGCGGCCGGTGATCGGGTCCACGCCGTAAGGCGCATACGTTGTCGGGTACAGCGGGAGCTGCGAGGACGGCGGCGTAGGCACCGCGGCGGGCGGCGGTGCATTTAGCCGGGTGACGAACGCCGGCTGCGGCGTGGGCAGATCGGCGAACAGATCGGCAAGCTCACCAACCGTTGTAGCCGTCAGAGCCTGATCGACCCGACGTTCGTACTCCACCAGATCGAGCCGGCCGGTGCTGAAATGCTCGCCGAGCGCAGCGCTCACCTCATTGCGCTCCTGGTCGGAAGCGCGTAGTGCGCCCGGCCCGGCAGAGTCACTCATGTACCGATGGTAGGTGCTCGCACGGCGCGGCGCCGTGGAGTCGGGCGGCTACCTCGAGAAAGTCGGCTGCCGCCGGCCAAACCGACTGCCAGTATTTGGGCTATGTCACATCCGCTGCTCGATCGGGAACTTATCGGCGACAACCCCGAGACGTACCTGGCCGGGATAGGCGACGTGTTTGCCGTGTTCGGCGCGCGGACGCAGGATTCCGGCAATATTTCGTACGGGATACGTATTGGCGACGACCGCTATTTCGTCAAGACCGCGGGCGATCCAGACGATCCGAAGCCCTACCTAGGTCATCCCGCGCGGGTCGCGCTGTTGCGGAACGCGGCGTTGATCGGGTCCCGCATTGTGCATCCGAACCTGCCCGCGTTGCGGCAGGTGATCGAGTCACCAACCGGCCCGTTGTTGGTATATGCCTGGGTCGACGGCGACCTGCTGCACGACCGTGCCGGGCCGGAGTCGGCGGCCGCCCGCTTCACCGGGCTGCCGGTTAACGCGATCTGCGCTGTGCTGGACCGGGTCTATGAGCTGCACGAGGTGCTCGCGGCGGACGGCTGGGTGGCCGTCGATTTCTACGACGGCTGCCTGATCTACGACTTCGCCGCAGACCGCGTCTCGGTGATCGACCTGGATACCTACCACCGTGGCCCGTTCACCAACGAGATGGGCCGGATGTTCGGGTCGTCGCGGTTCATGGCTCCCGAGGAGTTCGAGTTAGGCGCGAGGATTGATCAGCGGACCACGGTGTTCACCATGGGCCGCACGGCCTTGGTCTATCTGTCCGGCGGCGCCCTCGACCGGGCGGCGTTCCGGGGTCCAGGGGCGCTGTTCGATGTTGTGGCCCGCGCGTGCGATCCGGCGCCGGACAAGCGATTCGACCTGATCGCCGACTTCGCCGCGGCCTGGCGGGCAGGCGGGCATGCGGCCAACTGAATGACCTCGTCAGCACCGCGGTGATCGGAATCAGCCCGTTGAGGCTGGCTGAAAACTTGCGCCCCGTTCAGGTCTGGCGGTGGCGTTCGTAGTGTCTGGCGGCGCGAACTCGGTTGCCGCAGGCCGGGGAACACCACTCGCGGCGCGCGTGATCCTTGACGAAATACAGGATGCAATTCGGCGCGCCGCAGGGAGAGATATCCGCGGCCCGCGAGCCGGCAAACAATTCGACCGTATGCGTCGCGATCTCGCAGATCGCCGCGGTGACCGGCGCGGCGCTGGTGCGCAGTGTGCCGTGAGCCGAGGCGTTCCAATGCAGTTCGGTCCATAGCCGGGCGGCCCGGGTATGGCGGTTCAGTCGATCGAGGGTATCGGCATCCGGTCGACTGTGATCGGCTGTCGCGGTGGCGAGGCTGTGGATGCAATCGCGGAGATCGCGAGCGTCGGACACTTGCGCGTCGCTGATCATCAGCAAGCTCTCATCGGTGAGCGGTATGCGCAGCCGCGACCGTACGCGCCCTAGCCAGGCGCCCAGCAGTTCCGCGGTGGCGACGCCGTCGCGGGAGTGGCCGCGCGTGAGGTAGCGGGTGTTGGCCAACTCCAGCGGCAACGGCGCACCAATCACCGGCCCCGGGTAGTCGATCATGATGCGATCCACGCATCTTATGGTAGCGCACGACTTGTGCCATTAGATCGAGGCAAGCATACTAACCATGAATTGGAAGTTCTCCCATTAGAAGCGCCGTGCTGGGTCCCGTCGCGGCCGCCGGCGCAAATCGAAGGAGTTGGCCTGCATGAGCCAGCCGATGAACCGCTGCTACCGGTTGCGCCATCGCCCATCGGGCGCGATTACTCCAGACGATGTGGAGTTCGGTGAGGAATCCATTCCGTCGATCGGTCCGGGTCAGGCGCTGGTTCGCACCCTGTGGCTGTCGCTCGATCCGGCGAACCGAATCTGGATGAGCGAGATCGACTACAACATGCCACCGGTCCCTATCGGCGGTGTGATGCGCGGGCTCGGGATTGGTGAGGTGGTCGCATCACAGCGGGCGGACATGAACGTCGGAGACCTGGTATCCGGAATCACCGGATGGGCGGATTACGCGGTCGCCGACGCGACGAACCTGCTGCCGTTCACCGTGCTCCCCACACCGCTGCCCGCCAAGGCGCCGACCCTGCTCGGTGCCTTGGGGAATACCGGCATCACCGCCTACCTCGGTGTGCATGACATATGCCGGCCTCGCGCGGGGGAGACCATGGTCGTGACCGCGGCGGCGGGAGCGGTGGGGTCGGTGGCCGGTCAGCTCGGCAAGGCCCGGGGCGCCCGCGTGGTCGGCACGGCGGGTTCGTCGGAGAAATGCCGGCACGTGGTCCGCGCGTACGGCTTCGACGCATGCATCAACTACCGTGCCACGGATTGGCGCGACCAACTCGACACGGCCACGCCCGAGGGCATCGACCACATCTTCGAGAACGTCGGTGGCCAGATCCTCGACCATCTGGTGACCCGACTCAACGTCGGCGCGCGTATCGCCTTGTGCGGGCTGATCGCCGACTACAACAGTTACGGTTCGGCCGAGCCCAGCCAGCAAACCCGCATTGATGCCGCGCAACTCCTGATCAGCCGTGCGCTGGTCGGGAGTTTCCTCGTGCTCGACCATTCGGACAGATTCGCGGAGGCCACCAGCTATCTCGCCGAGCTGAAGAACGCGGGCAAGCTCGTCCACGACGAAACCGTTATCGAGGGTCTCGACCGCGCCCGCGACGCCCTCGCGCAGATGTTCAACGGAGCCAATACCGGCAAACTCGTCATCAAGGTTGCCGAGCCAACCCGCAATGCCCAGGTCGTGGTGGCGGGTGAATGCCGGTGATCTCCCCAGGTGGCGCCGGTCTGGATTGGTGATCATGCGGGTGTGGCTGTTTCGGACGAGGTGTCGCGGACCAGTCCTGCGTGATCGCGGACGAACACCGGCGCGGCGCGGCGCGGGCGGACCAATGCCAGCACCAGTACGCCGGCGACCAGGGCCACGACACCGGAGATCAGATAGACCCGATCCAGTCCGGCGGCGAAGGCGGCCCGGACGGCGTGTTCGACCGCGGCCCGCCGAGCGGTTGGCGCGCCGGCGATGACCGCGTGCGCCTGCCCGCCGGTGAGCGCTTGGGCGATCCCGTGTGGATCGGCGAAACTGCCGTCGCTCGATACCGACTGCTGGAGCCGGCTGGCGAAAACCGTACCCAGTACCGCGATGCCCAGCGCGAAGCCGATCTGCCGGAATGCGTTCAGCGCGCCACCGGCCATCCCGGCGCGCTCATGCGGCACCGCACTCAGCACAGTCGAGGCCATGATCGGCAGCGCCATACCCACACCGAGTCCGGTGACCAGCTCTCCGGCCAACAGCGCCGGCCAGCTGGATCCGGCCGACACCGCGGTCTGCAGCAGCGCACCCGTTCCGACCAGTAGTAGCCCGCCGCCGATCGGCAGCCGTGCTGGGAAGCGATGCAGGAACCGGCCGCCTACCCCGGCCACCACGAACGCGACCAGGCTCAGCGGAGCGCTGCCGGTCAGCCCGGCCATAACCGGACTCAGACCCCGGGCCGACTGCAACCACAATGAGGTGAAGACCAGCTGGGCGAACGCGGCCGCATTCAGCAGTAGCGCTGCCACGATGAGCGTGGCGAATGCCGGGTCGCGCAACAGCGCCAGATCGAGCATCGGCGCCTCGCGGCGCTGCTCGACCACGACGAAGGCGGCCAATGCGACCGCGCCGAGGCCGAACAGCCCCAGGGTGCTGGCCGACGTCCAACCCTTGTCACCGGCCCGGATCAGCGCGTAGGTCACCGCGCTGGCGCACACCGTGAATGCACCCGCGCCCAGCAGATCCACCCGCGCGCCGGTCTCGGTCCGCGATTCGGGGATGACCCGCAGGGTCAGTACGGCGGCCACGACGGCGACCGGCAGGTTGACCAGGAAGATCCACCGCCAGTCCAGGTGCTGGGTCAGCAGCCCGCCGGCCAGCGGACCTGCCGCGGCCGCCGCACCGGCCACCGCGCCCCAGATGCCGAACGCGACGCCGCGATCGCGGCCGCGGTACGTGGTGGACAGCAGCGCGGTCGTGGTGGCAAACATGGCCGCGCCACCAATGCCCTGGACGGCCCGGGCGGCGATCAGCAGCCAGAATCGTTGGAGCGGTTTGACGTTCGCAAACGGCCAGCGCGTGTTTGCCCTGCCGGAGGCGCGCGACGGTCGTACCACTTACAATGCCGTTTGGGCTGTGCAAGTGCGATCGACGCAGATTGTGCAGAAGATTCCTGCGCCGCTTAGTGTCGGCGCGGGGCGCATGAAAATCTGGTTGTTTGTTGCTGGCATAAACGGGGCTCTGGCGGTGCTGATGGGTGCGTTCGCGACGCATGCGTTGGGCCAGGAGCATCCTTTTGCGTCCGCCTTTTCGACAGCTGCTCACTATCATCTGGTTCATGCCGCCGCCATGGGGATTGCGGCGCTTGCCGCGCGGGGCGCGGCCGCGCATTCGCAGGAGTGTGTTGGGAACGAACCTCGCGCTCGCCCTCGTCGTAGCGGCGTCCTGCCTGGCGATCGGTTGGCGCGACTACCTGCTCGTGCAGGGCCCCGTGGTCGTGGTGGCGGGCGCAGTCGGGGTCTGGCTGTTCTATGTGCAGCACCAGTTCGAGGACACCTACTGGCAGGCGCACGCCGACTGGCGCTACGACGACGCCGCTCTCGAGGGGAGCTCTTATTTGCGGTTGCCGGGCGTGCTTCGGTTCTTCACCGGCAACATCGGCTTCCACCACGTGCATCACTTGAGCGTCGGGATCCCGAACTACAACCTGCAAGCCGCGCACAACGGGACAGACCGTCTCCGGACGGTGCCGCAACT
>Ga0137412_10001559_pt1 | contig 17907 bp, 12 predicted proteins | sample CZODoug2_1_16fun_FD_122160 | JGI IMG/M metagenome (GOLD analysis project Ga0137412, IMG submission 122160) | Vadose zone soil fungal communities from Angelo Coast Range Reserve, California, USA - CZODoug2_1_16fungal (Hybrid Assembly) | ecosystem: Environmental > Terrestrial > Soil > Vadose zone...
GCTCACGGCTCGGGCGAAGAGGAAACCAAAGTGCTCGAACTTTTCCGGCACGATGCGGGCTACGCAACCCCTAAAGTCGACGTCCGCGGGGCAGCCTTTCGCGATGGACGAGTGCTCATGGTGCGGGAAGTGAGCGACGGCGGCTGGACTCTTCCCGGAGGTTGGGCCGACGTGAACCAAACGGCCGCCGAGTGCGTGGTCCGGGAAATCGCCGAAGAGTCGGGATTTCAAGCTCGCGCCGTAAAACTCGCCGCCGTTCACGATTACCGCAAACGTCACTCGCCCCGCCACATCGATTCGATCTACAAGATGTTCTTCATCTGCGAGTTGTGGGGCGGAAGCGCCCGCAGCAGCGACGAAACCAGCGAGGTTGCGTTTTTCCCGCGGCACGAAGTGCCGCAGCTGTCGCTCGGACGCACGACGGCGCAGCAGATCGAACTCATGTTTTTGCACGCGGAACATCCCGAACTACCCACCGAATTCGACTGAGCAACGGCGCTGATTCAAGCGTCGTCTGGCAAGGGCGCGTTCGGCAACTCCACGCTAACGCAGAGCCCGCCGCCGTCGCGATTGGCGAGATGAATTCGCCCGCCATGCGCCTCGGCAATTTCACGCGCGAGTGCGAGGCCAAGTCCGGTTCCGCTCCGCTTGGTCGAATAAAACGGCAGTAAGGCCTGCGCAAGCACCGCCTGGCTCATTCCCGAGCCGCGATCGCGCACCTCGATGCGCTGCTGGTCGCCGGCGCAAGCCAACTCGAGCTCCACGGCATCGCCGGCCCCGCCGGCCTCGTGAGCATTCTTGAGCAAATTAATCAGAACCTGTTCCACTTGAACGCGATCGAAACAGCCCGGCGACGACGGGAGCTTGCCGGCCAGCTTGAATTGCACCTGACGAGCCAGATCGGAAACGAAGCTCTGCCACACGATTCGCTCGGGCCGCGGCGCCGGTAGTTTGGCGAATGCGGCGTAGCTGCCGACAAAATGATGCAGGTGTTCGGCGCGCTCGGCAATTGCTCGAAACACGGCCGGCAGCGCCGCGTAGTCTTCGCGGCGCGCGATCTCGGCGCCCGAATGGGCCAGCGATGACAGCGGTCCCAACGAATTATTGAGCTCATGGCTCAACACCCGGATCAGTTTTTTCCAGGTTGAAACCTCTTGCCGCGATAGCTCACGCGTCAGGCGTTTCAACAAATACAGGCGATAGGGACGGCTTTGCAGCACGAACGAACGCTGCGACAGATGAAACGTTTCCTCGACGCCTTCGATCTCGGCGGAAAATAGACTGTCGCCCTGTTGGGTGGCGGCGGCCCGAAGGGCCGGCGGCGCGCGCTGCAGGACCTCGCTGAACTGCAGGCCATTCAAGCTTCGGCCTTCGCTCAAGACGTGGCGCGAGGCAATGTTGGCGTAGGCTATGCGTTCGTGGCCGTCAACCAACACCAGCGCCACCGGCGAATTCTGCATCACGGTATCCAGCAGCAACTCTCGCTGTACCAGGTGTGCGCGCTGCGTGCGAAGCGCGGCCGCTAGCTCGTTGTGAGTCGCCATCAACTCACCCAACTCGTCGTCGCGCTCCACCACCAGGGACTGGCTGAAATTGCCCTCACGATAGCTTGCCACCGTACCCGACAGCGCCCGCAGCACCTGTTGAATCGGGCGCAGCACCCTCGCAGCCAGCCAGAAAGCCGGTACGAGAGCAATGCCGACGACGAGCAGCCAGATCCCAAGGCTGCCGAGCGCGCTGCCCAGCACGCGGGGAAGCCACACACTCAGCGCCGCGGACAGCGCGACCACGCCCAGCAACAAAATACCGAGCCTGAACCTAAGGCTGGCCTTCAGCCGGCGGCGCGCCATTAGCGCATCAGGGGCCGCTGGGCGGGCGCATGTTGAAACGCTCCATGCGGCGGTACAAGGCTTGACGGGAGAGTCCCAGGCTTTGCGCGGCACGGCTGACATTGCCCCCGGCTTCGCGCAGGCTCGACTCGATGGTCTCGCGGCTGATCGCCGCCTCCGCACCGCTGCGCGGAACATCGCCATCCGCCGCAGAGCGATGCGCGGGTAGATTCAGGTCCGCCGCAGCGACAATCCCGTCTCTCGCCATGAGCTTCGCGCGCTCGATCGAGTTGCGTAGTTCGCGCACATTGCCATGCCAGTCGTGAGCCAGCAATGCCGCCGCCGCCGCCTCGTTCAACTGCAGCTCCTGGCCGAGAAAGTGCCGAGCCAGCGGCAATATATCGGCACGCCGTTCCGTCAACGGGGGCAGTGCGATTTCGATGACGTTCAGCCGGTAGTACAGGTCCTCACGAAAGCTGCCGGCGCGAATCAGCGCGGGAAGATCCGCATTGGTGGCGCTCAAGATGCGAACTTGCGAACTGCGGGTGCGGCTTGATCCCAACATTTCGAATTGTCCCGTCTCCAGGACTCTCAATAGCTTGACCTGGCCGGCCAGCGGCAGGTTGCCGATTTCGTCCAAGAAAAGCGTACCGCCATTGGCCAGTTCAAAGCGCCCTGCGCGCGCCCGCACCGCCCCGGTATAGGCGCCCGCTTCGGCGCCGAACAGTTCGGCCTCGATCAGTTCCGGCGGGATGGCACCGCAGTTCACCGCCACGAAGGGACCGCCGCGGACCGCGGAATTTGCATGCACGATCTGCGCGATTCGCTCCTTGCCGGCACCGTTGGGTCCCGTGATGAGCACGGGGACTTGGGCGCGCGCGACCCGGCAGGCGAGTTCGACGGCCCGTTCCATCACATCGGAAGCGAACACGATGTTGCATAAATCGTATTGTTCGGACAGGCGCTCGCGCCGCCTGAAGGCCTCGTCCCGCAAGCGCTCGCGTTCGCGGGTCGTTTCCGCCAATTCGAGCAGATTTTCGACGACCGCCAACAGTTTGTCGTTGTCCCAGGGTTTGCTCAGGTAGTCGGCGGCACCCGCTTTGACCAGTTGCACCGCGGCTTCCAGATGCGTCCACGCCGTGAGCAGGATGACCGGCAGATCGGCCCGCTTGGCGCGCAGCGCACGAAACAAGGCGACGCCTTCGTCGCCCGAGGTGGTGTCGGCGCTGAAATTCATGTCGGCGATGACCAGATCGATACGTTGCCTCGAGAGCATGGCAATGCCTTGCTCGGGCGTCGCTGCGGCCACTGTACGAATGTCATGCAGGCCGAACAACAGCTCCAAGGCCTGCGCTACCGCCGGGTTGTCGTCGATGACGAGTACTGTTCGCATGGCCTGATGTTAGCGGCTGCCGGGTAACTTCACACGCATATGCCGCGCGCTACACGCTGCGGGTTGCCAATGCCGGAGGCACGGATGCCGCGCGCAGCGCAGGCCACAGTACCGCGAGCTGGCCCAGCAGCAACACCACCACCGCGCCCGCGAGGGCATAACTCAGGTGCAATCGTGCCATCTCGAAGCTATTTACCATCCACAGGTTCAAGGCGATCGCAAGCGCGACCCCAAGCACCGCGCTCGTCGCGGCAATGAACAGATTTTCGGTCTGGAAGTAGCGCATGATGGTGCTTCGCGTGGCGCCCAGTGCTCGGCGGATGCCGATCTGCCGCCGCCGCTGCGTCACCCAGTAGCTGGTCAGCCCGACGATGCCGAACGCCGTCACCGCCAACAAGGCGGCGCAGACGACGCCCAGAATGACGGCGAGACCGCGATCATCGCGATAGGCCTCGGCGCGCACTTCGGTCATGGTCCGCACCTTCTCCAACACGCGCGCGCGATTGACCTCGAACAGCTTCTTTTGCGCCGCTTGCATGACCGCCGCGAGTTGTCCCGGCTTGGCGCGCACCACGTAGTGGGAATACTGGGTCGTGTATCGAAACGGCTCGATGATTGAATTGTAGAAGAATGTGCTGCCCCAACCGGACATCCCCGTCCAGGGCACATGCAGTGTGTCGACGATGCCCACGATGGGAGTTCTGTGCTGTGTCGACTCGACATAAATAGACTCGCCGAGAGCGGACTTGCCGGGAAACAGCTTGTCGGCCAATTGACGGGTAATGATGACCGCGTTCGGCGGCGTCATGTCATGGGCCCCCTTCTCGACGACGTCGGCCGGCGTGAAATTGCGCCCGGCAATCAGTTTGAGGCCCAGGGTTTCAAGCCCGTGTTCGTCGGCAAAATACGTGGCGCAGAGCGTGCTGGACTCCGCCTCATCGGGCTTGAGCTTGCACCCCTGCGTCGAACCGCCATCGGACAGCGGATAGGAATTGGTGGTGTAAGCGTCCACGACTCCCGGAAGCGAGCGCAGTGCTGCCATGTCGGCCGACTGCCGCGCCGCCAGATCCGGCGGATCGCCCACCCACCCGTTGGACATCGCGAACAGCTGCGTCTCTTCCATACCGCTGGGGCGCTGGCTCGCCGCCACACGCTGCTGAATGATGAACAAGCCGTTGCACAGGATCGCAAGCGTGATGGCCATTTGCACGGTAATCAGAATGGCGCCCACTTTGTTGCGCCGCATGGCCGAGAGAATGGGACGAAGTTCCATGGCGGTTCCTTTACTGAGCTTTGAGTTGCCAAGCCGGCTGTACGTGTACGGCGCGCCACGTCGGATACAAGCCCGCGATGATGGTGGCAATCACCCCGAGCGCTACCGCGAGGCTGACGTCCATCACATTGAGGTGCGTCAACCGGCTGATTTCGTCGGATAGCAGCGAGCGCAGGCCGACCAGACCGAGTGCCGTCAATGCCAGCCCCAGCAGACCGCCGGCAAGCCCGACGACCCCGGCCTCGATGAGGCATTGAGCGAACACTGCCCTTCTATTGGCGCCGAGCGCCCGCCGCACGCTGATATCGCCGCTGCGCCCCATGATTTTGGCCAGCATCAGTCCCATCGCGTTGAGAAGACAAACAAAGAGGAAACTGAACGATACCAAAACCAGGATTCGCACCTCATTCATGACCGCGTGCTGATTCACCAGCCATTCCCGCACGTCGCGCAGCCGGGTGTGCGCCGGCCAATTGAAGCGGCCGGAATGCTGCTGCTCGGCGGCATAGTTGTTGAGAAAGGTGCGATAGCGCGCCGCGTCGGCGGCCGTCGGCAGTTCAGCCCAGAACTGCATCCAGATGCATTCGGATTCAATGCGGCCCTCCCAGCCTGGCTTACCGTGGCCGGAGCAATTGACGTTGCCCCATGACTCCAGGTGGGCATCGATGGCGCGGGTGAACGGCAGGAAGATCTGCTCGCTCTTGCCGTATTTAGCATTGTTCAAATCATAGAATTTCGGAATCGGCTCCCACTTGTCCACGACTCCGACCACCCGATAGTCATGATTGTCCAGGTTCAGAACCTTGCCCACACTGTTGACGCCGCCAAACACCTTGTCGTTGAGCTCGCGCGTGATGACCACGACGTCCGCGTGTGCCGCATCGTCAGCCCCGCTCCACGGCGCGCCGTAATGAAACGGCACGTCGAACATCGGAAAGAAATCCGCGTAGGCGGCCCGCGCTTCGACCTGGAAAGGCAGCAACTGCGGATTCGCCGGCGTGAGCGCGAAGCCCGTGGCATACATCGCCGATTGCCGCCGCGCCGGGCGAGCATTCATGAGATTCACGGCATCGATGTAGCTGATCTGGCTCTGCAATCTCTCGTTATCGCCCGGCACCACGTGCTGCTGCGTCGGTCCCCAATTGTCGATCTGCGGCGTGAACAGCTGCGTGGATTTCTGCGGGATCGGATCGCCGGACATGGCGCGAAACACGGTCAATGTGGTCATCGACGCGCCGATGCCGACCCCGATGGCGGCAATCATCAGCACCGTCAGCACCACATTGCGCTTGAGGCTCCTGAGCGCCAGACCAAGGTAATAGGCGAACATGAATTTCTCCTACAGCTGTGCGTGAGCGCCCACGACCAAGCGCGGCGAGGCCATCAAATCGACTACCTGACCGTCGACGATGTGCACTTCGCGCTGGGCGCGGATCGCGAGTTCCGGGTCATGGGTCACCATGACGATGGTCGCGCCGTCGCGATGCAGCTCTTCGAGAAGCTCCATCACGCCGCGCGCCATCTGAGTATCCAGATTTCCCGTCGGTTCGTCGGCGAGCAGCAGCCGCGGCGTGCCCGCCAGCGCCCGCGCAATCGCGACGCGCTGCTGTTGTCCGCCCGACAGTTCCGACGGGTAGTGCCGCGCGCGGGCGGAAAGACCGACACGCTCCAACGACTGCTGAATGCGGCGCCGCCGTTCGGGCCCGTTGAGCCCGCGGTAACGCAACGGCACGTCGACGTTGTCCGCGACGTTCAGGTCCGGAATGAGATTGAATGCCTGGAAGATGAAACCGATCTTCTCGTTGCGCAGCCGCGAACGTTGATTGTCGCTGAGGCCCCGTACATTGGCGCCATCGATCTGGTAGTCGCCGCCGCTGAACTCCTCGAGCAGCCCGGCGATGGTCAAGAACGTGGTCTTACCGGACCCCGAGGGACCGGTGACCGCGACGAACTCGCCCTCGCGGACATGAATGGAAAAGTCCCGCAACGCATAGGTCTCGACGACTTCGGTGCGGTAGGCCTTCGATAGATTGGTCATCTTGAGCATGGTTGTTTCCCGTATCGATGAATGAGACATTTTCAATGTGTCAGGATGGCGCGCGCGGCGTTATTGAACGCATCGGTGCCGCTGATGACGATGCGATCACCCTCGCCAAGACCCTCGAGAATCTCGACCTTGGCGATGCTGGCGGCGCCGAGACTGACCGGATGCCGCTCCGCCACGTTGTCGTGAACGACGTAGGCAAATCCCCCGCCTTCTTGATCCATGAAGCTGCCGCGATCGACCATCAGGACGTTGTCGCGCCGATCGATCAATATCCTCACCCCGAGCCGCTGGCTCTGGCGCAAGCCCGCCGGCTTGTCGTCGCCGAACCGCAGCCGCGTCGTGATCTGCCCGTTGACGACTTCGGGTGCAACGCCGCTCACCGTGCCCTGCCAATGCCTGCCGCCGCCTTCCAGATCCGCCTTCATGCCCGGACGAAGATCCCGGGCCATGCTCTCCGCAATCTTGATCTCAACCTCGAGGGCCGACAGATCGACGACCGTCAGGAGCGCCGTATCTTTCGCAACGCTGGCACGGTCGGATATTTGCACCTGGCCGATCTGACCCTCGACGGGGGACCGGACGCTCAAGGATTGCACTTGGCGCTTGAGGTCGGCCACCATGAACTGCTGCCGATCCAGGAGCGCTTTCTTGCTGTCGACATCGAACCGATTGAGCGTGGGCTGAGCCTCGTAGGCCATTTTAGCCTGCGCGAAAGCGAACTTCGCTTTTTCCAAGGAGTCCTCGGCCCTGAGCGTCTGCAGTTCCGAATAGGCGCCGAGTTCGTAGGCCTTGCGGCTGCGATCCAGCTCGCGTTGCGCGGTCTTCTGATCGACCTGCGCCTGATCATATGCGTCGCGCAGCTGCAGGAGCCGATGCTCCGCATCCAGGCGGGCGCGGCGCCAATCGATGTTCAGCCCCTGCAAGGTCGCGTCCTCCTGCGAGAGTCTTGCCGTCAAATCGGGACTATCGATGCTCGCCAGTTCCTGACCCCTGGTCACGGCATCGCCGGCGTGCACTTTGAGCGTCACCGTCCCCGCCACATTGGCGTACAGAGTAGGGCTCACGGCAGCGACCACCTGGCCGTCGGCCGCCACATCGCGCACGAAGCTGCCTCTCTCGACGGTCGCGATCGATAGCCTCTCGCGGCTCACCGATGCGCCGGCGCCGGAATATTTCACCAGATAGAGCACCAGCACGCACAGCGCCGCCGCGGCGACGGCCGACACGATGGCCAACGTGCGATGGCGCCTCCACGGAGCCGGCCGTTCGATCACGCGGTCCTGTCCGGCCGTGTCGCGCAGCATGACGGGTTCCTTCGGTAGCAGATGCATGGCTAGCCGCCTTCAACCAGCAGGTCGTCGATCGCGATCAGATCGCGTTCGGTTAAACGGCCGGCCTCGAGTTTCAGCCCCAGTACATTGGTCAGATAGTCGTACCGAGCTTGGTTATACGCGCGAATCGCGACGTAGTAGTTGTTCTGTGCGTTCAGCAAGTCGAATTCCTTGCCGGTGCCGAACTCCACGCTGCGCCGGCTGGCCTCCACCGCATCGCGCCCGGAAGCCACGGCGCGCCGCGCCGCCGCGATGCGCTGCACGCCGCTGACGATATTTCTAAATGAGGCGCGGGTCTGCCTCTCGGCGTCGCGCAGCGCCGCGTCGAATGCCGCCTCGGCCTGACGGTACAAGGCGCGCGATTGACGCACGGCCGAAGCGACCGCGCCGCCTTGCAATATCGGCCAGCTGAACGACACACCCACGGTATCCAAAGTCTGATTGCCGCCGAGGATTTCATTCTGCGACAGCTTCGAACTCGAGCCCGTGAGCAGCAGCGTCGGTAGTCCCCGCCCGCGCTGCGCCGACACGTCCCGCGATGCCGCTTCGACTTTGAGCTGCGCCGCGCGCACATCGAAATTCTCCTGCCGCGCGGCTGCCACCCACTCCTCCGCGGAGGCCGGTTCAGGCGAGGACAAGGGAATATCGTCCCGCAGCGGGGCGATACGGTCGGCTCGCGGACCGACGATTTCGGTCAGCGCCAGATTCGCATCGTCCAGCGCGTTCGCCGCATCGATGACGCTCTGTTCGGTTGCATCATAAAAAGCCTGCGCTTGGGCAACATCGCTGCGCGGGCCGACACCGGTTTGCTGGCGAACCGTGGCCTGATTGAGCAGCGTACCGAACGCCTCCCGCTCGCTGCGGTTGGCCGCGAGTTGATCGGATGCCGATAGAATGCCGAAGTACGCCTGCGCGACCCGCAGCAGCAGATTCTGCTCCGCCCCCCTGAAGGTCGCCTCCGCGGCCGCGGCTTGGAAATTTGCTTCCTTGAGCTGATTGAACGCTTGGTAGCTCCACAGCGTCTGCGACAGGTTGAGTCCCAGCCCGCGCACCGTGCCATAGCAGCGCTGCGTTCCGGCGTCGGCGCTCAAGGCACAACCCGCGCTTTGCGTACTCGAAATCTGCGAGCTCTCATAGCCCGCGCGTTCGCGCGTGGCCGACGCGCTCGCCGACAGCTGCGGCAGGAGCGGTGCCAGCGCCTGCGGACGTACCTCGATGGTAGCGTCGCGTTGAAAGTGCGCGACCTGCAGCACCGTGTCCCGCGTCAGCGCAAGCTCGTAGAGTTGTTTGAGATCGTTGGCGTGCGCGGGCTGCCCGCCTAGAACGATGGCAATCAGCATCAGCGAATAGCGCACTATGACATCCACGAGATTCATACGCAGAGCAGAGCAAGCCGCGTGCCACACCCGCGGTACGCGCTAACTCGCTATTTTTAAATGACTTTTTTTCGCGGTGCGGGAGCGGTGCTGTCCGCGGACAGTGTCCGCGGACGCATCGGACACCTCGACTTTTAGCCCCGGGATGTTTAATGGTATATCGGGCGGCCACCGCACCTGTGCTCCAGAGGTACTAACCGTGTCTGATGGAATCTTGCTTGCGATCGACCAAGGAACGAGTTCCAGCCGTGCCATGGGATTTTCCCTGCAGGGCAAAACCGTTGCGCTGGAACAGCAGACCTTCGAGCAGATTTACCCCGCTCCGGGGTGGGTGGAGCATGACCCCGAGGTGATCTGGGCCACTGTGCTGTCGACTACGCGCCAGCTGCTGCGCAAGTTGGACGCGGCGCGCATCGGCGTCGCCGCCATTGGCATCACCAATCAACGCGAAACCACCATTCTCTGGGATCGACGCACCGGCGTGCCTCTGTTCAATGCCATCGTGTGGCAGGACCGCCGCACCGCCGACCGCTGCCGTGAATTGGATCGCGACAATGCGGAAGCGGAAGTCGCGCGCAAGACCGGGCTGCGGCTCGATCCCTATTTTTCGTCCACCAAGATTGCCTGGATTCTCGACCACATATCGGGCGCGCGGGACGCAGCGAAAGCGGGCCACATCGCCTTCGGCACCGTCGACAGCTTTCTCATATGGCGGCTCACGGCAGGCCGGCTGCACGTGACCGACGCGACCAACGCCAGCCGCACGGCGCTGTACGACATTCGCAAGGGCCGCTGGGATGAGGCCTTGTGCGAATTGTTCGACGTGCCGATGACCTGTCTTCCCGAAGTGCGGGACACCGCAGGGGATTTCGGCTTTACCGACGAGACGGTACTCGGCCAGGCGCTGCCCATATGCGGCGTTGCCGGCGATCAACAAGCCGCGCTGGTCGGCCAGGCCTGCTTTGCCGCGGGCGATGTCAAGAGCACCTACGGCACGGGCGCCTTCCTCGTGCTCAACACCGCAGCGCAACTGGTGCCGTCGAAGAATCGTCTGCTCAGCACCATCGCCTACCAACTCAAGGGCGAAGTGACCTATGCCCTGGAAGGATCCATCCTGTCGGCCGGCGCCGCCATTCAATGGTTACGGGATGGGCTGGGGCTCATTTTACAGGCCTCGGATGTCGAATCGCTGGCGGCTTCGGTAGCGGACGCGGGAGGCGTGTACCTGGTGCCCGCGTTCACCGGCCTTGGCGCGCCCTATTGGGATGCCGATGCGCGCGGCGCCATCATGGGATTGACCCGCGCATCGAGCCGCGGCGAAATCGCGCGGGCGGCGCTCGATAGCGTGGTCTATCAAACCTATGACCTGTTGGATGCGATGGCCGCCGACGGTCTGCGGCCGGCAAATCTAAAGGTCGACGGCGGCATGGCGCAGAACAACCTGTTCATGCAGCGGCTCGCGGATATTTTAGACCTCACCATCCTCCGACCGCGTATTACGGAGTCGACCGCGTTCGGCGCCGCATGCTTGGCGGGGCTCGGCTGCGGCGCGTATCGCTCGCTCAGCGACATTGCCGCTCTGGCCCGCACGGACGCGAGCTTCGATGCGAAATTGACTGCACCGGTGCGCGATGCGCAAATCACCGGCTGGCGCAACGCCTTGCGCCGGGTGCGCACCTAAACCCGCCGTTTTATTGGGCCTTCGGTTGCCATGCCGGCAGCCCGGTCCGCCAGAAAACGAACGCGATCCAATCGGCCGTGAGCGTATCGGTCTGAGTCTTGTTCGAGCCGATCCCATGGCCCGCTTCCTCATCGATACGCAGCAGCACAGGCTTGGTCGTGCCGGAAGCCTGCAACGCGGCGGCGACCTTCGCAGGTTCCCACGGCGCGACGCGCGGATCGTTCAGCCCCGTCGTGACCATCACAGCCGGGTATTGCGTGTCTTTTTTGATGTGCCGAATCGTATCCATTTCGTCGAGATTCTTGAATCCCGCCGCGGTTTTTATGGTGCCGAATTCCGGGATGTTGGGCGGTCCGTTGGCCGAGAACTCCGCACGCAAGGTGTTTCCCGCCGGCACGAGATCGATGACGCCGGCGAAAAGATCGGGCCGCTGGGTGAGCGATCGCCCCATGGTAATGCCGCCCGCCGATCCGCCGATGATGAACAACCTGTCCTTGGCCGTGGTGCCGCGCGCGATCAGGTACTCGCCGCAGGCGATGAGGTCGCCCCATGTGTTGTGCTTGTTCGCGTCCTTGCCGTCGAGGCGCCATGCCTCACCCAGTTCGCCGCCGCCCCGCACATGGCACACGCCGTAAGTAATGCCATGGCGCATCGCGGCCGCTCGGCGCACGCTAAAATCCGCGAGTTCGGAAACGCCGTAGGATCCGTACGCTTCGATGATGGTGATCTGCGCGCCTTTTGCGCCCTTTGGCTGAACCAGCGACAGCGGCACCATCACGCCGTCTGGCGCCTTGGCCTCCAGATCGCTGACGACATAGTTGGACGATACGATATCGCCGTGCACGCCGATCTTAAGGTCGGTAAACGACTTGTTCGAAGGCTGGTAGGCGTACATGGTGGTGGGCACGACCCAGCTGGAAAGTTTGATGGAGACCCCCGACGCGCGCGGGTCGCTGAAAGCCTCGTCGATATGCCCCGCGAACGGCAATGGGATTTCCTCGATGTTCTTCGCTCCGGCGGGAATGCGCAGCAATTGCGAATACGCGCCATGGCGCGTGAGGACATAGAGCGCGTCCGATGCGACGTGAATCCCTTCGATCACGCGGTCAGGCTGCGCCGGCACCAGCACCGAAGCCGACGACAGCGGCTGGCCCGCGCGCAACGAGAGAACTTTGAAGGTGGGCGCATCCTTGTGGGAGAGCAGAAAAATCTCTTCTCCACGCATGTCCGCACCGGTGATGTCATCGTCGCGCGTGATGAATTTCTTCCACGGGACATTCGGATCGTTCACCTTCGCGGCGGGTGCCACCCACATCGCGAGCTCGTTCTGTACGCCGTTGATCGATAGCGCCGCCGCAACGGGCGCACCGACACTCATCGCGATCACGGGAAACTCGGTTGGCTCGAAGGCGGGGCCGTGACCCACTCCGGCGCCCAGTACCGCCACCGGTTCAGATTTCAAATCCCAGGAGTCGGCCGTCGCGTTCTTGTATTTATCGGTCGGCGGGGCATTCGCCGCGAGCTTTTGCAGACGAACGAAATAGAGGATTTTTGAATCATCGCTCCAGGCAGTGGCGCCGAACTGCGCGCGATCGATGGGTCCGGCGATCGTCTTGCCGCTGACGGCATCGTAAACCGTGAGTGCCGCATCTTCCGAGCCGCCCTCGGAGATTCCGACCGCAACTTTACGGCCATCGGGTGAGGCCAGGAAATAGTTGACGGCAAACGGCTTGCCGCCATTGGCGCTGCGCAACGCCGCCACATCGACGATCTTGCGCGTCCCCGCGCTATCGGAAACGATCAGATCGAAATTATCGGAGCCAGGGGCTCGCTCTTCGTAGAACGCTCGGCCGCCGAACAGCACATAGCCCTGAATCAGCCCGAAGCTGGCAGAGAACTGTGCCACGTCGGTCTTGAGGCGCGCCAGCGGCTCGATGCCATCGAGCACGGATCTCGTATACCCGCCTTGCGCCTTCATCCATTCGATGGTCGAGGGATCGAGCGCTTCCATATACCGGTAGTTGTCGGTGACCTTTCGGCCCCACAGCGTTTCGGTAACGGGTTTGATGATGGCCGTGGGAGGCATCTTTATCGCGCCGGCCGGCGCCAGCGGCATGTCGGTCGCAGCCCCGGCAAGAGAGGCGAACAGCAAAGCCATCCCAAGCACCGTGAATTTGGCATCGCGCATATAGGTATCCGTCCCGGGTAAAACCGCGGGTGGATTCTACGGGTGATGCCTGCGAGGCCACAAGCCGGCTCTTGGGGCCACTGCCGCGGCCACTGCCGCCCATGTAAGCTAAGCCCCGCTAAGGTTCAATTAGACCTAAGGGATGCATCATGAATATCCGCCGGAAAATTGCTTGCGCGTGCGTGCGAAACCTCGCTACCGGCACGATGATGGGTACTTTGCTGATAGCCGGAGGGCGCTTCGCCAAGGCCATCGAGACGGCGCCGCCCGAGAAGCTGGTGCATCGATTCCTGCGGGTTGAGATCTCCCCGAACGCAACTTTCGTGGCGTCGGTGGAGGGCGATTCGCCTCCGGGCGGGTACTATCCGGCGCTTCGCGAACTCGTCATCAGGCGCGTCCGCGACGGCGCCGCGACCAGGGTCGCTTTGCCCTGTGGCCACGTGCCGCAGTGTTGGCCTGATTCTCCGACCTGGACTCCCGACGCCAAGCGCTTGAGCTTCGCCTTGCGTGTGCCCGGCAGCCATTCACGCTCGTTGTATACGGTGGCATCGGACGGCAGCGGGCTCACCAAGGTTCTCGACTTCAACGGGACGATCGGCGAACTGCGCTATGGAGCCGACGGTCGGCTCGCCATGCTGGCGACGGCTGACGCCACCAAGGAAGTCGGCGCCACGGAAGCAGGGGCGCCGATCGCAGGCGATCTCGATGAAGGGACGCCGGAGCAGCGCATCGCCGTTGTCGAGAATGGCTCTTTGCATTGGGTTTCGCCGCCAGAGCTCTACGTCTATGAATACGATTGGCGCCCCGCGGGAAAGGGATTCGTTGGAACGGCTTCCCCGGGTAACGGCGACAACAATTGGTGGACTGCCAAGTTGTACGCATTCTCTGAAAAGGAGTCCAGCCCCCGCGAACTGTACGTCCCCAAGCACATTCGCCAGCAAATTGCCGCCCCGACGGTATCGCGTGATGGTCAGACAGTCGCTTTCATCGCCGGAATCATGAGCGACTTCGGCTCGACCGGCGGCGACGTATACACCGTGCCGCTCGATGGCGGTGTGGCCGTCAACATGACACCCGGGTTGCGCGCATCTGCGACCGCGCTGACATGGCGCTGCGATGGGCGGCTGCTGGCGAAGCTGCTCAAGGGCGACAAAACCCAGTTCGCCGATCTTGGATTGGGACAGCGCGCGGAGGACCCACGAGTTCTGGGGAGCACCACAGACTCTGTCGGCACCCGTGCCGAGGAAATGCGCCTGGCCTGTCCATCGGGACTGATCGCCGCGGAACATGAGTCGTTCACCGAGCCGCCGGAAATTGAAATCGGAACGCCGGAGCGCTGGCGGAACTTGACCGCCGAGAATGCCGGCATGGGCATCAAGGCCCAGGTGCGAAGCATTTGGTGGAGGAGCGATGAATTTTTCGTGCAGGGTTGGCTCATGTTGCCGGAGCACACGGACGGAAAGATACCGATGGTGACCATCGTTCACGGCGGTCCGGCAGCCGCGGCGGTGCCTGGCTTCAGCGGCCCCGGCCTCGTGGCCACGCTGCTGGCGAACGGCTACGCGGTGTTTCGTCCCAATCCTCGCGGCAGCTACGGTCAAGGCGAACTCTTTACCTTGGCCAACGTCCGCGACTTTGGCCACGGCGACTTGCGCGATATTCTGGCCGGCATCGATGCCGCAGTGACAGCCGCGCCCATCGATGCAACGCGGCTCGGTATAACCGGCGGCAGCTATGGCGGCTTCATGACGATGTGGGCGGTGACGCAGACTGACCGCTTCAAGGCGGCGGTCGCGGCCGCCGGCATCAGCAATTGGCTATCCTACTATGGCCAAAACGGCATCGACGCTTGGATGCTGCCGTATTTTGGCGCTTCGGCGTACGAAGATCCGGCGGTCTATGCGCAATCATCGGCGATCAATTTCATCCGCAATGTGCGAACCCCGACATTTGCATACGTCGGCGAGCGCGATATCGAATGCCCGGCACCGCAAACCCAGGAGTTCTGGCACGCATTGAAAGCGCTCAATGTGCCGACATCCATCATGATCTATCCGGGCGAAGGCCACGGGCTGCGCGACCCCGAACATGTCGCCGACGCCACGCGCCGCACGCTGAACTGGTTCGACCGTTACCTGAAATAGATCAGGCGGTCTGCCAAGCACGCGATTCAGGTACGCGGTGTAGGCGCGTTGGATGCGCGGAAGTGAGCGCCGTTTTGCAATATTTAGCCCCAATCCTCGGTATACTTCGGAACGAAGCTGTATTTTGGCGGTCCATCAATTGTTAACCGAAGGTTAAATTCCGGATCATGTTGCGCCGTATCTTCAGCCTGACGATTGTGCTGGCAAGCCTGTTCTTCGCGGGATTGCCGGCATTCGCGTGCGCTGAACGCGTGCCGACGCAGGATTGTTGCCCGAATGGACCACTAGCGCCGTGCAGCACCGGAGGATCGACCGCTGCGCCGTCAAATGGTGTTCAATCCTGCTGTGCCTCGAGTCCAGTCACGTCCGCGGCATTTGCCGCAGTTGAATCATCGAACGAATTCCACAAACATCTAAAGCGTTTCGATATGCCGGCGATACTGATATCGCCGGCGATTTCGCCGACGGCCTATGTTGCATGGGGCCGTTCGGCGGCCATTCCTGCTACGTCTTCTTTTAGTCCATCCTATGCGTTGCTCTATCTGAGCACCGGGCGCCTGCGCCTTTAAACCTCGCTTCGTCTTGGGCCCTTGCTGGCCCGTATCTTCAATCCAATTCGGTCTTCGTTGCGCCACTTCGTGCGCGTTCATTACGCGCAACTCGAATTCGATGTGAGGCGTGAATGGAGTTGATCCTTGTCGTTGTCTTGATTGGCAACCAACTGTTGTGGAGATTTGACATGAAAAAGCTACTTACAATCGCCCTATTAGTGGCCGGCATTGCCGCCGCCCAAGCTGGGTCCCTCAGCACCGGGCAGTCTCTGGCCGCGCAGCGAACGGAATGCTTCCTCAAGCACGGGCACCTCATGGAAAAACCCGCGCTTAGGAATGAGTCGAGCTGCTGGCGAGTCCATGCGTACCTAATGGAACGAAATTAATTGCAATCGGCGGGACGACGGACGGTACGCGAGGAAACCGTCGTCTCGCCATTTTATCGTCAGCGCAACGAGGGGATGCATGGTTACGATAACGCAGTCGATCTTTGTTTGGCCCACTGAGCCACCGACTCACGATGTTCCTAAACGGAGAACGACGTGAGAATATCCCGACTCTGCCTGTGGTCCCAGGCTTCCTGCTCGTTGCTGCTGGTCATCGCGACTGCGTCTCAGGCGGCACCGCTGGATGCACTGTCTGATCCCCCGCATCACGCCGCCGAACGACCGACGAGCGACGCGGCACCCTCGTTGTCGCTGGACGAAGCGGCGGCGCTGTCATTGGTCGACCAGCCCATCCTCAGCGGGCACGAGGCGGTGATCAACGCCAACGAACGGCAGGCCATCGCCGCGGCGCAATTGCCCGACCCTAGACTCTCCGGTGGACTGAAAGAGCTGCCGGTGGATACCAGCGAGGCTTTCAGCCTCCGTCGCGACAACTTCACCGAATTCACGGTCGGCTTGAGTCAGGACTTGCCTCGTGCCGATAAGCGTCGGCTCAAGGGCGAGCGCAAGCAACTCGATGCCGAGACCGAACGCGCGGCGCTCAACAACGACCGGCGCGCGATACGCCGGGATGCTTCCCTCGCCTGGCTCGATGTCTATGCAGCCGAACAAGGACTGGCCTTGGCCCAGAAGCTGTCCGCGGAAGCCGCTCTGCAAGTGCAGTCGCTGGAAAAAGACTATGTCAGCGGTAAGGCTTCGCAGGCCGACTGGTCGGCGGCCAAAGTCGAAGCCGGTTTGCTTGGGGATAAGGAACACGACTGGTTGCACCAGGCACAGAGAATGCGCGCAGGGCTGGCGCGCTGGATCGGCGATGACGCCCAGCGGCCGCTCGCGGACGCTCTGTCATTGCCGCCGCCGCCCAGTGCGCTGCCGGAACTCATGGCGGCCGTCGATCATCACCCGGTGATTGACGGATTGGATACGCAGATCGAAGCCTCGGCGACCGACATCGCCCTCGCCCGTCAAGCTTACAAGCCGGATTTCTCGGTGGAAGGATATGTTGCTTACCGGCCCGGCTTCTCCGATTTCGTTGGTATCCAGGTCAGTATCGGACTGCCGTACTTCACCAAGAATCGTCAGGACCCGGAACTCTCGGCCGCGTTCGAGCGGTCGCGCGCGAGTAAAGATCGCAAACGGGATCTGCTGCGCGAACTGCACGCTCGGGTAAGCCAGGACTACCTCGACTGGCATCACTACCGAGAGCGGGTGGGCGAATTCGATACGGCGATCATTCCCAATGCCATGCGCCGCATCGAAGAGGCGCGCGGCGCCTACCAGGCGGGACGCGGCAGCTTTGATGCCGTGCTATTGGCCCGACGCAGCCTGCTCGACATTCAGCTGCAACGCTTAGGGCTAGCCGTCGAAGCGGCGCGCGCGCAGGTTCGCCTGCAGTATTTCGGTGCTTCCCAAGATCGCCCGGGGGAACATCGTCCGGGAGAATCCCCGTGAATCGCAATTCCAGGTTTCTGTTGCTGGGTTCCCTGATCGTAGGGGTCATCGTTCTAGGCGCGGGACTGTTGAAGCAGCGTCACACGGAACAAACCAGGACCGGTGCCTGTGGCGACGGCGCGCCCGCCTATTGGTACGACCCGATGGTGCCGCAGCAGCGCTTCGACAAACCCGGCAAGTCGCCGTTCATGGACATGCA
>Ga0137412_10000471_pt2 | contig 17891 bp, 10 predicted proteins | sample CZODoug2_1_16fun_FD_122160 | JGI IMG/M metagenome (GOLD analysis project Ga0137412, IMG submission 122160) | Vadose zone soil fungal communities from Angelo Coast Range Reserve, California, USA - CZODoug2_1_16fungal (Hybrid Assembly) | ecosystem: Environmental > Terrestrial > Soil > Vadose zone...
CCGGTGTTGGAGACGCTCGGCTGTTGGATCCACTTCTGCAGGTTGCGCACGTGCTCATCGATGTGAGCATCGATGTAGTTGAAGATCTTCGGCAGCTCCGGGCTCTTGATCTTGCTCATGTCGATGGAGATCTCGGTATCGCCCTGTGGACGGATTCCGGTGGCCGGCGCGCCGGGGCCGGATTCGGCCACCTGCCGTCCTGGTGCCATCGACTGGGTGGCGACGGCGCCCGCAATCGGCAGGAGCGCGGCACTACCGGTCAGCAGCGCGGCGCGGACAAATGTCCGGATGTTCTTCATGCTGGAGACTCCCTTCGGTTTCAGTTCGAGCCGGCGAAGTTGTACAGGGTCATCGCAACGGACTTCTCCGCGCCGGCCATGCCGTAGGTCTTTTTCGCGCCCTCGATGACGTAGAACTCGTTGGCGGAATGCGCGCCGCCGCCGGATCCGGCCATGCCGCCGGCGATCGGGATGTTGATTGGATCGCCCGCGAACAGGTATGCCGGCCAGTAGCCGCCCAGGATCGAGGCCTGGTCCTCCAGCGGCTGCTGATAGTCGATGTTGAACGCCTTGAAGGTTTTCTCCACCGCGTGCGCAATGTCGGTGTCGTAGTGCATCTTCGCCCACGGCACATCCCCCACCACGTTGATCTTCACATCCTGGTAGCCCTCCTTGTCCAGGTAGGCACGCAGCTTCTTCACGATGTCCGGACCGGTCATGTTCGGCACATAGCGGATGTTGTGTTTGGATGTGATGGTGTTGGGCAGGATCGCGCCCGAGCCTCCCGGGAACATGTTGCCGCTCCAGATGCCGTCCACGTTGAACGAGGTGCCATAGCGGGACATGGTGACGATATCGACCGGCTTGTCGGCAATGAAGCGCGCCACGCCCAGGTTCTTGGCAGCTTCATCCGGCTTCATCTTCTTGGCGGCTTCTGCCAGCTTGGCCTTCTCCACCGCGGTCAGCGGCACGATGTTGTCGTAGAAGCCCGGAATCAACACCTTGTTGCCGTTCTCGGCCGCCAGTGTCGAGAGCATCTTGATGTGGCGCCAGGCCGGCGAATCCACGGAGCGCTTGTTGGCGCCGTGTATGTCGCTGTACACAGGTCCTCGGCCCCAGGACTTGCCCGAGGTCGTCAGCTCGATGAACAGACACCCTTCCGAGCCACCCATGATGCCCAGCTGGCCGCCGAACACGAACATGGCATCAGCGCCCTTGAACAGCTCCGGGTGCGCCTTGATGAAGGTGCGGTAGCCCATGTCCATGCGCTCCTCGTCACCCTCCGCCACGATGATCAGGTTCACGGGCAGCTTGCCGGTGACCGCCTTGATGGACATCAGGGCGTTCCACTGCGCCATCTGCGGCCCCTTGGAGTTGACCGCGCCGCGTCCGATCAGCACCTTCTTGTACGGCGCCTGCTCCACGAGGTCGCCGGCGAAGGGCGGCCGGATCCAAAGATCCGGCTGTGTGATCGGCATGGTGTCGTACATCCAGTAGACCACCAGGGTCTTCTTGGCGCCCTCGTCGCACTTGGCGTACACGACCGGGTTGCTCTGTTGGCCCCACTCGGCGATGCCCGGGTCATAAACCTTAGTGCTTTGGCAACCCAACTGGTCGAAGTAGCCCTTGACCATCTGGGCGGATTCCTGGATGCCCTCACCGGTGTTGGAGACGCTCGGCTGTTGGATCCACTTCTGCAGGTTGCGCACGTGCTCATCGATGTGAGCATCGATGTAGTTGAAGATCTTCGGCAGGTCCGGGTTCTTGACCTGGCTCATGTCGATCGAGATCTCGGTGTCGCCCTGCGGACGGATCCCGGTGGCCGGCGCGCTGGGGCCGGATTCGGCCACCTGCCGTCCCGGCGCCATCGACTGCGTGGCAGCGGAAGGGAGTATGGGCAGGAGTGCCGCGCTGCCGATGAGCAGCGCGGCGCAGACGGCGGTACGGATCGTTTTCAGATTCTGGCTTTTCATTGGTTCTCCTTCGGGTCCTTTCGTCCGCGTCAGAACTGGACCTTCACGCCCAGCGTGAACTCACGGCCCAGATAGTCGTATAGAGATGTGTTGGTTTGAGGATACGCCGGGACGTTCTCCGAGCCGTAGCTGGTGCTGCTCAACCCGGCAATGACCGGCGGCTGACGGTTGAGCAGGTTCCGCACCATCAGATATACGTTCGCCTGCCCCCGGTCGGAGAGGTCGAACTTCTTGCTGATCGTGCCGTCGAACACGATCTGGCCGGGTACCGAGGTGACATTGGCGGTCTTGTAGACCCCGGTTCCCGCCTTGCAGTTCGCGGTGCACTGGATGTAGATGTCCGAGGCGTCGTTGAGGTTGCCGGGGCTGACGACGCGTGAGACCACGTCGAAGGTCCAGGAGTCCTTGGTATACATCGTCTCCAGGCGGGCCATCCAGTTCGGCGTGTAATTGCTATTGCCGGGAGCATTTGATCCCGCGACGTTGACGGCGGTTATGTTGTTGTTTGTCGTGTAGTTGATGTAGTGGGTAGCTATTGCGTGGAAGGTGAGCTGGCCGAGCGGGCTCCACAGGGAAGACAGGTCGACCGGGTAGCTGACCTCAAAGTCCATGCCCTTTTCGTTCAATTGGTACAGATTCTCGTAGACCTGCACGATGACCGGTGTGCTGGCGCCGCTGCTGCCCAGGCCAAAGCCGTTCAGCAGCAGGTTTTGACAGTATTTCTGGATATGTTGGAAGTAACAGGCGTCGACCTCCTGCTGTGCGGTCAGGTCGCTGATCAGGTTGTAGATCTTGATGCTGTAGTAGTCCACCGAAGCCTGCAACCCGGGCACCACTCTCGGCTGGAACACCACGCCGAACACGTCAGTCTTCGCCGTCTCGGGCTGGACCTTCGTGGACCCCTCCAGCTTCTGCACGAACAGCAGGCTGTTGTTGTTGTCAAAGTCGTTGGTCACGGAGTTGGTGCGCGCCGTGCCGGGAGAGAACAGTTCCGCCAGGTTACCCGCGCGGATGTCGGCCGATCGGGTGGCGCGGAAGGTGACATCGCGGATCGGGCTATAGGTCAGACCCAACTTCCAGGAATCGGTGCCACCGGAGGTGCTGTAGCTGGTGTAGCGCGCGGCGCCGTTGAAGTTGAGGCCCTTCAGCACCGGAATCAGAGTCTCCACGTAGCCCTCGGCCACGGTGTAGCTACCGTGGGTAGCTACGTAGTTGCCGTACTTCCAGTAGTTGCCGTAGGTCGGATCGTATTGCACCGGGACATTGCCGGTCACGGATTCCCTACGGCCCTCGGCGCCGAGCGCCAACGAGATGGGGCCCGCCCAGCCCGCGAAGTCGTTGGTGGAGAAATTGGCCGCGCCCTCATCCAGCTGGAACCACTCGTGACGCGTCGGGTCGCCCAGCACGTAGGCCCGGGCCGCGGCGCTCTGGACGGGGTTGACGCCAAAGATGTTCAGCGGCACACAGCCGGCGGCCTGGGCCGCCGCGGATGCGCACACAGGGCCGTTGGGACCCGCGATTGCATTGATGGCATTGGCAAAGTTGGCGTTGCTGTAGGTTCCGGGCAGCTCCTCGATGTCGGCGGTCTGGGCGATCAGGGCGTGGGTATCCCACTTCCAGGTCTGACCGAACACATGGAACGAACCATCGGCACCGATATTGGCGCGCTCGGAGGAGCGTACCGTATCGCTTGCCGCCGCACCGAAGTAGGCATTGCTGGTGCCCATGGTGAAGGTGGTAACGTTGGCCGCGTGCATAGCCGAGACCACGGACGCCGGCAGGAACGGGTTGTTGACGGAGATCGAAATGCCGGTAGTAGTAGGGGCGTCGTAGTAGGAGAAGCCGTGATAGCGGGCCCAGGACAGCTCGGAGTAAACCTCGGTGCTGTCGTTGAGCTCGAAGCTGAGACGGCCGAAGGCGCTGGCGCGACGCTGCCGCGGAATCAGCGCGGTAGAGCCGAACTGCGCGGAGTCGGTGTACTTCCAGTCGCCGCCCTGCATCCACTGCCCGTTCACCGGGCTGCCGTAGGCCAGCTGGTTGACGCTGGGCACGCCGTTTGCCCCAACGACACCGAAGTAGGTGCCCTTGAGCGGACCGGAGGTGATCAGGCCGCCCGGTGTCAAGGTCGAAAGGCCCTTGTTGGGCCCTGCCAGAATCTGCGGGGCGCCGGCGGCAATGTTGGCTGAGGTGTTGGGCATGGAGAAGTAACCGTTATTGTCAAACGCGGGCACGCTGTTGAGATTGCCCTGCTCACCGAACACCTCGCCGCTGAAGAGGACATGGCCGCGGCCGTCCGCGAAGCCGGTGCCGGCAGTCAGCGTGAACTTGTTCTGCGGGTCGTCGTAGAGCTGGTACTCGCTGTACTGGTAGTCAGCCTTTACCCCGGTGAACTTCTTGTTGAGGATGAAGTTGACCACGCCGCCCACGGCGCCGGAGCCGTACGCCGCCGAGGCACCGCCGGTGGTGACGTCTATACCGGTGATCAGAGACTGCGGAATGGTGTTGATATCGACCAGACCCTCGATGGTGGAAGGCGCCCAGCGCTGGCCGTCCACCAGTACCAGGGTGCGAGCGGTTCCCAGGTTGCGCAGGTTCAGGGCAGCGACGCCCGCTTCACCGTTGGAGAGCGCGCCGGAGGAGTTATTCACCGTGGTGCTCCCGGCCAGGGCCGGTAACGTCACCGCGAAATCAATGATGTTGGCGGGCGCCGCGGCCTCCAGGGAGGCGGCGCTGATGGCGGTCACCGGCTGCGGCGAGTCATAGTCGCTGCGTGCAATGTGCGATCCGGTAACAACGACTTCCTGGATGCCTTCGCCGCTGCTCCCCGCCTCTGCCGCGGGCTCCCCGGCAGAGGCGGCAGGGCCCTCCGCGGCGTCGGCTGCGGCAGAGGCCGCAGGTGCGGTGTCATTGCTGGCAAGTCGCGTGGCCTCTTTTTGCGACGACTTCGCCGCGCTCCCAGCGACAGGGGTGTTTTGCGCCAGCACGAGCTCGCTACCCAGGACAGGTCCGAGGATGAGCAACGAGCTGCTGATGACAGCCGGCCAACTTCTGCGCGCCGCTGTGAAAGCACGGCCGCAATCCGTGCGCCGGCGAGGCTCGTCACCGTGTGATCTTCTCATGATGTATGTACCCACCTGATAACTTGTTGTTGATTCATTCGCGCGCAACAGCACGCTCCGGCCGCCCGTCACGACGGTCAGAAATCGAGTTTTGTTGGGGTCCGGGCGTTCTTGACCAGCTAGTCTGCCGGCGCGCACACCCTCACTGCGGCATCCTGTGATAGGCAGATTCCGCCTGCCCTGCGTGCGTGGTCGCGCTTGCCGATTGTTGTCATTGACTCTCCAGAACAGCGTTTACAAAGACGCATGACTCAACCAACGAGTTGAGTAATGACGCCGCTCCCGCTGTACTGGTACCTGAGAGATTCCGCATGAACCATGCGTTGCCCCTTCGGTGGATGCACTCGAGGCGCACCTCTCTTCAGTCGGCAAGACGGTCTTGCAGTGCAGGGACCTGAGCGATCATGGGAGTTTGCGCCTTCGGTGGAGTCCTCCAACCCTGGCGGGTGGAAGGCTCGCTCTCCTGCAAAACCGTGTCTTAACATCCGTAGTTGATTGCCCGGTCGATCTCCAAACGGAACTAGCCTGCAAGGCAAGTGCACGAAGCATGCCATGGCAATTGCCGAGCGGCTGTAGCAACCGCCGCGTACCAACCTGGATGAGTATTCGCCCATACAATACAAACGCTTTCAGCGTTTGCTACGAGTCGATCAACAACTTCATACAGTGTGCGGCGGGAGTGCTGTTGAGACCGGGCGACGAACGATCATGGTGCGATGCGCAAATGGATGCTTCGTCATGGACCCGGGGCGGGTGCGGCTAGCGGTGTGTGCAACAATTGTCAAGCGCCCGCGGGTCAACTATCCGAAGGTTAGTTTTAAGTTATGCTCGAGTCAGCTTATGACTAGTTGACATACGGCTGCGACGGCGCTCGCGCGAGGGCCGCGGGCAAGGGCGGGCTGGTCAAGGTGCGCAGGAACTCGATGATATCTGACTGCTGTGCGCGGTTCAGTTGCGGGATCAGATCCAGTGTCCGTTCGCGTTGCCCGACCTTGGTCCCAGCAGGCGTCGACGTCTCACCGGCGGAGTAGAAGCTCATGACTTGCTCCAGATCGGTAAAACGGCCGTCATGCATGTAGGGTGCCGTCCGCGCGATCTCACGTAGAGTCGGTGTCTTGAATGCGCCGGCCTGTGACTGCGGCTCCGGCAGGAATGCCAGTCGCTCCCGCACGCCGCTCCTGCCTGGTGCATCGCTGAACGATCCAACACCGTTGAACGGGTCGGCTCGCACGCCGCGGATACCAGACTCGCGGCCCGGATCCAGCACTTCGCCCGAGGTGAGAGACAGACCGAGGTTGTGAAACTGTCCATCGCTGAACGCGGGCCCGGAATGGCAAAGCTCACAGCGGGCTGCACCAACAAACAGCTTCAGGCCACGCTTCGCGGCCGCCGGATACGTGCGCTGTCCTGGTGCATCACCGTGTTTGAGGGCGGTGACATAATGATCGAAAGGCGACGGCGGGCTCCTGAGCCGTCTTTCGTAAGCCTCGATGGCCTTGCCGAGGTTGCTGAAAGCTCGATCAACGCAGTGGCTGCGCGCCAGATCAGGAAGCGGCCCGAATACCCGTTCATATGCCAAGCGGAGTGCGGGATCGTGCGCCACGGCCAACACGATGTGTTGCCGAGCGCCACCGATTTCTTTGGGATTCTCGAAGGGTTGCAAGGCTTGTGACCACAGCGAATCGCTGCGCCCATCAAGAAAGTACCATTGACCGAAGGCAGCGTTGAGCACTGTCGGGGAGTTGCGAGTACCGACAGACATGCCCTCTGCCAGGGCACGGCCGTCGGTAAACGCCAGGGCGGCTTGATGGCATGAAGCGCACGAGATCTTGCCGTTAGAAGAGAAACGGGCGTCGAAGAACAGAAACTGGCCAAGGGCTGCGGCCTGCGGGGTGTCGGCCACGCGATTGGTTGAGTCTGGAGGCAACCGACCCAACGGCGAGTGGCGATAGATCGCGAGCAGTTCTTCCGGGGCGTACAGATTGCGGTCGTCATCCGGGATGACGACGCGGGCCTGTGCGAGCAGCTGGGCGCTCACGAGAGTCATCATGGCCAGCGCCAGTCCGAGTCGGGCGCCGAGACGGTGTTTCATTGGGCGTCGGTCACTGCTCACAACAAGGAAACTGAAACGAGGCGGTTCCCTCATCCTCTCCATGGTGCACAGTGACTCGCATCGTCCAGACACCCGGCATATGGAAAAATAGACCGGAAACCGTCACAACACCCTCGCGCATCTGCACCTTCGGCGCGGACTGCATTCCGTGCGCAAAACCCTCGGCCATTCCATGTGCCATGCCTGCTGCGACCTCCACGTGGACGTCCGAAAGTCGCCTCTGGGGATCATTGCCGTCATAGACGGTGAGCCGCACCTTGAAGTAATCCTGTAGTCGGATGGCCCTCGGGAATGACAGCAGCTTGATGAGAAAGTGATGTCCCTCCGTGTAAGCCCGGCGCGCGGACGGGTGCTCACCCGCATCGGGTCTCATTGACACCGCGTCGTGTCCCGTATGAGAGTTGGCCGAGTTTGCTTGTGCCCAAACCGAAGCCACAGCGGCAAGCGACATAAAGAGGAACAGTTCGGCGGGGCGGGGCGTGCGTGACATCGTGTGGACAGTTACTATCTGGCGCGACCAACAGGGCGTGTCTGTCCATTACGATAGACTACGTCCTGCGGGATCGTCCATACCACGCACCCACTGCCTCACAGTGGCGGCCCTGGCGGCTCCGGAAACGTGAGCGCGGATCTGGATTTCAACTCGTCGGCCAACAACTTCGCGCCGCGGATGCGAGAGTACGTGCCACGATCATGGCTCTCTACTCCTTGGCCCGAGCCTTCTTCGAAGTCCCTCGCGAGCGGGTGCCTGACTTCGTCTGACGTCGCGGATGGATCGTCTCGTGTCGCGCGCACAGCGCGACGAACCGCGTGATACGCTCGGCGCGCGTCTCCGGCTTCTTCGCCGTCTGCACGCGGTAAAGGATTGCATAGCGGTTCGTACCGTCGAGCGTCTCGAAGAAGGCTCTCGCACGAGCGTTGCGCGCGAATGCGGCAACGAGGTCCGCGGGTACACTCGATGAACGTGCTCCATCGTAGGCCCGCTCCCACCGCCCGTCACGCTTCGCGCGCTCCACTTCAGCCAGACCCGGCGCCTCCATAGTCCCGGCCGCGATCAGTGCCTCCGCCTTCGCGCGGTTGATCTTCGACCACTGACTCTTGGCTGTACGTGGCGTGAAGCGCTGGAGCCACCAAACGTCGTTGAACCTGGCCTTCTGCCCGTCGATCCACCCCCATGCGAGCGCACCATCGAGCGCCTCTGCGTACGTGAGCGACGTCGAGCCCGACTCCTTCTTCGCGATCTTTAGCCACAACCCGCGCGATGAGGCGTGGTGGGTCGCCAACCACTCTGACCAAGCACTTGCCGTTGCGAACGAGAGCACCGGCAGATCCTCGGCTGCCGCCTCGACCTGCGAGGCTCTTCGTCCACCTTCGCCTTTGCCAGAAAGCGCGGCCACTACTCGCCCTGCCCTACTCGAGTGACCTGTACGAAATGATCGCTGGTCGAATCGGTGGCTCCATAGATCGAACTTGGCATTGCGATCGTCGAACCATCGTCCATCCGCATCTCAGTCTCCCCATCATTCGTCTACTAGCCGCGTGCCACGATCTTGCCGCTCGTGATCGACATGTAGTCGATCGCATCCAGGTCCCAGGCAATGCCGAGGCCGGGCGCCTCACTCGGTACGGCGCGTCCGTTTTCAACCCGCATGCGTTCTGTCGTGATCGCATCGAGTTGCGGAATATATTCCACCCATCGCGCGTTCGGCACCGCGGCGCAGAGCGCGACATGCAACTCCATCAGAAAGTGCGGCGCGACGGCCACGTTGAAGCACTCAGCCAGGTGCGCCACCTTGAGCCATGGCGTGATGCCGCCGATCCGGGCGACATCGACCTGCACGATCGAGCAGGCACCCCGCTGAAGATAGTCGCGGAAATGCAGCGGGCTGTACACGCTTTCGCCGATCGCGATCGGAATGGAAGTCGACCGTGCCAGCCGGGCATGACCCTCGACATCGTCGGCGGGCAGCGGCTCCTCCAGCCAACCGATGTTGAGCGGCTCGTATAGGCGCGCACGGCGGATCGCCTCGTCCACCCTGAACGCCTGGTTGGCATCGGTATGGATTTCAAACGTCGCGCCGACTGCTTCACGGACGGCAGCGATTCGCGCAACATCCTCGGACGGGGGACGGCCGATCTTGAGCTTGCACCCCGCGAAGCCACGCTCTTTCGCGGCCAGGGCATCATCTACGAGCGCGCCCGTTTCCAGATGCAGCCAACCGCCTTCGGTGGTGTAGAGCGGCACCGACGTTTGCGCGCCGCCCGCCAGCAGATGCAGCGGCAATTCGGCGCGGCGGCAGCGCAGATCCCACAATGCGGTGTCAATCGCGGCCATCGCGATCGCAGTGATAGCGCCCACAGTGGTCGCATGCGTCACGAACAACATGTCGCGCCAGATTCGCTCGATCTCTTCGGCTTCGCGGCCGATCAACAGAGGCGCCAGCGTTTGCTGAATCAAGGCCATCACCGATCGGCCCCCGGTGCCGATTGTATAGCTGTACCCCATGCCCACTGCGCCATCGGCGTCGGTGATCCGTACGATAGGTGTTTCCTGGCTCACGAAGGATTGGATTGCGTCGACCCGCTTCACCGGCGGCTCGAGGTCGACCATCCTGAACTCAACCTGCACGATCTTTGCCACGCTGTTTCCTCCGAAACTCAGTGGGCCGCGGCGAACGCCGCCCCGACACGACCCGATCGAACGGCGAACGTGCAAAAGATGAAGACGATGACAAACCCGACGAACGGCACGGCGTAAGCGTGAGAAATCGTGAACGCGTCGGAGATTGCCCCCATCATCGCGGTTAGAACCGCTCCTCCGACAATGGCCATGATCATCAAGGCCGAGGCCGCCTGCGAATGTTCGGCATTGCCGTGCAGTCCGATCGCGTAGATCGCTGGATACATGATCGACATGAAGAAGCTGGTCAGGATCAAGGAGGCAAGCCCGATGGGCCCCGGGGCCAGTACTGCAAATGCGGCAAGCGCTCCGGCGCAGGCGGCGAAGACCATACCGATCTGTGCCGATGACCAGCGCCTGAGCAGCAGCAGTGTTGCAAACCGGCCGAGCAGGAACAGGACCAGGCTGATCATCAGATAAAGGGCAGCGGTCCGGTCCGGCGTGCCGGGCAGATTACGTTGCGTGTAGCGAACCAGAAAGCTCCACACCCCGATCTGGGTGCCGACATAGAAGAACTGGGTGGCAACGCCCGCCACGAACAGCCGCGAATGCAACAGCGCCCTCAGCCCGCCGAGAGGCGAGCCACGATGCGTGCGGGTCGCGCGCTCCGGGAATCGAGTATTTGCGACCAACAAGGCCACGGCAAACACGACCAGGCCGATTACGAGATAGGGCATTTGGACTGCCCGCGCCTCGGCGGCGCGCACCAGGACATCGGTGGTGTGACCGATGGGCGGGGGCGTCTCGTGCGCGGAAAAGATGAACTGGCGGCCGACCAGCACGCCGATGATCGAACCGATGGGGTTGAACGCCTGAGCCAGGTTGATCCGCCACTCCGCGCGCTCGGGCGAGCCGAGCACGACGACAATACCGGTCCCGGCCGTCTCCAGGAATGTAAGGCCGCAGGCAATCACGAACAACGCGCTTAAGAATGCTCCATAGGCGACCCTCTCGGCCGCCGGCCAGAAGAGCAGCGCGCCGGTGCCGTAAAGGCACAGACCCAGGATCACCCCGCGCTTGTAGCCGAAGCGCTGGATGAACAAGGCGACCGGGATCGGCATCACGAGATAGGCTATGTAGAAGCACGACTGGACCAGGCTCGATTGCAGATCGCTGAGCGCAAACGCCTTCCTGAACTGAGCGATGAGGATGTCGTTCAGGTTATGTGCCATCCCCCACAGGGCATAGAGAAGCACCGTCAACACGAGTGCGGCGCTGGCGGGACCGCGGGCTCCAGCTGTCACGTAACATAGACCTCGAGGACGGTAACCGCCGGATCGGGAATGATGCCGGTCAGATCGATGTCGACGCCCGTCCCCGACTGTATGAAGTTGAGCGGGCGCTTGTCTGCGAGCAGGCGCACCGCCCCGACCTTGCGCCCCCAGCCCGGCAGCGTCAGCCGGCCCGGCGGCATGTCGAGGATATGCACGAACAGGTCGCCGTCCTTGGCCGTGGTGCGATAGCCCCGCTGGCCCTGGATCGGACCATACGTTGTCCCGTAGACCGATTCGCCGTTGGCGGCCATCCAATTTCCGATCTCCCCCAGTCGTTCGCGGAACTCGGATGGAATCGTGCCATCGGGTTTCGGACCGATATTGAGCAGGAAATTGCCGCCGCGACTGAACACTTCGACGGCCGTGCGGATGAGGTCGCGCGCGGACTTGAATTCGTGATCGCGGGAGTTGTAGGCCCACGTATTGTTGATCGTCATACAGGTTTCCCAGTCCTGGAAGGAGTTGGGGTCGGGCACGCCTTGCACCAGACGCTCCTGCACGCGCGTGTCCGTGCCCGCGAAGGGGACGCCCTTGGTGGGGATGCGATTGGGCGTGAATTGTTCGGGCGTGACATAGTCGCCAACAGTCCCGATCCGGTCATTGACCGTCGCCATCGGCTGAAGATGACGGATCAAATCGATGAACCGTTGGCCGTCATACTTCTCCTGGTGGTGGAGCCCGTCGAACCAGATCGTCTCGACAGGGCCGTATCGGCCGAGCAGCTCGCTCAGCTGCAGTTCCATGTAGGCGAGGTAGCTTGCCCACTCGGGCCGCTGCGGCTCTCCGCCCCAATTGGTCGAGGCCGGCTTTGACGTATCGCGAAAACCCGGGTGATGCAGGTCGGGCGGTGAATAATAGAAGCCGAGCGGCAGATCGTGTCGAGCGCAGGCGTCGGACAACATCCGCACGATGTCCTTGCCGTAAGGCGACTCAGTAATCTTGTAGTCGGTATACATGCTGTCGAACATGCAGAAGCCGTCATGGTGCTTCGTCGTGAACACCATGTATTTCTGGCCCGCCGAGCGTGCCAGCTCGACCAGCGCGTCCGGATCAAAGGCGGTGGGATTGAATGTCCGCGCGAGCCCGACATAGTTCTTCTCGCTGATCGGCCATTTGGGAGTCGGCTCCATGATCGGCCAGGAGGCCTCGACACTCGCCTGTGAGTACGGCCCCCAATGGACAAACATGCCGAACTTGCGCTGACGGAAGGCAGCGATGCGCGGATCGAGCTCGCCGGTTCCCGTGGCCGCAACCGGCACCAACGTGATGATTCCTGCCGCCATGGCCCCAATCAACACCCGCCGACGATTGGCCGAAGGCGGGTCGGCCTGCGCGCTCAAAACCGCGCCCGCAGGCCGAGCGTGAATTGCCTGCCATTCTCCAACCAGGCGCGTGCCAGGCCGAAGTTGTTCACCTGCTTTTGCGCCCTGTTGAGAATGTTTTCGAAGTCGAACGAGACAGTCGCGAACTTCGTCACGTCGTAGCTGATCGAGCCATCCAGCTGGCCGTACGCGATCTGAAATTCGCGATCACCGAAGTAGTTGTCCTGGCCGGTCTCGTATTTGTCGCGCCAATTGTAGTAAGCGCGTGCGCCCACGCCCCATTTCTCAAAATAGGCGCCGACGTTGTAGCTGTACTTCGAGACGCCCGGCAGCGGAAACGGCAGGCCGTTCTCTTCGGCGGGAACCTCGGGAGCATCGATGTAGGTCGCGTTGCCGAACAGACCCAGACCGCTGTTGAAGTGCGTAATCAGCTCGAGCGGCACCTGGTAGCCGAACTCGACACCCTTGATCTTCACCGTCTCGAGGTTGATCGGCGCGTTGCGGCGGAAAGTCAGGGGAACGGTACTACCGTCGCTGCGGGTAACCACTCGCGTGTCGAGCACCTGGCCGTTGACGATGAAGTTGTCGACGTTCTTGTAGAAAAACGCGAGCGAGATGAGACCCGACTGCGGCAGATAATACTCGAAGGACAGATCGAACTGGTTCGACACATACGGCTTGAGGTTCGGATTGGCAGAGGTGATGTTGAGCACGTTCGCATTGACCGAAATCCCGACACCGAGCTGACTGAAGTCCGGTCGTGCCAGGACACGCGCTGCAGCGAAACGTGCCGCGAGCCGGTCGGTCAGGTTGTACTTCAGGTTGAGGCTCGGCAGCACATAGCCATAGTGGCTCTTCTCGGTAAGCGCTCCGGCCGGCGGCACGATGGTCGTCACACCGTCCCCGGAGAAGGTCAGGCCGTCGAGGTTCGCGCCATAGCCCTGCGAAGTGAGGCGCGTGCGAACGTACCGTACGCCGATGTTGCCCGAGAAACGGTCCTGCGAGTCCGAGAAATCAACCTGAACGTAGGGCGCGATGGTGCGCTCGGTGATGTCGAGCCGCGAGCCGAGCTGCTCTTCGTACGGGACCGCCTGCGTGACCGCGGCCTCTCCTCCCAGCGCCTTGTAGAACTTGTCGTAGTCGAAGGTCAGATACGACCCGAGCCAATGGGGAATGTCGGCATTCGAGCTGACTCGGGTCAGGAACGGCGCGGAGCTGATGCTGCCACCCTCCACGCCCGGCTGGAAGGTGTAATTACCCAGCCGCGCGGCGGTGGCCGCATCGACATTGCTGGGCGCGTAAGTAGAGAACAGTTGTCGATCGGAATAGTAGGTGCCGGCCTTGAGCTTTTTGATGAAGCCGTCGCCTACGTCGAAGACGATGTCCAGCTTGCCGCCGGCGATACGATCCGCGCTGTAGTTGAGCCTGCGCGAAACGGTGAGAAACGCGAAACCGTTGGGATCCAGCGGATTGTAACCCCGGTCAAAGGTGAGGTCCGCCTGACCACCATAGCCGTCGGGCCGGGTGATGCCGACCGAGGCGCGTGAGAACGCCGACGCTTGCGCATCGAACGAACTGAGGACACCGCGTGAGAACTGACCTTCCAGGTTCGTATGCAGGCGACCGTTGTTGAGTTTTATGCCCACTGCGCCCGAGCTTATGGTGTCTCGACGGTCATACGGCTGGCGGTCTGCGCGATAGTCGACCCCGTCAGCATCCAACGTGGTCAGAAAGCCTTGCGCGCCGCCTAACAGTTGGTTGACGAAGTTCGTGTCGATCGTGCTCGACACAACGCCATATTTTTGCCCGGCGGAAGCTGGCGCAATGTTAGTAAAGCGGGTCGCCGCGTCCCACTGGTCCGCGCTATCTTCGAAGCGCGTCCAGAGACCGTCCCCATAGACCTCGACCGCGTCGGAAGGCCGCCACTGAACGTTGACGATCGACGAGTAGCGCTCACGAACGCCCGTGGTCACGAAATAGGATTGTGCGTGATCGAAAGCGTAGGCGTCGTTGAAATCACCGTCGCGATTGTAATCGACGGGAGGAGACTTGCCCGATTCCACACCCGTCTCCGCACCGTAGCTCTGCTGAAAATACGAGCGGTTCTTCAGCTTCTCATAGCCGCCGCCGAGGCTGATACCGAATGTATCATCGCTGTTTACATAGTTGCCGATCGCGGACACGCGCGGGCTGGCCTGCTTGCGGAGGTCGTTGTAAACGCCCTCGACACGCCCGGCGACGGTCGTCTTGCCGACGTCGAGCGGTCGCGCAGTGCGCACATCTACCGTCGCGGACAGACCGCCTTCGATGTCCGAGGCGGTTGGTGACTTCTGGACCACGACGGACCCAACGAAATCGGGAGACAGACTCAGAAAGTCGAAGGTACGGCCCCCGCCGCTGACGATCTGCCTGCCATTGAGTTCGGTGTTTACGAACGACGGGCTCAGACCGCGTACGCTGATTGTGCTGCCGGTGCCGCGGCTGCGGGTGATCTGGACGCCGGTTACGCGCTGAAGCGACTCGGCTATGTTGACGTCGGGATATTTGCCGATGTCCTCGGCGGCGATGACGTCGCTGACGGTCGCCTCGTTGCGCTTGATGTTCGCCGCCCGCACCAGCGACTCTCGGAAACCGGCGGTCACGACGACCTCACTCAGTTCGTCGGCAGGTGCTGAAACCGGCGTGTGAGGACCGGTCGGCGCCTGCGGCGACGCGTCGTCAGCCGAAGAGACGGCGGTCGAGGGAGCCGGCTGCTCCCGCGCACCTGCCAGTCCCGCAATCATGAGAGCGCCCAAGCCGACCGTGGCGAGCAATGAAGCCGTCTTAGTCATGAAACCTCCCCCTAGAAGTGCCGACTCGATCCGGTTCTGTCACAGTTCATCTATGCCGCATAGTTTACCTATGCGGCATAGTGCATATACGCGGTGCAATTCATATATGCAAGATAGTGCACACATGAAATAGCCGAGACTGCCTCGATGCGGTAGGCTCTTTCGTTTTCCGGGCGAAACTGACTTTCGCCAGCCCCGGGGGACGGCGTTCGTCCTCAACTGGGCAAGGAGACGATGAGTGGAGCTGGATGAAGCGGAACCGTCATGGGACGGCGCGAACGGAAAGAAGAGCTACCGTGCTCCGGCGCTGGAAAAAGGCCTCGACATCCTCGAACTGCTTGCCGAGGAAGGCCTGCCCCTGCCCTTCCCGGTTATTGTGCAGCGACTGGGTCGATCACCAGGCGAACTCTTCCGCATGGCGCAGGTGCTGGAGGCTCGGGGTTATGTCGAACAGGTACCGGACGGCTGGGTGCTGACGGCGCGCATGTTCCACCAGGGGCTCAGCGGCCCGCCCATCCGCAATCTGGTCGAGATCGCGCTTCCGATCATGCGCCGCCTCGCGGGTTCTACGCAGCAATCCTGCCATCTTGTCGTGCCGTCGCGCGGGGATATGGTCGTCGTCGCACGGATGGAATCGCCTGAGCAGCTCGGTTTCTCGGTTCGCGTCGGTTATCGGCAGCCTTTGTACCTTACGGGCTCCGGCGCGGTCCTCTACGCGTTCCAACCGAACGATATCCGCGCGGCTTGGGAGAGGATGTTCCATCCAGTTCCCAGCAAGGGCGAGCTCGATCAATTCCGCGAACGGGCCGAAACACTGAAGTCGACGGGTCACACCCTGCAGCCGAGCGCGATCGCGGAGGGAATCACGGATATTGCGGCGCCGATCATGCGCGGAGAGCGCGCAGCCGCCGCTTTGGCCATTCCATTCCTCAAGCCCAAGCGCGAATGGATGTCGATCCCGGAAATCATCTCGATGTTGCTTGCGGCGACGACGGATATTTCGAACGAAATGGTCGTCGGCGACAGTCGGGCCTGACAGTTGGAATCGGCGAGCGCGAGGCTTCAACCCTGCTCGTCGTAGATCCCGAATTCGCCGATCCCTAACTCGCGTCCTGCCAACACCAGACGAACGCGCTTCGCTTGCACGCGCGCTACCCGGTGCAGTCCCACGCGGTCAAGATGTTGGTCGGGCACGATTGCGACCCACCGATCGTCTCGCTCTACTTCCACGCGGTATTCAACTGTTGGCTTGGATTCGTGCGACGCGTCGGCGGCGCCGACCGGCGCCACGACCGCGACCGTGTCGAACCAAGTCGGGCGCGGAAAACGCACTTCAAGCCAGGCAGTCCCCGCTGGGGACGTCACCGCTGCTGCTGCAGCGGCTCCAGTCACCGCTGCCGCGGCTCCAGCCCCTGCCGCAGGATCGGCGGCCCAATGGCTGTTTGCCACTTCGTCGACTGCCTCGTCGGGTCCCTTCGTATCGGCGCTGCTGCTCGCCCAAGCCGGCATGTCGCGTGCCAGGCTCGGCGTCGTGATGACGAGCGAGCTGGCGACCTTGGGTGCGGGACCCGGGTTGCGCCAAAGTTGGCCGATTTCCTCGAGACGAGCGACGGCGTTGTCGTCGAAACGCCCCGCGCGGTTGGGTGCGACGTTCAGAATGAAATTGCAGTGGTTGGCATTGAAAGGCACCAGCCACTCCTCGACGATACTGCGCGCCGATGCGAGTTCAGCCGTCGGAAAGCTCGTCTTCCAGAACCAGTCGCTCTGCAGCGTCGTGCCCGACTGTGAGGGAACCGAACTGTTCGGCGGTATCTTCTGACCGGCATGCTGCTCATACTGTTTGATGTCGGTATAGAACAGCGCCGGCGCCGGATACTTATCAGCATTGTGATCGGTGACGAGGCAATCCGGCTGGAGCCGCTTCACCGTGTCGTAAACCTCCCCGAACGGGAGTTCCGCATAGCTGATTCTCGACCAGCCTGCGGCCCATCCGTCGAGGATCAGCGCGGTGATCGGACCGTATTGAGCGAGAAGCTCGGTGAGCTGGGCCTTGATGAGAGCGATCCTCTCGGGCGTGACGTGATGTGGGCGAATGTCCGCACGCAGGTCGAGAATCGAGTAGTAGAGACAGACCCCGAGCCCCGCCTTCCGGAACGAGTCGACGTACCGACGCACGATGTCATGAGGATAGGAAGACTGCATGACATTGAGGGTGCCGGTGCGCGTCGGCCAAAGGCAGAATCCGTCATGATGCTTGGTTGTGAGGCACCCAAAGCCCATGTTCGCCGAACGTGCCGATCGCGCCCATTGATCGGTGTCCAGTTCGCTCGGGTTGAAGAGTGTTGCCGGCCGGGAAGGATCGCCCCATTCACGATCCTGGAACGTCGCCATGTTGAGGTGGATGAACATGCCGAAGCGCAGATCGAGAAATGCCTGCTGCGCCGCGAGTAGGCGTGCCTGGTCGCGGATCCCCGCTGGGGACGTCACCGCTGCCGCGGCTCCAGTCGGCCGGGCCTGCGCGCCTGCCCCGGTCAGGAGTGTGCTACCGCTCAGGAAGCCCGCAGCGCCTATCGCCTTCGT
>Ga0137412_10001561_pt1 | contig 17882 bp, 14 predicted proteins | sample CZODoug2_1_16fun_FD_122160 | JGI IMG/M metagenome (GOLD analysis project Ga0137412, IMG submission 122160) | Vadose zone soil fungal communities from Angelo Coast Range Reserve, California, USA - CZODoug2_1_16fungal (Hybrid Assembly) | ecosystem: Environmental > Terrestrial > Soil > Vadose zone...
AAGTCGCCGCCCGCGCCGGAAGAGCGGACGAGCATTGACGACCTCGGCCACGATGTCCTCGCCGTCCTCGCTTCATTAGGGATCGAGCGTGCCCATCTCGCGGGCGTCTCGCTCGGTGGCATGACCGCGATGTGGCTCGCGGTGCACCATCCCGATCGCGTCGACCGGCTGGCCCTGCTCTCCACGTCCGCGCACCTGCCGCCCGAGGCTATGTGGCGGACCCGCGCGGCGGCCGTGCGCGCCGACGGCTTGGCGTCCATCGCCGAGCCGGTCGTCGCGCGGTGGCTCACCGCTGAACTCGCGGCGCGAAATCCAGAACTCGTGGCCGGGTTACGGGCGATGTTCGCCGGCAACGATGCCGAGAGTTACGCCCAGTGCTGCGAGGCGATCGCCGAGCTGGATCTGCGCTCGGACCTCGGCCGCATCGCCGCACCGACGCTGGTGATTGCCGCAGCGCAGGACGTGGCCACGCCGCCGGAGCATGGCCGCGTGATCGCCGACGGCATTGCCGGTGCGCGACTGGAGATCGTGCCGGACGCCGCGCACATCGCGACCGTCGAGCAGGCTGGAGCGATCACCCGATTGCTGATCGAGCATCTCCGCGGCGGCGCCACGCTCGCCGCAGGCTTCGCCACGCGCCGCGCCGTCCTGGGTGACGAGCACGTCGATCGCGCTATAGACGCGACCAGACCGTTGACCGCGCCGTTCCAGGAGTTCGTCACCCGTTATGCGTGGGGTGATGTCTGGAGCCGGCCCGGCCTAGCTCGGCGCGAACGCTCCATCGCTACGCTCGCCGCCCTCGTGGCACTCGGCGCCGAACACGAGATCGCCATGCACATCCGAGCAGCGGTGACGAACGGACTCAGCAGCGACGAGATTGCCGAGGTGCTGCTGCACACCGCGCTGTACGCCGGATTGCCGCGCGCGAACCGTGCATTCGCGATCGCTCAGCAGGTGCTCGCCGAGGATGCGGACGAGGAGACCTGAATGGACAAGACAGTCGCGAGCGCCGCCCAGGCCGTAGCCGACATCGCGGACGGCGCCTCGAATTCAGCCGTACCTACAGATCGAAAGGGGATAGGAGGCGCATCGCGTCGGCGTATGGGCTCCCAAGTTCGAATGAGTGATTACGTCGACGTCGGCGATCTGCGGGTCGCCCGACCTTTGTACGAGTTCGTTGTGGATGAAGCGCTGCCGGGCTCGGGCGTTGACGCGGGGCAGTTCTGGTCAGGCGCTGGGACGCTGATCAGAGATTTCGCACCACGTAACCGAGACCTCCTAACTCGGCGTGCTGAGCTTCAGGCCGCCCTCGACGACTACCACCGCGCCAATCCCGGAGCCGCTCCGGTGGGCTACGAGGAGTTCCTGACGTCGCTCGAGTACCTCGTGGCACCGCCCGAGCCATTCACCATCTCGACCGGTGTGAGCGATCCAGAAGTCTCTAGTCAGGCTGGTCCGCAGCTCGTGGTGCCGCTATCGAATGCCCGGTTCGCAACCAACGCTGCCAACGCGCGGTGGGGGTCGCTCTACGACGCGCTGTACGGCACCGACGCAATCGATGAAGCGGATGGGTACGAGCGCGGCGACGCCTACAACCCTGCACGCGGCGCGACGGTCGTCGCCCGTGGTCGTGACTTCCTCGATACCCACCTGCCGCTGGCGTCCGGTTCGCACGCCGAGGTGACCGCCTACACAGTGGACGACGATGCGTTGGCCGCCGAGATCCACGATGAACTACACCGGCTCGCCGACCCTTCCGCATTCGTCGGGTATCGCGGCGATCCGGCTGCACCCGAGGCAGTGCTGCTCGTCCACCACGGATTGCATATCGAGATCCAGATTGACCGCACGGACCCGATCGGCGCGGCAGATGCCGCAGGGGTTAAGGACCTTGTGCTCGAAGCCGCGGTCAGCACCATCATGGATCTCGAAGACTCGGTGGCGGCCGTCGACGTCGAAGACAAGGTGATCGGCTATCGAAACTGGCTGCATCTCATGCAGGGTCGGCTCAGCGAGGACGTCACCAAAGGCGGCCGTACGTTCACGCGCCGACTCGACTCCGACCGTGACTACACCACGCCGGCCGGCGGAACGCTCACCCTGCCCGGGCGATCAATGCTGCTGCTGCGCCACGTCGGGTTGCTCATGACTACCGATCTGATCCTTGACGCTGAGGGAAACGAGGTACCTGAAGGGCTAGTCGATGCGCTAGTCGCCGGTCTTGCCGGCCTGCACGACCTACGAGGCAACGGAAGCCTGCGCAACTCCCGAACCGGTTCGATGTACGCGGTTAAGCCGAAGCTACATGGGCCAGACGAAGTGCGTTTCAGCTGCGACGTTTTCGCTCGAGTCGAACAGATACTCGGCTTAGCTGCCGGCACGATCAAGATCGGCATCATGGACGAGGAACGCAGGACCACACTGAACCTCCTCGCATGTGTGCATGCCGCGCGCGAACGCGTCGCATTCATCAACACCGGTTTCCTCGACCGCACGGGCGACGAGATCCATACCTCGAGCCTCGCGGGACCGATGGTGCCCAAGGAGGCGATGCGCTCCCAACCGTGGATCAGCGCCTACGAGGACAACAACGTCAACGTGGGGCTTGCGTGCGGGTTTTCCGGACGAGCACAAATCGGCAAAGGTATGTGGGCGGCGCCGGACAACCTGGCCGAGATGCTCGAGCAGAAAGTCGCGCACCCGCGGGCGGGCGCGACCTGCGCCTGGGTGCCATCCCCTACCGCAGCAACACTGCACGTATTGCACTACCACCAAGTCGACGTCACACAGCGGCAGCGAGAACTAAGCGGTCGCGCGCCAGTCAATCGGGCCGAGCTGCTAACGCTACCTCTGGCCGACATTGACACTTTGTCGGCCGAGGACCGACAAACCGAGCTCGACAACAATGTCCAGGGAGTCCTCGGCTATGTCGTGCGCTGGATCAACGCCGGTATCGGGTGCTCGAAGGTTCCGGATATCGCGGGCCGGGCGCTGATGGAAGATCGCGCTACGTGCCGCATCTCATCTCAGCACATCGCGAACTGGCTACAGCAGGGCGTAGTCCGCGAAGGCCAGGTAGAAGCGACCATGCGGCGCATAGCTGCGGTTGTCGACCAACAGAACGCCTCCGATCCCGCCTACGTCGCGATGGCGCCGAGTTTCGACGGCGAAGCATTCGCCGCCGCACGTGACCTGATCGTCCACGGGCTAGACCACCCCAGCGGTTATACGGAGCCGACGCTCCACAGATTCCGCCGACAACGAAAGGCCAATCTCTCCGAGAGGAAAGGCCGATGAGGCTCAAGCTAGCGCTGGCAAAGGCCCTCATCGCAGCTGCCCGAACGCAGTAAATCCTGTATGGCCCTTACCCGCAGTTGACGGGCTGTATCGCCGAGGTCTGAACCGGCTTGTGCGGCTCGGTCGGCGGCGTGGCAATTGTCTGACACGCCAAACGTTCGGCCCTGACCGAATGCCTTCGCTGCGCCGTTGCCCTGGCGCGCGTAGTTGGTCTGCCTCGTCTGCTATCTCGCGTGATCCGTGAGCTCGCAGCGTCAAGATTGCTTACGTTCTGAGTCACCGACCGTTGCCTCAAGCTACTTGTCTGGTTGCAAAGGCGGGGTCAGGGTAGTGCCCACGGGGATGCGGCTGATGGAAACCCAGCGGATACCCACGTTCTCGGCGCGACTGTTCGCGCCGGCAAGCGTTCTGTCCGTACGCCTGGCGTCCGATACCTGCCCTATCCAGATCGAGCCCGGCCCGATTACTCGGAGAGTGAATTCGATGAGGTACCAACACAAGCGGTGGGCGGGCGTCCCAGCGGCGGCTGTGGCCGTCGCGCTGTTGGCCGCGGCGTGCAGCAGCAGTTCGGGGAGCGAGTCCAGTTCCCCGGCGTCCGGCAGCCCCAGCGCCTCGGGTGCCTCCACGGCCCAGCTCAACACGATCGTCGATCAGGCGACGCAAGGGCTAGTTACCGCTACGGGCCAGGACTCGATTCTGCCGGGCGACATCAAGCCGGTGACCAGCTTCAGCGGCCCGGCTCCGGCCGCGCTACCCAAGGGCAAAACGATCAAGCTCGCCGTGATCAGCTGCGCACCGACCGGCGGCTGCCTCAACACCGCCAACACGATGGCCGCGATCGCCGGCAAGCTCGGCTGGCAGTCCAGCGTCGCCAGCAGCAACGGCACGCCGAGCACAGCCCAGCAGCTCTTCAGCAATGCGCTGACCCAAAACGTCGATGCGATCGTCAGCGTTGCGGTGCCGGGGATATTCGTCCAGCAGCAGCTGCACGAGGCCAAACAACGTGGCGTCACGACCATCGAGGTCAACGGGTCCTCGCTCAGCGGTCCCGGTTATGACGGCTACGTGGACTTCCGCGAACCGCTCACGAAGGCTCTTCTCGCCGCCTGGATCGCCAAGGACAGCGGCGGCAAGGCGCACACGCTGTGGCTCGACGCGCAGGGCAACGCCGATCTTGGCATCGCCGCAGGAAAGGGTATGTACAAACTGTGCACCGGCTGCTCGTCGGACAGCGAGTCGTGGGCGATTACCGACTTCCTCAATCCGGTGACCGTGCAGCAGAAGTTGTCGGCCGTCCTGCAGTCCAAGCCCGACACCGACTACGTAGTCTGGCCGACTGATGGCCTGCCATTGTCGCCGGCGGCGCAGGCTATCTCGCAGTCCGGAGGCAGCGGACGCGTCAAGATTGTCTCCTCCGACCTCGACCCCTCGGCCCAGTCGTTGATCAAGAGCGGCCAGGTCGTCGTCGCTGCTGGATCACAGGGGTGGCTGTCGCTTGCCGGCATCGACGCGGTGATCCGCGGTATCGCCGGCAAGCCGATCCCGGCTGCCGACGCGTGGGGTGTCGGCGTGCAGTACTTCGACAAGGCAAACCTGCCCAGCCAGGGCACGTACTCCGCCTACGACGCGGCGATCAAGGCCAAGGTCGACTTCGTGACTCCGTACGCGACGGCATGGGGTGTGGATCTGAGCGGGATTTCCCGCTGAAGGATGTGCGCCATCAGCACCGATGTAGGGATCCAGTCGGCCGCCTCCGCGGCGACCGTGCCGTTGGCGGTACATGCCGAGGGTGTGCAGCGGATCTACGGCAGCACCCGCGCGCTGTCCGATGGCTGCTTGCAGGTCGCGGTCGGCGAGATCCACGCCCTGCTCGGCGAGAACGGGGCGGGCAAGTCAACGCTCGTGCGAATCTTGGCCGGGCTGGAGCAGCCCGACGGTGGACGGCTAGACCTGTTCGGCATCCCCGTGGGGTCGCGGCCCGCCCGGTCTCGGCGTGATTCGAAAATCGCCTTCATCCACCAGGATCTGGGCCTGGTCGAGATGCAGTCGGTAGCCGACAACATCGGGATGACGGCGGGCTATCCATCACGGCTCGGGCTGGTGAGCGACCGGCGCCTGCGGGCTCGGGCGCGCCAGCTGTTCACTCAGCTCGACATCGACATCGACGTCGACCGACTGGTGGGCGAACTGCCGCCAGCCGACCAGGCGATTGTCGCGATTGCGCGGGCGCTGGGCATCGGAGCGCAGCTCATCGTGCTCGACGAACCGACCGCCAAACTTCACGCTGGCGAGGTGGTCGCGCTGTTCGGGCTGCTAGCCCGGCTGCGCGACAGCGGCATAGCCTGCCTGCTGATCACGCACCGCATCGACGACGTGCTCGCCGTCTGCGATCGGGTCACCGTGCTGCGCGACGGCCGAACTGTTGGCACCCGCCCTGCCGCCGGGCTGAACCGCGCGGAGCTGGTATCGATGATCGTCGGGCGAGACCAGGCAATACCGGACCGGCTGGCGATCGCCACAATCGACGATCAACCGCCGGCGCTATCACTGCAGGCAGTGCACGGCATCGGCTTCGGGCCGGTGGACCTGCAGCTGCGGCCAGGTGAGCTGACCGGGCTAACTGGGCTGGCCGACGCCGGACACAACGAGGTCGCGCAACTGCTGGCCGGGCTGACCATGCCGGCCTCCGGCGAATTGCGGATAGGCAACCGGACACGGGTACTGCGCAGCCCAGCCGACGCGTTGCGCGCCGGAATCGCCTACGTGCCGGCCGATCGTCGCGGCGCCGGCCTGGCCACCACGCTGACCGCGGCGGAGAACCTGTTCCCGGCGGGGACGCCGGGCGCGTTCTGGCTGCGCCATCGGGCGGAGCGGCGCCGGGCCGAGCACGTCCTTCGCGATTTCGACGTCCGCCCGCCCGAGCCCGACCGCGACGTCGACACCTTCAGCGGCGGGAACCAGCAAAAGATCTTGCTGGCCAGGGCCTTGCAGAATCGGCCGGACGTGTTGGTGTTACACGACCCGACCGCCGCGGTCGATGTCGGAGCCCGGCAGGACATCTACGAACAGATGCGGGTCCGGTGCGCCCGTGACGGGTGTGCCGTGCTGGTGGTGACCTCCGACCTCGAGGAGGCCACCAGCCTTTGCGACCGGACCATCGTCATGCGCCGCGGCCAGATCGTGGCCAACCTGGCCCGAGCCGACGCCGATCTGGCCACGATCACCGAACGCGCCTACGGAGGAACCGCGTGACCGAAACCACGCACACCCCGGTCACCCAGGCAGACCAGAGCGGCAAGTCCGGCGGTCAGGACGCGAGCGACAGTGTGCGCCGCGCACCCGCGCACGACACTCGCAACGCGGCCCAACTCGGGCTCTCGATGTTGTCCCGGTACGGGCTGGCGTTTCTGCTCATCGGGCTGATCATCTTCTTCTCGGCCGAGCGCCCGAACTCGTTTTTCACCTACCGCAATGCCAGCAGCATCATGTCCAACCAGTCGGTGATCGTGATCGGCGGCCTGAGCGTGCTGCTCACCCTCATCGTCGGAGAGTTCGACCTGTCCATCGCCGCGAATCTCTCCCTCGGCAACGCCCTGTCGGTGGGCTTGTGCGAGCGTCAGCACCTGCCGGTCGCTGCAGCGATCGTCGTCGCGATCGCCGCCTGTACCGGCGTTGGGCTGGTAAACGGGCTGGTCGTCATCCGGCTGCAGGTCAACTCCTTCGTCGCCACGCTCGGTATGGCCACCTTCCTAGCGGGCATGTCGCAGCTCTACACCGGAGGCACCGACATCTTCACCGCGCCGGACTCGCTGACCCGGCTGGCCCGAACCGACGTCGGCAAACTGCCGCTGGCGGTGTTCTACGCGGTCGGGGTGGCGCTCATCCTGCACATCCTGCTACGACACACGTCGCTCGGCCGGCGGATGGTCTCCGTCGGCGGCAACGCCCGCGCGGCCACGCTGTCCGGCATCCCGGCCCAGCGTTACCGCATCGCCGCCTTCACCGCCGGGGGCACGGTCGCCGGCGTTGCCGGGGTCGTGCTCGGCGCCACCCTGGGTAGCGCCACCGCGGCCGGTAACCCGGATCTGCTGCTGCCGATTTTCGCCGCGGCCATCCTGGGCTCCACCGCTGTCACCCCCGGTCGATATAACGTACCCGGGCTGCTGCTGGCCGTGGTGTTCTTGGCTGTCGCTGTCTCCGGACTGCAGCAAATGGGTGTCGCCGCCTGGATCCAGCCGACCTTCAATGGCGCCGCCCTCGTCGTGGCCGTGGCACTGTCCGGCTGGGCTACCCGGGCCCGGGTAGCCCAGGCCAGGCGACGGCAACTGGCCGCCATCGCCAACGCCCGATGACGGGCAATTGTGGTGCGCAGCTCAGTGCGCGGAGAACAGTTCGGTTGCGTTGTCGGTCGAGAACGTTCTTCTGCAGGGCTAAGAACGATTCCATGGTGGCGTTGTCGTCGCAGGCGCCGACTCGGCCCGTGGAGCTGATCAGGGCGTTGTCCTTCGGCGTGCGCAGGTAGGCGGTGGCACGGAACTGGCTGCCGCGATCTGAATGCACCACTGTGGCTACGGGCTGGCGCAGCGCGGTCGTACACGTCCTTGATCGCACACAGATCTTGCATCTCTGCTTGAGTGCAGTCGGCCAGATCGCGACTGATCTGACGCACGTGGCCGCCATTGGTCGTTGCGTACCCTCGAACCCTGAGTTATGGACATTGAGAACGGGCAACTCGAACTGCGCGAGGTTCCATGACGTGGCGAACTGAAATCTCCTACGACCAGCTCCCCCGGCCGCTGACGGAGTCGGTTACGGGCTCAAGTTTGCTGTGGGCGTGTGCGAACCCGGAGTCGGGCACGGTGGTGGTGTGGGTTCGGACGGACCGCCGGCGTGAGCTGGAGTTCTCGATAGCCGATGCCCGGTTTCTGACCCGCACGGAGCGGGCGCGTGCGTTGCCGCCGGGGCGGGAGTTTTCGCTGCCGGACCAGCGCTGCCGCGTCGTACAGGATGCCTGTTTATTGCCAGACACTGATGTTCGGTATGAGCGCTACGTAGCGTATGACGCGCAGCGGGCACACCTAATTGCCGAGTGCGGTCAGAACTTTTTCGGGCCTGTGTATCAGGATCCCGAGGTCATGGTTGTGGACGCAGTGCGAGCGGCAAGCTTTGCGGAGCGGTACCGCAGGGAGTGGTCGCCGTCGGAACGGGTCAGTCACTGGGTGTTGTGGTTGCACCGGCGTCGGCGCTGGGCCGGGGAGGACGGCCATGACGAGGACGCCGGGTTCACTCCCGACGCCTGGCGATACATGCGGGAGGTCGACCCGAACATCGAGCAGCTGCTGCCGGAGATCATCGACGAGCTGGCCGAGGTGTGGACGACCGATCCCGTTCGGATGCACGCGGAGTTCCGTCGTCGGACGGGCATGTGACCCCCCGCTGGTGGGCGCATCGTCGATCTATGAGGCCGATCCTCGAGCAGAGATGCCGGACACAGATACAGCGGTGGTGGCGAAGCTGCTCGGGCCGGGACGTCGGGTTCGATCGACGCCCCGGCCCGATGGCGTTCAGCGCATCGCAACTAGTGCAACTGCAAGCACAGGAAGCGCATGACGGGGTTCATGACCTGATTCGTGTTCCACATCGGGATGGACGTGTCGCCGTCGGGAACGAGATTGCCGTGGCCGGCATCCTGCACGACGTACCTCGTGCTCGAAACACCCTTAGCCAGCAAGGAGTTGTGGAGCAGGAGTGTCTGACTCGGCGAGATCGCGCGGTCGTTGGTTCCGTGGAAGATTTCGAACGGGGCATCACCGGGACCTGCGTAGGTGATGGGGTTGGCCGCGGCCACGGCGGCCGGCACGTCCAGCAGTCGCTGTGAGCCGTTCGGGCCCTCGACGTACTTGACCAAGGGGTTGTCGGTGGAGTTCTCGTAGGAGGACCGGGTCGCGGGGTCGAAGTCGGAGGCGAGCTTCGAGAGGTCGGACGCACCGAACCAGTCGACGACGGCCTGGACGCGGTCGCTCTGGTCCAGGTTGGCGCCCTGCTCGAACTGCGGCAGGCCTGCGGTGGTGCCGACGATCGAGGCCAGATAGCTGCCCGCGGACTCTCCGTAGAGGGCGGTCTTGCCGGCGTCGATGCCGTAGGCGGCGGCGTTGGCGCGCAGGAACCTGATCGCTGCCTTGACGTCCGCCACCCCGTCGACGTAGGTGGCCCCGTCGACGATCGTGCGGTACTCGATGGACGCCACCGCGTACCCCTGCTCAGCGATGTACGTGCGCCTGCCGATGGCGCCGGTCTTGTCCGCGTAGACGAATCCGCCGCCCGGTATGTATATGACGAGCGGTCGGCGCCCGCCGGTCGTCGGTGTCTGGAGGTCGAGCTTCAGGTCGCGCGGCTGACCACCGGCGCCGGCGACGGTCGCGTAGACGATGTCCTGGCGGAGGGTGAGCGGGGTGACCCCGCACTGGATCTTGGGGTCGGTGACCTTGGGGTGCAGCACGATGCTTGTGCTGGTGTCACTGGGGGCCGTCGAGGTGGCCAAGGGAAACCCCGAGAAGGGCGCCGGAATGTCGCAGTTCGTTGTGGCCGTTGCGGCGTGGGCTGTGCCGGATGCGGCCGCGGCGCTGGCTAGGACGCCGGCGGCCACAAGGACTGCGCAGAGCGCTCCTCCTGCGAGGATCTTTCTCAGTCTGCCGGTCACGGTTCTCCTTCGGTTTGGCGGCCGACGGACCGATGGGTGTCAGTACCCGTCGCACGGCCGCAGAGTGGGGGACCTAGGTAGGAGAGTGGGCATCCGCGTAGAACAGCCGCGTGGGTGAGTCGACAAGGATCTGCCGGCGGTCGGCTTCGTCCGGGGCCCAGTCGGCGAGCAGGTTGAGGAGTTCGCCGGTGTCGCGCTGCCCGTCGGTCAGATGCGGCCAGTCCGAGCCCCACACCAGACGGTCCGGCCGGGTCGCCACGAGCGCACGGCCGAGCGGCTGCAGCGAGGAGAGGGGCTTGTCCTTGGCGATGCGGTAGGGGCCGGAGAGTTTGATGTAGCAGCTGCCCCCGTCGAGCACTCGAAGGAGGCGGTCGAAGTCGGCCCGGGTCAGGCCGTCCGACTCCTTCATGTAGCCCATGTGGTCGATGACGAAGGTGTCTTCGAGGTCCGCGAGGAAGGGCAGCAGATCCCGTACGACGGTGCCGGGTGTGTAGAACTGCAGGTGCCAGCCGCGCGGGCGGGCCCGGTCGGCCATCCGGCGGACGTACGCGATGATGTCCTCGGTCGGCCAGGAGGCGCGGGCGAACAGGTCGAGGCGGATCGCCCGGACACCGAGTTCGTGATACGTGTCGAGGTCGTTCTCGGGAGCGTCCTCCTCGATGCGAACGACGCCGCGGCAGCGTGGGCCGGCCTTGCGTAGTACGTCGACGAGCAGGCTGTTGTCCGTGCCGTAGTACGTGGGCTGCACCAGGACCATGCGCTCGATCCCGAGCCACTGCGCCAGGTCGAGGTATTGCTGGAGGGTGCCGTCGGGAAATCCGTACAGCGGGTCGGGTACCGGGGCATAGCCGGGTTCGAAGACGTGGAAGTGGGTGTCGCAGCTGCCCGCAGGCAGCGCGAAACGAGGCGTGGTGTTGGAAACCGCTGCCCGCATGGGGGTCGGCTGGGGAAGGTCTGCGGTCGTCATCGATCGGGCCGGTCAGGCCGAGACGTTGGCGAACTTCGTGATGCTGAAGGTCAGCGCGCCCTGCATGGCGAAGGCCGGGGCGTGGTCGTGGATCAGTGCGGCGAACCCGGGTTGGGTGGCCTGGTTCGCCCAGGTGCGCTGATACTCAGAGGTCAGGCTGAGCCAGGTCGTCGGGACAACGCCGGCCTGGATCATTCGTTGTACCGCGGTCTGGTGGGTCTCCTCGGTCTCGCCGGCACAGGCATCGACGACGACGAAGACCTCGTAACCCTGGCCCACCGCGGTCAGGGCGGTGTGGAGGACGCAGCCCTCGGTCATCAGGCCGGCGAGCACCAGACGGCGCCGGCCGGTGGCCTCGACCGCCTTGGCGAATGGCTCCTCGTCGAAACCGTCGAAGGCGCCCTCGCGGACGACGGTCGGACGGTCGCCCAGCACCTCGGCCAGCGGTGGGTACAGCGGACCCGACGGGGACTCGTCCGGCCCGTTGGTGACGACCAGCGGTACGCCGTAGATCTGGGCGATCTTGGCAACCGCGACGGCCGAGTTGATGTTCTGGGCAACACTGTGCGAGCGGTACAGGTTGGCGAATCCGACGGCGTAGTCGATCAGCACGAATGCGCTGTCATCGGCCGAGAGGTGCTTGCGCGGCATGACGTTTCTCCTTCAAGCGATGGTCACGAGCCGGCCGTCAGTCCAGGGCCGGGTAGGGCTCGCCGTCCAGACCCGGGACGGTGACCGCGGTGGGGTCGTTGTCGTAGCTGATCAGCTGCTGGCTGGCGTAGTCGGTGACGGCCGAGGAGAGCAGCTGGCGCGGGTCCTCGAGCACGACCCTCATCCGGGTGGTGAGCGCGAACCAATCGTCCGCCGCGGTGATCTTCGGCATTTCGCTCACGCTCTTCAGGCCGGGCTCGATGGCCACCCCGCCGTGCGGGCGGGGACGGAACTCCGGGTAGTCCGCGAACATCTTCGGCCCCAGCTCGGCCATCGCGGTCAGCCCGCTCCACAGTTCGCGGTACTGGAGTTCGAAGCCGGCGATCTCGGCCAGGTTGGTGCCGTCGGACGACGGGAACACCGCAACGTGCGGGGCGATCAGCAGGTTCTTCTCCAGGAGCCGGCCGCGCGAGGCGACATCGATGATGCCCGCGATGCTGTGCGTCTCCCGGGTCACCGCGCCGGTGGGCTTGCCGGCGCGACCGGCCATCATCACCATCGTCCGCTCCCACGGCAGATCCAAGGAGTCGAACCAGGAGATGATGCGGTGCGCGATGTCCATGCCGGCCAGGAAGAACGTCGCGATCATGACCCGGTTGAACGGCACGGGCAACGGCAGACCCGACGGCCCCTCCAGGTAGTCACTCCGCAGGGTCTCCGGTACCAGGTACTCCGGGTCGTCCAGGGCCGACTCGAGGTATCGCTCGGTGACGCGGCAGGAGTAGTCGGCCAGCCGGGCGATCTGCTCCTCCCGGCCGCGGTAGGCGGGCACCGCGATCTGGTCGCGCCAGAGCTCGATCGAGTTGGCCTGGCGGGCCACCTGGCAGGCCGCGATCAGGAGATCGGCGTCGGCCCGCCAGTGACCGTCCGGGTCGAGCTCGGCCATGTGCATGATCGAGGCGACCGCCGGACCGAGGTGCGACAGACCGGCCAGTTCCTTGAACCCCCGGGTGCCGGTGCGGATGCCCTCGACGATCGGCGCCTGTCCCTGCCCGGGGTACAGGGCGATATCGGTGCCGCTGGCCACGATCAGTGGGTCGTCGGCGCTGTCACCGGCCGAGGCCGCGTTGAAGTGAGCGGCCAGGCTGTCCGGGGAGGCGGTGTAGGTCCGGAACAGCTCGACCAGCTCGGGACTCTCGAAGACGGGCATGCCCTACCCCTCAACCAATCTTCAGTGAATAGACGATCGTGTCGGTGCCGAACCGCTGCTCGGCCGTCAGCGAGTTGGATACGAGCAGTTGCGGCACACCGGCGCCGGTGACCACGGCCGCGTCCGTCCCGCCGGACGTCCGGAACTCGGCCACGACCTCCAACTTGTCGCCGGTCCACTCATAGATCTGCGACGGCAACGCGGTGATGGGAGCACTGCGATCGCCCGTGACGAAGTTGATCCGAACCACGAACAGTCGCTCGGCGTGCCGCACCACGACCACCTCGCGGCCACCAAGACCGCCCAGTTCCTGCACGTCAACGAACGCGGTGCCGTCCCAACGCTGCAGCCGAGTCGGCGCCTGCAGGCAGGCCACCACCAGGTAGTGCTCGCCATCCTGCTCGAAGCTGGCGAACGCCCGGCCGGCCCGTTCGGCCAGCACTTGGTGGGACACGAGTTCGGTGCCGTCCCACCGGTAGAGCACGCTCGGGTCGAGATGGTCGGCGTGCGCGACGAAGTCGATATCGCCGACGCGGAACCGATGCCAGTTGTAGGCCCATCGGGACGGTATCTGCTGTCTCGGAACGAACCGTGCGCCATCCCACTCGAACACGACGGAGGGCCGGATGTCCTGCTCGTGACCGGGTTCCACCACGCCCTGCGCCAGGCCGAGGAAATTTCGACCGGCGATAGACCAGTGCTTCCATTGCTTGGCGGCGAACGTTTCGACGGACTGGAACGGCACGAAGCCGCCGTCCTGCCAGCGGTAGATCCGCGACGTGGTGGTGAACTCGTAGGGATCGGAGCCGGTGCGGATGCTGGCCACGGCGAGGTAGTGCTGACCATCGATGGTGAAGTGCTCGGCGTCCTCGCCGCCGGGGCCGGGCAGCGTCCGCCACGGCTCGAAGTCTTCGCCACGGTCGGCTGGTCGGCGCAGCAGTAGCAACTCGGTGTTGCTGTCGCCGCCAGTCATTCGCGGCACCCGGCCCGGAACGTCCTTGGCCAGCTGGGGGATCGCCAGCAGCTCGTAGCCGTCCACCACGAATGGCTCGACACCGCGCGCCCCTGTGGTGGGAATGCGCTGCAGTTCGATCAGCTCGACCGCCATGCGTCTACTCCACAGGCGAAGGCGCACTCAGGCAAGTAAGCTGCCGTGATGATGTCTGACCTACAGCGTTAGCAGTGGTGACACATGTTGGACATTCGCAAGCTCGTCATGTTGCGCGCGGTGGCCGCCGAGGGATCGATCGCCGCGGCGGCCCGAGCGCTGCGCTACACCCGCTCGGCGGTATCCCAGCAGCTGACTGCGCTGGAGGGCGAGGCCGGGGTCGCCCTGGTGGATCGCAGCGGCAATCGAATCCGGCTAACCAGTGCGGGTCGGGCGCTCGTCGGGCACACCGAGCGGATCCTGGTGGAGATGCGGTCGGCCGAAGCAGCGCTGGCCAGCAACGGCGGCGAGGTCGCCGGCCTGCTGCGGGTGGGCATCCCATTTCGAGAGGGGCCGCGCATCATGAGCCGGGCGTTGAGCGGGCTCCGCGACCGTTACCCGGACCTCCACATCCAGCTCATCGCCACCACCGACGAGTCCGCGGTCGAGGACGTGCGCCGCGAGCGGCTGGACATGACGATCCTGTCCCGCTTCGGGCCGCGCCCACCGGATGCGGTTCTCGGCCTGCAGGAATGGCTACTCGGCGACGATCCACTGCGGGTTTACCTACCGTCGGACCACCGGCTGGCCGACCGCCCGATACTCGCATTGTCCGAGCTGGGTGACGAGGCGTGGATCGTCAGCCATACGACGACGCTGGGCCGGATCACCACGACGTTGTGTATGGCGGCCGGTTTCGAGCCGCGGATCGCCGCGCTGGTCGACGACCTCAGCACCGCCATTCGTCTGGTGGGGATCAAGTGGGGTGTGGCCATTGCCCCGGAGCTGACCCCGGCCACGCCGGAAAGCGCGGTGGTGCGCATCCCGCTCGAGGGAGTCGAGACCAGGCGGCAAAGCGTCCTCGTGGTGCGCGACGGTGACTACGCCTTGCCGCGGATAGCGGTCGCTGTGGATGCTGTACGCAAGGTGAGCCGGAACCGGCTCACCGCCCGGGCGCGGAACGAGAGCTGAGCGCCGCGGTGTCTGGCGAATTGGGAGGGGCCGGCTGAGGCGCGGCATCGAGCAGCGCTTGCACAGCGGCTTGCAGGTAGTGCCGGCACTGCTCTGTGCTCATCTCGGCCAGGGTGCCGCGGCGCGCCACGTAACGGGTGAAGGTGACCCCGATCAGTAGCGAGGCCAGGAACGGCACGGTGGAGATCAGGCTGTGCGGACCGAGTAGTCGCCGGTATACCTCCTCGGACGACTGCTGCATCGCCAGTAGCAGACCGGTGGCTGTGGAGTCGTCCCCGCCACCGGCGCTGCGGAGCAACGCGACGAACGGGTCGCTGTTGCCGGCCTTTTCCATCCGGTCCAGGTAGGCCGCAGTGATGCGTTCGGCCAGTGTGTCGAGCGGACCCTCGGCCACGTCAGCGAGGTCGCGTGGGCCGGGCACGGCGGCCAGGAACAGCTGTTCTTTGGAGCCAAAGTGTCGCAGCACCGACCCGTGCGTCACGCCGGCGCGGCTGGCGATGTCGCGCAGCGTCGCCCGCTGATAGCCGCGCTCGGCGAACGCAGCGCCGGCGGCCGCGAGGATCTCTTGGCGGTGCCCATCGGGATCGCGCCGGTGGCGCCGCGGATCGGGTGTACTGGTCTCGTTCGGACGCGGCACCCGGCTTACGGTACCGCTCACCGGGCCGGCGAGCGGGTCGTCGTGGGATCTCGACAGTCCGCTGCGATGGGTCTACCGTCCCTGCTGACCATCGGTCATTAGTGTCGCGGAAGGCGAATCAATGGAGATCGAACGCCGTACCCCGGACAACACAGCCATCGTGCTGATCGACTACGTGACCGGCTTCGCAAACATCGTCGGGTCACAGACGATCGAGGAGAACGTCGCCGGCGGCCGCGCGCTGGCCCAGACCGGGCTGACCTTCGGCGTACCGCTCATCGTGACGACGGGCCCAGCGAAAGACCCCCGCGGTGCGCTCTACCCCGCGATCGCCGAGGTGCTCCGCGAGCACCCGATCGTCCACCGCGGACTGGCGTTCGACTGCTTCGATGATCCCAACTTCGAAGCGACGATCGCTGCCACCGGGATGCGCCACCTGGTGATCGCTGGGCTGATGACGGACGGCTGCGTCATGGCCACCTCGCTCAGCGCCCGTCGACGGGACTACGAGGTTTCGCTCGTGGCCGACGCTACGGCAACCTACAGCGAGGCTGCCCACAACGCGGGGCTGAGCCGGCTGGCCCACTACGGCGTGGTTCCGACGACCTGGCTCGGGTTCGCCGCCGAATTGCAGCGCACTTACGCGCGCACCGAGACCCTCGCCGGGTTCCGCGCGATCCAAGCCAACCAGCCCGGCTACGCAATGTTCAACGCCACGCTAGGGAACTTGCGCGACGTTTACACCCCCACCGGCGAATCAAAGTCAGCGTGACCATGCCTAACCCGTTCCTCGATCGCATCCGGGCTGACGAACTGACGCTCATGCTCGGTATCCGGTTCGGCCGCAGCACGGACATCATCCGGATCGCCAAGGCCACCGGCCACCACGCCGTGATGATCGACCTCGAGCACTCCACGATGGACCTGGACACCGTGGCCTCGCTGAGCACCACGGCCCACGATCTCGGCCTGTGGCCGCTGGTCCGGGTGCGCGAGCGAGAGTACGCAGCGATCGGTCCGATCCTGGACGCCGGCGCGCTGGGCATCGTCGCGCCGCGAGTGGAGACAGCCGAGCAGGCGGCCACCGTGGTCGCGGCCGCGAAGTTCCCGCCGCAGGGACAGAGATCCCAGATCGCCTCGCTGCCGTACTTCTCGATGCGGCCGGTCCCGGCCACGACCAGCAACCCCGCGGTGAACGAGGCGACGATCGTCCAAGTGCTCATCGAGACGCCGCTCGGGGTGGCCAACGCCAATGCGATCGCATCGCTGGACGGCGTGGACATCCTGGCAATGGGGCTCAACGATCTGACCGCCGAACTTGGCATTCCAGGCGCGATCGGTGATCCGCAAGTACTAGAGGCGGTGAGCGTGGTCGCCGCGGCTTGCCGGGCCCACGGCAAGCCGCTGATGGTGGGCGGCACGTCGGACCTGTCCCTGCTGGATCGGTTCCGCAAGATGGGGGCCAGCTCGCTGCTTCTCACCGGCACCGACGGCGATCTCCTGTTCGCCGGAGCGCAGTCGCGGGCCGGCGACTTCACGGCCTGGGACGGTGCGCGACAGCGCGGATCACGGTAGCTCCCGACGACCGAAGTTTGTGCCGGCAGCTTGACGGTCGTAACAAATACATGTCAAGGTCAATGAGTGGAGAACTTGTCTGGCCCGGCAATCGTCACGGGTGCCGGGCGCGGGATCGGACGCGCCATCGCCACCAGGCTGAGCCATGAGGGCTACCGGGTCGCGTTGACTTCTCGAAACGAGTCGGAGCTTCGCGCGACGGCATCGGTGTGTGAATCGGAGGTCCTCGTGCTCCCCGGGGACATCACGTCCCCCCACGCGATCGAGCAGGTCTTCGGCGCGGTCGAGCAGGCCTGGGGCGGTGTGGAGGTCCTCGTCGCCAATGCCGGCGCCGGCGTCTCGGCGTCCATCACGAACACCACCGATGAGCAGTGGCAGCAGATGCTCGACCTCAACCTGACTGCGCCGTTTCGATGCATCCGTCGAGCCGTGCCAGGCATGCTCGAACGTCGGCAGGGAAGGATCGTGGTCATCGCGTCAGTGGCCGCGAAAAGGGGCGAGCCCTACATCAGCGCGTACACCGCCAGCAAGCACGGCATCCTCGGGGTGGTGCGATCGGCCGCAGCCGAGCTCGCGTCGTCCGGAGTCACGGTCAACGCGGTGTGCCCGGGGTACGTCGAGACACCGATGACTCAGCAGACGATCGCGGAGATCGCCCGGAAGACGGGCCGCACTCTCGACGAGGCCCGCGCCGTCCTCGAGCAGAAGCAGCCGAACGGCCGGCTC
>Ga0137412_10001562_pt1 | contig 17879 bp, 18 predicted proteins | sample CZODoug2_1_16fun_FD_122160 | JGI IMG/M metagenome (GOLD analysis project Ga0137412, IMG submission 122160) | Vadose zone soil fungal communities from Angelo Coast Range Reserve, California, USA - CZODoug2_1_16fungal (Hybrid Assembly) | ecosystem: Environmental > Terrestrial > Soil > Vadose zone...
CTTGCCCGTGCCTTTGCTCTGAACCTCATCTCCCGTCATCGCGATCAGCGGGCACGACTACGAGGAGCGGGTGTTCGAGAAGTTCGTGAAGTACAAAGATGTCCCAGTTCAACTTACGTCTACAGGTGATTATTGGTGTGAGCGATCTCTACCGGTTTAGCACCGGTGCGCCGGAACTCAGGCACGAGACCAACAATAAAAGGCTGAACAGGATACGTAGTAGCCCAGAATATGACTCGCACATTCTGTTGCCCCTCATCAAGCAGCGCGGCACGGCTTAGTAGCGCTCCCACTGAACCGCCCTAGTTATGACTGGACGTTTGGGCTATTTAGCCTGAACGGCCAGCGAACGGGGCTCACACCCCCGGGTCGAGTTTGAGTAGCCTGTCCGCATTCCCATGCGCAATCTTTTCTCTATCGGCGGGTGACACGGGAAGGGAATCTAGGAAGGCTCGTCCTACCGCATTGTGGTCATATGGGTAGTCGACGCTGAACATGATGCGGTCCGCCCCGAAGGTGGTGAGCGCGTTCAGAAATGGGGGGATCGTAAAGATACCTGCCGTGGTGATGTAGACGTGCTCGGTGATCGCCTTGCTGACGACGGGAGTCGCGAACGCCGCACCCGCATTCAGCTTCAGCACGTGATCGGCGCGACCCAGCATAAACGGCAGCATCTCGCCCATATGGCCGACGATGATGGTTAGATTCGGATGTCGCTCGAACGTGCCCGCCAGGGCGAGGCGCATTACGTGAATTCCGACCTCCGAATGCCAGCCAAAGGCTCCAGACCCGAGCAGTTGCCCGGTGACTCCGGGCAGGCCGCTGTAGTAAATGTCAAAGACCGCCTTCGGCGGAATGTTCGGATGGATGTAGATGGGCACCTGAAGTCGAGCCGCGCGCGCCAGAATCGGATCGAATCGCAGATCGTCCAAGAATCGGTTGTCCGTCAGACCGTTGACCATGGCGCCGCTGAAGCCCAAGTCACGAATGGCACGCTCCAGCTCGTCCGCAGCCGCCTGCGGCTCGCGCATTGGAAGATGGGCGAATCCGCCAAAGCGCGTTGGGTGTTCGCGCACGGCTTGCGCCAGCCGATCATTGGTTGCCTTCGCGAACCGGATACCTTCCGGGCCGTTGAGCAGGTCCGCTCCCGGCATGGTTGCCGAGATGACCTGTTGGGTAATGCCCTGCGCGTCCATATCCTTAAGACGGGTCTCGCCAAGATCTCCTAGCTTATGGCGCCGCTCGGCCGTAAACCCTGGATTGGTGAAGGGGTCAAATTTCTCCTCCACCAGAGAGGGAACTAGGAAGTGCTCCTCGAGCGCAACAATACGCATAATCGACTCCAGCTTGTCAATGTTGCCGCAAGCAGGGGCAAAGGGCGGCTCACTCTACCCTTGCGGGCAGAGCGAGCGGTGATGAACTCGTAAATCGTACCACCCGTTCAGTCCGGCCAACTGCCTTCCAGCGGCGGGGACATGTGACGTTCGACTCCTTGCTCCGGCTTGCGGTCGGTCAGGATCGGAATGACATCGCGGAACGCGCGCCTGATGCGAGTTTCGGGATCCGTCCAGACATCAATTACGTAACTACCTTCACTGGCCAACGCGCGCTTTAGGGCAGGTACGATGTCATCGGCGTTGGTAACTTTTTCGCCGTTCACCCCGAGCGACTTCGCGAGTGCAACGAAATCGGTGGTCTCGGGTAAATCAACCCACGGGTTCTGAATGCCCCACAGCTTCATTCCTTGCCGGTTCGCGTACAGACAGTGGTTGTTGTCGATAATCACTATAATCTTGATCTTCTGTTCAGCGAGGGTCGACAGCTCCATAGCGTCGTAGTAGAAACCGCCATCGCCGTGGTAACAGACCACGGTCCGATCCGGTGCCGCGAGTTTTGCCCCCGCAGCAATCGAGAGACCAGCGCCGAGAGACTGGTAACGGCCACCCACGACCATCGGCGTAGACTCATCGAAGCGGAATGCGCGATACAACATATACGCCTGACCGCCCGAATCGCCTACGAGGATAGTTCCCTTCGGCAGAGTATCGGACATCTTTTTCAGAAGGTGGTATTGATTGATGGGGCGGCCACCGTCCTTGCTAAGCTCCTCCAGGTATTTCCTCCACTCCCGTTGGCCTTCAGCCACTTGAGCACGGCGGGTTTTGGCCGTCTCCTCAGTGAGGAGCGCGCTCCCCCGCGCTTTAGCGGCAGTGTGCAATTGCCGGAGCACCGTTGCCGCATCGGCCGTGACACCGAGAGAGGGTTGGAAAATCTTGCCGAGCTGATGCGGATCAATATCGATATGAATAACATTGGTGGGCTTGGCCAGATTCCACGCCCCCGTGGTCAGCTGCGAAAACGTGGTGCCAACGGCGACCCAGAGGTCGGCCTCCTGCACCAAGGTGTTCGCCGCGACCCAACCGAACGAGCCGACGACCCCGCCGAATAGGGGATGATCGTCCGCGAGCAAACCACGTCCGCCCCAAGAGGTGGAAACTACAGGGACCTGCACGGCTTCCGCAAATGCCTCGAGCTCTCGCGCCGCCCCGGAGCGTTGGACGCCACCACCCGCGAGGATGACGGGACGCTTGGCCGAACGGATGGCATCCAAAATCCGATCGACCACCTCCGGCGCGGCCCCCGGAGGTTCTGGAAGAGCGAGCGGCTCGACAGTGCAACGCGTCGATCCGATCACAGACTGAAACGCGAAATCCACGATGCTCGGTCCCGGGCGACCGGTGCTCGCGTGCAGAACCGCCTGCCGAATCGCCAAAGGCGCGTCGTCCGCAACCACGAGCTTGCGAGCATATTTGGCGAGTGGTTTGAGCGCGGGAAATACCTCCGTCGAGTCCTGCAACCCCTCTCGAAGATCCAAGGCGCTGTCAAGGCTCACATAAGTCAGGACGAGCGGTGTGCTGTCCACCTTGGCGGCCAGGGCGACCGGGCTGGCGTGGAGAATGCCGACGCAGTGGAAGAGACAGGCAGAGGCGGCCCGTCCGCGAATTCGATTGTAACCATAGGACATCCACGCCCCCGCCAGCTCCGTGCGCGCATTCATATTGCGCAAGCCGGTGGTCGCTATTTCATGAATGATGTTGCCGGTGCCGCCGCCGCTATACCCGAACACGATCTCGATATTACAGGCGTGCATCGCCTGCACAATTGCGACGGCACCAGTCCTGCTCTCAGCCCTCGGGGTTGCCGAACTGACCGATTCAAGCGATGTAGCCATGTGTAGTCTCCGTGAAAGCGCAGAGTCCTGGCCTTGGGGTTGGCCGTAAGGCAATCTGCAGAATGGTCGCTGTGCGGTGGACCCGCTCCCCTCATTTCGGATTTTGAGCTGGTGAGGGCATGCGCGCTGCAGTTATTTCTGATCGACCAGTCGCAGATTGTGATCGGTTCGAACCGGCTGTCATCAGCGTGAATATCGTTCAATTCAATGTTGACGGCTATCCAGGTGGTCCCTGTTCCGGAATCGACAAGCCTGCCGATTACTGGCGGTGATGGGAGGATCATGATTTGCCGTTAGACAACGCACCGCTTCCCCATTAGCGTTCGATCCCCGAGAGGCGAACTTGCGCAAGGCGCGCTTCGCAAATGGCGGCCACAAGTGACTCGTTACAAGATGAACGTCACGTCAGGGGAATGTATGAGTGTTGGTGGTGGGCGGTGCGTTGGAAGAGAACATCTTTCACAATCCAATCGATGTGTGACTGGGGTTCGCCTCCGAATCTACGCTTTGGCAACCCTTCTTTTGGCAGCGAGCGGAGCCGTGCTCGCGCAGTCGCAGCCTCCTGCAGCTCCGACGTCACAGACGTCCGCGGATGCCGGTCAAGCCGATACGGGTGGCGCACTGCAAGAGATAGTCGTGACGGTCAACAAACGGCGGGAGAACATGCAGGATGTGCCCATCGCAATTTCCGCAATCAGCCAGAGTGATTTGGCCGCGCACGGCATCGAGAACACGCTGGACGTTGCGGCTGCAGTTCCGGGCTTGACGATGCAAGGAAGCATGAACGGCCTGGAGGCGCATCTTCGCGGCGTGGGAACCACCGCCATCGCGGCGGGTGAAGAGAATTCCATTGCGACCTACATCGACGGCGTGTACATCGCGAGTTTGAGCGGAAGCCTTCTGCAGCTGAGCAACATTCAACAGATCGAGGTTGACAAAGGGCCTCAGGGAACACTGTTCGGTCGGAACGCCACGGGCGGGGTCATCAGCATCACCACGAAGGACCCAAGCCACACATTCGGCGGATCGACAGCGCTTTCGTATGGCAACTACGACACGGTTGTGACTTCCTCCTATCTTACGGGAGGCCTAACAGAGACTTTGGCGGCGGATCTCGCGTTCTACTTCTCCAATCAAGGGGACGGATACGGCCATAACCTGTACACCGGCGATGAAATACAGAAAAACCAGGATCTTGCGGCCCGATCCAAATGGTTGTTTACCCCGAGTTCCACGGACACGCTGACATTCGCGATCGATTTCGAAAGGTCGCACTCCAGCACCCTCGATGCATTTCGAGACGTGTATGGGCATCCGACCAACTGGGGTCCAGGCGCCCCGCAACCAACTGGGCAGCCGTTTTTATATACAGGTGGGCCCTGGGACATTAACGACTATCTAGATCCGTTCGATGACTTCAAGCAAAAAGGTGCGAGCCTCAACTATCGCCATGACTTCTCTTTCGCGCACTTGACCGATATCGTGGCTTACCGTGATGCGGAGAAAAATTTGTATTGGTCTTCCATACCCATTCCAACTAAGGCAAATACTGCCGGGTGGTTCGAGCGTGAGCGGCAGATTTCCGAAGAGTTGCGGATCGTCTCGCCCGAGGACAGCATCATCAAATGGCACAGATGGAGCAGATGCGCGTCATCCTGTGGGGACGTAATCTGACGAACCAGGCCGTGCCGATGTTCATGGGCGAGGCGAATAACCCAGGCGGCTACGATGAGGAGATCGACATGCCGCCACGCACTTATGGCGTGCGCGTTGAATGCAGGTTTTAGCGGGGCGACTCATCGCGGAGACGGAATTGAATCGATTGACATTCGAAGAGCGCGTAGCGGTTGTGACCGGCGCCGGGCGGGGGCTGGGACGCGCGCACGCGCGCCTCCTCGCCGAACGGGGCGCGAGAGTCGTGGTAAACGACCTTGGGGTTGCGATGGATGGCTCGGGCACCTCGCCCGAGCCGGCCGAGAGCGTGACAGCGGAAATACGCTCCGCCGGCGGTGAAGCCATAGCGAACTTCGACTCCGTGGCCACCGAGGCGGGGGCCGCTTCGATCGTTCGGACTGCGACGGAGCGTTTCGGTCGCATCGACATCGTGGTCCACAATGCCGGGCCGGTCACATTTGCGCCCTTCGGAAGCATGAGCTATGAGCAATATCGACAGCTGATGACCACGCACGCCGACGGGGGCTTTTTGATCTGTCGGGCCGCGTGGCCATACATGGAGCGGCAACGTTTTGGTCGGCTCATCCTCATCAGCTCGCAAGCCGCCCTGTCTGGTTTACCAAACCTGGTCCACTATGGGATGGCCAAAACCGCGCTCACGGGACTTGCACGAGCACTTGCACTGGAGGGGGCGGCGCTGGGGATCCGCGCCAATGCATTGTCGGTGACCGGATATACACGCATGATGGAGGGGTTCTTCCACAAAGATGTACCGGACAGACCGGCAATCGACTCGATAGCTCACGCAGAGCGCTGGTGGCAGCGCTACGTTCGACCGGAACTCGTTTCGGCGGTAGTCGGTTACTTGGCTCACGAGTGCTGTGCGGTGAACGGCGTCATCCTAGATACTGGTGCTGGACGTACATCGTTACAGTTCTTGTCCATGACCGAAGGATTTGTCGATCTTAACTTGACGCCCGAGAGCGTGCGCGATCATCTTACCGAGATCGTCAGTGCCTCGGGCGCTGGCCGGACATTTACAGATGCGATGGCATTCCTAGAGTGGCAGTACGAGAAGGTCGTGGCAGGCGGCGCAGAACCCATGCCGAAAATCGTGAGGTGATTCGAAATGCCAGGGCGGTTGAGCAACAAGGTGGCCATAGTTTCCGGAATCGCCAGTGGAATTGGACGAGGCGTCGCCACTGTCTTCGCGCGTGAGGGTGCGAGTGTTGTTGGAGTAGACCTCAACGTAGCGGGTGCAATGACCGCTGCCAATGAGGCGCGTCAACAAAATGCCAACATTGATGTTCAGGCACCGGTCAACCTTCTCGATGAAGAGGCGATCGCTAAGCTAATGACCGATATCGTGAGCCGTTATGGCGGCATCGATATTCTCGTGAATGCTGCCGCCGTAGCCGAGTTTGCTTGGATCGAGCAGATGACGCGCGCGCAGTGGCAGAAAACACTTGGTGGCGAGCTGGACATTGTGTTTCTGTCTTGTCGCGCTGTTTGGTCTCATCTCATCAAGCGCGGCGGAGGCTCGATCATCAACTTCGGTTCAGTCGCGGCGCACGCGGCCACGAGAAACCTGCCGTCCCTGGCGCATTCGGCAGGAAAGGGTGGCGTGAAGGCGATGACACTGCAGCTGGCGATGGAGGGCGCGCCTCATGGCATTCGCGCCAATTCAATCTCGCCGGGGCTGATCGTGAGCGACGCGACGCGGGCTGCGTTTGCAGAAAATCCGGGCTTTAAGGAAGAAATCGAGCGCCAAGTCATGATCAAGCGCCTGGGACAACCTGAAGATGTGGCATGGGGGGCGGTTTACTTGGCGTCGGATGAATCGAGTTGGGTGACGGGATCTGATTTTGTGATCGACGGCGGCATGAGAGCTTGGTAGGAAACATGAATACCTCCACACAGTTGCTGAACTCCTCATTTGGTCCAATCGATTATCTGGTGGTCGGCGGCGGTTCTGCAGGTTGCGCATTGGCCAGCCGGCTTTCGGCAGACCCTTCGGTTCGTGTCGTGCTGCTCGAGGCGGGGCAAGATTTTCCTCCCGATTACGAGCCAGAGCGGGTACGAGATGTCGGAATGAGGGCGCATTTCAGCCCCGACTTTCTCTGGCCGAACCTGGTCGCGCAGAACGCCAGCCCAACCCGCCCGGGGGAAGTGCTTCCGTCCGCGCCTTTCATGCAGGCCCGCGTCATGGGAGGCGGCTCTTCGATCAACGGCATGCACGCCCAGCGGGGTACGCCGGAAGACTATGACGAGTGGGCGCGCTTCGGTATCACCGGGTGGAGCTGGAGTGAAGTCTTGGAGGTGTTCAAGCAGATCGAAGCGGATCAGGATTTTTCAGGGCCTTTGCACGGCAGTTCCGGGCCGCTCGAAATCAAGCGCGTTCCCGAGAAGGATTGGGGCCCGTTCTCTCAGGCCGTCCGAGGCGTTCTCAATGCTCGCGGAATTCCCAGCGTAGCGGACCTCAACACGGAATTCGGTGAGGGTGTGGGCGCGGTACCACTGAACATACGCGGCAATACACGCGTGTCGGCTGCGAACGCATTCCTCACCGCCGATGTACGCCGACGCCCGAATCTGGCGATACTCGATCGCGTGGAGATCCTGCGTTTGCGAACACAGGGCTCAGCCGTCGTCGGCGCCGATTTTAAGCACAATGGCGCCTCCGGGCGTCTTGGTGCGACTGAAACCATTCTGTGTTGCGGCGCCATTCACACTCCATTGCTAATGCTGCGCTCGGGAATCGGCCCGGCGCACGAGTTGCGCCAGGCCGGAGTCGAGGTAATTGCGGATCGCACCGGAGTGGGTAAGAACCTGCAGAACCACCCCATGCTGATTGTTTCGGCACTTCTGGGTGCCGGCGGCAGGCGCGATCCCCATATCCGTCCGCCGTGTGTGATGCTCGCCCGCTACTCCTCCCGCGCGGGCCGGGTGCCCGATGCCGATATGCTGCTCAACATTTACGACCGCTCATTCGCCATCGGTTCACGGAGTTTGGCGAATCAGATTGGTCACATTCTGTTGATTGCCAACAAAGCCTACTCCACTGGCGAGGTCGCGCTGAATCCGGCGGAGCCAGACCATGGCCCAAGAGTCGCATTCAACATGCTATCGCACGAGTCCGATCGTCAACGGATGGCCAGCGGGTTGCAACAGATCGCAGCCCTCGTGAAGCAGGAACCGCTGGCGGGAATTGTCAATGAGGCCTTCTTATCGCTGCCAACCCCGGACAACCAAGTTCTCTTCGCAGACTCGACGCGAGCCCATCTCTACGGGGCGGCGGCGTCATGGGCGTTGCGCGGACCCAGATTCCTGCGGCGTGGACTCTTGCGCAAGAGTATTCTGCGGCTCGAGGATTTGCAGGACACGCGAGGCTTCGAGGCGGCAGCCGCTCAATACGCGCTTCCCGGCGGTCATGTCTGTGGGACGTGCCGAATGGGGCGCGCCGACGATCCGCAGGCGGTAACCGACTCCCGTGGCAAGGTCTTCGGCGTCGAAGGGTTGCGGGTAGCCGATGCCTCCCTGTTTCCGACTCTTATGATGGCCGGAACCAATTTACCGGCCATCATGACGGGGGAAAGGATTGCCCAAATGATTCTCGAGGAGCGGAATCTTGCCGCGATCGCGTCCTCTTCATCGGTTGTCAGCAAGCTTCATGACGCGAAGCGGGTTGCGGCGACTCCGAGGATTCGTCCGTGAGCTCGGCCCTTCGATTCGCTGCTCACTTGGGGTATCTGTCGCCGGAGGAGCCGCTTTTTCTTGAAAGCGTTGGAAGTACCGACCCTGCCCGGCACATTGAATACGCCGCGCGACTTGGATTCGACGGAGCGCTGTATCCATGGGTAGCGACACGACCGGCTGAGGAGGTGGTGAAGGTCGCGGCGGCTCTCGAGAAGCATGGCATGGTAGCCGGATGTACAGCGTATGCGCCAATGGAAATTATCCCCCAACCCTTGTGGGTCCAGAAGGGCTCCAGTGCGCGAAACGAATTGCTCGGGCACGTCCGGCGCAGCATTGCCGCTGCGCGCAAGGTGAACTCAAGGATGTTGGCGGTTCTGATGGCCGCGAATTCCGACTCGTCTCGCATCGAGCAATCGTTGGTTGCCATCGATAATCTACATTACGTGTTGGACATCGCTACAGCCGCCGGCCTGACCGTGGCGGTGGAGCCGATGGTTGTGTTTCCCAACATGTTGCTGCAGACCACGGGCGAGGCACTGGAGCTGATAGCTACCGTGAACCATCCGCGGTTTGGTCTCGTCTTCGATACGGGTCACGTCGCCGCGATGGATGGCGCAGAAAACCTGACGAGACTGTTCAAGGAAGCCTACAACCAGGTGATGGTGATTCAGCTCGCTGATTTGCCGGGCCGTGTGGAAGTGGGCGGCGGGATACTCGATATCGGAGGTGTGCTGTCGCACGCGATGCTTAAGAAGTTCAGTGGCCTCGTGGAGCTTGAGCATCACTGGTCTGAGCCGGGCTTGGTCGGTGAAGCCGCCGGGTTTGAACGATTCAGGAGAGTGGAAGCAGCCGCCCTCAAGGAGGCGATGCTGCACCGACCGGCAGTTGACACGCTGCGGGCGAACGGACGCGTCAACTGAGGAAAAAACGGATGAGCGAAGCGCTGAATTTAGATGTCAATCGTCGCGCGCGGCTCCAGCAGCTCTACGGGAGTCTGTCCGAGCATGCCATGGCACCCCTGTGGGAAAGTCTGCATTCCCTCGTAAAGGCAACGCCGCGCACCCAGGCAGTACCGGCGAAATGGGATTACAAGCGTGTAGTACGGCCCTTCCTCATTGAATGCGGCGATCTGATCACGGCCCAGGAGGCCGAACGCCGTGTGCTCATTCTGGAGAATCCTGCCCTGAGCGGCAGTGCCTCCATCACCCGCACTCTTTACGCCGGTGTCCAGTTGATTCTACCGGGCGAGATCGCACCCGCCCATCGCCACGTGCAATCGGCGCTGCGTTTCATCATCGAAGGCAAGGGTGCATATACCTCGGTTGACGGTGAGCGCACTATTATGCAACCCGGGGACTTTGTCTTGACGCCCAATTGGCGTTGGCACGATCACGGAAACGAAACGACCGAGCCGATGATATGGCTCGACGGCCTGGACATCCCCCTGGTCTTGTTTCTGGACGCAAGTTTTGCAGAACGATCGAGCGCAGACACACAACCTGCGCTGAAGCCCGCGGACGACAGCCGACTTCAGTTCGGCAACAATCTGTTTCCCGTGGGCTGGAAACCCGGTGACAAGAACTCACCGCTCATCAACTATCCCTACGAACGTTCTTGCGCGACGCTCGACTCCATGAGGCGAAAGGGGCCGCCCGACCCGGCCCACGGATACAAGCTGCGTTACATCAACCCGGCCACCGGCAAGTCGCCTATGCCCACGATCGGTGCATTCATCCAACTTCTCCCGGCCGAGTTTAGTTCAGCAGGGTATCGTTCGACCGATAGCACCGTGTACGCGGTCGTCGAGGGCGAAGGACGTACGGTGATCGGTGAGCAGACTTTCAGTTGGGAGTCCAAGGACATTTTCGTGGTGCCGAGTTGGCATTGGCACGCTCATGAGGTGAGCCAAGACGCGATTCTTTTTAGTTTCTCAGATCGTCCCGTCCAAGAAGAACTCGGCTTCTGGCGCGAGGAGCAGGCCGACGCTTCCTCTCCGCATGATCCTCGGAGCACTTGATGATCGCCGCCCCGAGGGAGGCGAGAGCATTCGCTGAGCACATCCGTGGCAACCCTTGAGGAACACAAGAGTAGGGCACTTAAAACTTCGCGACTCGAGCGCTCGCGCCGCGGTGAACCCGAGGCCCATAGGCGGCATGCCCGGGATCGACAGTCGTGAATCGCGAATAGCTTTGAAGCATAACTGGAGAGGCATGTATGATGAGCATAACTTTAACATCGCCGCCGCGGTTTGATCCTTTCCAGCCTTTTGCGCAATCCCAGGTCAACGATCCCTACCCAGTGCTCGGTCGGGCGCGCACCGAGCAGCCGGTCTTTTACGTGCCGGAGCTCGATTTCTGGGTTGTTACTCGGTACGAAGACATCAATAGAATTCTCGGCCAGCCCAAGCTCTTTTCGAGCGCGGCTGCGTTGCTACCCCGACTCGAAGTGCCTGCGGAAATTCGTCGCGAGTTTGGCGATCGTGAACTCCCGTTGCCTCACCAGCTCGTGATGACGGACCCACCCCAACATACGCGCCTCAAGCAATTGATGTCCCCTGCGTTCATGCCGTCGAGAGTCAACGCGCGTGAGGTTTGGATCCGTGAATATACCAACAAGCTCGTTGACGGATTCATCGCGGAACGTAAAGCGGACCTTGTCTCTCAATATGCCACGCGAATTCCGCCGGCGGTCGTCGGTAAACTGATCGGCGCGCCGGAGCGGGACGCGCAACAGTTTGCCGGGTGGGTTGATGATATCTTCACGTTGACAGGCGCATGGGACGTGCCGGAGGAGCAACGGGCGGCGGCATGGCGCGGTGTGTTCGCCTTTGAAGACTACATTCGGCAATTGATTGCGGATCGCCGGGCACAACCCCAGGACGATCTAACCACCGATTTCATTCAAGCGGTGATGGATGACGGCACCCCTGCCATGTCCAATGTTGAAGTACTGCATAACGTCGTGAACGTAGCGGCGGCCGGCTCGGATACTACCGGCGTATTGATTTCACAACTGCTCCATCTGCTGCTAACGCATCAGGAAGCGTTCAAGGCTGTTGTTGCCGACCGCTCGTTAGTGGCAAACGCGGTTCACGAAGCAATGCGCTTCCGTACGCCGGTACGCGGCGCGATGCGTCGAACGACGACCGAGGTGACGGTGGGGAATGTGGCTATCCCAGCTGGTGCGATGGTGTTTCTCTCGTTCGCATCGGCCAATCATGACAACTCCGTCTTCGACAGGGCGGACGAGTTTGATGTGCGTCGCGGTAGCGCCTTTAAGAATCTTGGCTTCGGCAGCCGAGTGCACGCGTGCATCGGTGCGAATCTTGCGCGTCTCGAGGCTCGTATCGCGATTGATACGGTGCTCGACAGGTTGCCGGGCGTCGCGCTCCTTGAAGGGCAAGCGACGATTGAATATCGACCGAATCTCATGCTGCCAACGTTCAAAGCACTGCACGTGCGCTGGTGATGCGAGGGATGTAGGAAAAGTTAGCCGAGGCAAATGTTGGCATCGCTAGCCGCCGTGCGCGAACCGCCCACCCAGCAAGGTGTCGCGGCGGACGTACCGAGGCCGACGTGAATGAGTCGCGCCCGCTGCGGCGCGAAATGAAGCTTCGCCGGTCCGCCAAGTGCTTGATGCCCCGTGCGCGAGCCCATCAACGGTCGTCACTTCTTGATCACAAGTTGATGCGTCGCCTTCGAGTCACCCAGACGGTGGTGTGCAATGGCATCGATATCGAGCTCGCCAAAGATGTAAGCGCCGCAGTGATTGCACCATTATAAAAAATAATTGGAGCTTTCGACCGCAAGGGACTTAGTTTAGAGGAAAACTCGGGCGCTGCCCGAGAAAGAAAGTCCTCTAGAAGTCATTGAAGGAGTTGCGGCGTTGTCGACGGTGCCAGATCTTAGAGGAAGGTTGGCGATTATCACGGGTGGCGCGAAAGGCATCGGCCTGAGTACCTCGCGCGCCTTCGCGCGTTTGGGAGCCGCCGTCTTGATCGCAAGTCGCGATGAGGCAGCGGCCCAGGCCGCCGCGGAGGGGATCAACCGGGAGGTCGGCGGAAATAGAGTGACGCGCATTTCATTGGATCTTTCGAGCTTTGACTCGATAAGGCAGGTAGCGCAGGAATTGAAAGACCGCCCTGTCGATGTGCTGATCAACAATGCGGGCGTGATGGGAGGCGATTTTCGGCGGACGAATGAAGGCTTTGAATGGCATTTCGGTGTCAATTTCATGGGGCCATTCCTTCTGTCGCGTTTGCTTGCCAATAACTTGGCCGATGGCCGAAATCCGAGACTAGTCCAGCTATCGTCCGGCGCACATCGCTTCGCCGCGTTCAATTTCGAAGATCACAACTTCGATACGGAACCCTACAACGGCGACATCGCTTACCAACGGAGCAAGACCGCGTGCGCGCTCTTTGCAGTAGGGTTTCAGACTCACTATGCGCGACTGGGAATCGACGCTTTCTCAGTGGCGCCCGGTATCGTCAAGACCGACCTTCTGAGCGCGATGGATAGCGCCACGCTCGATCGGCTACTCATCGATTGTGCGCCCCTTGTCCGAACTGCCGATCAGGCTGCGGCGACCATCCTGTACGCGGCAACGGCGCCGGAATTGGCTGGAAATGGCGGCCTTTATATTGAGGATGGCGCACCCGCGAAACCAGGCCGACCCGAGGGATTGGATGGGGTGATGCCGCACGCGGTGGATCCGGTGGCGGCTGATCGACTGTGGCAGTTGGCAGAAAGGCTGGTCCGACAGCCCCCACGTAGCACATTGGCCGCCGATAGCGGACGGGTTTAGCGCGGATCGATGCACGATACCTCACAGACAAGGCCGACAATGATCAAGATCCAATTCGTTGATGAGCGTGGCGGGGGGCAGGAGATATTTGCGCAGGAAGGCGATACCTTGATGCGTGTGGCCTGCGACCACATGGTGCCCGGCATCATCGGTGAGTGTGGCGGGTTTCTGAGCTGCGGCACGTGCCATGTCAAGGTTGATCCCGATTGGATCGACCGAGTGCCGCCCGCGGGAACCGATGAGCTGGCAATGATCGAGGGATTGACCGACACAACCAGCGCAAGCCGACTGAGCTGCCAAATCACCATCGAGCCTTCTCTTAGTGGATTGCGAGTGCTTGTACCAGCCACTAACGAGGAGCACTGACGATGATATCCACCGCCGCCATACCTGGCCACGTGCCGCAATCGGTGGTCGTCGACTTCGACATTTTCAGTCCGCCCGATCTTAAGAAGGGCGTGCACGAAGCGTGGCTCGCGCTGCATCGCTCCAACCGCTCAAGCGTCTTGTGGACACCCCGAAACGGAGGGCACTGGATAGTTAACAGCGGGCAGCTCGTGCCGCAATTTTACGCGGATTTCAAGCATTTCTCGTCACGGAATGAATTTCTCCCGCGCTCGACCGCCAATTCCATTCCGGCCTCGCTCGATCCGCCAGAACATACGAAATTCCGCCGGATTATCAACACGATTCTGACGCCTAAGTACGTCAGCTCAATGGATGGAGAGATTGAGGCACGGACGATTAACCTAGTGGAAGGCTTAGTCCCCAAGCGTAGATGCGACTTTGTCAGCGATTTCGCGCTCAAGTTAGGTACGGTCGCGGCGATGTTATCATTCATCTTCCTCTATCTTGCCAGACATCCGGAGCTGAGGAAGTTGTTGGCGGCGGAAGAGGAGATTCTGTCGGGAGCCGTTGAGGAATTTCTCAGGCGCTTTCCTATTGTTTCGCCGGTTCGAGAGGTGGTTGACGACTATCCCTGCGATGGTGTGACGCTCCACCAGGGAGATCTGATTGTTATCCCAACGATGCTGCATGGCCTCGACTCGCAAATATTTCCGGATGCTGAAGCCGTCGATCCTCGGCGCAAGTCACAAGTCACCTCGACCTTCGGCCAAGGCCCACATCGCTGCCCGGGGGCGATGCTTGCCCGTGCGGAGGTGCGCACAGTGTTGCGCGAGTGGCTGCGGCGCATACCTGACTTTAACGTGGAACGAGAGGATGACATTGAATTCCGGGCGGGGATCGTCGGTTCAATCGCCCGCCTTCCGTTGCACTGGACTTAAGACCGGTGGCCGCCGCGTTTTGGAGGTGAGAGATGGTTTCGCAAACAGACACTGGCGCATCGCTCAGGGCGCTAAGCCAGTTCTCGCCGCCGTCCATGGGTTCGCCATGGGCGGAGGACTAACCTTGGCAGCGGCGCGCGACATCGTGCTCACCGCCGCGAGTTCGGCAAAATGGGGATTGCCCGAAGTGCCGATCGGCTTGTTTCCCGCATGGGGCATCGGTTCGGTGGTCAGACGCGTGGGTGTCACATCGGCGCGTCGATTGGCTTTCGGGACCGACACGCTTGACGGACGTGAGGTACACGCGTTGGGTCTGGCCGATGAGGTCATCGGTGGCGATGTGCTTGCCGCCGCTAGCAAGCGTGCCGAGCCACTTGCAGCGCTGCCATCCGCGCAAACGCAAGCCGTAAAGCGCTATTTTGCGACCTATTGCGCGGACGAGGCTGCCGATATAGCCTCGAACTCGCTCTTCATCGATCTGAGCGGATCACCCGAGGCGCGGGCACATTTCAGAGCTTTTCGAACACAGACCGAACTGATCATTCGGTGGCGGAGTAATTGTGCAGGATACAGCGCTCTTCAGCCTCTCGGACTGGCCTGTGCAGTCGGCGCTCGGTTTGTGGCGCGAGGAGCGCGCGCTAATTCCTCTCATACATACGACACCTGGAGTACTTGATGACTTCCATCCCTGCTCATCTGCCGCTGCCGACCGTCGCCGTTTCCGGTGGCGGTAACTTTCCCGTGCATCGTATCTACTGCGTTGGGCGCAACTACGCGGCGCATACGCGCGAGATGGGATTTGATCCGAACCGCGAGGAGCCGTTTTTCTTCCTGAAACCCGCCGACGCGATCGTCGCTTCGGAAAAATCCATCGTCTATCCGCCGCTGACGAATGATTTCCAACACGAAATCGAACTGGTGGTAGCAATCGGCGAGAGCGGCAAGAACATTGCTACCGAGCAGGCACACCGGCACATATTTGGATACGCCGTGGGACTGGACATGACGCGGCGGGATCTGCAGATGAATGCGCGAAAGCAGGGGAGGCCCTGGGACATGGGCAAGGCCTTCGATGAGTCCGCCCCGTGTGCCGCCCTGGTACCAGCCGCGCGAAGCGGCTATCTCGAACGCGGAGCGATCTGGCTCAAGGTCAACGGCGAGGTGCGCCAGAGCAGTGACATCTCTCAATTGATCTGGAGTGTCGCGGAGGTCATTCAACACCTGTCGCGTTACGTCACGCTGCTCCCTGGAGATCTTATCTTCACGGGAACGCCAGAAGGGGTGGGTGCAGTTAAGGCTGGGGATGTGATGGATGGTCACATCGACGGTCTGGAGGATCTGCGCATCGTGGTCAAGGCAGACTGAAGCGCCAGCATGACGGCCGGCGATCTCAATCTAACCCTTCACGGCTACTTCCGCTCATCCGCGAGCTTTCGAGTGCGCATCGCGCTCAATTTGAAGGGCCTCACGTACCAGACCTTGGCGCATCATCTGCGCCGCGACGAGCAGCGGGCACCGGGCTATTTGGCCCTCAACCCGCAAGGGCTGGTTCCGACGTTGATCGCCAACGGTCAGGCCATCGGCCAGTCGCTCGCGATCATTGAATTTCTCGAAGAGACCGTGCCCGCTCCCGCGCTGCTGCCGCCCGATCCGCTGGGCCGAGCACGCGTGCGGGCACTCGCCCAGGCGGTCGCCAGTGACATTCATCCACTCAACAATCTGCGCGTCTTGCGCTATTTGCGCGAACCCCTGCGCCAGCCCGAGGATGCGGTACGCCACTGGTATCAACACTGGGTAGCCGAGGGGTTTGCTGGTGTGGAACAACTGCTCGCGGGAGGGGCCGCGGGACAGTTCTGTCATGGTGACCTGCCGACACTCGCGGACGTTTGTCTCATTCCCCAAGTGGCCAACGCCCAGAACTTCGAGTGCGATCTGACGCCCTATCCCACGATTATGCGGATTTTCACATCCGCCATGGCACTGGAGGCGTTCGAGAGGGCGTCTCCGAAACATCAACCGGATGCCGAATAGCGAGCGAGTTTTCTCTATGAGCGGGATACAGATCGTCACCGAATTCATCCAGGCCTGGAATGAGAATGACCTGGATCGCGCCCATGAGCTCATGACGGAGGATATCTATTATCACAACATTCCCATGCAGCCGATCCAAGGTCGCGAGAATGCGCGCGCCTTCGCCGACTTATTCGGCGTGGGGAAGCGCATGTTGGCGCATTGGGAAATCGTGAATATTGCCGAGCGTGATGACGTCGTGCTCACCGAGCGTATCGACTCGTTTACGTTGGAAGATGGCCGCAAAATCTCAGTACCGCTCATGGGGTCGTTTCGAATCCGCGACGGCTTGATCAGCGAATGGCGAGACTACTTCGATCTGGCCACCTTCGAGCGGCAGCTGGCGAAACAACCCGGCAGCAAGCCTCATGAGTGACTTGACTTTACAGAGCGTCATGGACCCGAAGGTCCAGCAGTGCCCTTATCCGTACTATCGTGCTCTGCGGGGGGAGGCCCCAGTCAGGCTCACGCCCGAGGGCACTTACCTTGTGAGCACGTTCGATCTCATTGTTCAGGTCGTCCACGACAGCAAAACCTATTCGAGCATGTCTCCGCACGGTGGTGGCCTGGGACTGCACCAATCGGCGGCAGCAGATGCCCTCATTAAGGAGAAGGGCTACGGCCGATCATTGCCGGTGTTTGTGAACCTGGATCCGCCCGATCACACCGTCTATCGGCGCATGTGATGAACGCGTTCCGCCCCGCACGGATTCGCCAGATGGAGCAATCGATCATACGGACCGTGACCGATGTCATGGACGGATTTGGGGACCAGACCGAAGTGCATGTGGTCCACGATTTTGCCATTCCGGTGCAGATCTACATCATTGCCGACACGCTTGGGGTGGCACGTTCGGATTTCCGTTTGTTCCGCGAGTGGTCCGATGCCTGGTTTGTGGGCTTCGGGCCGCCGATCTCCGAGGAGGAGCATGTCAAGGCGGCCGAAAAGGTGGTTGAGTTGCAGCACTACCTGATGGCCCGTATCCGCGAGCGGCGCGAGAAGCCCGGCGAAGATGTGATCAGCGACTTTCTCGATGCGCGCTTCGGGGGCGATCGACCATTGACGGACCTCGAGGTGCTCGCGATGGCTGAAAACGTCCTGGTCGCGGGCCATG
>Ga0137412_10001563_pt1 | contig 17874 bp, 17 predicted proteins | sample CZODoug2_1_16fun_FD_122160 | JGI IMG/M metagenome (GOLD analysis project Ga0137412, IMG submission 122160) | Vadose zone soil fungal communities from Angelo Coast Range Reserve, California, USA - CZODoug2_1_16fungal (Hybrid Assembly) | ecosystem: Environmental > Terrestrial > Soil > Vadose zone...
TGATTGAGCATGATCTCCGCGCAAACGCTTTGCGTTTGTCGCGAGGGAAAACCGGTTTCCACTTTTCCGGATCATGCGCGAGCCTGACTTTGCGGCGCCGCCTGCCGGCGAAAAGGACGACCTTCACAGCCCGCTGAGATCGTCCGGCACATCGCCGAATTTCTGCAGCAGCCGGGCATCCCTGAACTCGCCGATCATCGGATCGCCGCTGCGGCTGAAGGCGATCGCGCCGATATGGCCGGCTAATCGCGACAGCATTTCGGCGCGCCGCAACGCGGTCGCCGAGGTCTGGCATTCCTCGGCAGCGCCCGCGACAGGCAAGCCGGAATCGTCCTGCAGGAAGGGCATTGCGACGTAATAGGTGACATCGGCCATGACGTTGCTCCTTTCGGTTCAGGCTGCGCTCTCGGTGGTGTCCGGCAAGCCCTCGTGCTGCGTTTGATTGGACTGGGTGGTCTGGGGCATGCAGCCGGTCGAAATTGCGACCTGCAATTCCAGCAACTCCATCTCCAGATATTCGTTGGCCATGATCAGGGCCTTGATGGTGCTGCGCATATTGCCGTCGCACATCGCGATGGCCTGATCGCAGGCCTGCTCGTAACGGCTGTTGTCAAACGCGGACGGCGATGAGGCGCACATGGCGGTATCCTGCGAGGGGGTGAATGATCCTCTAATGTTCTTATTTTGTTCTCATGGAGTCAAGTGCTCGCGCGCGACCGATGACTAATTTTTCGCGACGAGTTCCGCCGGCAAATTTTGTCCGCGAAAGTCCTACGAATTTAGTGGGCGAACCGGATCGGCAATTGCACGACGCGCCGCGGGAACGAATGCACGGTCCGGTGCTTATTAGGTAAAGAGGGGGAGTTTCCGTATGGGTCTCGCCGAGCCTCGAAGGCCCGTCGTGCTGGTCGTTGAAGACGACTACCTGCTGCGTTTGGATGCGGCCGACATGATCAAGGCCGCCGACTTCGAGGTCATCGAGGCGGCCAACGCCGACGAAGCCATCGCCATCCTGGAATCCCGCAACGACATTGCCGTGATCTTTACCGACATCCAGATGCCGGGATCGATGGATGGCTTGCGGCTGGCGCGCGCCGTCCGGGGCCGCTGGCCACCGATCAAGATCATCACCACCTCCGGCCAGCGCATCATCGAGGAACTCGACCTGCCCGAAGGCGGACGGTTTCTGCCCAAGCCCTACAACCCGACGCAAGTCAACGGCGTGCTGCGCGAGCTGACGCAGGATGCGAACTACTAGAGCGCGATGGGATTGGGTTGAATCGCCATCGCGCTCCAGGTTTTTGATTGAGCATGATCTCCGCGCAAACGCGTTGCGTTTGTCGCGAGGGAAAACCGTTACGCACTTTTCCGGATCATGCCAGCTTTAAGCGATAATATCCGGCGTGATCTGATCTTCGATGAAGGCGATGCGGTCGCGCAATTGCAGCTTTCGCTTCTTCAGCCTTTGCAGCCGCAACAAATCCGGCGCGGGCGACTGATGCAGGGCATCGATCGCCGCGTCGAGATCGCGGTGCTCCTGCTGCAGCCGTGCAAGTTCGGTTTGCAGCTCGCGCTGATCTTCGTCGGTCATGATATACGTTAGCTGAAAAAGCGCGATAAGATTGCGAAAGCCCGTGGGATTCTAATGAAATATCGTCCCTGCGGGCCGGGTCCGCAAGCCGGCAAAACGGCGAGGCGGATCAATCCCAGGATCAATCCACGGTTTTGCAAAATTGGGGTTAGGGATGTCCCAAAGGTGGGAGGTTCCTTACTCACGCTTCGTTACACATATCTATCAAATATGAGCAGGCCGCTTCCGGGACCCCCATCGACAGATCATCCGAGTCGTGTAGACTCGCAATTCCGCGTCGAATCTGGGGTTCTAATCCTACCGAGGAGATTTGGAATGGCAATTCAGGCACATCTCGTTGAACTGGAACGCAAACACAAAGTTCTCGAAAATGAGCTGCACGAAGCGCTCGTACACCTTTCAACGGACGACCTGCAAATAGTCGAACTGAAGCGCCGGAAACTGATGGTGAAGGATGAGATCGAGCGGCTGAGACACACTGCCGACGAAACACTCCACTAGACGCGTAAACGCCGCAGCGCTGGCTGATTGGCCGGATGGGTGCGACGCACTCATCCGGTTTGTTCCAGTCCATTTGTCAAGTCAGTTATCTAAGTCAGTTTATACAAGTCAGGTTTGTCGCAGTCCGCTTTTGAGCGGCGCCGGCAAAGCCCTCAAGAGCCCGCTCAGAAGAGCCCGCCCAGCCCCCGCAAACGTCAGCTTCCCGCGAGTTCGCCGACTTGGTCCGCGATCGCGAGCGACGACGTCAGCCCGGGCGATTCGATTCCGAACAGGTTGATCAGTCCGGCGACGCCGTGGTCGCGCGGACCCTGGATCAGGAAATCCTGCGAGGCGATCGCAGGCGGTACGATCTTGGGCCGCATGCCGGAATAGCTCGGCATCAGCGCACCGTCGGGCAGGGTTGGCCAGTATCTGCGGATCGCCGGATAGAACCGTTCCGCCCGCGCCGGGTCGACCGCATAGTCGATATGGTCGACCCACTCCACATCGGGGCCGAACCGGGCCTGTCCTGCCATGTCCAGCGTGAGATGCACGCCCAGCCCACCGGGTTCGGGCACCGGATAGATCAAGTGCGAGAACGGCGCTTTTGCGCTGCAACTGAAATAATTGCCCTTGGCCAGATAGGACTGCGGAATCAGCTCAGGCGGCATGCCCTGGATGCGGCGCGCGGTGGCCGGCGCATCCAGCCCCGCGGCATTGATGAGAAGCCGGCATTCGAGCGTCATCGGCGCGTCGCCGCCGGCGTCGAGTTCGATCCTACCGGCCCCGGCCTTTCCGCGCACGAGCGGGGTGTGAAAGGCAAAGGCTGCGCCTGCGTCCTCGGCATCGCCGCGCAGCGCCAGCATATAGGCGTGGCTGTCGATGATGCCGGTGGAGGGCGAGAGCAGCGCCGCGTCGCAGTTCAGCGCCGGCTCCAGTGCCCGCGCGGCCTCGCCGGACAGCGTCTGCATGTCCAGCACGCCATTGGCTTCGGCATGAGCGCGGATCGATTGCAGCTTCTCGGTCTCCTTTGGCGTGGTCGCCACGATCAGCTTGCCGCAATTGCGGTGCGGGATGCCGTGGTCGGCGCAATAGGCATAGAGCGCGTGCTTGCCGCTGACGCACATCCGCGCCATCCAGCTACCGGCCTTGTAGTAGATGCCGGCGTGGATCACCTCGCTGTTGCGCGAGGAGGTCACGGTGCCGATGCCCTCGGCCGCTTCCAGCACGACGACCTCGCGACCGGCCTGTGCGAGCCGTCGCGCCACCGCTAGCCCGATGACGCCCGCCCCGATGACGACGCACTCAACCCTGTCCATGCGCCGTCCGGTGTCCCATCCCTGCCGCGGCCGGGAAAGAACTTTGCTGGGGATTTCGGGGATCGATGACGGAACCCTTTACGGGCCGGGACGCCCTTAATGAAGCGGTAATCATGTCAGGGCAATTGCCGTATTTTAAGCCGTATTTCTTCATTGCGTGATGACGCGTTTACCCGATCCAAACCCGTGAAGCCAGACACTCCGTTATTGGAATCCGCGGGTGAATGATGGCTGGCAGGACTAGGCAGGCAGGCAGCAAGGATTTGATTCCTGCGCGGGCGGCCGCTTGCCTGGCCGTCGCGTCGGGCACTGCCCTTGCACTCTCCACTCAATTCGCCAAGGCAAGCCAGATCGATGCCCAAATCGGCCCCTTGGATCCCGGTGTGGTCTGGGAAGTCCTGATCGGGGCCGTCGTCGTCTGCGCCTTCCTGGTGTCGGTCGCGCTTTGGATCCATTCGGCGCTGCGCCGGGTCAAGCGGTCGCAGACGCGCAAGACCGCGTTTGTCAGTTCCGCCCTGAACAATCTGAGCCACGGCGTCGTCATGACCGATCCGCAGAACCGTGTCGTGTTCTGCAACGACCGCTATCTCGAGATCTATGGCCTGTCGCATTCGGATGTGCCGCGAGACATGACCGCGACGCAGCTTCTGGCGCTGCATTGCAAGCGCGGCGGGTTTGCTGGCAGCACCGCAGATTTCCTTGCGCAGGCCGCCAGGCCCGAAGGCCTGATCACCGGCCTGCCCAATGGCAAATCGATCCTGGTGAAATATTTTCCGCTGCCGAATGGCGGTTCGATCGCGACCCACGAGGATTGCAGCGAACAGCGCGAGCTGTCGCGGCAACTGGCGTCAACCAAGCAATTCCTGGAATCGATGTTGGACAACGTCCCGGTATGCGTGGCCGCCAAGAGCATCGAGGATGGCCGCTACATCTTCGCCAATCGCGCCTTCGAGCGCTTCTCGCGCTATTCCCGCGACCGCATCGTCGGCAAGCGCGCCGATGAGATCTTTCGCCCGGATACCGCGGCAGGCATCGAGGCCGCGGACCGCGCGGCCCTGCACGCGCCGAGCGGCCATTATCACAGCGAGCTTGTGGTCGAGCGCGGCGCGGAAAAGCGCGTCCTCGCCTCCAACCGCGTGATCGCGCGCAATGAACGCAACGAGCCGGAATTCCTCATCGCGCTGTTCGACGACGTCACCGAGCGCCGGTCGTTGTCGGACGAGCTGGAAAACGCCAAGAAGTTCCTCGAGCTGATCGTGGACAATATCCCGGTCTCGCTGACCGTCGAGCGCGTCAGCGACGGGCAATATCTCCTCGCCAACCGCAGCGCCGAGACGATCCTCAACCGCCGGCGCGAGGAACTGGCCGGCCTGACCGCCGCCGACATCTTCAATCCGCGCGAGGCCAGGCTGATCATCGCGCGCGACGAGGCCGCGATCAAGAAACGCAGCCTGCTCACCGAGGAGCACCCGATCTCGACCAAGGATGGCCTGCGGCTGTTCCTGACCCGCCGCGTGACCGTGCTGGATGAAGCGGGCACGCCGCAATACCTGATCAAGACCCACGAAGACGTCACCGACCATCGGCAGACCGAGTCGCGCATGGCCCACATGGCCTATCACGACGGCTTGACCGATCTGCCCAATCGCGCCGCCTTCCTGCAGGCGCTGGCGCAGATGATCGAGGCCTGCGCCGGTACCGACGAGGAGTTCGCGGTGCTGTGCGTCGATCTCGACGGGCTGAAGGAGGTCAACGACGTGTTCGGCCACGCCACCGGCGACAAGCTCCTCATCGAGGTGTCGCGCCGGATCCAGGCGGCGGCGCGCGGCGGCGTCGTGGCGCGGCTGAGCGGCGACGAGTTCGGCCTGATCATCGATGGCGAACAGCCCGCGGCCGGCAAGGCGCTGGCGCAGAAACTCGCCGATCTGCTGTCCAACGAATTCCAGATCGACGGCAAATCGGTCCGCACCGGTGTCACGACCGGTATCTCGGTATTTCCGCACAACGGCGCGGACGCGGCCTCGCTGCTGGCCAATTCCAACGCGGCGCTGTTCCGCGCCAAGCAGAAATCGCGCGGCTCGATCGGCGTCTACGAACCGGAGATGGACCAGCAGATCCGCGATCGCCGGGTGCTGCACCAGGAACTGTCGGTCGCGATCAAGAATGGCGAGCTCACGCTGTATTTCCAGCCGCTGTCGAATGCCGGGCGCACCGTCGCCGAGAGCAAGGTCATCGGCTTCGAAGCGCTGGCGCGCTGGATTCATCCGGTGCGCGGCTTCGTCTCGCCCGGCGATTTCATTCCGCTGGCCGAAGAGAGCGGCCTGATCGTCGAGATGGGCGAGTGGATCCTGCGCCAGGCCTGCCGCGAAGCCGCCGCATGGCCGAAGCCGCTGCAGATCGCGGTCAACCTGTCGCCGGCGCAGTTCACGCATGGCGACCTAGTCGGTCTCGTGCATTCGATCCTGCTCGAGACCGGATTGACGCCGGGCCGGCTGGAACTGGAAATCACCGAGGGCGTGCTGATCGAGGACTTCGATCGCGGCCTTGCCCTGCTGCGGCGGCTGAAGGCGCTCGGCGTGCGCGTCTCGATGGACGATTTCGGCAGCGGCTATTCCTCGCTGAGCTATCTACAGGCGTTCCCGTTCGACAAGATCAAGGTCGACCGCACCTTCGTGATGAATCTCGGCCGCAATCCGCAGTCGGCGGCGATCGTCCGCGCCGTGATCGATCTCGGCCACGGCCTCGACATGTCGATCGTCGCGGAGGGTGTGGAAACCCTCGAGCAGCTCAGCTTCCTCGCCGAAGAGGGCTGCGACGCAGTGCAGGGCTTCCTGCTCGGCAAACCCTACCCGATCGGCCAATATGCAACGGTCGTCGGGCGTGAGGCCAATGCCCCAGGCAATGCCATGGAGCCGGCACGCAAGACCGGCTAGGTGTAGCGACTGTCTTACTCGTTACACTGAATTGCGTGCATGGCGGACTATGATCTGGCGGTTATCGGCGGCGGGCTGAACGGCGTCAGCGTGGCGCGCGACGCGGCCGGGCGCGGCCTTCGAGTCATTCTCCTGGAACAGGGCGACCTCGCTTCGGCGGCATCGTCGGCGACATCGCGGCTGATCCATGGCGATCTTTCGGTGCTGGAGCGCCGCCGCTTTCGGCGCGTGCGCACGCAGCTTGCCGAACGCGACGTCTGGCTCCGGAACGCGCCGCATCTGGTGCGGCCGATGCGGTTCACGATCCCCGAACATTCCGACGAGCGCCCGCCATCGCAGCTGCGTATCTGGCTCTGGCTTTATGATTGGCTGGGAGCGCGCAACCGCCTGCCGGCCTCGGCGACGGTCGATGTCACTCATCATCCGCTCGGCGATGCGCTGAAGCGGCCGTTCGGCACCGCTTTTGAATATTCCGATTGCGTGGTCGACGATAGCCGTCTCGTGGTCCTGCTGGCTATCGATGCCGCCGAACGCGGCGCCGAGATCCGGACCGGCGCGCGCTGCGTCCGGGTCGACCGCGGCGACGTCTGGCGGCTCGCGGCGATCGACCGCGGCCATCGCCGGGTGATCACGGCCCGCGCGCTCGCCAACACGACCGGCGCCTGGACCAACATCGTCGCGGAGACGATCCTGCGGTTGCCGCCGCCGAAGACAGCCCCGGTCCAGATCAGCCAGATCGTGGTCCCGCGACTGTTTGATACCGACAACGTCTACGTGTTCCAGAACAGCGATCGGCGCCTGATCTTCGCCAGTCCCTATGAACGCGATTTCACCCTGATCGGCAGCACTGGCGGCGCCTTCAAGGGCGATCCCGCAATCGTGGCCATGACGGCCAGTGATGTCGCCTACCTCTGCGACGCGGCCAACCGCTATTTCCGCCAGCCCGTGGCGCCTTCCGATGTGGTCAGGACGGTGTCCGGCGTCAACCTTGCGCCCGCGCGCGACCGCGGACGCATCCTGCGCGACGGTTCGCTGATGTTCGACGCGCGCCGCCGCAAGGCGCCGCTGATCACGATGTTCGGCGGCGACGTCACCACCTCGCGGCTGCGCGCCGAACGCGCGGTCTCCCGCCTGACGCCGTTCTACCCGATGTCGCCGCGCTGGACCGCGAAGGCGGCGCTGCCGGGCGGCGATTTCGCCTGGGAACGCTTCGACAACGAGGTCGAGAACACGCGCGAGCGCTGGCGATTTCTGTCCGAGCCGCAGGCGCAGCGGCTGGTCGGCGCCTATGGCTCCCGCCTTGCCGCCATGCTGGGCGAGGCCAGGAGCCGCGCCGATCTCGGCCCCGCCTTCGGGCCCGAACTGACGGCTGCCGAAGTGCGCTATCTCATGGCGCACGAATGGGCGCGGTTTCCCGATGACGTGCTGTGGCGCCGCTCCAAGCTCGGCCTGACCATGCCGCCGGAAGCGCGCGAGGCGCTGGCGGCGTTCATGGCGGCCCCGCCATAGCACCCCCGTCTAGCCGGCTCCCGGCATGCCGGAGGGATCGCGGGCGGCGTGCCGGATGGCGTGAATGATGATCTCGTCGCTCGCGATCTCGTAGAAGATCAGGAAAGGATAAGGCGGCGTTGATTTTCACAGGCCGTGTTTGGCCCAGCTTGCCCGCACTTGCGCGTCACTCGCGAATTCGCCGCGGCTCGCGGCCTCTTTCGAGGCAGCAATTGCCGTCCGTTCGTCGCCTGAAAGCGTCACGGTGGGCGCTTCGTCATCTCCGGCGAGCTGAAGGACGACCCTGGCAATATCATCCTGGGCGTCCGAGGGCAGGCGGCGCGCAACCTCGAGAGCTTGTTCCAATAGCTTGGTCATGCGGGGAGAATACGCCGTTCGAGGCGGTGGATGGAAGCGGATTCTGGCCGTGAAATCCGGCCAGCCAGTTGAGCCGGGGCCGATCCGCCGCTAGCTTGCGGCCACCATTGGGCCGGCGGGGAAGATGGCAGAGGACGACGTGAAGATTGAATCGGCGGCGGAGCCGGCGAAAGCCGAACCCGTGATCGCTCTGCCGGTCCCGGCGCTTCCGCCGCCATCTGCCGATCTGCCGCTGCTGCGCATCGAAAATGTCGTGAAGCAATTCGGCAGCTTCCGCGCCGTGGACGGGCCGTCGCTCGATATCAGGCGCGGGGAGTTCTTCGCGCTGCTCGGGCCGAGCGGCTGCGGCAAGACCACGCTGTTGCGCATGCTGGCGGGCTTCGAGACGCCCGACGAGGGGCGCATCCTGCTGAACGGCCACGACATCGCGCAGTATTTGCCGCATGAGCGGCCGGTCAACATGATGTTCCAGAACTACGCGCTGTTTCCGCATCTCTCCGTGCGCGACAACATCGCCTTCGGGCTGAAGCGCGCCGGGATGGCGCGCGCCGACATCGCGACCCGCGTGGCCGAGATGGTGGCGCTGGTCAAGCTTGAGGGGCTGGAGAAGCGCAAGCCCGATCAATTGTCCGGCGGCCAGCGTCAGCGCGTGGCCCTGGCCCGCTCGTTGGCGCGCCGCCCGCAGGTGCTGCTGCTGGACGAGCCGCTGGCCGCGCTGGACAAGAAGCTGCGCGAGAGCACGCAGCTCGAATTGATGGAGCTGCAGCGAAGGCTCGGCATGACCTTCATCATCGTCACCCACGACCAGGAGGAGGCGATGACGGTGGCGGGCCGGATCGGTGTGATGGATGCCGGACGGCTCGAACAGGTCGCAACCCCGCGCGAACTCTACGAGGCGCCGGCCTCGCGCTGGATCGCCGAGTTCATCGGCGACATCAACGTGTTCGACGGCCAGATCGAAGCCCGCGAACATCACCGCCTCACGGTCCTGACGCGTGATGCCGGCGTCTGGGCGGTGGCCGAGCCGCGCAATCCGCTCACCAAGACCACGGTCTCGGTCGCGATCCGCCCGGAGAAGGTCAAGCTGTCACGCCGCAGCCCGGCTTCGGATGCGGCCCACGTCCATTCGCTCAACCGCCTGGAAGGTGTGGTGACGGATGTCAGCTATCTCGGCGGGCTTACGACCTACAAGGTGAAGCTCGACACCGGCGCGATCGTCCGCTCGTCGATGGCCAACACCACACGGATCGACATGGACGCCTATGGCCTGAGCCAGCGCGTGGTGGCGTGGTTCACGCCGGACGATTGCATGGTGCTGGAGCAATGAGCGAGCGCCACATCTTCGCGCGCCCGGCGCGGTTCGCCGCGATCGCGCCCTATGTCTGGATGGTGCTGTTCTTCCTGGTGCCATTCGGTTTCGTGCTGAAGATCGGCCTGTCACAGACCGCGATCGCGCAGCCGCCCTACACGCCGGTGTTCGATGTCGCGGAAGGAGTTGCGGCGATCAGGGCAGCGTTCGCGGCGCTGTCGCTGGACAATTTCAGGCTGCTCGTCTCCGACGATCTCTATGTGTTGTCTTATCTGCGCAGCCTCGTCGTCGCCCTGGTGTCGACCGCGATCCTGCTCGCGATCGGCTATCCCATCGCCTACGGCATGGCGCGGCTGCCGAAGCGTTGGCAAAGCGTGGCGATGATGCTGGTGATCGTGCCGTTCTGGACCTCGTTCCTGATCCGCATCTATGCCTGGATCAACATTTTGCAGCATGATGGTCTGCTCAACCAGATTCTGCTCGCGCTGCACATCGTCGCCGCGCCGGTCGTGTGGCTCTCCACCGACAGCGCGATGTATCTCGGCATCGTCTACTCTTATTTGCCGTTCATGATCCTGCCGCTGTATGCGACGCTCGCCAAGCTGGAGCCTTCGCTGGAGGAGGCGGCGGCCGATCTCGGCGCCGCGCCCTCGGAAGTGTTCTGGCTGGTGACGTTTCCGTTGTCGCTGCCCGGCGTCGCTGCCGGCGTGCTGCTGTGCTTCATCCCGATCGTCGGCGAGTTCGTGATCCCCGATCTGTTGGCCGGCTCCAACTCGCTGATGATCGGCCAGACGCTGTGGCTGGAGTTCTTCACCAACAAGGACTGGCCGGTCGCCTCCGCGGTCGCCATCGTGCTGCTGGCCTTGCTGCTCGCGCCACTGTTGCTCTACGAGCGGCTGCAGCGCCGGCAGTTGGAGGCGCGGTGATGGTGAGCCACGGTGAGAGGGGCGTGCGATGACGCCACGCAGGCTGACGAGACTGTCCCGCTTCAACATCGCCTCGCTGGCGCTGGGGTTGGCGTTTCTGTATCTGCCGATCGTCATTCTCGTGATCTATTCGTTCAACGCGTCGCGGCTAGTGACGGTGTGGGGCGGCTGGTCGTTGCGCTGGTATCGGGAGTTCTTCAACGACGGCGCGATGATCGAGGCGGCCTGGATGAGTTTTCGGGTGGCCACGACCTCGGCCAGCATTGCGACGCTGCTCGGGACGCTGGCGGCGGTGGCGCTGTCGCGCGGTGAGAGCTTTCGCGGGCGGACCTTGTTTTCCGGCATGCTGTATGCGCCGCTGGTGATGCCGGAAGTCATCACCGGGCTGTCGCTGCTGTTGCTGTTCGTGGCGCTGAACGCCGAGCGCGGGTTCTGGACCGTGACCATCGCGCATACCACGCTGACCATGTGCTTCGTCGCGGTCGTGGTGCAGTCGCGACTGACCTCGCTGGACCGCAGCCTGGAGGAGGCCGCGATGGATCTCGGCTGCAATCCGCTGCATGCCTTTGTCGCGGTGACGCTGCCGCTGATTATTCCGGCGATCGCCGCCGGCTGGATGCTGGCGTTTACGCTGTCGCTCGACGATCTCGTGATCGCGAGCTTCACCACCGGCCCCGGCTCGGCGACCTTGCCGATCCGGATATATTCGGAGGTGCGGCTCGGCGTGAAGCCGGAGATCAACGCGATCTGCACGCTGGTGATCGGACTGATCGCGGTCGTCATCGTGGTGGCGTCACTCGCCTCGAAATTGTCGAGCGCGCAAGGCGAGAGCGCCGCGCCGTTGTGAGAGTTCGTCATTCCGGGATGGTGCGTTAGCACCAGACCCGGAATCTCGAGATTCCGGGTTCGATGCTTCGCATCGCCCCGGAATGACGGGAATAAATCATCACGACTTCACCGCGCCCGCGGTGAGCCCGCCGACCATGTAGCGCTTGAAGGCGTAGTAGACCGCGGCCGGCGGCAGGGCGTAGATGAAGCCGGTGGTCATCAGCAATTCCCAGGGCGAGTCATCGGCGGCCAGAAAATTGCCGAGTGCGACCGGCAGCGTGATGTCGCGGTCGTTCGACAGCAGCAGGAACGCGTAGAGATATTCGTTCCAGGCGAGCAGCACCGCATAGGTGCCGATCGCGACCAGCGACGGCATCATCAGCGGCACATAGACCAGGCGAAAGATCTGCAAGGTGGTGGCGCCGTCCATGATCGCGGCTTCGTCAAGCTCGACCGGCAATTTGTCGGAGGCCTGCTTCAGGACCCAGATCGCGTAGGGCGAGGCGATCGTCACCATCGCCAGAATCAGCGCCCAGTGATTGTTGAGCAGGCCGTAGGTGCCCATGGTGCGATACATCGGCACGGCCAAAAACGCCGCCGGGATGAAATAGGTGAACAGCGCCAGATTCATCACGATCCGGCCGCCCGGCACCCGCAACCGCGAGATCGAAAACGCCGCGGCGGTCGCGATCACCAAAGTCAGCGCGCCTACAGCGCCGGCGATCACGGCCGAATTGCCGAACTGCACCCAGAAATCGCGCAGGAAATAGTGCTGCTGGTGAAACACGATCTCGAAATTATGCAGGGTCGGATGATCCGGCCACAATTTGCCGGAGAAGGCGTCCTCCTTCGGCGAGATCGCGAACACGAACATGTGGTAGATCGGGATCATCGTCCAGATGAAGACGGGAATCCCGATAAGCAGCAGCCGTGCCTCGTTGCCGATATCGCGCCAAGTGATTTCGCCCAAACCAAACCGCTTCATCGCGACAACCGTTTCATCATGAAATAGACCAGCGGCAGCACGAACGGCATCGCGCAGACGATCGAGGCCATCGCCAGCGAGAGCTGGTCGAGCCTGAGGTAGCGGATGCCGAGCGTCGACAGCACCTGGGTGAGGTCGGCCGGCCCGCCGCCGGTGAGCAGATAGACGCTGTTGAAGTCGCCGAGCGTCCAGATCATCGAGAGCAGCGTGCAGGTGATGTAGAGCGTCTGCATCGACGGCCAGGTGATGAAGCGGAATTTCTGCCACCAGCTGGCGCCGTCGACATCGGCGGCCTCGAACAGATCGTTGGAGATCGCGAGTCGCCCGGTGATCAGGATCAGCGTCCAGAACGGCAGCGATTTCCAGATATGCATGCCGATCGCCATGGTCAGCGCCAAGGCGGGATCGTTCAGCCAGTTCGGCCCGTCGTCGCCGGTGAGCTTGAAGATGATCTGATTGACCATGCCCCATTCGGGATTGAGCATGAAGCGCACCGACAGGATCGTCGGGATCGAGGGCACTGCCCAGGGCAGGATGAACAGCACCGACAGCCATTTGATCCAGCCGCGCTGCTGGACGAAGAAGCCGGACAGGAACAGCGCGATCAGCATCTTGATGTTGATGCCGATGAGCAGGAAGATCAGCGTGTTGACCGCCGCGCGCGCGAAGATCGGGTCGTGATAGAGGGCGACATAGCTCGCCGGATGGCGCGCCAGCCACAGCCCGTAGCAGACCGGATAGATCACGAAGGCGAGGAACACCAGCAGATAGGGCGTGAGCAGCACGATGCCCCAGACCTGTGGCGGCGACAGCCGCGCCGACAAAGGCGGGGCGGGGATTGTGTCGGATGCGGAGAGTGTGATCGCCATGGTCGCCTACTCTTGGAACGAGATGCCGGCCGCCCTAACTCCGTCGTCCCGGCGAAGGCCGGGACCCATACGCCGCGGCAGTGCCTTGAAGCGCTGCCGGTCGTCGGCTTTCGCACAATAACGCGAGCCTGTGGTTATGGGTCCCGGCCTGCGCCGGGACGACGCGGAGTAAGTCCTGGCGGCCGGCATCGTCACATTACCCCGCGACCTGCTTGATGCGGACGATCAGTTCGTCGACGGCCTTGTCCACCGGCACCTTCTCGCTGACCACGCGGTTCATCGCCTTGGCCCAGACGTTCTCGTTGTTCAGGATGGTGAACTTCCAGTTCTTGGTAAAGTCGAACGGCGAGGTGCCGCCGGTGAACTGGTTGTAGACCGCCTTGCGATGCCGGTCAGCCTGCCAGAACGGGCTCGCCTGGCTGGCCTTGGTCACCGGGAACCAGCGGCCGAGTGCGCCCTCGACATAGGGCCGCAGATTGTCTTCCTGCAGCAGGAACGCGATGAACTGCTTGCCCTCCGCCTTGTTCTTGGCGTTGGCGAAGATCAGCCCGGTCTTGACGTCGGAGCGGTACCGGATGGTCGATCCGTCCGGCGCCTTGGGAAACGACGCGGTGATGATGTCCTGCTCATAGGCCTGCTTGCCGGCGGCGCGCTGCGCGTCGGTCAGCGCCGGATTGGTGGAATCCTCGAACCATTTCGCCGCGATCGAGATCGTGAAGTTGTGGGTCATCACGATGGTCTTGTTGTGGAAGGCGACGTTGTTGTCCGGGTCCTTCCAGGTCGTGGAGGAGGGCGGCGTGCAGCCCTTGATGTAGGTGTCGGTGTAGTCCTTCAGCGCGTTGATCAGGGCCTCGCGCACCTTGGGATCGTCGACCGTCAGCTTGCCGTCATTGTCGACCAGCTTGACGTGGTGGGCGTCCATGAAGGTGTAGAACGACTGGAACGAGTCGGTCGATTCCACGCCCATCGGCTGGCCGACGCCGTAGATGCGCGAGTTGGTGGCCTTGCGGATCGCCGGCTGCACCTTGTCGCACCAGAACGTCCAGTAGTCCTCCCACTTGGTCGGAATGTCGCTGGCCTTGAAGCCGGCCTTCTCCAGCAGGTCGCCCCAGATCTGGACGTGCATGCTCTGTTGCTTCAGCGGGAAGCCGTAATAGGCCTTCTTCTTGGTGGCGTCGTTGTAGAGTTGCGCCGTCTCCAGCGTGTTGGGCGCGAACGCGTCCTTCATCGGCAGCAGGATGTCGGAGAGATCCTCGAGCTTGCCCTCATAGGCCCATTTGCCCTGCGCCTGCACGTCATAACTGTCGGAATAGGCAACGTCGGGCACGGTGCCGGAATCCAGCGCGGCAACCGTCTTCGGGATCATGTCCTGGATCGCATATTGCGACAATTCGACCTTGATGCCGGTCTTGGCCTCGAACTTCTTGATGGTCTCGAGCAGCGCGTCATCTTCGGACTTGTAGAATCCCTTGCCCCACCAGACCGTAATTTTCTTTTCCTGAGCGAAGGCGGGGGCTGCCGCATACACCAACCCGATCATCGCGACCGCGCTTGACAGCGCTATCAATGCCTTGGATCTCAAATTGTCCTCCCTGCGTTTTTGGCCCGGTTATTAGCCGGTTAGCTCAAGCTTTACCGAATGGTTGCCAATCATTCTAGATGCTTCGCATTCGGCTTAAGCAGGGTGCGGCAGGTTTTTTGAAGCGCGCGGGGCGGGCCGCGCCGGCGCATATTGTCGCAGCTATGCGCAAAGCGAAGGGCTGGATCAGTTCGCGCTGGATCGGTGCGACTTCGATCAATTCGACTTCGATCAATTCGACTTGGCATTCTCCGCGGCCGCCGCCGGCCCCTTGGCGGGCGCGCCCGTCGTATCGGGCACCGCCTGCCGTGCGCCGCCGGTGAAGCGCTCGATCACCGAGCGGACCGCGTCGCGCGCCTTGCTGTCCTTGAGCGAGTCCAGCAACTGCGTGGCACCCGGCGAGCGCCGGATCAGGCTGTCCGGATCGGGAAAGATCAGCGGATCGTCCCACGGGCCCTGCACCACAAAGGGCAGGTCGAAACTGTTGCCGCCGGCGGAGGCCGCCGTCAGGCTGGCGACGCCCTTCAGGTCGTACTCGCGCGCCGGCACCGAGGCGGTGCCGGTCAGCGTGATCCGTGCCGCGGGTCCGTTGACGTGGATGTCGTCCGCGGTCGCGACGCCGTCGGCGAATTTCACCGAGATGTTGAGATTGTCGTAGGGCGTCGAGCCGGAGCGGAAATTGCCGCCGCCCGACAGCGGCCGCTTCTCCAGCCGCCTCAGCAGCTGCTCGACATTGAAGCCCGCGATCGCGCCGTCATGGCCGACCAGTGTTGCGCTGCCGTCGAGCGATTGCGCCAGCCCGAACGGGCTCGAGCCGGAGGCCATCAGCGAAACGTTGAGATTGCCGCGGCCGGACAGTTTGGTGATGCCGAACAGCTCACTGGCGCAAGCTTGCAAATCGACATCGGTGAACTGGAATTGCGCCCTGACGTCGGCGACCTCCTCCGAGCGCGCGATCGCGAACGAGCCCTTGGCGATGCCGCCATACATCTGCGCCTCGCCGACGCTGAGCGCGAGCGCGCCGCCGCGCAGATTGGCGCCGAACGCGGTGCGGCCGAGTTTTGACGGGCCGACCGTCACCTTTGCCGCCGACAGGCGCATGTCGAGATCGGTTGACGACAGCGAGGTCAGGTCGAACAGCTGCCTGTTCCAGTCGCGCTGGCCGCTGGCCAGCAGGCGGAACGTCGAAATATAGGGCGTGAAGTCGAGGTTGCCGGCCGCGAGCGTCGCCTGCAATGTCTGCCGGCCGTTGTTGGCGTAGGTCATCACGCCTTCGGCGACATTGCCGTCGAGCTCGACATTGACATTGGTGAGCGCCACCGAGCCGCCGACCACATTGGCCCGCGCCTTCAGCGCGAAGCGGCCGAAGCCGCCGCCGCCACCAGGCGGCGCCTGGCCCATCCAGCGCAGCGCATTGCGCAGCGACGGGCTGTCCATGGTGGCGACGCCTTCCATCATCAGGCTGGTGCGGTTGGCAACGGTTCCGTCGAATGCAACCTTCAGCGGCGCGCTGGCCAGCCGCGCCTTGAGGCCGGAACGGTCGCCCGACAGCAGCGCGACGAAATCGCTGGCGCTGATCGAGCCGTCGACGCGCTCGCCGCGCCAGTCGAACTGGCCGGTCGCGGCAAAGGAGCGCGAGATCGACGGCCAGGCCAGCGACAGGTCGATATCGCCGAGCACTTCCGAGACGTGGTTGGTGGCGTCCTCGTAGTTGAGCACGCCGTCCTGGATCCGGATTTCCGAGAACGACACCTGGTTCTCGGCGCCGGGCGTCATGGTGCGCGCGATGGTCTCGACGAACGGCGTCCAGTTGCTCTCGCCGTTGCCGTCCCTGACGACGCGGATCAGCGGCCGCAACATCATGACGTCGGCGATCTCGAAGCGCCGCAGCAACAGCGGCAGCAGCCGCAAATTCGCGGTCAGCACGTCGACCCGCAGCGCCGGGTCGGCGGTGCCGCCGCCCTTCAGCCCGACGTCATGGAAGGAGACATAGCTGCCGGGAAATACCGAAACGTCGATCGCGCCGTTGATGACGAGGTCGAGCCCGGTGACGGCACGGATCTGCGCCTCGACCGCCTGGCGCAACGCGTCCCGGTTGAGGAACCACGACGTCCCGAGCAGGCCGATCATGGCCACGCCGAGCAGCGCCGCAATCGGCATCGCGAGGCGCTTCATTCCTTGGGCCATCGTCAATGACATATCCGGGTCTGGCTAAACCGAAGTCGGCTTGCGGTATTGAGGTCAGGGTTGATGGGGGCAGGCGGCGCATGTGTGAGTGCCCGTGCCAACCCACACAACTTGAAGGCTTTTCTTGACGCTTTCAAGGCCATCTTCAAGGCCATCCCGCTGCCCGGGGCAAGGGCGGAGGGGCAAAATCCCCCGTCATTGACGCACCGCGAAGAATTTGCCTAATAATCCCCGACAATACCGGCCCTTCAGCCGCCCCCTCCATCAGGTCATTTTGCCATGAACAAGGTCTACCCCGACGCCAAATCGGCACTCGACGGCGTCCTCAAGGACGGCATGATGATCATGTCGGGCGGTTTCGGTCTGTGCGGCATCGCCGAGACCCTGTCGGACGCGATTCGCGAATCCGGGGTCAAGAACCTGACGGTCATCTCCAACAATGCCGGCGTCGACGGCATCGGCCTCAGCCGGCTCCTGGAAACGCGGCAGATCAAGAAGATGATCTCGTCCTATGTCGGCGAGAACAAGCTGTTCGCGCAGCAATACCTCGCCGGTGAACTGGAACTCGAGTTCAATCCGCAGGGCACGCTGGCCGAGCGCATCCGCGCCGGCGGCGCCGGCATTCCGGCCTTCTACACCAAGACCGGCGTCGGCACGCTGATCGCCGAAGGCAAGGAAGTGAAGGAATTCGACGGCGAGAAATACATCATGGAGCGCGGCCTGTTCGCCGACCTCGCCATCGTCCACGCCTGGAAGGGCGATACCGCCGGCAACCTCGTCTACCGCAAGACCGCGCGCAATTTTAACCCGATGATGGCGACGGCTGCCAAATATACCGTCGCCGAGGTCGAGCATCTGGTACCGGCCGGCGAGATCGATCCCGACCACATCCATACTCCGGGCATTTTCGTCAAGCGCATGATCGAGGTCGGCGCCGGCAACAAGCGGATCGAATTCCGCAACACCCGGCCGCGCCCGGCCGCCGCGTAAACAGCCATCAAG
>Ga0137412_10001564_pt1 | contig 17867 bp, 18 predicted proteins | sample CZODoug2_1_16fun_FD_122160 | JGI IMG/M metagenome (GOLD analysis project Ga0137412, IMG submission 122160) | Vadose zone soil fungal communities from Angelo Coast Range Reserve, California, USA - CZODoug2_1_16fungal (Hybrid Assembly) | ecosystem: Environmental > Terrestrial > Soil > Vadose zone...
GCAATTGTGGAAAGCCTGCTGGCCATGGATTACCACGCCATGATTCTGACTGGGCACGACATTCCGGAGAATGTCGACGCCATCGGGTTAATCGCGAACGGTTTCGCCGATCTCGGAGTAATGCCAGCTCTAGGGCGGGGACTCTTGCCGTCGGACGCCGTCGAGGGACAGGACCCGCAAGCAGTCACCGTGCTGTCCTACAAGTTTTGGCAGACACATTTCCTTTCGGACCCGAACGTTGTCGGAAAAACGATTCAACTGGACCGAAAGAACTATCTGATTGTAGGAGTAGCAGCGCCGCGATTTCGCTGGTATAGCGCGGATGTCTACCTGCCACTGAAACTCGCGCAGGATCCGGGGCTGACGTTCATCATCAATCTGCGGCTGCGAAAGGGTGTGACGCACGAAGTGGCCGACGCCGCGTTGCAGCCTCTGCTGAATCAATTCGCAAAAGACATGCCGAAGCACTTTCCCGAGCACTTCCGAGTGCACGTTGAAGGGCTGAACGAATGGGTTGTTCGAAGTATCGGCGGAACTTTGTATCTGCTGCTGGGCGGCGTGGCACTGCTACTGGCGATTGGTTGCGAGAACGTGTCGATTCTCCTCTTGGCGCGGGGCACGGCCCGGCAGCATGAATTCGCTGTCCGGGCGGCGGTCGGAGCGGGGCGGGGGCGCATTGTGCGACAGCTACTGACTGAGTCTCTCCTGCTTGCCGTGATCGGCGCGGTGCTGGGCGTTTTTGCATCTTATGGACTCTTGGCGGGTATTCGGGCGTTATTGCCTCAATATGCCTTTGCACCGGAGGTGGTGATTCGCATCAATGTTCCGGTGCTCTTGTTTAGTGTTGCGGTGGGAGTGGCGACGGGAGTTCTGTTTGGATTATGGCCGGCGTTGCAGCTTTCGCGGACGCAGGCAGGGCAGTTGGCACAGACAAACTTGCGCCGCGTCGCGGGAAGTGTGGCGGGACGCAGAACGAACAACGTGCTGGTCGCGAGTCAGGTTGCGCTGACCTTGTTGTTGCTCGCCGGGGCGGGAGCGGCATTGAAGGCTTTTTTGGGGCTGATGCATAAGCCGCTCGGCTACGATCCCCGTAATGTGATGTCGGTGGGAATTCCGCTTCACGATGGCGCTTTTACGACCTGGGCAGCGCGCGCGGCTTATTTCGAGCAAATGCGAGCGAAGGTGGCGGAGACGCCCGGAGTGAGAATGGCGGCGATTTCGAGCAACGCCACACCGCCGCGGAATGGAGGGAAGACGCAGTTTGAGATCCTGGAAAAGCCCTCAACGGAAGAACAGATGACGTCCGTCAATCTGGTGAGCCCGGGGTATTTTGCAGTCCTGCGAATTCAACTTCTGCAAGGACGGATATGGAGCGAAACGGAAAATCAGAATGGCTCACACATCGCCGTCATCAACCGGACGTTGGCGCAACGGTACTTCCCCAACGGCAACGCGATTGGAAGTTCGGTGAAGTTGCCCAAAATTGAGGATAGCCCGCCGACGATTCTGTCAGCGCCAAGGATGGCCGAGTCGTGGTTGCTGATCGTTGGAATCGCGGACGATGCGCGAAACGATGGGCTGGGTGACCCAGTCAAGCCGGCGGTTTATATTCCCTTCACGCTGAACATGTGGCAAGGTACGCAGATTCTGGTGAGGTCGGAAGTGCCACCGCTGACGTTGCTCCGCGCCGTGCAGAAACAGTTGGCTGCGGTGAATCCAGACCAGCAAACCTACAGCATCGCCAGGGACCTGGAAACACGGATCACCGACCTGCCGGAATGGCAACAGGAGCGTCTGGCGGCATGGATCTTTGGAATCCTGGCGTCGCTGGCATTAGCCCTCGCGGCAGTCGGGTTGTATAGCGTGGTGTCTTATGTCGTGGCACAGCGCACGAACGAATTTGGAATTCGGATGGCGTTGGGCGCACAGCCCACGCAGGTCATGCGGATTGTGTTTGCGTCGACGGTGGTGAGTGTGGGGAGCGGGATTGTGGCTGGCCAGGCGCTTACCCTGATGATGAACAGGATTCTTGAGAGTTGGGCGGGAGGAAGCGCGCGGGATCCGATAATTCTGGTTGGGGGAGCGTTGCTCCTGAGCTTGGTGGCCATGGTTGCCTGTGCGGTACCGGCCCGGCATGCGTCCCGGCTAGATCCGATGGTGGCGTTACGAAACGAGTGAATTAACGCTACGAATCCAAGAGAATGCGGCGAAGAGCAGATAGCGAAAATGAATGCCGCGCATTCAAGTGCCTGGTAAGTCGTGCAAGCTCAACCGGTGGATGCAACACCATCTAATGTGTTGATTCGACAATGCTTCCACAAAAGAACCCAAAGGCCTTCGAAGAGCTGAACTACTAAGGTCTCGGCTATGGCGTAATCTCGGTGATTGGCAATGATTCCGCAAAAGTTCTCTTAACTTCGATCCAGCATTACGACCTCTTTATCCTCGGGCATGCAGCACCTGAAGAGACCAGAACAGAAATGATTGACTGGATTAAGGTGAAATACCCAAGAGCGAAAATTCTTGCCCTGAATGCTCCGCATAATCAACTGCTCAATGCAGATTACAACGTCACCCTAAACGGTCCCGAAAACTGGCTTCCGATCGTGACGAAGCTTAGCTGACTCCCCTGACTCTGCCAACGCGCCAACGCACGCGACGGTTATTTGCGAGTTCCAAGCCACAGAATTGCATCTTCGAATAGTTTATTCTGCTCGCTGCTAGCGAAAATTTTGTCGCCATGGCCCATGTTCATGTAGATCATCCGGTAGCGCGTATTCGTCCACACTACGGGAAGATCCCCGCTGATGAGGGTGTCTTTGAGACCTATCGGATAGTTCTTTGGATCGAGCGTGAGCAGCACTTTTACGTCCTTATTTAGGCGTGGGCTGGGCTTCCAGATGTACCATTCGTTTGCCGGCGACGTGAACGTGTCGGGTAGGTGATGTGTCACCGGGTGGGAGCGGTCGTCTACGATGAGCTTCGCGGGAAGTGGAGGCCAATTGTTGCCGTAAAAGACGCCACCACCGAGAAAGTCAACGAACCAGGGCCAGCGCGTGCTCTCATCGTTGTAAGCAGACACATGAAAGCCAAGCCAGGCGCCGCCGTGTTTCATATAGTCTTGGAACGCCGCGCGCTGCTCGGCTTTTGTCGGAAAATCATTGATCCACAGAACCAGCTGGAAGTCCTTTAACTTTTCGGCATTCAAGTTTTCCCATCGCGTTGTCGATTCAAAGTGAAAATTGTTTCTCTTGGCGAGTTCCGCGAAGAAGGGCAGTGCTTGCTCCGCAAATGCGATATGGTCCGGCTCGCCCTTTGCGGTGTAGAACGCCAGGACGCGAAAGGAGGCCTGCTGTGCGAGAGACACAGAAGGCGAGAGAACTGCCGCCGCACCGAGGAGAAGAGTAAGAAGAGAACGAATCATGGATTGGCTGCCCAAAAGATGGAATTGCGAAAGAGTGTTGTGAAAGCCTGATTTTGAAAATGTTCGGGGCGATGCCCCATGAAGATGTAGACGTTTCTGGCCTTGACATGCTCATTGCTCCAGACAACAGGATGGTCACCCATTTTCAGCGGGCTGTCGGGCATGTAGGTTTTTTCGTCCACGCTAGCCAAAACATGCACGATTGGCCGCGGTGATTTGTCGTAGGTGTACCACTCTTCTCGTTCGATTTCGAAGGAACCGCCGAGGCCCCGCATCACAGGATGCTTTTGATCTTCTGCGTTGACCTTTGCTGTCACGAACGAAGCGATGTAGTTCTTGTAGCGAATGCTCCCCATGAAATCGGAGAACCATTTCCACATCGGGTATCCATCAAACTCCCCCAGCAGCGTCGCATGATGAAATCCGATCCATCCTCCTTTGCCTTCCTCGATGTACTTCTGGAATGCAGATACTGCGGTCGGTGTCCAGGCGTACGGCGGATAGTCCAGTTGAATGAAGAGCTGGTACCGAGAAAGAAATGCATCGTCGATCTTTTCCGTGTTGTGGATGTAGTCCATCGAAAAGTTGCCGGCAATCGCTTCTTTCTCAAGCCAGACTTTGGCTGCATCTACAAAAGGCCTGTGAATGCTGTTCTCTTCCGCGAGGGCGATGACTCTAAACTTGGGCTGCTGACCTTGAGCCAGCAGCGCGCTTCCGCAGACCAGCAACAAAATCACGAGAGCGCCGCGACGGCAAATCCATCCATGAGGAAGACTTTCGCAGCATGACAATGGCATCATTCTCCTCTTCCGACGAGACTCAACAAGGATAGAAAATGCGTGCATGCTTCTTAAGTTGGTCCTCCCAGAGATTTGTCTCCTCGTGTTTCCAGGTCTTCTTCGCGAAAAATAATGCCATCGCGAGGGGGTGCTTGACAAACGATCGTCGTATAGTGCTTCTGGAGGTTCCCACACTCCGTGCATAGGACAAACCGAAACTGCTTCCGTGCCTCTCTTTTTTCTCTTTGGTTCTCGCGATGCCCGAGACGCGTGTCTGCAGGATCCATAGGCTTGATCCTAGCGCTTTTCGCTTGCGTTGCTGCTACGACCCTGGCGCACGCGCACACAGAAGAGCCCTCGACCGCGCTGGTCAGCAGCAGGGCTGTTGCACTGAATCCAGAAACGGGCAAAGTCTATGCCGTCGAAACAAACCGCAACGTTGTGTCGGTCTTTGATCCGCAAACAGAATCCATGTCGACCGTACGCGTGGGGGCGGGGCCGATCGCAATCGCCGTGAATGCGGTAACGGACAGAATTTATGTTGCCAATTCCGAAGGTGGCTCAGTAAGTGTGATCGATGGGAAGAACGATTCGGTGCTTGCGACTCTGAGTGTGGGACCGCGCCCTTATGTTGTAGCGGTCAATTCGACCACAAACAGGATCTATGTATCGAATACATTCAGCAACCTAATCACGGTGATCGACGGCGCGACAAATTCTACAAGCACGGTGAAGGCCCGCTCCGCGGATGCAATCGTTGTGGATTCAAGGGTGGACAAGGTATACCTGCTGGGCTACGAGGACACGAATCTGATTGTGCTGAACAGGATGCCTTCTGTTGTCGGCAAGATTCCAGTGGGCATACATGTTTGGGGTATGGCATTGAGTGAGACGACCGGCACACTTTACGTGACGCGATCCGGAAGCTCGGAGCTGGTCATGGTGCATGAGGTTTCTGGCCTTGCTATGACGGTTCCGACGGGTGCGATCCCTTGTGCGGTTGCCATCAATCCTGTGACCAACACGGCATACGTCGCGAATTACGGCGATGACACCGTAACTGTGATTGACGGTGCAAGACGCGCAGTGATCGCGACGGTGAAGGTGGGACAGCGTCCCCAGGCGGTCGCAGTGGACCCGAAAACAAATCGGGTGTATGTCGCCAACACGCATAGCGATGACGTTACGGTGATCGACGGTGCTCGAAACAGTGTTCTAAAGACGCTCAATGCCGGAAGGAATCCTTACGCCCTTGTGGTAGACCCGAATAGCGGGCGGCTCTATGTGGCGTCGTATGGAGAACCGGCGCTCGCGGTTGTTGACCCAAGATGATCAGATGGGCTGGTCTCGGCGGAGAACTCGTTAATGGCGGAAATTCGTACGAAGAGGATGAATCCACGGCAGTGTGACTTCCCCCAAGGGGACTTCTGGCCCGGAATAGCTTCCGCCAAGGCTAAATCCAATGGTCGCCAGCTTTCTGCCCGGTTGCTTTGGATAATCTAGTCCAGCTTGCAAAATCTTGTCGGTTGCCTTTCGGTCTAAGGACTGCATCAACTTCACACCCTCCTCATGACTGGTCGCTGATTTGCCCCCATAAAGGTAGACAGTGCTGCGAGCGCTACAAACAATCCACGGAAGGTGCTCTGCCCTAACCCTCTGCTGAGAGTTCTGTGCTGCTCGCTGAAGGCCATTTCTTTCTAACCATCGCCGCGCAGAGCTTCTCTGTCATCCGGTGCGACTGTGATTTAGTAAAAAGCAGCGAACCCTTGTTGGCACGAGCCAACTCCTCCATGTTCCAGTGCGCACGCATGATCCCCCATGGTGAATGTGAGTTACTCCCCAGTAATAAGTGTCCAACCTCGTGAGCTGCAACGTGCCCAAGAATGATTGCCGGGTCCACGAATGTCTCGTGGCGCAGTTTTTCGATTCCTTCATAAAAGATGTCGGCTTGGCAACCGGTCCCGTCAGACGAGAGATAGGAAATCCCTAAAATAGAATCTCTTAAACTGAGGGAACGTCGCACAATGCGCAGGTGGAGATGTTGTGGGAAAGCAGCAGCCTGCCGGCACGCTACCTCGCCGCCCGGAGCCTCGTCCGCCGGGGGACAATTGAGCCAGTCAACATGTATTCCCGATTCTTCGAATACTTGAGACGAGACCTTTTCTGCCTGCTTCAGTATTTCGGAGGAAATGCCCGAATCGTTGAAAACAGAGATCGTCACGCCTGGGCTTTCTTGAGGCAGGTCCTTGGCCCATGCTGCTGCGCTTGAGAAAGCAATAAACAGTCCGGCAGACAGCAACCGCTGTGCGCAGCGTAAAAATGAAAACCTTTTCATAATTTCACCCTAGTTACAGTTCGTTTGCTTTTCGCGGCCCGGATATCCGCCGGTCATACTCGTTCTCAGATGTTTTGAGGAAAGCGGGGCGATTGTTCTTCGCCCCGCTCTCCATGGCAGCAGCAGTTCAGTTTGCGTTGCAGCTAGCCGGGGTTGTGGAATTGTTCGGGTTCGTGCAGAGGGGTCCCAATCCGGATTTAGCGTCAGGAACACTGAGCATGGCAAACGGTCCGGCCTTATGCTCGCCATTGAACGGCGTGGGCTTGGTCGGGTCGAAGTGGCAGCTGGGCAGAGCCGCTGCATCCAGAGGATTGTCAAACCAGAAGCCGAGATGGAACGTGTTTGTCGGAGCCAGGTGCACGTCGGGATCAAAACCGAAGATATCGTCCAGAAGAATCGTTTTGATCTGGACATGGCCGTCGTCCGTTTGCTTGCCAATCTTGATATCGGACTGATACCAAGCCAAACCAAAGCTTCCCGTGAAATTGGGGTCTTTGGTGTCATCGGCTTGAAAGAAGCTGTTCTGAACGGTGAACAGGTCAAACGCGAGACCTGGCTTGATCCCGTCCAGGTCGAGAATGAGCGTGTCGTTCTGCTTGCCACGAATGACCGTCGCGTGGGCCCGCGGCTCCTCGAATGGATTGGCACGAAGGCAGTCAACGACCGCCGGGTTCGGCAGTAGGTTGAAGGAAATCTCGTCCTTCGTATCTTGTGCGGAGGCGATGCCCGAGACGGCCAAAACTGCGAACGCCGCCAGCATGCTACGCATGATGCTGTGAGCGGCTCGACCGCTCCAGAACTTCTTGCTGCAATTGTTATTCAAAGCTTTCTCCTTGTTTTTTGACTTAGATTGTTCATTTGCGGAGTCCCTAGAAGGCCCTTGTTGCGGGCTTCACCGCTACGCCGGCGGCACGAGGATGCCTTGAGAGTTGCGGCAAACTATTGGCCCCTACTTGAGATATCGGAATCCGGAGTGAAAAGACGACAAGCAAAATGATTCGCTCGGCGTTCTTTCCAGGTCACTGCACTGTGACCTGGACGATTGTCGTGTGCGAAATAGCTCCAGACTGGGCAGTGACCATGATTGAAGCCGTTCCCCGGTTTGGCTGCGTGCTGCTGCCGTATCCGCCGCAACCACCCATGACGAGCCCCAGCGCAATAATTACTGCTACCGCCGTGGCGGTCCTCAGTGAAGCAGGAGCGATTCGAACATTTCTGGCGCGCCACATCGCGAAGCTGAGTAAGGCTAATGCTAGAAGGAGGGCACAAGGGCCAAGTACGTCAGGGATTAGAACCCCGTAACGCGAAACGTTGGCCGAGGTGGTGACCGTCAACGTAGTGTTCGCGGCTCCATTGGCCGGCGTCACCGTCGCAGGAATGAAGGCGCAAGTGATCCCGGTGATTGGCGAGCAAGCGAATGTGACGTTGTTTGCGAAGCCACCAGCCGGAGTGATCGTCAAGGTGAATTTAGCGGACTGGCCGGCAATGACCGCAGCGCTCGCAGGGGATGCACCAACGGAGAAATCGGGGTTGGCAATGTTGATGGTTGCTGCCGCAGATGTGCTGCCGCCAAATTTTCCGTCTCCGGCATAGGAGGCCGTAAGGGAATGAGCACCGGCGGCCAGGGTGTTGATCCTCAGGAGGGCAACACCGGCGCCGTCTAGCGGAGCGTTTCCCAAGCTGGTATTTCCATCGTGAAAAACAATATCGCCCGTGGGTATTCCGCCCGTGGAAGTAATGTTCGCCGTCAAAGTCACCGCAGAGCCGGGTGCAGCATCTGCGGGTGCCGCGAGGGTCAACATCGTCGCAAGCCCAGTGACTTGCAGCGGTATCTTCTGGCTGCTTGGCAAGAAAGCGCCATCTCCACGGTACTGTGCAGTGACGGTATGGATTCCTACGTCAGTGAAGCTCGCGTTGACGGCAGCTGCACCACTGGCTAAGGGCGCTGTCCCTAAGCTAGTGGATCCATCCAGAAATGTAACCGTGCCGGTCGGGTTTCCTGTGTTACCGGGTCCGGCGGCAACATTGGCGGCGATTGTTACCGTTGCACCGACGGTGGGGTCCGGAGCGGATACCCTAGTCACACTGACCAAGCCGGTGGTAATTGCGCCAAATAGACCGTCCTGACCGCTGTTGAATTGCGAGGTGAAGTAGAGTGTGTCCCGGTCTCCAAAACCATCGGCTCGAAAAGCCAGTGCGTGAAGACCGACTTCGACGATGTCATTGGCATTGCCGTCGGTCAGCTCTCCCACGAAGCTTCCGGTCGCGGGATCAAACGCGTTGATCGTTCCATCGCCGACGTTGCCAATCAGAATGTCATTGCTGAATGGGCCGAAGTTGGCGCTAGCCTGGGTGATGCCCAACGGCCCATTCAGAATTCCGCCGGTGGCGAATCGCCGCACGAAATTGCCATCCATATCGAAGATACTGACGATTCCGTTTCCGGCCCCTACAACTGGATCGTGCTTGGGGGCGTCTTGCAGCGCATAAGTCACGAAGACCTGTCGTGCAATTACCTGAATTCCGAAAGGCGCGTAACCCGCGGGCAGGTTCGGATCGGTAAATGAACCAGGAAGCGCCACTGAAGCAAATCCTGGAAGGAAGGTCTCGATGAATCCACCACTGAAATCCGTGGCCGCCAGCACCGGCGCGGTGAGCAAAGAGTCGAGGATCGCCACACCCTTGTAAACGGCGCCGGCTCTCCTGCGCACCTGTGTTGCTTCCGAAAGAAAATTGCCTTGGGCGTCGGGCCCCCAAGTGAAAATTGCGCCTTGCTCGCTGACCAAAATGAAGGGTTTGACGAGAGACGGACCTCCGAAGACGGAATTTTGATCGGCAACAATTCCGGTAGGATTGTCGAATCCCGTTGCGGTCGCGTTCGGAACGATGAAACCGCCAGGGATAACGCCAAGTCCAGTTGCGTCATGAGCGGTCACACGGCCAGCCTTATTGTCAGCGATGAAGAATGGTTGGTCCGAAAGGAAGGCAATCCCCCACGGGTTGACCAAGCCTGGCGTCACATTGTCGGCAACGTTCGGAAGGTTCGACGCGAGATTCGTCTGCCGGTAGGCTATCGTTTGCGCGCTTGCATCAGCAGCGACAAGCAGAAATCCGATTAGAAAAAATGAGAAACAATAAAGAGCAATTCTGTGTTTCACTGTGTCTAGCTCCTCCTAAGAGCAAAAAACACCTGTGCGGCCCGAGTGGGCACCGACTCCAAATCCGAGCGTTCATGATCCGGAGTTATTCGCGCGAAGAGCGCCCGCCGCGACGTCCGCCGCGTTTCGGTTCATTTCCGCGCTCGCCGGATTTCCGCCCTACGCGGCGGCGACACTGGCTTCCGCTCGTCCTGGTTCTCCTTGCAAGAGACATCGCATCCGTTTGCGCGCTTTGTGAAGCTGCGATTTTGAACTGCCGGTCGAGCATCCCAAGAGACCCGCAATCTCACTGTGTTCGTATCCAATGACGTCATGCAGCAAGAAAATCTGCTTGTAACCGCACGGCAACTTGCGGATTGCTCGCATGAGGTTAAGCCGCTCAATCGCGCCAAACATCGAGGTGTCGCTAGAACCCGGTTCACCTGAACCTTCACCGTTTGAGGCGCGCCCCTCGAGGTCTTCTGCTAAAACTTCCGCCGGCTTTCTCCGGCGCAGATACATCAAGACGATGTTCACAGTCACTCGGTGCAGCCAAGTTGAAAAACCTGATTCACCGCGGAACGTGGAGATTTTTCGAAAAAGTTGCAGGAATACTTGTTGCGTCAAATCCTCGGCTTCCGTCGGATTTTTGATCATGCGCAAGCACAGGTTGTATACCCGCCGGCAATGCGCTTGGTAAAGGTATTCGAAGGCGGCTGCAACGCCCTGCTTTGCCTGTCCTATGGCTTCTGCTTCGGTCAAGCTGCACCTGCTCTCTGTTGCATTCAAATTCGTCATATCGCACCTTCCGAGAACCAAGGGCCATTGCCAACCTGCACAGACCCTCTGAGTCGTTTCTCCTCATATCGGCTTTCACTCATGTAGGCTTCCCAGCAATCTCCGCCAGGGAACCTGCGGTGAAAGAAGTGGTAGCCCTCTTGGCCGGGAATCTTGAAGCATACAAAACCGAAGTCTTCTCCGGAGACAATGGGCTGCTGACATTTGCTGCAGATAACGGCGGTCCTGAATTCCACGGCTCACTTCCTCAGCTTTGCTTGCTCTTTCCTGCTCGACCTCTCGTTCCGTAGCCTTTTCAGAACCTTGTGGGCTCCGTGTAGACAACCTCGCGCAGGAGCCGCGCACGCAAAGAACATTTCAGACATCCGACTCTCCGCATGCGCGGAATCGCTGCGCGGCACCAGATACCAGTTCTTACTGATCGTTGCCGAAGAAGAAGTAGTCAGCGCTGTACGGCACGAGTAGCTGATGACCCACATCCGTGGAGGCTAAGCAACCGGTAGCCGGATTGGCCGGGGCAGATCCACCCTTGGTGTTCAGCCGCTGAATGAACGTAGTCTTCGTTAGCGATTTGCCGCCCGCAGGTCCCTCGTCAGAGCCGATCACCTGCAACAACAGGCAGTCAATCGAGCCGCCATTAGGACAACTCGCGTCGGTTCCGGCGGTAATGAAATCCTTCTTTTGCGCCCACACGCGGCTGCTATCGAAGGAGCTCTGCCAGGTTACGTCGCCAAAACGTGGCGGCTTCGGGCCAATGTCATTTGGATTTACGACCGGGCTGAGAAAGTGAGTAATGATCTGTACCTCTCCCCCGAAAATATGCGTGAAAAGAGTGGCCTCGGGACGCGCATTGTTGACGGTCCAGGAAACGCCGCCAGTGGGGCTAGGCAGGCAAACATAGCCTTGCGTGCCGACTCCATGGCCTAACAGGAATGCAAAGGTTCCTGCTGGAGGCGTAATGCGTTCTGGTGTCGTTGGAGCCAGGATCGAGTTGTTGGCGTCGCTTTCTTCTCTCTTGCCTTGGCCTCTCTCTTGCGCGGAGACCAGGCCGGACACAGCTAGAATTGCGAGCGCCGCCAACGATCCGCGAATGATGCGAGCGACTACGCCGCTCAAAAACGTATTGCTGCAATTGTTGTTCACTTCTTTCTCCTTCTTCCTTTGATCTAGATTGTGCAAGTGCACGTCACCTCGAAGTCGCCCACCCAGTAATTCGTCTACGCCCGCGCATGAAATGGCCGCGCCACCGTAAGACTGGAACTATCTGTCCCTACTTGAGATATCGGAATTGGAGGGGAAAAGACGACAAGGAATGCGAGATTGGAGGAGGTTGAATGACTATGGCGTTTGAGTCTCTGATTTCGGTCAGACTGCCGTTCAAGACGAGCGTGGGAATGCCCCCGGCGCCGGCCCGCTACGGGCTCAGAAGTTGCCGATCAACCACACATTCGACTCTGAACTCGCACCCGTAAGTGCAAGATGCCGTCCGTCAGGCGACGGAAAGCCCCAGGTGTCGGTCGCCTGAGACTGGTGCCAGACGAGCTGGGTATCGCCATTAAGGTCAACATGCAGCAAGTTAGCCCCTCCTGATTCCAAAGTTGATACAAACATACTTTGGGAATCATTTGCCCAGCTCAGATCTATGAGGTCGGAATGGCCGTTCGGCGTCATCGTTCTCGTTGGGCCTCCACCCAGCGGCACTAAGAGAATCTGATTCCCGTGCCCCTTTACGATGCCAATCTGCGAACCATCGGGAGAGAGTTGCCACGAATAATCGAATCCAATGTCGGCGCTACTGCCCGCTTCGACCGGAATCCGCACCAGTTCCCTCCCCGGACCGCCGCGCGGGTTAAACGCCGCAACCACCAGTTCGTTGTTGCCTGCAGACGGCCGCCCGAACACGCAAAGGTTGGCGGCTCGGTTTGTGCACCAAAACTGGACAAACCCCTCGGTGTTAAATAATAGCTGTGGAGCGCCACCCGTTAGGCCAACGCGATAGAGTGCAATTTTGTGCGAGGCGATCGACCGCCCCTCCAGAAGTATCCAGGCGCCATCCGGACTCAGCCGAGCCACCAAGAAATTCGTGTCGCCGGCGGGCGTAATGAGTTGAGGAGCACTGCCCGGATTTAGCGCTTGCCGATAGATCAGCCAGTTTGACGCTCGCTGTGATGAATAAATCGCCTCGCGAGAGTCTGGCGTCCATGCCAGGAGGAGATTGTAGTTGTCGTCGAGCGTCAGCCGGCGGGAATTGAAGAGACGGCTTCCTTTGTCGGCGAGGTCCCCGACAAAAACCGAAGCGTGGTCATTGCCTCTCAGAAAAGCCAGTTGCTTTCCATCGGCGGTCGCGCTGAAGCTATCGACCGAAAATCCCGACCAATCGGTCAACTGGCGCGCTTTGCCCTGTGGAATTCCATTCTTTCCGTCGACTTTCAGTTCCCACAAATTATCGGACTCAGGCGAGGCGACTTCCGTATTTCGCGAATAGACGAATCGTCCCGACGAGGGCCAGGTGAACGCGTTCAAATGATTGTCTTGAAGGATAGTCGTTTTATCCGCTCCACCGAGGTTACAACTTTGAACCATAATCTCTGTGTGGTCACCACCTTTATCACGTCTATATGTTGCGAAAGCAAGCCGGCTTCCTGTCGGCGACCAGGCGATACCCTTAAATATGGCCTGGCTTTCGGCTGTCAGTATCTTGTGAGGGGACTCCCCGTGCGAACCCATCACCCAAATCTCGCGCGCTCCAATGGCCCTACGCAGCCTTTGGTAGGCAATGTTGGAACCGTCAGGTGACACGCTCCCTCCTCCGAACATATCCTCAACTTCAGCAAGTTTCTGTGCCTCGCCTCCCAGTATCGGAATCGACCACACGGTGGATTGCTTTCCGGGGACGCTGGCAGATGCTAGGAATCGTGTGGAGTCAGGGAACCAACTCCCAAATGCCCATGAGGCTTTCCCCGACTGGATGCCGGCAGGCAGCGTCAAACTTTGGACCCCGCTAGTGGCGACAAGCTGCAGGTGAATGCCTTGCTGGTCGGCATAACCTAAATACTTGCCATCCGGAGAAATCGCAGCGTTGAACACGGGCGAATCCTGAGCGTTTGCCGTGAGCTTTCGCTGCTTGAACTGCAGCAGAGGCTCAGTACGACGGGGAAAGAACCAAGCAAAGATGGTAGTGCTGATCAGCGCCAGCGTTACAAGCAGCGCCGCGACTACAGTGCTCCGATGTCGGCGAATGAACTTGCCGGCGCGATAGGCGATTGCGTCCGGTCGAGCGCTGATGGGCTCGTATCGCAAGTATCGTTGCAGATCGTCAGCAAATGCCTTTATCGAAGCGTAGCGTTCCTGCGGATTCTTCTTCAGCGCCTTCGCGACAATCGTGTCGAGGTCACCGCGCAATAACCGAGCCAGCTTGTCGGGCGTCGTGGCGCGTCTACTGGCATTCGTGACTGCGGTCTCTTCATTTGTCTGCGTTGGAGCTACGATCTCCGAAGGACGAGGGGGCTCGGTGTCCAAGATGGCTTTGAGCAGACCCGCAGGCGTACGCGGACCGGCACCGGCGGGGTGATGCCCGGTCAGTAGCACATACAGCAGCACGCCTGAAGCATAGACATCCGTGGCAGCTGTCACAGCCTCGCCCTTCAGTTGCTCGGGAGCAGCATATTCAGGTGTCAGCGCCCTCCCGCCTTCGAGAGTGAGTGGCGACTCACCGATTTGTCCCTCGCCTTCCAAAAGTTTGGCAATTCCAAAATCGAGAAGCTTCGCCTGACCATCGGTTCGCACCAGAATATTCGAAGGCTTCAGATCACGGTGAACGATGTGGTTGACATGTGCTTGCCCTACGGCATGCAATACATCGAGGAACAGCCGGACACGCGCTCTGACATCGAGCTTGTTCTCGTCGCAGTAGCGATCAATGTGATTGCCCTCAACGTACTCGAGAACAAGAAACGGTTGGCCGGTTAGTGATACACCTGCGTCAAGCAGTTCCGCGATGTGCGGATGTGTCAGGCGACCCAGAATGAGGCCTTCGCGCTTGAATCGCTCTTCACCGCCCTTCCCCATCAGGGCAATATTGAGAACCTTCACCGCTACGCGCCGCTCAAACCTTCCGTCGCTTCGTTCCGCCAGCCAGACAGTGCCCATTCCCCCGTGGCCTATCTGCGAAACCAGAGTGTAGACACCCAGAGTTTGACCTGCCAGGCCAAGCCCCTCCGGTAGTTCCAATGCACTTGCTTCGAGAAAACCTTCCTCAGACAGCACGCGGTGGTCGCGAAGCAGTATTTCCAGCTCGTATCCCAGGGTTGGATTCTCGTTCTGGAGGGAGGACAGCCAGGTCGCCCGCTCGCCGCCTGTCATTTCCAGCGCTTGGTCGAGGTGTGGGCTAAGAGACTGCCACTGATTGGGGCTGAGCTTGGACATCAATACTTAGACTGGCAAATCCGCCCGAATATTCCGATGCAAATAGATGCGCGCCTTTTCCCACCTTCTCTGTACAGTGCGTTCTGACAAGTTCTCCAGGGCAGCAATTTCGGCGAAAGAGAACCCGCAGAAGAACTTCATGTCTACCAGTTCAGCAAGCTTAGGGTCGATTTTGGCGAGTTGATCCAGGGCATCGCTGATCAACGAGAGTTCTTTGGGGTCAACCCAATTCTGGCCTGCGTCGGTTTTGAGCGAGGTAATTTCGAATTCACCCCCGCGCTTGATCGCGTTGCGGCTTCGGGCATGATCAATGATCAGTCCGCGCATCACACGCACGGCATACCCCATGAACCGTGGTCGGTCGGGAAAGTGGCTGCCTTCACGTGCGGCGATGTCGAGATATGCCTCGTGCAGGAGGGTTGTGACGCTCAGGCTTGCCGGAGATCCCCGTCGGGCCAGCTCCCGTTTCGCCATTTTGTGTAATTCGGAGTACAGGCTGCTGAACAGTTCATCCGCGGCAGCGCTATCGCCGCTTTCAGCAGCGCCAATGAGCGAGGAAATTGTCGACTCCACGCGGCACACTCCTGCCGGCGAATCGCCCTGAGTTGCCTTCAGTGTCGCACATTTACCGGTAACAACCAACGTTCTCAAGTCGTGCACAACATGGAGAGATATCTGTATTCCTATTCTTCAAGTTTGAAATCACGGAGTCTTTGGTTTGAGTTCTTTAAATGCCGAGGCGTTACATATGTAGGTGTTCTCGCCAAAGCACCCGAGAAAGCTGAACCGTCTGGTCCTCGTTGGATATCGGGTGATCAGAAACAAACTGTTTGGGTTCGAGCAGCTGTTCTTTTGCTTAGGGGACGAACCTGACGGAAGCGGATATCGAGCCCGTGCTGTTCCTTGGTGTGGCCTTAATAACGCTGCCTTTTGCGATTTTCCCCAGCTAGTTAACCGTTAGCGTCAGATTCTGCTTGCGGCTGACGCCGCTGGAGGTGCCTGTTGTCGTGATTGTGGACGTTCCCTTCGGCGTGCCCGGATTGTGGATGGCACCTCCTCCTCCACTGCACCCGCTGGCGCAGACTGCAATCGAGAGGACAGAAACAAGAACCAGCGCATAAGCAAGTCCGACCTTCCGCTCCGCCGCTGCAGTTCTAAATCGTGCTTGCAACGCAAACAAGAACAGCACCAGGAGCAATGGAACGCCCAACTGCAGTTCGTTCATGCGCGGGCAGCTCGGTGGTACTGTTCGAGGTGCCATCATGGAAGGAGCGGTCGTGGTTACGGTCACAGTGAAAGCCGAAGGCGACGATCCGTTCGGCGTTACCGAAGTGGGAGCCACCGCGCAAGTGGCTAATGAGGTGGCGTCCATACAAGTGAGCGCGACTGTTCCGGTGAAGCCGTTCAGCGGTGAAACCTGCAAGCTGTAGGTGGCTGCATTTCCGGCCATCACTGTCGTTGTAGTGGAACCGCCGGTTGCGGCAGTCAGAGAGAAATCCGTGGCGCTGCCTTGTCAGAGCAACGGTATGCGGGCTGCCGCTGGCGTTGTCGGTGATGGTTAGCGAACCGTTTCGGTTACCGCTGGTCGTAGGAGCAAACGTGACGCCTGAACGTGCAGTTAGTGCTTCGCTTCTTGAGCAATTTATTTTTGAGAGGCACCCAAGGTCGCATACCTCGCACTCGACAACTACCCGGCGAAGCGAGTAACTTCCCCGAACGAGACTTCTGGCCCGCAATAACTTCCGGTTAGCTCGTCACTCGCCAAGTAACCGAAGATCGGTGCCATTATTGTGGGAAGAGGCTTCTACGGACTGAATGAATCTCGCTGCTTCGCACAAAAGTTCGCCTATGCTAGCTGGCCTGAATCGCCCTGGGAATGACGTCCTTGAAACGGCCTTCCGCCTCGTCTATGAGTACATGGTACAAACATCCGAGGCAGAAGACCTGCTTAGTTAGCTCTAGTGCGAAATGAAAAACGCTGCGAAATGGAGACTTGAGCAATTCAGAGGTTGGTTCGCGGGTAGTGTCAAGCTGCTATGGCTCTATCCGCTGTTGGGATTCGTAGTGGCTGTTTTCTTGTCCTTCGGACGGAATGCTCTCGGATCGGTCGTGAGTGTGCAGGAACAATCCGGGACAGGCCCATACTCGCTCCCTTGTGTCCTCATGCCAGCCCCTAAGGTAGCTTTAAGATGCATGCGGTTTGAAGAACATCTATATGCCGTCGCTGACGTCAATTTGCAAACCGAGGAAATCGTCTTTACCACGTCAGACGATAAGCGGATGGAAACATTCCCGGAGGTCGTGAGCAATCTTTCCATCGCTGGCGTGAAGCCTATTCTGGTCACCAATGCTGGAATCTATGGCACAGACAACCGGCCACTTGGTTTGCTGATTTCACCCAAGGGGAAACTGCATAACGTGAACGCCGCAGCCGGGAGCGGCAATTTTTCTTGGGATAGCGCGGTATTCCAAATCTCGGATGATGGCACAGCGTCCATCGTGCCAGCGCGCAGTTGGCAGGACAACCCGCACACGATCGCGGCAACGCAATCCGGTCCGCAGCTCGCTAGTTCCGGCAAGATCAATCAAAGCTTTCAACCTCAATCCAAGTGGTCTTTCCGCAGAACCTCCATTGGGATTGACCAGTCGAATCGGCGTCTGGTCCGTCTGGTTGTGAGTCGAGAGCCCGTAACCCTATTCGAGCTGGCAACTTTTATGGTCAAAGAGCTTCATTGCTCGGAAGCCCTTCACCTCGACGGCGACTTGTCAGCCTTCTACGTCCCAGCCTCGCCTCCTAAGTTCATCTTCGCCGATCCAGGAGAACGAATTATTACGGTGCTGAGCATCCTCGAGAAGAAGCGCAACTGATTTCAGGAGAGGCCGCTCCGGTCCGACCCGGTTGCGATAACTCGCGAATTGTTTGAATGAATAAGTCATGGAGGAGCGCTTGGTGTAAAAAAGCTGAACTC
>Ga0137412_10001565_pt1 | contig 17864 bp, 15 predicted proteins | sample CZODoug2_1_16fun_FD_122160 | JGI IMG/M metagenome (GOLD analysis project Ga0137412, IMG submission 122160) | Vadose zone soil fungal communities from Angelo Coast Range Reserve, California, USA - CZODoug2_1_16fungal (Hybrid Assembly) | ecosystem: Environmental > Terrestrial > Soil > Vadose zone...
CAAAGCATGCATCCGAAGTTATGCCTTTGGTGACGATATCGTGACGTGCGAGGATATTTGCCGCGGCGGCCTGCGTTTCAAGAGCCGGAAAGAATACGTTCCGGAGGCCGAGATTGAAGTGGCTGTGCCCTACTCACCGGGTACACAGTCCATTTTTGTCCGTGCGCAGATCATTCACGTCACGGAATTGAAGCAGGAGAGACGATTCCGCTGTGGGATCAGGTACGCCAAGTCCTGAGGGCGTGCTGCTATTTTGCAGTTTCTGATGTGCTTTCGCGGTTCTCTGAGTCCAATTTTTATTGGCTTACTTTAGCGAGGCCTCGACCTTACCTTCGAATTCCTTGGCCCTTGCGATCACCGACGGTTCGTCCACCGTCAGAAGTTTCCTGTCGCGCATCACCACGCGGCCGTGGATGATTACTGACTCCACGTCGCTTCCTTTCAAAGCATACGCCAACTGCGCATAAACGTCGTACATCGGCACGGCGTTTGGCGCGTCCAGCCCGATGAGAATCAAGTCTGCTCTCTTCCCTGTTTCCAGCGAACCAATTTCCTTCTCCATGTGCAGCGCACGCGCGCCTTCAATGGTGGCCATTTCGGCGACCGCTTTTGCGCCCAGCTCTCGCGGATCCATTTTGGTGATTTTCTGCAGCTTCGCCGCGAGGTCCATTTCTTCCATCAAGCTTAAATCATTGTTGCTGCCTGCGGCGCCGTCCGTGCCGAGGCCGACGGCAATGCCCGCAGCACGCTCTTCGATCACGGGAGCGACGCCGCTCGCCAGCATCATGTTGCTGGAAGGATTGTGCACGCAGCCCACTTGCCGCTGCGCCAGGATCTTGCGGTCGGTCTCGTCGACCCAAACGCAATGCGCCGCGAGCACGTCCGGCCCGAGGATTCCGAGTTTGTCGAGATACTGCACCGGCGTGGTGCCATTCTTCTCGCGGCTATCGTTCAATTCTTTCTTGGTCTCCGCCACATGAATCAGTAAGGGAGCGTTGTACTTCCTGGCGAGCGCGGCAGAGTCCTTCAATGTTTTCTCGGAATCGGTGTAGATCGAGTGGGGCGCCACGGCGGCGTGAATCAGCGGGTCGCCTTGCCAGCGCTTCAAGAATTTCTCCGTGTATTCGAGCATAGCGTCGTTGGTTTTATTGTCTGGAGCAGGAAAGTCGAGGATGGTTTCGCCCAGCACGCCGCGCATGCCAGCGGCCTTGGTTTCCTCGGCGACGGCGTCCTCAAAATAATACATGTCCGCAAAAGTTGTCACGCCCCCGCGAATCTGCTCAGCTGCAGCCAGCCGTGTGCCCCAGCGCACAAACTCCTCGGTCACATTCTTGGCTTCCGCCGGAAAAATGAATTTCGTCAGCCATTCTTCCAAAGTTACGTCATCCCTTAGCCCGCGCAATAACGTCATGGGCACATGGGTGTGGCTGTTGATGAACCCAGGAAGAATCAGTTTGCCGCGCGCATCGATCTTTAGCTTGGCGTCTATTCCCTTTGGCGCAAAGCGGAGACTGGCGCTGGCGCCGGATCCGACGGCGACAATTTCATCTCCGCGCACGGCGATAAATCCGTCCTCGAGGATACGGCGACTCGGGTCCATGGTGACGATCGTGCCGCCCGTGATCAGTAAATCGACAGATACCGCTAGCTTGGATGGCGCCTGCGCACAGGCGGAGGAAATCAGGAAGAGTTCAATCGCACAACAAAACAAGCGAATTGAAATCGATTTGAATTTCGCACCGGGATTCTTCATTTCGGCTTTTCCTTCTTATAGGTTGGAGGAATCGAATGGTTTGGGGAAGAGATCTCTCATCTGAATGGTTTCGGTCTTGCCTTTGAGGTTCGCCATGATTACGGGAACATCGCCGCAGAATTCCCAGATCAACTGGCGGCAGGCGCCACAGGGAGGTGTAAGAGTATCGGTATCCGTCACCACGGAAATGGCGTCGAAGCCGCGCTCGCCTTCGCTAATGGCTTTGAGTATAGCGACACGTTCGGCGCAAACGGTGAGGCCGTAAGTGGCGTTCTCAACGTTGCTTCCGCCAAAAACACGTCCAGAGGTGGCGCGAAGTGCAGCACCAACACGAAAATTAGAGTACGGCGCATGCGCGTTTTCCCTCGCCTGCCTGGCAGCAGAAATCAGGGTATCGTATTCGCTCATGCGATCGCCTCCGAAATTCTCGGAATGACCGCTTTCAGCAAGCCGATGAATTGTCCCTTTACGCGCTCCGCTGTCTCCAGCACTTCAAGGTGGTTGAGCGGCTGATCCAGAATTCCCGCCGCCGCGTTCGTCACACAGGAAATGCCTAGCACGCGAATGCCGCTGTGCCGCGCGGCAATCACTTCCGGAACCGTGGACATTCCCACCAGGTCGGCGCCGATTGCGCGTAAGTAACGTATCTCCGCGGGCGTTTCGTAGCTTGGACCGAGGAGTCCCGCGTATACGCCCTCATACATCCCAATGCCGAGGCGGTTTGCTTCGCCGACGGTCATTTCGCGAAAGCGTTTGTCGTAAGCCGAGGTCATGTCGTGAAATCGCAGGCCGAATCTCTCGTCGTTTGGTCCCGTCAGCGGGTTGACTCCCTGCAGATTGATGTGATCGCTGATCACTACTAGGCGGCCCTGCGAGAATTCGCGTTTAATGCCGCCCGCGGCGTTGGTAAGGATCACAGCCTTTACGCCCATGTTGGCAAAAACGCGGATGGGAAAGACCACTTCCTTCGCCGAATATCCTTCGTAAAGGTGGACGCGGCCTTGCATCCCGGCAACGGGAATTGCGCCCACTTTCCCAATAACAAGCTTTCCCGCATGGCCAATGGCTGTCGATTGGGGAAAGTGCGGAACTTTCGCGTAAGGAATCTTGGCGGCGCTGGTAAATTCGTCGGCAAAAGCGCCAAGTCCAGAACCAAGAACCAGAGCGATCTTGGGCCGCAGAACTGTCTGAGAAAAAATGAAGTCAGCAGCTTTGCCCGCGCGCTCGAACTCCCCAAGTAGCGCCTTACTCGTTGGATTTGAAACAGGGATTTTTCCAAGCGAGACCTTTTTCGGAGTGTTTGACCTCGAGCTCTTCTTCGCGCTCACGAAAGAATCCCCACAATCGAAGCTGACATTAGATTTGCCATCGTCCCGGCAAGCATGGCGCGGATGCCAAATTTTGCGAGCTGGCCGCGCTGCTCGGGAGCGAGTGCGCCGATGCCCCCAATCTGAATGCCGATAGAGCTGAAGTTGGCAAAGCCGCAGAGAGCGAACGTGGCAATTGCAAAAGTGCGCGGATCGAGCGTGCCCTTCATGGGGCCAAGCTGTCCAAACGCGACAAACTCATTGATCACCATGCGCGTTCCGAGAAGATTGCCAATCCTTCCCGCCTCATGCCAAGGCACGCCGATCAGCCAAGCCACGGGCGCAAAGATCCACCCGAAAACAGTTTGCAAACTTTCCGGAAACCACGCCATGTGTGGCCAGTTGTGAATGCCGCCCATCATGGCGTTGAGGAGCGCCAGCAAAGCGATGAAAGTAATCAGCATGGCGCCAACATTGAGCGCGAGATGCAAGCCGTCGCTCGTTCCCCGCGCGATGGCGCCGAGCAGATTGGTTTCTTTTTCCATGGGGGGCATTTCCACGCGACCCGCGGTGAGCGGCTGTTCTGTTTCCGGTACCAGCATCTTGGCCATGAGCAACGTTCCCGGCGCCGTCATGATGACTGCGGTCAACAGGTTCTTGGGGTCAGCACCCCCCACTTGAATGTACCCGGCCATCATGCCGCCGGAGATGTGCGCCATTCCACTGGTCATGACGACCATCAGTTCCGACTTAGTGAGCTTGGGGAGAAAGGGGCGGATCGTGAGCGGCGCTTCCGTTTGGCCCATGAAAATGCTGGCGGCAACGTTGAGGGATTCCGCACCGCTGGCGCCCATCACGCGGGTCATGATCCACGCCGCGGCACGGATGATCAGCTGCATCACGCCGAGGTGGTAAAGAACCGCGAAGAACGCCGCAATAAAGATGATCGTGGGAAGTACCTGGAAAGCGAACGAAAAACCAAGACGGGAGAGCTCCTTTGGCAGACCGAGGTCGCCGAAAACAAATGTGGACCCTGCATAAGAAAAGCTCAACAGCTTATTTGCGCCGGCGCCAAGAAAGCCGAACACCGAACCGCCCAGACCAGAACGGAGAACAAAAAAACCAAGGACCAACTGGAGCCCGAGACCCCAGGCGACGGTCTTGAGCTTGATCGAGCGGCGATTGGTGGAGAACAACCACGCCAGCCCCAAGATCACGGCCATGCCGAGTACTCCGGTGAAGCGTCCCATTCGTTCTCCTTTTTTGTGCTGCCCGCTATCGCCCCGAGAATTGTCCGCGCGGAACGCTGGTACCAATTCACTTCAAATGGTCGACCAGCCAATCGGTCCAACGGCGATAAACGTCCGCCTGTCGAACCGGGTCGTTGGGAAAGTGTCCGCTGACAGGGTAAGCAAAAAATCGGACGGGCACGCCATTGTCCTTCAGTGCATGGAATAATTCATAGGACTGTGTGACGGTTACGCGAAAATCGCCGGTGTCGGAGAGAATCAGCGTCGGCGTCTTCATTTGTGCGGCGTAAGTGATGGGAGATTGCTCGCGGTAAGCCTTGACGTTGTCTCCCACGTAAGGAGAACCGTTGAAGATGTAACGCTCCGTAACATTAAAGTCGGCTAGGTTGTACTGGTCATACATATTGGTCACCGCGGCGCCCGCCACCGCGACGTTCCAAATCTGGTAGTGCCCTATGAGCCAGGCCGTCATATATCCGCCATACGACCAGCCAGAAACGGCGATACGGCTTTCATCCACGAATCCCAGTCTCTTGACCGCGTCGATGCCTGCCATTACGTCGCGCCCCGGGCCGTCTCCCGCGTCGTTCCAAATGGCGTGCGTGTAAGCATTTCCGAGGTTTTCGCTACCGCGGTAATTCGGTTCGAAGACCACGCAATCCTGCGCAGCCACAAACTGCGGAAGAAAACTGTATTGCGTGGTGCTCGCAGCGCGCGGCCCGCCATGAATAATCAAGACGAGAGGGTATTTCTTTCCCTTCTGAAAACCCGGTGGATAGATGAGTACTCCATCCTCGTGGAACTGGTCGGGCCCCTGCCATTCGAATCGCTCCGTCCGGCCTAGCGCCAGCGCCGCAATCTCCTGATTGTTGTTCGTCAGGCGCATCGGCGCGTCATTAGGCGAGGCCATGTAATACAGTTCGGAGGGCTGGTTGGGCGTGCTCCCAACGAAAGCAATGCCGCCATTACGGCCCACAGTTGCGTCCACCCAGAACGACCACGAAGGGCTGACATCACCCAGAGGAAGCTTCTTCGCCGCGCCGCCCAGCGGCAGCAGCCACAACCCAACCTGCGCTCCATCATGTCCACCAACCAGCAGCGACTTTCCGTCCGGCATCCAGATCGCGCGCAGAATGTTTCTGTCGATCGCGCGCGTGGCGTCTTGTCCGTCGCCCCCCGACGCCGCCGTCACAAAAATTTCATTTTCGTTGGCGCGGTCGCCGTCCCTCGGATACCAGTACGCCACCTGCGAACCGTCCGGCGAGAACAATCCGAAACCTTCGTACTTTTCGTGGCCGGTAAGTTTTCGCGTTTCGCCGCTATCGACGTTTAGGATTTGCACCGTCCGCCGATCGCTGTCGCCGGAGTGCGGATCCTGCTGTCTTGTAAAGGTCAGGAGTTTTCCGTCGGGTGACCAGGAAATGGGCGAAGACGGCGAACTCGGCGGAAGGACCTTGGGGAGGCTCCAGGAGCCGGAGGTGACGCGGCGCGGTTTCCCTCCATCCGCAGCAACAAGCCAGATGTGAGATGGCGTGGGAGCCTTTGTTTCCAAGTAACCGTTGTCGCCAATTTCGAATGCATCGAGATGCTTTTCTATGTCTTTCTTGTTCTCCGGCTCGTCGGCGGTTACGTAAGCGATTTCTCCGCTGACCGGCCGCCACGCAAATTGCTCAATGCCGCTGGGTACATCGGTAATCTTCAGCGCGTCGCCGCCGCTCATCGAAAGAACGAAGATCTGCGCCTTCTCCTCTTTTGCGGGGCCAACGGCAGCAAGGAAGGCGATGCGGTCTCCCGCGGGGGACCAGCGCGGTGAACCGACATCCTTGCGATCATGGGTCAAGGCGCGGGAGGCAGCGGTTGCGATTTCGTGCAGAACCAGATCGCGATCGTTGCGGTCTTGCTCCATATTCATGCGCGATAAAACGTAAACGACGGACTTTCCGTCGGGCGAGATTTGCGGGTCCGAAACAGAAACGGCTTTGCCAAAATCAGCGAGCTGGATCCGCCGGGCTTGCCCCCTTGCTCCTTGCTGACAGAGAATACAAAGAACCAGCAGGACGAACGCCAAAAACATTTTCCCGGAAACCGCGGCTGCCAAATCCTGCAATCGCGTAATCTTCTCCTGATTTCTATTCCACTCGCGTGCGGTCATTCCTCCTCCAGCGCATGCATCGAAGATTCGAGCGACCTGACTAAGCCCCGAGAATCCGGCGCACCAGCGGCCGCTTTTCTCGGGGAGCTTTTTCACCAATGCGGAAACTCTCCGCGATGAGGTTCTTTGCTTCGGCAAGTTTGGCGTCGCTATTGTAATGAATCGTGGCCAATGGTTCTCCTTTTTCCGCGCGGTCGCCGATCCGTTTGTGGAATTCGAGGCCAACGCCGTGATCGATTTTGTCTTCCTTCTTTTCGCGGCCTCCGCCAAGCATGGCAAGTGCGATGCCAAACTGTTCGCAGTTCGTGCCAGTGATGAACCCGCTCGCGGAACTCACCACCTGGAAATGCAGGCGGGCGTTGGGCAGGCGTTCCGGCTCGTCAACAACGCGCTCATCGCCGCCTTGCAAGCGAATTCCTTGCCGGAATTTTTCCAGTGCCTGGCCGGTCGCGATCATGGTTTCAGCAAGGCGGCGGCCTTCTTCCACCTTCTTAGTTTTCTCGCCGAGATAAAACATCCAAGCAGAGAGGTCGAGGCTCAGGTCGCGCAGATCGGCGGGGCCGCGACCCTTCAGAACTTCAATGGACTCGGCGATCTCGTTCGAATGGCCGGCCATGCGGCCAAGAGGCTGATCCATGTCGGTGATAAGGGCCACCACTTTTTTGCCCATGCGCTTGCCGGTTTCCACCATGACTTCCGCGAGGCGTATGGAGTCTTCTTCGTCTTTCATGAAGGCGCCGGAGCCCGTTTTCACGTCGAGAACCAAGGCGTCGATACCTTCGGCAAGTTTCTTGCTCATGATGGACGCGCAGATGAGGCCGATATTCTCGACGGTGGAAGTCACGTCACGCAGTGCGTAAATCTTTTTGTCGGCGGGAGCAATCTCCGCGGTCTGCCCAATCAAACCCATGCCGCATTCGCGCAGAACCCTGCGAAATTCTTCGAGGGACAAATTTACGTTGAACCCCGGTATCGCTTCCAGCTTGTCGAGAGTGCCGCCGGTGTGGCCCAGGCCGCGGCCGCTGATCATCGGGACTGTAAGTCCTCCCGCCGCAACGATCGGAGCAAGAATGAGGGAAGTCTTATCGCCAATCCCCCCTGTGGAATGTTTGTCCACCTTCTTGCCCGGAATTTCGGAATGATCCAGGACTTCTCCGGAATAGAGCATCACTTCGGTGAGCGCCGCGAGTTCGGAGCGGTTCATGCCGCGAATCCACACAGCCATGAGCCACGCGGCCATCTGGTAATCCGGGATTTCCCCCCGGGTGTAGCCGGAAACCAGAAAATTGATTTCTTCGCGGGAGAGTTCCCCGGAATCACGTTTCTTGCGGATCAGGTCGACGGCGCGCATGCGTTTGGAAAGTGACTGGGGAGCGTAACACCCGCTTTGTACAGCGTCAACGCGATGAGCACGCTGGACGCAGCAACCGCTACAGCGGCTGCTGCACGTCTGGAGGCAAGTTGGTCACCTGGCCGGAAACCGCATGCCAGCCGCTGGGCGTGCTGATGTACACATGAATGGCGCGCATCTGATTGCTGATGATCTGGTTATTGACGATTCTCCGCGAGGACCACAGGCAAGTGGCGACCGCGGTGTCTTGGAAGATGCGGACTTTGATGTCAGAGGCGATGAACGATTGATACTTCGCGGAAGGCGATTCGACCACCTGGACCCATTGAGCCCTATCGACCGGTTGACCGTGAGAGAGCGCCCCAGCAAATTCATCGCTGTACACGCGGCGAAAGAAAGCGCCGGCGTTCGACTGAATAGCCCGCGCGGCTTCTCTTTCGAGACTGACGATCTCCTGCCGTTGTAATTCGGGGTCGACGGCGGATGCCGTGTAACAGCGGTCAACACACGCCTGCCGCCATCTTTCTTGCGCTTGCCATGAGGGGCCAAGGGCCAACGCGATTGCTAAAGCCACTGTATGCCTAGTTTTGATCATCTTGGAATGCCTCCCTCAAGGAGTGACGGAATCCCGCCGGACTAACTCAGGAAAGGGCTGCTGTTGACACTCTATGGTACGGAAAGAAGAGTGCCTTTTTCCACCACGCACGTGACGCGCGTGTTGTGAACGACAAGCTTTCGTCTAGGGAGCGCTTAGGCGGGAGCGGCTTGGAGAGGTGGTTGCGTCTCGATGCTGCCGAGTTGCGGGTTGCGCCGTGGACTAAGTTTGCGGCGCGCTGCGCGGCCCTTCGTCAGAGAGATCCATATCATTCCATACGTTCGAAAGTGGAGACATGTTTCACAGAATCTATTGGAAACGTGAAATCTGTATCTTTCTCGATCTGCTAGAATAATCTGCCCTCAACCACGGTCATCCAATCGAGTTTTGATTTCACAGGAGGATTTATGATCGACATTTTCAGCCGGGGCCGCGAAGCGATCAATGCAATCCCATTTTCCCGACGGACGTTTCTGGCGAGGTCATCGTATATAGGAGCGCTGTACGGAGTCGCCCAGCTGCTCCCGATGCCCGCGTTGGCGGCGGAGTTGGCAGAAGACTCGCGCATATCTCAAACGCCGCTTGTGGATAAGGGCTTCGCATCGGTCAGAAAGGTCGGCGAAGGGCTGTTCGCCACGATTTCCGATCCCTCGAAAGGCTTCCAGACGGTCTGTAACGGGGGATTCCTGGCTGGCAAAGACGGGGCGCTGTTGATCGAGGGATTCATTAGCGTGGCCGGAGCTGCTTTCCAGATGGATGCTCTGCGGATGGTCAGCCAGGTTCCTGTCAAGGGCGCGCTGGACACGCACTATCACTTCGATCATTCCTTGGGGAACGCGTTCTACGGTGCCAACGGAATTCCTCTGTGGGCGCATGCCAACGCGGCAAAACGCATTGTGGAGAGCTATGGGGCGCTCCAAGGAGCTGACAAGGCCGCCTTCCTGGGCCCCCTCGAGAAGGCGGTCAAAGAGGCTAAGACGGAAACGGCCCGGAAACACCACGAAGACTATCTGGCCCACGTGACGACTGTGTTCGACGTTTCAAACTCCGCAGTTCTGGCCCTTCCGAATCGTCCGATTGATCCGGCGAAGTTGCCGATGAAGGTGGATTTGGGTGGAATGACGGCTGTAATCGAAAGCCATCCCGGGCATTCTGGGACCGACGTAATCGTGCGAGTTCCGGAACAGAACGTCGTCTATGCGGGCGATCTGCTGTTTTCCAACATGTACCCGGTCTGCTTTGACGCACAAGCCACTGTGTCCGGTTGGAGGCAAACGTTGAAAACATTCGCCTCCTGGAACAAGGACACTCTCTTCGTTCCCGGTCATGGACCGATTTGTGGTCAGGAAGGGATTGCGCTCCTGCGGGCGCTCTTTGACGACATCGAAGAGCAGGCGCAAAAGATGCACAAAGCAGGCGTGCCGGCGGCGGAGGCCGGGGATCTTTACGTGGTCCCAGAAAAATACAAGAACGTCGCCATTTTTTCCTGGGACTTCTCCATCGCACCTACGATTACGAAGTTGTACGCGGAGTGGGGAGCCAAGTAGCAGCATCGGCGCCGCCATAGCGGACGGCGCTCGCGAAGCCAGGACGCTAGCCGGGAAGAACGTTCTCGAAGCTGCGAATGACAACCTCAGTTGGCGAAGATGAGCAGCTAGCGCGCTCACATAGGATCGCTTGCATCCCCACGGACCGCGCCGCTTCAATTTCCTTCATCGCGTCGGAAATGAACAAAAACTGGTGCGGGGCATGCTTAAACGAATCGGCGATTTTCTTGTAGCTTTCTCCTTCGGTTTTCGCTCCCACACCGGTATCGAAGAAGGCGGAGATGTATGACGTTAGATCGCCTGAGGCCGTGGTGCGAAACAGGTTTTGCTGCGCGAGGACGCTTCCCGAAGAATAAATGCAAATCAATCTGTTCTGCCGCCGCCATCGTTCGAAAGCGATCGGCACATCCGGAAACACTTCACCGTGCAATTCCCCGCTGGCGAATCCCTGCTGCCAGATTTTTCCTTGAAGAGACTTCAGCGGCCTGCACTTGCTGTCCCGGATGATCAGCCAGTGGCTGTAAGCTACGCACGATCGAAGCCGCTCTTCATCGGGATGGTCCACCCACACCGGCGGTTCAAGGCCGCCGCGCTCATCCACATCGTGTTGCCCGCGCAAATCCTGAATCAAAGACTGAATCTCTTCATGTTGAGAGTTCTCTCGAAGAAACGATTCGAGCTTGCGACTCGCATAGGGGAAAAGCGTTTGGTAAACGAATCCGACGGGAGTTGTCGTGCCTTCGATATCCAGCAGAATGACGCGGGTCTGGGGTGCGTCGATCAGAGGCACGTCGGCTATTTCGCCGCCGTTTGCGGCGGAATGTATCGGGGACCCCAGCAAACGGGTTCGTAGTTCCGGTCCACGCCACTGCTCGTGTAATGGGGCGTCCAGCCGGCCTTGTCCTGAAACAACCGGATAGCGCGAATGCAGCGATCTCCGCAAAGATCGAACCAGTGCAGCGTCCCACGCGGAACGCGAATCAAGTCTCCGGCTTCCACTTCAATCGCTACCACCGGGCCTTGCGACGGATGAATGTGGAACAAACCGCGTCCAGCGACGATGTATCGCACTTCGTCTTCATCGTGCGTGTGTTCAATGCTGAATTTTGCGAGCATTGCATCCAGCCCGGGAGTATCCGAATTCACATCGATCACGTCCGCCGTGACGTAGCCGCCTTGACGCTTGAGTTTTTCTATTTGCTCGCGGTAGGCGCTCAACACTTGGTCCGCAGAAGCATCCGCAGGCAGGTCCACAGGGGATTCCCAGCGTTCGTAGTTGATGCCAATCCCCGCGAGGTAATCACGCACCTCACCGTGTTCGCGGAGCGAACGGTTCTCGTCGGGGATTCGGAGGACGGCCATGGCGTTAAACTCCCAGGTTCTGCTGCGTGAATCACCCGCTCTGTGCAGCCCCAGAGCGGACCAGCACTTCCATCAGGAACTCCAGAATTTCAACATGGCGCTTGGCTTCCTGCAAGCCCGCTCCCCAAGTATAAAGCCCATGCTCTCTCAGAAGAAAACCATGGATGCCGGGGCTCTCCCGCAGGGTTTTCGAAACATGCTCACCCAACTCAATCATGTCCTGCGAATTCTCAAGAATCGGCAGCCACTCACGGTGCTTGTGCGTGCGGACGCCTTCCAGCCCTTTCAGCATCTCGTATCCTTCGAGCGCGATGCCACCTTGTGCAGCGTGCGACCCCGAAAGGACCGTGCTCCAAACCGAATGCGTGTGCAAGACCGCACCGGCGCCCACACCGTGCACGATGGCCAGATGCAGCAGGGCTTCCGCGGAAGGCCGGCCATGGCCGCGGACGACGTTCGCCGCTTCATCCATCTCCAGGAATTGCTCTGGCGTAAGGCTGCTCTTGTCCAGGCCCGTTGAAGTAATCGCCAGCCGCAGCGGCTCGCGGGCAATCACGGCGCTGAAGTTACCACTCGTCCCCAGCGCCCAGCCGCGCGCGTGGAATCCTTTTCCAATTTCCGCCAGGCCAGCGGCTGCCTCGGCGAAGCGCGTGCCGTTCGGGCTCATGAGCCCTGTTGCTCGAGGGCTGCGCGAGCGTCTATTGTGTGTGTTGGTTTTCTTCATGAGCACTACTCATTCCGTTAGCCTCAGTTTTCCACATTGCCAGCGCCTTGAAAAGACTACATGTCCCGCTACGACAGATTGTGCTGAACAGAAAAACCCCCACGAGGAAAGTGCGCAAGCTTTTCCTGCTCCATCGCCCGTCACTTGGAAGAGAGTGGCGAACTGCGGCGAGAGATCTCGAACGCCATGGCGCGCATCTCTTCGTGGATCAGCCCGTTGGTGGCAAGAATGACCGGGCCGCCAAGCTGATAAGGATGCCCGGCAAAATCGCTCACTTTGCCGCCGGCTTCTTCGACCAGCAGAACGCCGGCAGCAGTATCCCATTTCGCAAGGTTGAATTCCCAGAAACCGTCAAAGCGGCCGGCCGCCACAGAGGCGAGATCGAGCGCGGCGGAACCATCGCGGCGTACTCCGTGAGAGTGCTGCGTGAAGTCGCCATAATATTGAAGATTGGGGCTGAGTTTTCGGTTGCGTACAGGAAAACCAGTACAGAGCAGGCTCGTCGAAAGCGTCGCATTTTTGGAAACGCAGATTTTCTTGCCGTTGAAGGTGGCGCCTTCGCCGCGTGCGGCAGTAAAAAGTTCGTTGTAGAACGGATTGCAGACTGCGGCAGCGAGAAGCGTATCCCGCTGCGCGAGAGCGATCGAAACACAAAAGCACGGATAGCCATGAGCGAAATTCGTCGTGCCATCCAGCGGATCAACGTGCCAGCGAAATTCCGAAGCCGAAGAACTTTCATGCCCCGTTCCCTCTTCGGCGGCGATAGCATGCTCGGGAAAGTATTTCGTCAGCCGCTCAACGATCAGCCGCTCCGAGCGTTTGTCGGCTTGGGTGACAAGGTCCACCTCGTCGCCTTTGTAAGCAATTTCCAACGGCCGCGACAATTCTTCGACCAGGACTTTTCCGGCTTCCTGAGCGATCTCGATGGCGGCGTGAAGATAATTCTCGGGCATTTTAGCGATTCCTAGCGCGCTCTAACGTCGTCCAAGCTGGGGCGCAGGGCGCTGCGCCACTACAAGAAATGCTGGTTGCAGAGGCTCCCCCACTTTACCACTGGCGGCAAGCTAGGCTCGCTCAAAGGAAGAGGTGTCAGCCACGCGACGGAGATCCGCTTATTTCACTTTTCGGCAATTTGTGGCTTGATTGGCACTTAACTACAAGTTCGTATGCTACATTTGTTGGTATCAACCATTGATCGTGGTTGAGCCCCTCTCCTAACTGCGCGCATGCGCAGCGTCTTCGATGGCTGGGACCAGGGATCAAACGGCCATGTCGAAACCAACGAAACCCAAAGTCGCAAGACCGGTTGATTCCCGAAGGGATTCCCTTCAACCTGCTCAACTCTTCCGGGTCGTCGCCGAGACTGCGACGGACGGCATCATCACCATAGACGAACGAAGTACCATTCTCTTTGTCAACAAGGCGGCTGAAAGGATATTCGGATATCCAGTTTCCGAGATGATGGGTCGCGAAGTGACGATGCTGATGCCCGACTACCTTCGCGAGACGCATCGGAAGTCCGTCGGGCGATACCTGCAGACGGGAAAGAAGCATATTTCGTGGACGGCGATCGAACTGAGAGGGCTCCACCGCACAGGAAAAGAAATTCCCCTTGAAGTTTCCTTGGGGGAGCATGTCCATGGAAAAACGCGCATCTTCACAGGGATAGTCCGTGATGTTTCCGAGCGAGAACAATCTGAGGCCCTGCTCCGCCAGTCCGAAGAGAAATACGCCAGCATGGTGCATTCGAGCCCGGACGCCATCACCTTGCGGAGTCTCCCCGACCGCCGATACCTGGAAGTCAATGAAGGGTTCACTCGCCTCACGGGCTACACCACCGAAGAAGTTCTGGGAAAGACGCCTGCGGACCTGAACCTTTGGGTGGAACCGGAACCACACCGAACAACACTCGAGAAGGTGGAGACAGAAGGCCAGGTCCAAGGTGAAGAGTTCCGCTTCAGGACCAAATCGGGCGAGATCCGTTACGGGCGGGTTTCCGCGGTGCGCGTGATGATCAATGGAAAACAATACATGCTTTCCGTGACCCACGACATCACCGACAGCAAACGAGTGGAAGAGGAGCTCCAAAAGTCGGAGTCTCAGTTTCGTTCATTGGTGCATGATGCGCCGTACGGTATTTACCGAGTCGCGCTGGACGGACGGCTCCTGCAGGTGAACCCCGCTCTTGTGAGGATGCTCGGCTACGAATCGGAAGAGGAGCTGACGCGGGGCAGTGTAGAAAAGGATATTTATCGCAATCCAGAAACTCGCCAGCGCCTGGTCCGCGACCATTGGCAGAAACAGGATTTTCGAGAAGTTGAGGCCGAATATCGAAGAAAAGACGGGAACATCATCATTGTCAGAATGACGGGGCATCCAGTCAGAGAAAAGGACCATTCGCTAGCCTATATCGAAGTCTTCGCTGAAGACATTACAGAACGGCGGAGTCTAGAAAAGCAGCTTCTCCAATCGCAAAAAATGGAGGCCATCGGCCGGCTGGCGGGCGGAATAGCGCACGATTTCAACAACCTGCTTGGCGTTATCCTTGGTCACAGCGACATCCTTGACCAACAAATAGGCGGAAACGACCGATTGCGCAAAAGCGTGGAAGCTACCCGGAACGCGGCGGAGCGAGCCGCGGCCCTGACTATGCAGCTCCTGACGTTCAGCCGCAAGCAGGTCATCGAACCAACAGTAATCGACCTCAATGCCTCCGTCATGGAAATTGAAAAGATGCTCCATCGCGTGATCGGGGAAGATATCGAACTGTCCATCCGGTTGCAGCCCGACCTGGGACGCGTAAAAGCGGATCCTGGGCAGTTGAGCCAGGTGCTCCTGAACCTGGCGGTCAATTCGCGGGACGCCATGCCTAGTGGGGGAAAGCTGGTCATCGAGACCGCCAACGCCGACCTGGACGACACTTATGGCCGCCAGCATTTGGGTGCGAGACCTGGACCACACGTAATGCTCGCGGTAAGCGACACCGGCACGGGAATGGATTCTGAAACCCTTTCCCATATATTTGAGCCGTTCTTCACAACCAAGGAGACAGGTAAAGGGACTGGTTTAGGGTTGTCGATGGTCTACGGAATCATAAAGCAGAGCAACGGGTACATAATGGCTTACAGCGAACCTGGCCGGGGAACGACCTTTAAGATTTATTTTCCGCGCACCCAAGAAAGCGCCTCTCCAGTACAGAAGGCAAATGATGAGATTCCTAGCGGCGCGGAAACCGTTATGGTTGTTGAAGACGAAGCGCCATTGCGAGAGCTGACCCGCGTACTGCTGGAGGACGCCGGATACACGGTATTGGAATCCTCCGGGGCCGAAGACGCCCTGGAAACCGCAAAGGATATGCAGCGCAAAATCGACCTGCTTCTTACGGACATCGTCATGCCACGGCTTGATGGCCGCGAACTGGCGAATCAAATGGTTTCGCTTCGCCCCGACTTAAAAGTTCTATACATGTCCGGGTATACGGATGACATTATCGTTCACCGCGGGGTTTTGACACAGGGGGCCGTGCTGGTCCAAAAGCCTTTTACGAAAAGGACTCTCTTGCAAAAGGTGCGGGAAACGCTGGACTCGAAATCGCAGGCTCCCTCACACCAAGTTAGATAGTTTCGAGAACCGCTGCAGTCCGTGCACCCCCGCTTAGTGGCCAAACTGGACTGCGGCCAGCGAAATCCAAAGCAAACCTTCGGAAAGCGCGTTTTGGCTGGGCCGGATTTCGCACTGAGAACGTGTTCCTGCGATCCCAATCTTATTGTGACCCCGTTAGGTACGACTTGCGGTGGCGGACGTGGTAGCTGGAGGGATCAACGGTGACTACGATGGAGCGATAGGTGTTGGCGGGGCCGCGCGGAGTGGGGTAGTAGGCCAGGAGATATTGCGTGCGGAGTTCGCGGTCAATGCGATCGAAAATGGCTCCCAGCTCCTGGGGCGTGTCCGGATAGAACATGGCGCCGCCGGTGGTGTCAGTCATGGTTTCTAGGGCATGCTCACCGGCGGTGTTGCGGCCGCTTTCGTTTTTCACCGGGCGGATTACGATGGTGTAAAGAAGTGCGTTGGAGAGGACGGCTTCCTTGCGGGCCGCCTCGAAGTCCGCGCGACTAGTAGTCTCGCCCGCGTCGGTAACCAGGATGATGACGCGGCGGCGGGCATCTCCGCGTCGTTCGAGCGCGCGCGATCCGAGAAGCACGGCATCGTAGATGGATGTTCCGGCGCCGGCCGGCATCTTGCGAACCGCCGCTTGCAGCTCGGCAACGTTATCCGAAAAAGTTGCGAGCTGCGTCACGTTTTCATCAAACGAAAAAACGGACAAGCGATCCCCAGGGCGCAGCACCTGGCGGATAAAGTGCGCGGCGGCTTCCTGTTCGAAGCTGATCTCTTTGTGGGCGCTCAGGCTGGAATCGATCATGATCGCCAGGTCCAGCGGCTGCGAAGTTTCCGGCTCAAATTTGTCGATTTTTTGCTCCACGCCTTCTTCAAACAATTGGAAGGCTTCTTTGGCAAGGTCCGGCGCGGGTCTGTTCTTGTCGTCGAGAACGCTGACAAGAACGTTCACGAGATTGACGTTGACACGGATTCGGCCGCGCTGGGCAGAAGGATCCTGTGACTCGTCCGTGGGGATTGGCGCCGTGGGCTGAACGATTTTCCCAGGCTCGCCGGCTGGAGCGGAAGCGGGGGCCGTGGTAGAGGCGGAAGTCGAACTCGCCTTGGAAGTTGAACTGGCGCTAGCCGTGGACTTCGGCTTCCGCGCCCAAGGAGGACGATCCGACTGGTCTCGGCCGAGGGCCGTCCCGCCGACGAAGAGGGCCGAGACGGCAAGAAGCAAGAGGGATTTGGAGCAAAGGGGTGTGGTCGACATTGGGAGTTAAGATGCAGGTTTCGCGCGAGGAGTCGCCACAGGTGCGGGCGGTAATTCTCCGTCGGCCCAGACCGCGCCGTCTTCGAAGTACTCCTTTTTCCAAATGGGTACGGTACGCTTAAGGGTATCGATAGCGAAGCGGCAGGCTTCAAAGGCGGCGGCGCGGTGCGGCGCACTGACGGCTATGAACACGCTGGTCTCGCCGATTTCGAGGCGTCCAAGGCGGTGGACCATGGCGACGCAATGGATGCGGTATTTTTCGTGGAGGTGAGCTCCGATTTCCCGCATTTTGGCGAGGGCCATGGACTCATAGGCTTCGTAATCCAGGTAGAGAGTCGGACGATCGTGGGATTGGTTGCGGACGAAACCATCGAATGTAACGGTGGCGCCGTCTTCGGGCGCGCGCACGTGGCGGGCTAGCGCGGCCATGTCGATGGGCTCACGCACCAATTGAAAAATGTCATCTTGAAGGAGTGTCGCCATGTGGCTGTGTCAGCCGCCGCTCACGGGCGGCAGAAAGGCGACTTCGTCGCCGGCGCGCAGAGGCGTATCCCATGCAGCGAATTCCTGGTTGCGCGAAGCAACTACCGATGAGCGATACTTTGTCAGCTCCGGATGGCGCGCAGCGTAAAGAGCAAAAAGTTGCTCGATCGTTGTTGCGTCGGCGGACTCGATGGAATCCTCGGCATGGCCTACGAGCTCTTTAAGACGGCCGAAGAATAAGACCTTCACGCGAATCGCTTGTGAGACCGGTGGCACACGAGAATTGTAACCCGCTGTCCGAGAGGGTGCTAGTGGCACAGGCTTTAGGCTGTTCAATCCCAGCACCTTGCTGCACCGGTTCTGTTTACACCGATGAAAGATTCAACATTGTCGTGAACGAGAGAAGGTTTGAAAGTTTCAATCGCTTGACCGTCGAGTGCGGCTTGCGTAGCGTGAGAGACGCAGACGAT
>Ga0137412_10001566_pt1 | contig 17861 bp, 16 predicted proteins | sample CZODoug2_1_16fun_FD_122160 | JGI IMG/M metagenome (GOLD analysis project Ga0137412, IMG submission 122160) | Vadose zone soil fungal communities from Angelo Coast Range Reserve, California, USA - CZODoug2_1_16fungal (Hybrid Assembly) | ecosystem: Environmental > Terrestrial > Soil > Vadose zone...
GGTATTGCAGGGCCTCAATCTCGACGTCGACAAGGGCGACTTCGTAGCTTTCATGGGCCCTAGCGGCTCTGGCAAGACCACGCTGCTCAATCTGCTCGGTGGACTCGATGTGCCGTCCGCTGGCAGCATTACGGTGGACGGCGACGAAATCACGCACATGTCGGGGAGCAAGCTGACGCAATGGCGCGCCCGCCACGTGGGCTTCATTTTCCAGATGTACAACCTCATCCCCGTGCTCACGGCGTTTCAAAACGTGGAGCTGCCGCTACTTCTGACCAAGCTGTCGAAATCCGAGCGTCGCAAGCACGTGGAAACCGCTCTCGGTGTCGTCAATCTCGCGGACCGCATGAATCACTATCCACGGCAACTTTCCGGCGGACAGGAGCAGCGCGTCACGATCGCACGCGCAATCGTTTCCGACCCCACGTTCCTACTGTGCGACGAGCCTACCGGCGACTTGGACCGCAAGAGCGCCGACGAAATCATGGCCCTGATCGATGAGCTAGTCGGCAAATACAACAAAACGATTCTGATGGTCACGCACGACCCGGTGGTGGCCGCTCGGGCGCACACGACCCTGCATCTGGAGAAGGGCGTGCTCATCGAAGGCGGCAAATCCAAGCAACCAGTGATGGCCGGAGGTGCAGCATGAAATTCAGCCACCTGATCCTCGCCAACCTGTTCCGCAAAAAGGTTCGGCTCATCCTCACCATCGGGTCTTTTGCCATCGCGCTGGTTCTCTTCACGTTTTTAGCCGTGGTGAAGAGCGCCTTCAGCCGTGGCGAAGAGATCGCGGGCGCGGACCGCCTGATCGTCGTTGGCCGTACTGGGCTTATGCAATTATTGCCGATCTCCCACGGCGACAAAATCCTGGCCATTCCCGGCGTCAAAGCCGTCACGCACAATCATTGGTTCGGCGGCGTCTATCAGGATGAAAGGAACTTCTTTCCACAGTTCGTCATCGACCCCGAAAATCAACGCAAGGTGATGACCGAGCTGGTGGTGCCCGACGACCAGTGGAGCAATTTCCTGAAAGACCGCCAGGGCGCTATCGCCGGCAAGCGCACGGCAGAACGCTTCCACTGGAAAATCGGAGATCGCATCCCTATCAAGAGTACTCTCTACGGCGGCAGTTCTCTGGAATTCAATCTCGATGGCATTTATCACAGCGAAAAACCCGGCGGCGATGAAAGCCAGTTTTGGTTCCAGTGGAAATATTTTGACGAGAACGCCGGCAATGCCGTCAAGAGCACGGCCGGATGGTACGTGGTCAAACTCGTTAGCCCCGATGACGCCGTCCGCGTTGCCAAGGCCATTGACGAAAAGTTTGCCAACTCCTCGTTTGAGACCAAGACCGAGACCGAATCCGCCTTCGCCGCCTATTTTGCCAAGCAGTTCGGAAACATCCAACTGCTGATCCTCGCCATTGGCAGCGTAGTTTTCTTCACCTTACTTTTGGTCACCGGCAACACCATGGCCATCTCCGTCCGGGAGCGTACCGGCGAACTCGCCGTCCTTAAGGCCATTGGCTTTTCTGGGCGCGCTGTTCTTTTTTTCGTGCTGGCGGAGTCTGTCCTCATCGCGCTGTTTGGCGGCATCCTGGGGTTGATTCTTGCCTACCTCTTCATTCCTGTTATCGGGGTGTTTCTCACTGGTCTGCTGCCTCCCCTACTCCTCTCGAAGACGCTTTTGACTTTCGGACTTGTTTTTGCCCTTTTTGTCGGGGCGTTAAGTGGTTTGCTTCCAGGAATTGCCACCTTGCGCATGCGCGTCGTTAACGCGCTCAGGAGAGTCTGAAGATGGTAACCAAGCTTGCCGTTTGGGTGGTCATCACCGTCGTAGCGATCCTGGCTCTTCTGCTGGTCCTCACCGCCCTGGGCGGCATCATCGCCGGTTTGCTTGCGCCTTTTCTCGGCTCGGTTCCAGTTTCCTACAATTTCCGCAGCATTAGGGAGCGCTGGACCTCAACGATTGTAGCGGTTCTCGGCATTGCCGGGACCGTGGGCGTATTCATTGCCATGTTGTCGCTAGCGCGCGGATTTCGCGCCACTCTCGTTTCCTCCGGCTCCGAGGACAATGCTCTGATTACTCGCGCCGGGGCTACATCCGAAATGACCAGCGGAGTTGCTCTTGATGCCGTGAAAATCATCCAGGATGCTCCCGGTATCGCTCGCGATGCGGACGGCCCGATGCTAACCGCGGAAGCCGTTCTGATGGCGCCCATTCCACTGCGTTCCACGGGCACCGATGCCAACGTTCAACTTCGTGGAGTTTCACCGAACGTCTTGGCCATTCGCCGCAGCGTCAAAATAATCGAGGGGCGGATGTTCCAGCCTGGTCTGTCTGAAGTCATCGTCGGTAAGAATGCCAGGTCGACCTATACCGGCTTGACGTTGGGAAACACAATCTGGCTAGGCAGCCAGCGTTGGCAAGTCGTGGGCACTTTCGATGCGGGTGGCAGTGCCTTTGATTCCGAAGTTTGGGGCGACCCCCATCTCCTCAATGCAGCCTACCCCCCACGCCCTGAAACTCTTTCTCAGTCCGTTACCGTGCACCTCGCTTCGCCTGCAGCCCTTCAGCAATTCAAGGACGCTCTCACCACCGATAAGCGGTTGAATGTGGATGTTACCCGGGAAATCGACTACTACTCCAAACAGTCCACAAGCATGACCAGGCTCATCACCGTTCTGGGGGGATTTGTGGCGGGGATCATGGCCATCGGTGCGGTCTTTGGCGCTCTCAACACCATGTACTCTGCCGTCGCCGAACGCGGCCGAGAAATTGCGACCATGCGCGCACTCGGTTTCAACTCCTCCAACGTCATCCTGTCATTTCTATTTGAAGCCCTCTTGATATCCTTCGTTGGCGGCGTCCTCGGCTGTCTCGCTGTTCTGCCCCTCAACGGCTTGACCACAAGCACCATCAATTTTCAGACTTTTTCAAACCTGGCCTTCGCCTTTAAGATCACCTTTGACCTTCTGCTGATGGGCGTTTTCTTTGCTTTAGTCATGGGCGTTCTCGGAGGCATGCCGCCGGCAATTCGCGCAGCCGGCCGTCCCGTAGCCACAGCCCTTCGCGAATTGTAGTAGGGCCGGGCGCCTGTCGCTGAATTATGCCTGATCAATCAGCGAGTCTCAGCTTTTCCATGTAAACGTTGAATGCAGCTTTCACCTTGGCGGGATCGGGTGGCTTGCCTTTGGATTCCGTGATTGGGGTGATGAACAGATCCATAGCTTTATCGATTTCATCGAACACTTTGCGGTTGGTCTTTGCCAGTGCCGTATCGCCTCCGTACTCTTCCGCTTTGTCCCAGAGTCTTTCCAGAATCGTCCCTAGTTCAGCGGCGGCTGCCAAGTCGCCCTTTTGGAAGTCGGCATACATGTGTTGCGCCAAGGCGCGATAAGCTCCCATTTTCGAGATATCGACGCCGTTCTTTTGAGCGACTTTCTTCTCTTGGGCCACAACTGGCGCAGCGGCAGCGAAAAGCGCGAGAACTGCAAAAACCAAGGCAAGCAAAGCCCGGAACGCTCTATAGGGGGGCGAAATCATTGTTCCTCCTCGGCCCGCGAAGACGACCGCATCCACCGAGCACATCCGAATTCACGCGAACCTTTAGATGAAATATCTTGTAACATGAATCTGAGGAAAGTGAACCGCCGGGGTTAATTCCGTTGTTAGCAAAGAGGTACGCGCACTCTAGTCACAGCTGGGCCGGGTCTTCTCGATGATGTGGACGGGCTACAAGCTCGCGGTTGCGTGGAACTCATGTGCAACTGTTTAACGTTTCGACTCTGGGATTTACTCTTCCGAACGGTATACCTTGACGATTCAACGACAGCGAATCTAGCCTAGAGAGGGGTGGTGGGAAGCGGCATGGGTGCAATGGCAAGATCGGTCGGGGACAAGCTGCGCTGCGTTTATTGCGGCAAGTACATGGCCGCGCATTTGAAACAGTGCCCCTTTTGCCGCGAGGCGGTTCCTCAGGTGCAGCTGAGCCGTCGTACCGGCCCCGACGGCCGCCAACAGATTCGCCGCGGCCTCCTTTACATGCTTCTTGCCGGCGTCGTTCACTATTTCGCAGCCGGCTACGCCGATCCCTTTAAGATTCCTCTGCCGGCCCCTGTTCTTCCATTGGTGACGCAATACCTCACGCCGCTGGTTTTCCTCGGCGGACTTGGTCTGACTCTTTACGGCCTATTCCTGAAACTGAGATCCTGACCAGCCTACGCCTCGATAGGTATCCGAACCGCCGGGCTTTCCGAGCCCGCGAAAAGGGATGCTCTACAAGCGAACGAACCTGTTCGAACGGCCAGTGTGACTGATTGGGGGAGTACCAGGCATTCCAAAGCACGCTCCCATTCACTTGCTGTGGCCTACTGTCAGTGAGGCCGCTTCCCCCAGCCTCATCCGAAGATTTCCACTGAGGAGTGACTATGAAAAAATCGCTGTTCGTAGTGGCAGTCATGATTGTAAGCGTTTCTCTTCTCTTGACCATTGGCGCGGAGCGCGCGGGGGCGCAGGGTCCCGCAGGTGCGGGCGCATCCACCGCTGCAAAGGGCAGTTCGAATTCATCGGGGTCGAAGAGTTCGCATTCCCTGAATCCCATCAAGTGGGTGAAGAAAGACAAGGATTCCAAGAATTCCATCGATTCTATCGGCGGTCGTAGTACCACCGAGAAAAAGCTGACGCCCAAGCTGCAAGCCCAAGGCGTCTTGCCGGCCAATTCGAATGCCACCGATTCGTGCGCAGCTTTTGTGGCCTTGAATGAGTGCCTTGCCGCGCTCCACGCCGGCCATAATCTTGGGCTGGACTTCAATTGCTTGCGCGCCAGCGTCACCGGCGTACATGCAAGCGCTGACATGTCCGGTTGCAAGGTCGCCGATGGAGAGAAAGCTCTGAGCCTCAACAAGGCGATCCATGCACTGAACCCCAATGCGGACGCAAAGGGAGCAACCAAGAACGCCGAGCAGCAGGCCAAGGACGATCTCAAGAATCTCGGCGCGTAAGACCAAAACCGGGAAAAGATCCAATCGAAGTTGAATCGACTCTTCGGCGAAGGCCAAAAAAACCAGGAAACTGAAAAAGGGCGAAGGCCGCTGATTGCGGTTTTCGCCCTTACTCTTTGAACTCCATCTAATTGCAATCTAGCCGGATGCGGCGGAGGCCGAGGATGAAGACGAAGTTGAGATCGGGACTTCGGTGTCCGTGGTGGCAGCAGCGGCGCGGTAGCGCACTATCAAAAGCGTGACGTCGTCAGCCTGGTGGGCTCCGCGCGCGAAGTTTTCCACCCCTTCGAGAACACATTTCTGGATGTGCTCGAGTGGGCATTCCATTTGGCCAGTGAGGAGTTTCTTGAGGCGCGCAGTGCCAAACATCTGTTCGTCGGGATCCACGGCCTCGGTAACGCCGTCGCTGAAGAGCACCAGAGTGTCGCCAGGCTCGAGCTTCAGGCAAACGGCAGTGTATTCGGCTTCAGGAACCAGGCCAACGGGATAAGAACCTTCGGTAAATGCCTCTTCGGCGACGCCGCGGCGAATGAGGAAAGGCGACGGATGGCCGGCGTTGATGAATTCCAGATGGCCTTCCTGATCGAGGATGCCGAAGAACATGGTTGCATAGCGGCCAACCTCTGAGTGATCGCACAGGAAACGATTGACGTGATTGAAGACGCTCGCGGGATTGATGCCGAGAGTCATTCCGGAAAGCGCGCCCTGAAGCATGGTGGTGAGAATCGCGGCGCCAAGTCCTTTACCGGAAACATCGGCGATAAGAAACGCGGTGCGGCCATCGCTCAGCGGAAAAACGTCGAAGTAGTCTCCGCCGACTGCCGAGCACGGGAGGTTAAATCCGGTAACTGCGAGATGGGGGTATTCGCGGAAATCGCGTGGGAGAAGCGCCTGCTGAATGTCGCGGGCAATGTTGATCTCCTGCTCGAGGCGCTGGCGTTCGCGCTCGCGTTCGACGAGGCGGGCATTGTCGAGAATGCTGGCAGCGTCGCCGGCCAGAGCATCCAGGATTTGACGGTCAAGCTTGGAGAATGCCGCCGGGCGCCGCGAGTCCAGGTAAAGAATTCCGAGGAAATCACCGCGCTTGATGTTGATCATCGATTCCTGCGTATTGGCGCGGGACATGCCGAATAGAGGAATCACGACCACCGCGCGCAAGCGCTGGGCAACGATGCTCTGCGCCGCCTGCAGGTCCACGTCAGCTTGCGCGAGGTCTTCCGTAATCACCGGAGACTGCTGCTTCAGCGCAAGCTGGATGGCCGTTTGGCTGGGCGTAAGGCTTTCGGGAGGAAGGCGAAGACCTCCGCTGCGCCGTGCGAGTTTCACTCTAAGCGCGCCGCCGGCGTCGGCTTCGAGGAGCAAGCCGCGGTCGGCATCGGTCACGGAGACCGCATGATCTAACATGTGGCCCAGCACGACGTCGAGTGGTAGCTGCGAGTGCAGCAGTGCGGTCGCGTCCAGGAGACGCTTAAGCTTGGCAAGACCGCCGCCAGTGGGCTCCGAACTGGTGATGTGCTCCATGCGCGTGAGGAGCTGCGGAAGAGAATCGGCGTCCGAACTCTTGCCGGAGCGGAAGACGATCTCGTAAGAGTCCTCGAGGCCGAAGGTGATCGAGTCGCCATCCTGCAATTCGCGGCTTTCGACTTTTTCGCCGTTGACGAACAGGCCGCGGCGCTGGCCGCGATCCTCGACGTAGAAGCGGTTCGCTTCGATGACCACGGCGGCGCAGTTGCGGGAGATGCGGCGGTCGGAGAGTTGTAAATGATTCCCGGTCTCGGCGCCCCGGCCGATCATGAAAGGCGTTTGCGTGACGCGGGCATAGCGGCGCGCGCCGTCCGGGGAGACGACTTCGAGAACTGCTTCACCGGCAAGAGGTACGGTATCGGGCATGGGCTACTCGGTGTGAGGAATTGTAACACGCGACGGGAAGGAGGCGCGTCATGGAGTATGGATACGGGAGGAGAGTTCCGGGGCTAGGGACTGATAGTGCTTCAGGTTCCAGGTGTAGATCGCCTGAGCTTCACTCTCGCGGAGCAGGCATTTCTTTGGCAGGCTCGAGATTAGGGAGAAAAGCCGTCAGGATGCCGATCGCGGGGAGAAACGAACAGACGCGGTAGACGAAGTTGATGTCGGTGAGGTCCGCGAGCTTGCCGAGGAGCGCAGCGCCGATTCCGCCCAATCCAAAGGCCAACCCAAAGAATAATCCCGAGACCAGCCCAATTCTTCCCGGCATGAGTTCCTGGGCATAGACGAGAATGGCGGAGAAGGCGGAGGCCAAGATGAACCCGATCACCACGCTGAGAGAGCTTGTCCAGAAAAGGTTGGCATAGGGCAGCAGCAAAGTGAACGGAAGAACGCCGAGAATGGAAACCCAGATGACGTACTTGCGGCCAATCTTGTCGCCCACCGGGCCACCGATATATGTTCCCGCGGCGACTGCAGCAAGAAAGAGGAAGAGGTGCAACTGCGCATTCTGAACGGTGAGGTGAAACTTGCCCATGAGATAAAACGTGTAGTAGGTCATCAAACTGGCAAGATAGAAAAATTTTGAGAACATGAGAGCACCAAGAATGGCCACCGTAAATGCAAGTTTGCTAAAGGTCATGGCCGTGCGAGGCGGAGCGGAAGCCATAGACGCTGATCGCGCGGGATCCACAATGATCGGCTTCGGCAGATGCAGGGGATGATTACGAAACCAGGTGCCGATGTTAGTCAACAAAACGATTGCGACCAGGGCTAAGAGCGAAAACCAGGCAATGCTGGATTGCCCGCTGATAAACGCCCACGCCAGCAGCGGACCCAGAGCTGAACCGGCGTTGCCGCCTACCTGAAATAGCGACTGCGCCATGCCGTGCTGTCCGCCGGAAGCCAAGCGCGCGATGCGCGAAGATTCAGGGTGAAAGACAGCAGAGCCGATGCCCACCAGCGCCGCGGCAGCGAGAATCGTGCCGTAGCTGGGAGCCATCGAGAAGGCCAGCAGGCCGCACATGGTGATGCCCATTCCGACCGCTAAAGAGTAGGGCTTCGGGCGGCGGTCGGTGTAAAGCCCCACAAGGGGTTGGAGAATCGAAGCGGTCAGTTGAGAAGTGAGGGCGATGCGCCCGACTTGCCAGTAATTAAAATGAAAGGCTTTCTGGAGCAGTGGATAGATCGGCGGCATCAAAGACTGAATCGTGTCGTTCAGCAGGTGGCAAAAGCTGATGGTCAGAAGAATCTTGAAGACAGTCTTCTCGCCAGTTCCTGCAGGGGCCGCGGCCCCAACCGCAGCCAAGTTTGTGTCGCTACCCATTTAGAGAAGGAGTTCCAAAGTCATCGGTGACGGGCCAAATCTGATTCACCTTGCTGCCGAGGCTAGGCGGCGCGAGACGTAGTCGGTGACGTAAGCGTCGAACAGATCATTCAGGCGTTCGCAGACGGGTCCGGGCGCAGGAATCTTGTTTCCCGCGATTTCGCCTACGCTGATGAGATTGCGGTTTGTGGAAGAGATGAAGACTTCGTCCGCGGAGTAAAGGTCTTCGGCGCGTAGCGTCTGTTCGATTACGGAAACGCCGGCTTCCGGCGCAATTTCCATCAGAATGCCGCGGGTGACGCCTTCGAGGCAGCCGGAGTTGAGCGGCGGCGTGAGGATTTTCTCGTTCTTCACGGCGAAGATATTTGCGGAAGTGCATTCGGCCACTTCGCCGCGCTCGTTGAGCATGACGACCTCGTCGAATCCCTCTTTGACAGCCTCGCCAACGGCCCAAACATTATTCAGCCAGGAGATACTCTTTACGCCGGCCATGGGAGATGTGGCGTGGCGGCCCTGTTCACGAAGCGCCAGGCGCACCGTTTCGCGATGTTCCGGCAGACTGGCGGAGTAAATGATGAGATCCACTTGCGGAAGCTTCTCGTCGCTTTGCCAGAAGCCCACGGTGTTGTAGACCAGATAAATGCGCGCGCAACCTTCGGTAACTTTGTTGGCGCGAATCACTTCGTGGAGATAGACGCGTACTTTGGCCGCCGTGTACGGCATGGGGAGGCGGGTGATCCCGGCGTCTTTTTCAAGCCGGCGCCAGTGGCGCTCGTACGCGAACGCTTCGCCGCGAGAGATACGCAGCGTGGTGAAGATGCCCCAGCCGCAGATCAGCCCTGCTTGCCCCGGAGAAAGGCGAACTTTCTCGATGGGGAGTAGCGCATCGTTATGAAAGACGTTCGGGTGAATCACCTGAGCCTCTAGAAAAGACCTTGGGACTATTCTCTATTGTATCTGAAAACCGTATAACGAGACGCGTTGCAGAGAATCCGTAGTCAGGTTTCTTGATGGCTGCGGCTCGAGGCCAACCTGGAGGCGGAGTCATGAGAAACATCAATGGAAAAAAGAGGGGCGGGCTGAAGCCCGCCCCTCGCTGGTGAATAGGTTTGTCAGCCGCTAGAATTTGAGCTTCAAAGAGAACTGAATCTGCCGCGCCGAGCCGAAGTCGCCGGTCGGGAACCGCGTGCCGTTGGGTCTGATGGTACCGAACGACGAGTTGCCGACGACAAGTGCCGGGTTGCCGAAGTTGGGATGATTAAGAACGTCGAACATCTCCGTCCGGAATTGCAGATTGAACCTCTCTGTTATTTTGGTGTTCTTGATAACAGAGAAGTCTGTGTTTACGAAACCCGGCCCCGAGATCGCGTCGCGGGCTAAGTTGCCAGGATGGCAGGTTGGCGGAGCAGGTGCAGGATTAGGTGCACAAGGGGAAACGAAAACGGCTGTGTTGGCAAACCATTGAGCGGGATTTCCGGTCACTTGCACCGGCCCGGTCACATCCGGACGAACGGTGAGAGTCACGCCCGGGTTGATAGAGATTAAGGGTGTCAGAGGATTGCCTGTCTGCGCTTGCGTGATGACCCCGAGTTCCCACCCGCCCACGAAGCGATTGGCCTTGAAGGGCAATTGGTAGAACCCGCTGAGAACGAAACGATGGCGCACGTCGAACTCGGACGGGCCGTAATCGCCGCGCGGGTTGTAGGCGTTCTGAAGTCCGAAGGACTCGCCAGTTGACAAGGAGTTATAATCGAGAGACTTCGAGTAGGTGTAGGAAGCGAGGAACTCAAGGCCCTGCGAAAAATGCTTGTTAAGCGTAGCCCAAAGCGCGTTGTAATTTGAGTTCCCCCCGCTGTTCACTTGGTTGATGTTGGCCAGCCTACAAGGAGGATTCGGAGGCGCGCACTGTGCTGGGAGAATGCTGCTTGTAAGTGGAAGTGTCGGGAAGGGGCGAGTCGACCCGTACAAGCCATTCGTAACCAGCGGCTGGTTGATATTTTGGTTTAACTGAAGGTGCGTGGCCTTCATTCCCACGTAGGCGATGCTGAGTCCCATCGTGGACGTTAGCTGACGCTCGATGGTGAGGTTCCAGTCCTGCGAATACATGTCATCGAAGTTAGAATTGACAGCTCCGGGGCCCAAGCTGGTTGATGTAAGCGAGTTGGAAGGGTTTTCAAGCGTAATGGTTCCACCCGCATTGATCGAAATCGGTATGGCGAAAGGCGGGTTGCCACTCAATCCCGTCACGATATTTGTAGTGGGATCCTGTGTAAGAATCGCATAGGCGGCCCGGATGGAAGTCTTTCCGTTGTTGAAAGGATCCCAAGCGAAGCCCACGCGGGGCTGGAAATTCTTGTTGTTCGTGTGATAGGGCTGGGCGGCCGGGACGAGCGTCCCGGTCGTGGGATCAAACTGGGTGAAGCGGCCGGACGCCTCCGAGGGCGAGGAGTTCCACGCGTAACGTAGCCCGATGTTAAGCGTAAAGTTGGCCTTCCATTTAAAACTGTCCTGAGCGAAGACGTCATAAGATGGCTGGAGGATCTTGTTGTTGCCAGATCCGAGTTGCACGGTGAACGCAGAAGCCCTGTCGTTGAGAAAGTTTTGCATCGCCGTTCGAAGCGTGCCGGCCGAAGCAGAACCAGTCTGCACAAAAGTAAAACTCCCTATGTTTTCAGCGATATTGTTGTTGTACGCCCGCCGGATCTCGCCGCCGAAGGCAAAGGAATGCCGGCCCTTCAGCCAGCTGAGGGTGTCGTTCAGGACTCCCGTAGTATCACCGCGCCCCTGCGGTTCGCTCACCGGGCCTCCGAACGACATGCTGCCGGAGACGACGATATTTGGCAGTCCAACGGCTCCCGGAGAGCCCGCGGGGATGTTCATATTGAAAGCTGCGGGATCCAAGGCTGTGGGGGTAAAGGTGAGGTGGATCCGGTTGAACCCCAGGCGCAGCGTGTTCGCTAACGCCGGGCCGAAGGTGTGGTCTTCGCTAAGCGTCATAAGATGCCGGAAGCCGTCTCGTGTATCACCAAACCCCGGGATGTTGGCGCCCGCTGTCGGCTCTTGCCGCAGATCCTTCTGCACGACATAGTAGCCGTGGATGCGATCTTTGCTTGTCATTTCGAAATCAATATCGGCGGACCCCTGATTCAGATTCACATTGGCGAGAGCGGCGCCGTTGAAGCCGGTCCAAGTGGCAGGATCGGCAGGATTGTCGGTGACGCCTGCGCCAGTTCGGGCAAAGTTCGCCGTGGGGACTAGGGCCAAAAGACTATTGACGGCCGGCGATGCGACCCCCGCCCGATCATTCTGACTGGGGACAACCGGCGACACGGTCAGCCTCTGGTGCTGACGAAGTCCCTCGTAAGCAAGGAAGAAGAACAACTTGTTCTTCTTGATCGGCGCGCCGAAGTCGGCGCCAAATTCGTTTCTTTGAAACGGAGCCTGAGGACCCAATGCCACGTCATTGAAAAAGTTTCGCGCGTCGAGGTCGTTGTTGCGGAAAAACTCAAACAACTCGCCATGATAGTCGTTGGTGCCTGAGCGCGTGGCGAGGTTCACGATGGCGCCGGAATTTCGGCCATACTGCGCAGGGAAAGCCGAGTTGTCAATCTTGTATTCAGCGAGCGTATCAATCGGCGGTTGGAAAGTGATCTGATTCTGTACATTATCGTTCATGTTGATGCCGTTAACCAGCCAGTTTGTGGTGTCTTCACGCTGGCCGGCCGTGTTGATGCCGAAGGAACCTTGCCCGCGAAGCGGAAATGACAAGAAGCCATTCTGGGGAGGCGTCACAGTCCCAGGCGTGAGCAGGCTAAGGTCTGTAAAATGACGGCCATTCAACGGAATCTCCTGCACGGTCTTGTCGTCAATCACCTGGCTCATGCTTGTTGTCGTGGTGTCAACGAGCCCAGCTTCCGCGTAGATCTCGATCATTTCCGAAGTCTGACCGACCTTCAGTTGAATGTTCTGGGTGACGGCTGTTGCGACATCCAGTTTGAGGTTCGAGATCGCCGCAGTCTGAAAACTGGGAGCCGTGACTTGAATGCGGTAAATCCCAATCGATAAGGATGGAAAAAGATACGCGCCTGCGGTGTCCGTCTGGGTGGCCGATTCGACCCCCGTCGCCTGGTTTCTTGCCACTACCTTGGCATTCGGAACTGCCCCGCCACTACTATCTGTTACCGTGCCGCCTAGTGAGGCAGTGGATTGCGCCAGCATGCTGGTTCCCAGGACGGCAGAAAGAGCGACCAAAAGGAAGGGTCGAAATAATCGATTGCGGGAGCACAAAACTTTCGGTGCTGTAACTTGCATGTTCTTCCTCCTGATTTAGAGAGTCTTTGGAGCCTTTAGAACGCATTTGGACATAATAGAATGTGTTCGATCCCAACTCGCCAATCGGCTCGCAATCGCTGTGCCAAAATGGGACCAATTCAGGTCGCTTTCAAAATAAGCTATATCAATCGCTTATAGGTTTACCTTGAAGCGTTACTTGGAGGATAAAACAGCCAGCTTCCAAAAATAGAAGGCTCTGGGCAACATTGGAGGTTTTATATGAAATTTAGAAGAATGGAAAGGTGTTAAGGACACCAGGGACATAAAATTCTAGGGTTCGCAACTGGCGGGGATAAGCAGTGACTGGCCTTGGTAAATCAAGTTCGTATCCTGAACGACCGGATTTGCGCGCGCGATGCATGTCCACAGGGACGCATGGCCGAGTTGGGTTCTGGCGATTTTCGAGAGTGTGTCGCCTTTATGAACGGTAATTTTTGTAGCTGTCCGAAGAGAGACACCTGCGGGCAGATAAATCTGAGAGCCTACAGCGATGTGGTTGGCATCGACGATGGCGGGATTAACGGCCAACAAGTCGTGCCAACGAAGGCCCTTGCCCAACTTTTCCACCGCAATCTTCCATAGGGAGTCGCCCGGTTTCACGACTATGGCGTTGAGTTTCGCCGCGCCATTCGGCGCCACGGGAACGACAGGTGCCACGGGCGCGATGGAAGCGCGTGCAGCGGGCTGCGCTGGAGCTACTCGAACTGCCGGAGGATGCGACGGCACAACGCGCGAAGGAGCCGACATGAAAACTCTTGGGCGCTCGAAAGGCGAGCGCTTCCTTGGGGATTGGTAAGGAACGAATTTTGGCGGCGCAGGATTTGAAACCGGCGGATGCAACGGCATCACTGGAGGTTTTGAAGAAGCAAACGCAGGCGCATCGGCAAACGGGAGATGGAACTCCGCAGACCGCTCAAGTTTTTGCGACTCTTTTTGTTTACGGAAACGGCGAGCGACGTCACCGAGAGGAGCATCGGGAGGAAGCGATTGTGCGTCGACAGCATCCTGGGATTTTTCTGCAGCGGGCGGAACCACCGGATTTTTCTTGACTTCCACCTGGGCGCGATCCTCCGGCGTCAGAATCTGATCCCGTTTCAGATCCTGTTCGGTGTAAACGTGTTTGGTTTTCTTCTGCTTGCTTTCTTTTTGGGTGCGTTCCTGTCGAGCCGCTTCAGCGATGTCTTGAGCAGAACATTGCGTCGCGCCAAAAACGGCGCAATACACAAAAAGGATTCCGGGAACGCACAAACGCAAAGGGCTCAGTAAAGGCCCTACGGCTGTCAAGGGGCCGCCTAAGAGAGGCGTGTCGAAATCAGTTCGTAGCATGGCAAACCGACCACGGGGGGAACACCGCTTAAAAAGAAATATACCAAAACCCAGGTCCCATGGAAAGAGGCATTTTCACGCTGGCCGGCTTTCCACCCAGCCGGGCGGTCATCTCCAACCGCCTCTTCTCCCTCAAACACTTCAACCCCGCTAGGGGAATACGATGTGAGTAGGCTCTTGTACATCCTAGCTTTAGGTTGACACATCGTACGAACAACTCTAAGATTAGAGTTTGTCTCTACAGGGAAAGGTGTGACTGAGCGCAATGAGGACGTACGTAGCCAAGGGTGAAGAGGCCGAAGCGCTAAAAGTGGGCGCAAACTGGTTTGTTGTGGATGCCACGAACGTGGTGCTGGGGCGCCTGGCGACCAAGGTCGCACGCATGTTGATGGGCAAGGACAATCCCAGCTTTACACCGTACTTGGATTCGGGCGACCACGTAGTCGTGATTAATGCCGACAAGGTTCGCATGACTGGAAACAAGGTCGAGCAAAAAATTTATTATTCGCACAGCGGGTATCCCGGGGGATTGAAAGAAGTTCCTGCCAAGCGACTGCGCGAGGCGAAGTCGGACTGGATGATTCGCGAAGCGGTTCTCGGCATGCTGCCGAAGAACAAGTTGCGCGCGCGGCGCGCAAAGAAGTTGCGCGTGTACCGGGATGCCGCGGGTTTGGCGCGGCACGCGGGGCAAAAGCCCCAGGCTGTTTCGCTGTAAGCGGGATTTATTTTTTTCCGCACGTAGCTGTTCCTTCTAAGTGGTGCCTTAGCGGGGAATAAGCAGACGTGAAGTTTGAGATTGATCCGCAAGCAGCGGATAAGGATATTTGCCGCTACACGGACTGGTATCGAGATGGCTGCCGGGCAGTCGTCCAATCGCGAGGAGGAACATTGGGTTCTACGGGCACGCCCATCACGGGCACACAAACTTGGTTTCTGGGAACAGGGCGGCGCAAGGAGTCGGTAGCGCGCGTGTTCCTGCGTCCGGGGACGGGCAAGTTCACCATCAACCGCCGGACGGTGGAACAGTATTTCCCGAACCACGCGTGGAAGCATGACGCGGTCGAGCCACTGAAGTTTACGAATATCGCGGACCAAGTGGACGTGGTGGTGACGGCGCATGGTGGCGGCGTAGGCGGGCAAGCTGGCGCGGTGCGCATGGGATTGTCGCGGGCCATTTCGCGGTTCAATCCAGAGTTGCGCCCGGCGCTGCGCAAGAACGGATTTTTGACGCGCGATTCGCGAATGAAGGAACGCAAGAAGTACGGACAGAAGGGCGCGCGCAAGCGCTTCCAGTTCACGAAGCGTTAATTTTTCGGGCGGGCGAAGCCCCGCCCCTGCGAACTCCGGCGGGTGGGCGCGAGCCGATCTGCCGAGATCACGGCCGGCAAGGAGCCGGCAAGAGGCTGTTCTGTGGCGACGTGAGCCGCCACCGCAAACAGCTATCCTATTAGGAGGAAACTTGGCAGTAGAGATTACGATGAAAGAGTTGCTGGAGGCCGGAGTTCACTTCGGTCACCAGACGCGGCGCTGGAATCCGAAAATGAAGGAGTACATTTTCGGCGAACGCAACGGCATCCACATTATCGATCTTCAAAAAACCCTCAAGATGTTCCGCGAAGCGAGCCGCTTCGTGAGCGAACTCTCCGGGCAAGGCAGGGCGGTTCTGTTCGTGGGCACCAAACGGCAGGCCCAGGAAGCGGTCGCCGAAGAGGCGAAACGCTGCGGTGCGTTTTTCGTGAACCACCGCTGGCTGGGCGGCACGCTGACCAACTGGGCGACGCTGCAGAAATCCATCAAGCGGCTGAAGCTGCTGAAGGCCATGAACGAAGACGGCCGCATCAAAGAGCTCTCCAAGAAAGAACAAGCGCGGCTGGACCGCGAAATGAAGCACCTGTTTCAGAATCTCGAAGGCATCGAGAACATGACCCAGTTGCCGGACGCCATGTTCGTGATCGATTCCAACGCGGAAGAAATCGCGGTCAAGGAAGCGCGGCGCATGGGCGTGCCGGTGGTTTCGGTTGTGGATACGAATTGCGATCCGGACGTGGTGGATTGGATCATTCCCGGCAACGATGACGCGCTGCGCGCCATCCGCCTGTTTACGACGAAGATTGCGGATTCCGTGCTGGAGGGCCACACCGCGTACCAGCAATCGCAGGTTGCGGATCAGAAGGCCGCCGAAGATCAGGCGCTGGTGGACGGCGTCGAGTACGTCGACACGAGCGCGTACGAACGGTACGAGAAGCAGGAAGGCGATTTCGTGGAGGCTGTTGTGGAAACCCCGGCGGAGCCTGCCGAGACCGCGGAAGCCACCGTGCCTCCTGACGACGAGGAAAAACGCTAAACAAAATGTGCGGGTGGCAATTTCGTGAGGCCCGCCCCGAGCGGATGGGGGCGGGCCGCTTCACAGCTAACGACATCAACCGAGAGAATCCAAAAGAGCAAAGAGAAAAAGGATGAGTACACAACAGCCAGCTATGCAAATCCCAGCACAACTCGTGAAAGAATTGCGCGAGCGGACCAACGCGGGATTCAGTGACTGCCGCGCGGCGCTCGTGGAGGCGGGTGGCGACATCGAGAAAGCCATCAGCGTCCTGCGCAAGAAGGGCCAGGCGGCCGCGGCCAAGAAAGCGCAGCGCGAAGCCAGCGAAGGCCTCGTGGGCAACTATATCCACGCCGGCGGAAAGATCGGCGTGCTGGTGGAGCTGAATTGCGAATCGGACTTCGTGGCGCGTACCGAAGCGTTCCAGCAGCTCTCGCACGACATCGCGATGCACATCGCGGCGCTGGATCCGCGCTACGTGCGGCGCGAAGAAGTGACGCCGGAGATGCTCGAAAAGGAACGCGATATCTACAAGGCGCAGGCGCTGGCGACAGGCAAGCCGGAGCCGGTGGTCGAGAAGATCGTCAACGGGAAGATGGAGAAGTTCTACGAGGAAAATTGCCTTTACGAACAGCACTACATCAAGGATGAGAGCGTGACGATCGGCGAGATGATTGCCCAGGCCGTCATCAAGCTGGGCGAAAATATTTCGGTCCGGCGCTTCGTGCGGTTCAAGGTCGGTGAAGTCAGCGGCGGCGCGGCGGGGCCGGAAACGGCGCCCGTACCCGTGCTTGCGTAAAGAACAAAACCTTTGATAACAATCTTGCAGAGCGTCCCAGTTTGACTGGGGCGCTCTTTTTGTTTGGAGCGCGGCGGCCGTGCGGCCGCGCTCCGAGATGCGCGATGTGCGCGGGCGGAGATAGTTTGTTACAATTCCCGGGATTTTAGATCGCGCGAACGGAGACTCATGGCGGCGACGAAGAAAGCTGGGAAGAAGGCCGTGAAAAAAGCCAAGCCGGCGTACCGAAGGATCCTGCTGAAGCTCTCCGGAGAGGCGTTCCAAGGGCCGCAGGGATTCGGCATCCACGGCGAAACGATTCAGGCCATCGCGCGTGAACTCAAAGATGTGCACGAACTGGGCGTGCAAACGGCGATCATGGTCGGCGGAGGTAATATCTTCCGCGGCGCCAGGCAGAAGGGATTTGAGATCGACCGCGCGACGGGCGACTACATGGGCATGCTCGCGACGGTCATCAACGCCCTGGCTTTGCAGGACGCGCTCGAAAAAGCAGGCGTGTTTACGCGCGTGTTGAGCGCCATCGAGATGAAAGAGGTTTCCGAGCCGTTTATCCGGCGACGCGCAGTTCGTCACCTGGAAAAGAATCGCGTGGTGATTTTTGCTGCGGGGACCGGGAATCCTTATTTTTCGACGGACACCGCGGCGGCATTGCGGGCGATGGAAATCAAGGCGGACGTGATCCTGAAGGCCACGCGTGTGGACGGAGTTTACGACGCCGATCCGGAGCAGATTCCGGACGCGAAATTGTTTGCCGCAATTTCTTACCGCGAGGTGTTGAACCAGAAC
>Ga0137412_10001567_pt1 | contig 17859 bp, 17 predicted proteins | sample CZODoug2_1_16fun_FD_122160 | JGI IMG/M metagenome (GOLD analysis project Ga0137412, IMG submission 122160) | Vadose zone soil fungal communities from Angelo Coast Range Reserve, California, USA - CZODoug2_1_16fungal (Hybrid Assembly) | ecosystem: Environmental > Terrestrial > Soil > Vadose zone...
GAAGTCATCGCGTGAATTCGCGGGGAACCACACGAATTATCCGCGACTCCCCCGGCGTTGTCACGGTGCGCCTTTCTCCCTAGGGAACCCCAGCCGAATAAGCTACAATTACCGGCTATCTTTGGAGAATCGTTCATGTTTAGCGCCAAAATGACCATTGCCGGCTTCGATCCCGAACTTGCCCAAGCGATTGCGGGCGAGCGCGGCCGCCAAGAGGATCATATCGAACTGATTGCCTCCGAGAACTATGCCAGTCCACGGGTTCTCGAAGCGCAGGGCACGGTGCTCACGAACAAGTATGCCGAAGGCTACCCCGGCAAGCGCTACTACGGCGGGTGTGAATTCGTCGATATCGCCGAATCGCTGGCCATCGATCGTGCAAAGCAGCTGTTTGGGGCCGCATACGCCAATGTTCAGCCGCATTCGGGCTCACAGGCCAATGCGGCCGTTTACTTTGCGCTGCTCAATCCCGGCGACACGATCCTGGGGATGAGCCTCGATCATGGCGGCCATTTGACCCATGGCGCCAAGGTCAATTTCTCCGGCAAACTTTTCAAAGCGGTTCAATACGGGATTGTGCCCGAGACCGGCATCATCGATTACGATCAAGTGGACCGTCTCGCGCACGAGCATCGTCCCAAGATGATCGTGGCGGGATTCTCGGCCTATTCGCGCGTCATCGATTGGGCGCGCTTTCGCGCCATCGCCGATTCGATCGGCGCGTACTTGTTCGTCGATATGGCGCATGTCGCGGGGCTGATCGCCGCCGGCCACTACCCCAATCCGGTGCCGTTCGCCGACGTCGTGACCACGACCACGCATAAGACCTTGCGCGGCCCTCGCGGCGGCTTGATTCTGGCGCGGCCGCATGCCGACTTGCACAAGAAATTCAATTCCATGGTGTTCCCGGGAATTCAAGGCGGCCCGCTGATGCATGTGATCGCGGCCAAAGCGGTTGCTTTTCTGGAAGCCCTGCAGCCGGAATTCAAAGCCTATTCTGCGCAGGTCATTGCCAATGCGCGCGCGATGACCAAAGTGCTGCAGCAGCGCGGCTACAAAATCGTTTCCGGGGGCACCGACAATCATTTGTTCTTGCTCGATCTCATCGATAAGAACATCACCGGCAAGGATGCCGACGCTGCCTTGGGCAGTGCGCACATGACGGTCAATAAGAACGCGGTGCCCAACGATCCGCGTCCGCCTTCGATCAGCAGCGGTCTGCGCATCGGCACGCCTGCCGTGACGACGCGCGGCTTCAAAGAACCCGAAGTACAGCAGCTGTCCAACTGGATCGCCGATGTGCTGGATCATCTGGGTGATGAATCGGTGCTGCAGCGGGCCCGCGCCGAGGTGGTGGCAATCTGCCGGCGATTCCCGGTCTACGGTTAGCGATCGATGAGTAGTTCAGATGCATTGCCCTTTTTGCGGCCACACCGAGACTAAGGTGATTGACTCTCGCCTTGCCGGCGAGGGGCGGCAAATTCGCAGGCGCCGCGAATGTCTGGCATGCACCGAGCGATTCACCACCTTTGAAGCGGCAGAATTGCTGTTGCCGACCGTCGTCAAGGGCGATCGCAGCCGCGAGCCTTTCGATGAGAAAAAACTCCTCACCGGCATGCAAAAGGCCCTTGAAAAGCGTCCTGTGTCGCGCGAAGCGATTGAAGCGGCCGCGGCAAGAATATGTCACAAGCTGCGCAGCTTAGGAGAGCGTGAAATCGTTTCGCGCAGTATTGGGGAAATGGTGATGGAGGAACTGCGCCATCTGGACGAGGTGGGGTATGTGCGGTTCGCGTCCGTATACCGCAGCTTCCAGGATTTGGACGCCTTCCGCACGGAAATCGATCAGCTGCGCAAGCATCGCCGGCGCCGGGAACCCAGCAAGGATCAATTGCCGCTGCTTCCGGGCGATGCCGCCGATGACGAGGATCATGAGTAACCAATCCGCGTCGCAAGACCGGGCACATATGGCGCGTGCGCTGGAACTGGCTGCACTCGGCCTGTACACCACCGATCCGAATCCACGCGTGGGATGCGTGGTGGCGAATGCCGAGGGCATGCTGGGGGAAGGTTGGCATGTACGCGCCGGTGAGCCCCACGCGGAAGTGCTGGCGCTGCGTGCCGCCGGGCCGCAGGCTCGGGGCGCGAGCCTTTATGTCACGCTGGAGCCGTGCAGCCATACCGGACGCACGCCGCCTTGCGCGGACGCCCTGATTGCCGCCGGCGTCGCGCGCGTTGTGTGCTGCACGCGTGATCCCAATCCTAAAGTCGCCGGCGCCGGGATCGAGCGCTTGCAGCGCGCCGGCATTGCCGTGGAGGTGGGTCTGTTCGCCGATGAGGCGCGCAGGCTCAACGCCGGCTTTTTTTCGCGCCTCGAACGCGGCCGCCCGTACGTCCGGCTGAAGTTGGCCATGAGTCTGGATGGGCGCACGGCTCCCGCAGGCGGCCGCCAGATGTGGATCAGCGGGGAAGCGTCGCGTGCGGATGTGCAAACCTGGCGCGCCCGCAGTTCCGCCGTGCTCACCGGCGCCGGCACCGTGCGCAGCGACGATCCACAGCTCAACGTGCGTTTGCGCTACGGCCCATGGGTTCGCCAGCCGCTTCGCGTGGTGCTCGATACCATGCTGACATTGCCGCGCGGTGCAAAAATATTCAACAACGACGAGGCGCTGGTGTTTGCCGCGGCGGATGCGCCGCTGGGGCTGTTCAAGGATCTGAAGGTGGAACGAATTCCACGCGCCGGCGGCGGTCTGGATCTTGACGCGGTCATGCAGAACTTGACCGCGCGTGAAGTCAACGAGCTATTGCTTGAATGCGGGCCGACGCTGGCGGGGGCCTTCATCGCCAAGCAGCTGGTCGACGAACTCGTGCTGTACGTAGCGCCGAAGCTGCTGGGGTGTGACGCGGCGCCGCTGATGCGCATTCAGCCTGGCGTCCGGATGTTGCGGGTCTTCGAATTCAGCGATATGCAACCGATGGGAGAGGACGTGCGCCTGATATTGAAGGTCAAGAAGTCATAATCATGTTTACCGGAATCATTTTGGCAAAGGGCCGCGTCACGTCTCTCACGGAGCGGGACGGTGACTTGGAATTGGGCGTCGATGCCGCGGGGCTTGACGTTGCGCGCATCGCCATCGGCGACAGCGTCTGCGTCCAAGGCGTGTGCCTCACCGTGACCCGCAAGCAGGACACGTGTTTTTATGCAGACGTGTCGCGCGAGACCATGGCCAAGACCACCTTGGGAAAACTAAAGGTTGGCTCAAACGTGAATCTGGAGCCCAGCCTGCGCGCCGGCGACCCGCTCGGCGGCCATATGGTCAGCGGGCACGTCGATGCAGTCGGCAATCTTGAGCGCATCGATCCGGACGCGCGCTCCTGGCGCCTGGAATTCGAGTTGCCGCCTGCGCTCTCGCGGTTCGTGGCCGCCAAAGGCTCGATCTGCCTCAACGGCGTCAGCCTGACGGTCAACAGAGTCGACGGCCGTACATTCGACGTCAACATCATTCCGCACACCCAGGCGGTCACGACACTGGGTGAGCTTCGAGTCGGCGATGGAGTCAACGTCGAGATCGACGTCGTTGCGCGCTACCTGGATCGGCTCATTAAGGCCGATTGATTGGTTTTCTCAAGGCTACAATAGCGAACTTGTCTACTGCCCAAGGCGACACATGGCTGCGTTCAACACCATCGATGAAATTCTAGAGGACCTGCGCCGCGGAAAAATGGCCGTGATCATGGACGATGAGGACCGGGAAAATGAGGGCGACCTGATCATGGCCGCGGAATGCGTCCGGCCCGAGGATGTGAATTTCATGGCGCGCTACGGCCGCGGCCTCATCTGCCTGACCTTGACTCGCGAGCGCTGCCGCCAGCTTCGGCTGCCGCTGATGGTGAGCGACACCGACTCCTCGCATCGTACGAATTTCACGTTGTCGATCGAGGCCGCGGAAGGCGTGACCACGGGAATCTCCGCGCACGACCGCGCGCACACTGTCAAAACCGCCGTGGCGCCCAACGCGAGGCCTGAAGATTTGCGGCAGCCCGGCCATATTTTCCCGCTGATGGCGCAACCGGGCGGCGTCTTGACGCGCGCCGGGCACACCGAGGCCGGTTGTGATCTTGCACGCCTGTCTGGGCTTTCCGCTGCCGCGATGATCGTAGAGATTTTGAATGATGACGGGACCATGGCTCGCCGGCCGGATCTGGAACTGTTCGCAAAGAATCACGGCCTGAAGATCGGCACCATCGCGGACTTGATCCGCTATCGATTGAAGAATGAACGCTCGGTGGAGCGCGTCTACGATGAACCCGTCGATACCGAGTACGGCGGTTTCAGACTTTGCTGTTACGAGGATCATGTGAACAAGGCCGTGCATATCGCGTTGGTGAAAGGCGATTTGAATTCCAGCCTGCCGCCGCTGGTTCGGGTGCATATCAAGGACACGTTGCGGGATGTGGTGGGCGTCAGCAGCGAGAGGCTCGGCTGGCCGCTGCGCGCGGCCATGCGCCGGGTGGCGAAGGAGGATTCGGGCGTCGTGGTGATACTGCGGTCGGAAGAATCCGCACGAGAATTTATGGACAGCCTGAGGCAGCTCGAGGCCAAGCCCGCCGCCCGCCAGCGTGCCGGCGCCACCGTGGTACGTACCTACGGCATCGGTGCGCAGATTCTCAAGGATCTTGGGTTGAAGCGCATGCGGGTTTTAAGCGCGCCCAAGCAGCTGCAGGGGCTGGCTGCTTTTGATCTCGAAATTACCGGCTATGTGGACGGCGATGCGTGAGCACGGCCACGCGGAATACTTGAGACAGGCGCCCCGGCTTATACTGACCGTCTGCCAACGCGAGGAATGACTTGTGCCCAATGATCAGCCGAAGATAGTCGAGGGAGAACTGCTCGCCCGTGATTTGCGATTTGCGCTCATCGCCGCACGGTTCAATGATTTTGTGGTCGAGCCGTTGCTGCGCGGCGCGCTCGATGCGCTGAAACGGCACGGTGTGGTTGAGAAGCAGATCGAAATCGTGCGCGTACCGGGGGCGTTCGACATTCCCATCGTTGCCCGCAAGTTGGCGATGTCGCATCGCTACGAAGCGCTCATTGCGCTCGGCGCTGTGATCCGCGGTCAAACGCCGCATTTCGACTATGTTGCCGGTGAATGCGCCGGCGGCATTGCGCGCATCGCTCTGGAGTCCGGCGTGCCGATTGCCTTCGGAGTCCTCACCACCGACACCGCGGAACAGGCAATGGATCGCGCCGGCGGCAAGGCCGGCAACAAGGGGGCCGATGCCGCACTGGTTGCCATCGAGATGGCAAATCTGTTGCGCCGCCTGGACAATTAAGTGATTTCAAGGGACTCAAGCCATCGAGCTCGAAGTCTCGCACGGCGCCTGGCGCTGCAAGCGCTCTATCAGATTCAGATCAATCCGCTTCCGTGGCAGGAGGTGCAGCTGCAATTCGCTGCGGATCCTGAGGCGGACCGGGTCGATCGGGACTACTTTCGGCAATTGATCGAGGGGATAGCGCCCAATCGCGAGGCACTGGATTTGCGATTGTCGACCTTAAGCGAGATCCCGCCTCAGGAGCTGGATCCGATCGAACATGCTGTCCTCTGGCTGGGGTTGCATGAGCTGCAGTCGTGCCCTGAATTGCCCTACCGGGTGGCGCTCGCCGAAGCCGTGCAACTGACCAAACAGTTTGGGGCGACGGATGGGCACAAGTTCGTCAACGCCGTGTTGGATCGAGCCGCCAAGGAATCGCGACCGCAGGAGTACGGTCGCCCGGTCGAGTGAGGCGATGAGTTCGCCATCCGATCTCGGCGAATTTGAATTGATCCGCCGTTTTTTTGTCCGCGGCCAAGGAACGCGGCGCGGGTCGGGAGTGATCTTGAGTATCGGCGATGACGCGGCGCTCCTCGATCTTCCCAAGGGGGCGGACTTGGTGGCTGCCGTCGATACGATCGTCGCGGGCCGTCATTTTCCGGAAGACGCCGACGCGCGTTCCATCGGCCATCGTGCCCTCGCGGTAAATTTGAGCGATATCGCTGCCATGGGCGCAACTCCGTTGTGGGCAACGCTGGCATTGACCCTGCCCGGCGTGGACCTTGAATGGCTGGCCGGGTTTGCAACAGGTTTTCTGGACCTTGCCGATGCGCACGCGGTTGCCTTGGTCGGCGGCGATACCACGCGGGGTCCGCTGACCGTCAGCGTACAGATTTTGGGGCACGTGCCGCACGGCGCCGCGCTGCGCCGAAGCGGCGCGCGGGCCGGAGATTTGTTGGCGGTGAGCGGCACGCTGGGGGATGCCGCCGCGGGTCTGGCGATGCTCAGGGCTTCATCGCCGAGCGCCGGCGGTCACGATGTCGACGAACTCATTCGTCGTTTTGATTTCGCGGAGCCCAGGGTGCAGCTTGGCTTGTCCGCGCGCGGCATAGCGACCGCGGCGATGGACTTGTCCGACGGCCTGGTCGGAGACCTGCCGAAATTGGCGCAGGCCAGTGGCCTCGCTGCGCACGTCAGCGTCGAACGGCTGCCGTTGTCGGCCGCCATGCGGGCCACGGTCAGCGCCGGACAAGCCCTCGATTGGGCCCTCGCCGGCGGCGATGACTACGAATTGCTGTTGGCCGTGCCGCCGGCGCGTTTCGCCGAACTCAAGGCCGCGGCTGATCGATTGAACTTAATGTTGACCACGATCGGTGAACTTTGTGACGGCGTGGGCGTGACGTGGTCGCGAAACGGCAAGGAATTTGTACCCGGCGTCTCAGGTTTTGACCACTTCGCCTAAGCCTCGACCCAAATCACAGTTTAGCTCCAGCCACCCCAGTATCCTCGCGTCATCGAAGTCGAATGACGCAAGCTGCGCACGGTTACCCTTGACCAATACTCGCTCCACCAGTCTTGCGAAAGCCCAGTCCGGCCGTGGTTCACTGCCGGAGAAAATCGGCAAGTACGTGATCATCAATGAAGTGGGGCGCGGCAGCACCGGCGTCGTCTATCTCTCGCACGATCCGTACTACGGCCGCGACGTGGCCATCAAGGTCTACAACGTCGATGCCAGCGGCGATGAAAATCGCAAGCGCATCGCCCGCAAGATGTTTTTGTCCGAAGCGCACATGGTCGGCATGCTTCAGCATCCGAACATCCTGCCGATCTACGACGCCGGCGAAGAGAATGGTCATTGCTACATCGTGACCGAACACGTGCATGGGGCACGCACCTTGGCCGCGTACTGCCGTCCTGATAATTTGCTGCGCATCGACGATGTTGTCGAGCTGGTCTACAAAGCAGCGCGCGCTCTGCACTACGCGCACAGCCGCGGCGTGATTCACCGCGACATCAAACCCAGCAACATCATGCTCACCCTCGAGAGCGATGTGCGGATCATCGATTTCGGGATTGCGCTGGTGGCCGATTCGGAGATTTCGCGGATCGAAGGAATTGCCGGCAGCCCCTCTTACATGTCCCCCGAGCAGGTCCAGTCGATCGAACTGACCAATCGTTCCGACCTGTATTCCTTGGGCGCCGTCATGTACGAGCTGCTGACGGGAAACAGGCCCTTCAGGGCCGGCAATTTGCAGAAATTGCTGCACCAGATCGTGTTTGCCACCCCACCGCCGATTCATACGCTGCGTCCCGAGATTCCCGAGGAGCTCGAGAACGTAACGGCGATGGCGCTGCAGAAAGATCCGGAGAAGCGCTACAAGACGGGTCTGGACTTCGCTGCTGAATTGACCCGGGTGCATCAGAAGCTGCGCGCGCAGTACAACCGGATTGATCAGCAGGAACAGTTCAGCTTGCTGCGTAAATTGAAGTTCTTCCATGAGTTCTCGCACGGCGAGATCTGGGAGGTACTGCGCGCCAGCAGCTGGCAGGACTATGCGGACGCCGAGGAAATCGTCAAGGAAGGCGAGATGGACGACAGGTTCTACATCATTGTTCAGGGACGGGTCGGCGTGCAGCGCAATGCCAAGGCATTGGGCTATTTGGAAAGCGGTGATTGCTTCGGCGAAACCAGTTATGTGCGTGGTGCGAAGCGCACCGCCACGATCTTCGCCTCCGGTTCCGTCACCGTGATGAAAGTGAGTTCAACGCTGCTCGAGCAGGTTTCCGCGGAGTGTCAGCTGCGGTTCAACCAAGTGTTCCTGCGCAGCATGATAGGACGCCTGCAAAACGCGGAGCGCAGCGCCTCCTAAGCGGCTGTTTCTTTGTCGTGTTCAATCATCGCGTAAGCCGAATGATTGTGAATGGACTCGAAATTCTCCGCTTCGACGACATAAGCGCGAACGCGCTTGTCCTTGTTGAGCGCCACCGCGACGTCGCGCACCGTATCCTCGACGAATTTTGGATTGTCGTAAGCGCGCTCGGTAACGAATTTCTCGTCGGGGCGCTTCAAAATTCCGTAAACCTCGCATGAAGCTTCGCGCTCGGCGAGTTCGATCAGTTCCTCCAGCCACATGTGCTCGACCAGCCGCGCCGTCAAGGTAATGTGCGATCGCTGATTGTGCGCGCCGTAGTCCGAGATTTCCTTCGAGCACGGGCACAAGCTGGTGGTCGGCACGACCACCTTGAGCCAGACTTCCGTCTTGCCGTCGCGGTGTTCGCCGAAAATCGTGGCCTGATAGTTCATCAGACTCTCGACGCCCGATACCGGGGCCTTTTTCATGACGAAGTAGGGGAAGGTCATTTCGATGTGGCCGGAAGTGGCGGCCAGGTGGTCGGTCATTTCCGCCAGCATTTTAGCGAATGATTCGACGGAGATTTCGCGCTCGTGACGATGCAGAATCTCCACGAAGCGCGACATGTGTGTGCCCTTGAAATTGTGCGGCAAATTGACGTACATGTTGAAATTCGCAATGGTGTGTTGTTCACCGCGCGAGCGATCCTTCACTTTTACGGGGTGAAAAATGTCTTTGATGCCGACCTTGTTGATCGGTATTTGCCGCGTGTCGGCGAGCCCTTGGACGTCCTCGACGGGTGACGCGTTCGATTTTTTGGCGGGCACAGCGACGTTCATATGGGTTTCCTGGTGATGCGATCAAGCCCCAGGATGGTGCCGAATTCGCATAACTCAAGAATCTTAGACCATTCGACCGGATTTGGCTGAAGACCGTGAGGCTCGCCGGCGACCGACAGGCGGAAAATCGCTGCGGCAACGCGGTTTTAGCGTTCATTTCCGCAAAATGGCGGCCTCAAGCCCGGCGTTCGATCACATAAGAGGCCAGCCATGCCAGTACGTTCGCAGCCTCGCCCAGGGGCGCAAGCCGCTCGCAAGCGCGCTGTCGCAATTCACGAGCGCGGATCTTGGCGGCCTCGACACCCAGCACACTGGGGTAGGTGGGCTTGGCGCGTGCCGCGTCTGCGCCGCTGGTTTTGCCGATCTCTTCGGTTTTGCCCTCGACGTCGAGAATGTCATCCTGGATCTGAAAGGCGAGACCGATGTCCTGCGAATAGCCATCCAACGCATCCCAAGCGGCGGCGCTCAAAGTCGGCGAGCAGGCCGCGGCCATCAGCACGCTGGCGCGGATCAGTGCGCCGGTCTTGAGGCGGTGCATGGCCTCCAGTTCCTCGAGAGTCAGGGCGCGTCCGACGGCCGACAAGTCGATTGCCTGACCACCTGCCATGCCTGCGGTGCCGCTGGCATCCGCGAGGATCTGAATCATTTTCAGCCGCGCTTCGGCCGTCATGCCGGCAGTTCGATCGCGCGAGAGAAGCGAAAACGCCAATACTTGCAGCGCGTCGCCTGCGAGGATGGCGGTTGCCTCGTCGAAGGCACGGTGGGTCGTCGGTTGGCCGCGGCGCAAATCATCGTCGTCCATTGCCGGCAGATCGTCGTGAACCAGCGAATAAGAATGAATGAGTTCCACCGCAGCGGCCGGCGCATCCAACATGATCACGGGGATATTCAAAGCTTCACCCGTGCAATAGACGAGCAAGGGGCGCAGGCGCTTGCCGCCGCCCAGAACCGCATAGCGCTGCGCTGCGTGCAGCCGCTGCGGCACCAAATCGGCAGGCGGAAGTGCGACGTCAAGAATGGCGTGTACGCGCGATTGATACTCCCGCATTCGCGCTTCCATCGCGTCCGCATTCACGTCGTGCTCAGCCGTTTTTTGATTCGTCGGGCATGAAGTCTTCAACCGCAGGTTCACCAGCCTTTTTCAGCAGGATCTCGACCTTCTGTTCGGCTTCTTTCAGAGCACTCTGGCAGGCGCGCGTCAACATGACGCCCCGCTCGAATGCCGCCAGAGATTCCTCCAGGGGTAAATCGCCGTGTTCCAAGCGTTCGACCAGCTCTTCAAGGTCGCGCATGGCAGTCTCAAAGTCGGGAGTCTCTTGTTTTGTGGCTTTCGGTGTCGGCATGGTGAGGAACGGTACACATGCGCTTCGGCGGGGTCAAACGCACGCCTTGTGTAGGACGCGGGCAGGAACATTGTCAAGCCGTGAGACGCGTCACAACCATGGGGCCGCTTGACGGCGCATTTTGGGTAACATCGCTGGTGGGAAGCTATATGCCAATTTCAATCAAATCAATGACCGCCTGCGGCTGCCTCGTTGCCGTGGCTGTGCTTACCGCGGCCTGCAGCCCGCGGCGCATTCCCGCGATGACGGTGTCGGATCTGATGGAGGATCGCGTTTTGCTTGATGGCGTGCTCATGAAATGCAATCGTGATCCAGGCAACGCACGCTCGAATTCAGACTGCTTGAACGCGCGAATCGCGATCGAACGTCTCGCAGCGCGAACCGACCCGGCCGCAAACGCAAAGCGGGCGGAAGATTTTGAGAAAAGACGCGAGCAACTGCGGGCGCAGCAGGACAAGCAGCGTCAGGAACAAGAAGCCAATAAACCCAAAGTGGACGTTTATAGCATGCCGGTGATTCCGGTAGAGCCGGCCCCGCCGCCCAAGGATCCGCAGCCGCCGACCCTCAGCCAGACGAACCCGTAAAATTGCCACTCACTCCGCTGATATGCGTCGTCTCGCTTTCAGCAACACGTCCACTGCCTCGGGCCGATCATCCCAATAATCCAACCGTATTCTGCCATCCGGCAACTGCGTCACGGTGGCGGGAGCAGCGCTGAACGTGCAGTACCACCCCGACGGCAAAACCACCGCATTGCGAGGTCTTCCCAAGCTGCGGTCGAAGACGAGATCCTCGCCTTCCAATCGGTAGCTCGCCGGCGCGGTATAGGTCTCTGCAATGCGCAGCCGCAATGTCTGACCCTCCAAAAGCTTCGCAAATGGAATCACGACGACGCGGGCAGCGGGTGCGACGGCCTCGCCGACATTGATTTTCGATGCCGTGAGTTCTGCACCGCTCATTTCAAGCGTCTTCAGTTGTTCTCCCGTATCCAGGATGCTTGCGGAAGGGTGGCTCGCCACGCTGCCTTCACGCACGACGTTGGCATAGCCGCTCACGCCGGTTCTTGATTCCGTATAGTCGTGATACAGGCTGAATGCGTGCGTTTCAGGCTGCTGTAGAAAGTAGGCGATCACTCGATCCTGATGCGCGCGCTCCGCAAGGCGTTCCTGCTCCGTCTCGCCCGTGAACGGTGATTCCCAGCTGCGTTGCGCCGTCAATGGCTTCGGCAGCGCCGCCGCCCCCATTTGCGCTCCCTTGGCTGCCCGCAATACCAGCGGCGCTTCTCCGGACCCTGCGTGCAGGAAGCTGATGGCAATGCGTCCGTCTTTCTCCGTCAGAACCTGCGAGGGCACGGTCAAACCGACCACTTCATATCCGGGCGGCAGCACGACCTTATTGCGCTTGACGCCCAATGGCCGATTGAAGACGATCGTTTTGCCATCCAGGTAATAGCTCTTCGGATCCTTATAAGTCTTGACGATCACCACGCGGCCCTGGCCATGCTCCGGCACCGGGCGCGCCAGCGTTACTTTGATGTAGTTGGTCGTCAGGTCCGCATCCGGCATCAAGGCGTCCATGCGCGCCTGCGCACCGCTCACCACTTCAAAATGCAGCGGCTTCCCGAGCATCGCGTCGTAAACGCTCTCATCACTGGCGGCACTGCCTTTGCGAATAGGGTTATAGAAAAATCGGGCTCCCGGCGTGGTCGCGGACACTTCGTAGAAAATCTTGAAACTGGCGGTTTCAGGCGCCAATAACTCATAGCGCGTGTATTCGTCGGTCTCGGTCTGGCCGACGGCCGCCGGAAAATAAAGTCCGTCCTTTGCTTGGGGGGCTTCGGCGTTCGCAGCCGAATAACAAGCGAGCGAGCAAATAAGAGCCACCTTGAGGCAAGTGATCAGTTGCATCGTCTTCTCCTACGCATCGACGGGTGCCGTTACCAGTGCCTTGGGCTTCGCGCTTGTTCGCCGCATGAGCAGCCCGGCAAACAGCGGACTGGCAATCATACTCACGCCGGCGTCCGCCGCGTAGCTTCCGGCCTCCCCGCGCCAAGTGTAAAGATTAGCAAAACCCCGGCTTACTTCCGCCTCAAGGTCCCGCTAGACTTCGCCGCGAAGAGCGATAAAAAATCATCTGGAGGACGATCATGAGTCGATTCAATTTCGGTGCTTGCGTCGGTTTGGCTCTGGCGCTGGCGTTGCCGGCGTACCTGGCCGCCGCGCCGGCCGCGCCGAGCCCGGACAAGAAAGACGGCGAATCCGAGAAAGCAGACGCCGGGAAATTTCAGCCCTTCAAGCCCGAGTCAGTCAGCAGCAATGGCTCGGTCACGGTCGGCGGCCAAGCCATTTCCTATCAGGCCATCGCCGGCACTCTCGTCGTGCATCCCAAGGACTGGGACGACGTTCCGCGCGACCCCAAGGCTGATAAAGGCCCCGCGCCGGGCGAGGATGGCGCGGACAAAAATCCGACTGCCGAAGCATCGATGTTCTATGTCGCTTACTTCAAGACCGGCGGTGGCAGCTCGCGACCCGTGACATTCGTCTACAACGGCGGCCCAGGCTCCGCGACCGTGTGGTTGCACATGGGCGCGTTCGGGCCGCGCCGCATTGTCACCGCGACCGATGCCCACACTCCGGCGGCTCCGTATTCGCTCACCAATAACGGCTCGAGCTTGCTGGATGCAACCGATCTGGTCTTTATTGACGCGCCGGGCACCGGTTTCAGCCGCATCGCCGGCAAGGACAAGGAGAAGGCGTTTTTCGGCGTCGATCAGGATGCATACGCCTTCTCTGAGTTCATTTCGCAATTTCTGTCCAAATACGGCCGCTGGAACTCGCCCAAGTATTTGTTTGGCGAGAGCTATGGAACGCCGCGCTCGGCCGTGCTCATCAATCAGCTCGAGTCCGATCGCGCAATTGACTTCAACGGCGTGATTCTGCTGTCGCAAATTTTGAATTTCGACTTGAGTCCTGACCGGCCCACCGGCAATCCGGGTATCGATCTTCCGTACCAGACCGTACTGCCTACCTACGCGGCAACGGCCTGGTATCACAAAAAGCTGCCGGGTGAGAGCAAGGATCTCGAAGCCCTTCTGGCCGAAGTCGAACAGTTCGCCATGGGGGATTATGGCCGGGCGCTGGGTGCCGGATCTGATCTAAGTCCCGGGGATCGGCAGGCAATTGCCGAGAAGCTGCACCAGTACACCGGACTTTCGATCGAGTACATTCTCAAGGCGGATCTGCGCATCGACGGCGGCGAATTTCGCCAGAATCTTCAAGATGGCGTTGGCCTGACGACCGGCCGTTTGGATACCCGGTTTTCCGGACCCGACCTCGATCCGTTGAGCCAGCGTGCGGAGTATGACCCCCAATCGACCGCGCTCGGCTCCGCCTACGTCTCTGCATTCAACGACTACGCGCGCAAGGATCTGCACTATGGAGAAGGCAAGAGCTTCAAACATAGCATTCAGACTTTTGGCACCTGGAATTTCCAGCACAGCCAACCGGGCCAAAATCAGCGGCCGGGATCATCGCGGCAGGGATCCAATGTCATGCCTGATCTTGCGAATGCCATGAAGATCAATCCGAACCTGAAGATTCAATTGAATGCCGGCTATTTCGATCTGGCAACTCCCTTCTATCAAGGCATATACGAGATGCATCACTTGCCGATTCCGGCGAATCTGCACGCGAACATCGAGTACAAGTTCTATGACTCAGGCCATATGGTCTATGCGAAGGACTCGTCGCTCAAATTGCTGCACGACAATGTCGTGGGGTTCATTCGCCGAACCAGCAACCACGGCGGTTGATGACGCCGGGATTTTGACCAAGGCGTGTCGCGCAGCCTGAACCGCTGCGCGGCACCGCCGATGTCAGTGAGCGGGTCCGCCATCCTTCAAATACGCGGCGAGCCAGCTGTGAACCTCTTCATAGAAGTGCCGGCTGTCCTCCGGCTTCGTAATCCAGTGCCAGGCGTCCGGCCACACCAAAAGGCGGCTGGGCACTTGCATGCGCTGCAGCGTGCTCCAATTCTCGAGCGTGTTATTGATGGGCACGCGAAAGTCGCGCTCTCCGATACTGAGCAGCATCGGTGTTTTCCAGTTGGCCGCATAGCTGATGGGGCTCTGGTCACGCCACACGGGATTTCCTCCCCAAGGCGGCCCGCCATTGGTCACTTCGCGGCCGTATATGCCATCACTGGTTCCCCACTGGCTCAGCAGATCGACTTCGCCGGCATGGCTCACGATGCATTTGTAGCGTGTGGTGGTGGCCTCGATCCAATTCGCCAGATGCCCGCCGTAACTGGCGCCCGCGGCGCATAGCCGCGATCCATCGATGAATGAGTAACGTTTGATAGCCTCATCAACGGCCTGATTGATTTCGTCACCGGGCGTTTTCAGCGGGTCGAGCTTGATGGCCTGCGCGAATTTCTCGCCGAAGCTGGTCGATCCGGTGTAGTCCGTCATCAGAATCACATAGCCAGGGGCGGCCAGCAGATGATAATTCCAGCGCAGTCCGATCTGATCGGGATTATTGCTCGCCGCTCCGCCGTGAATCAGCACCAGCATCGGATATCTCTTGGTTGCATCGAAGGCCGGCGGCAGCACAATCATATTGTGAATGTTGCGGCCCTTGGCGCTGGTGAAATAGAAATGCTGCGGCGGCTGCCAATCGATTGCCGCGGCTGCCGCGGTGTTGACATGGGTGAGATTGACGTGAACGTGCCGCGCAGCATCGATGCGCACGATCTCGGTCGGACTGACCGAACTGCCATAGCCGGCAATCAGCATGGGCTTTGCGGCCTTCTCGGCAATCTCCAATGACGTGTAGCCGCCCGTGGCCGGCTCGATCAGCAGTTCCGGTTTGCCGCCCTGCGCCGCAACTCGATACAGGTTTTCCTTGCCGGCCTCCGGCGCCAGCAGGTAGACCAGTTTACCGTCGGAGCTGAACGCGAAACGCGCCGCGTCCCGGTCGAAATCGCGAGTCACGAGCGACGGCACTCCGCCGCCGGGCCACGCCACTTTGTTGAGGCGCGCCAGGTGATAAACCTCCTGGTCCTGCAACTCGTACTTGAAGAACAGCGACTTGCCGTCGGGACTGAACGCCGCTTCCTGATAATCGCCTCCAGCGGGGCTGATGACGGCCGGTTCGCCGCCATCGGCGGCCATGCGGTAGAGGTGATAATTCACATGCGCGAACGCGGCATGCCATCTCTCCGTCGTCGCGGTAAACACCACGTCATGTCCGTCGGGACTCCATAGGGGAGCGAGGGTGACGCTGCTCTCGGTTTCCCGGCCGGAAAATCCAGCGGTACGCGCCAGCGTGGTGGCGGAGAGGATGTCTTTTGGAGCCGATCCCGGCGCGATCGACTGCACCATCACGGTGGGTTGGCGATCGTCCAGCCACTGATTCCAAAAGCGGACCGGAAAATGTTCATAGGTGCGCACGTTGTATTTGCGCGCCTTGCGGTCGGCCGCAATCTTTTTGTTGGCTTCATCGTCGGCGGTATTGGGATAAACCAGCGACTCGAACAGAATTGCCTTGCCGTCCGGCCGCCATTTCGGACTGGATGCTCCGGTGGAGATGCTGGTGAGGCGGCGCGCTTCGCCGCCCTCGGCGAGATTGAGAATATAGATTTGGTCGGCCTCGTCGGCTTCGCGCTTGGTCGTGAACGCAATGCTGCTGCTATCGGGCGACCATGCGACGTCGGCCTCAGCCGCTTTGGTGTTGGTGATTCGGCGCGGCGGACTGTGACCGTCAGTGCCCACCAGCCACAGATCACTGACGCTTTTGTCAGTTTCGTAGGACGGCTCGAGCACGGAATACACCGCCCATTTGCCGTCCGGACTCAAACTGGGCGCGCCCACCCGTTTCATCATCCAAAGTGATTCGTGTGTAATGGGTTTGAGCGACGTGCTCGGCTGGGCCATCGACTGAAGCGGCGCGAAGACGCACGCCGCCATCACAGTTGTGCAAAACTTTGTCTGTAAGCTCATCGGATCTGGAACTCACTGCAGCTGAAGGGGGGGCGTAGTCTAACGCCAAGCCGAGCCTGGGAGCTAAGCGCCGCCGTCATTGCGCGCCGCCGTCATTGCGCGCCGCCGTCATTGCGCGTGGCCGATCAGGAGCACGTTGGCAAATCGCGTGCCCTCGCTCATGGGGCTGGCCTGAACCTCGAATCCACATTCCCGAACGATCTCGCGCCACTGCGTGGCGCTGCGACAGTGCGTGTTCACGGACGAATGCCCGCGGAAAAGCATCACCAGTTTGTCGACCCACTGACTGTAGCGAAATCGCAGTCCGCCGTCGGCGTCGCCGATGCGCAGCAGCAGCAGGCCGCGCGCCGGCAGCGCGGCGCGCACCCGCTTCAGCACCTGAAGCTGTTCTTCCCTCGTCATGTAATGCAGCACATCGAGAATGACCACGGCATCCGTGGTCCCAAAATCCGTGCTGCGAATGTCGCCCTGTGATATCTCGCACGATGGCCCGAGCGCGGCGCGCGCACGCTCCACGTCGCGAACCATCAATTCGATTCCGCGAGTCGAACGCGGCGTCGGCGCCGGCGGCCAGCCTTGGGGCCAAGTGCCGCCTTCGTAGCAGAGCAGGGCGGCGCGCAGCCAGGACGCCAGCAGTCCTTGGCCGCAGCCCAAGTCGAGAATGTGTCCCCGCCCCAGCAATAATCCGCGCTCCAGCATGGCCCGGAACACGGGGTCGCCGCTTAATTTGCCGCGGGCAAAATTGTAGGCGAATAGCCCGGCCCTGCGATACGGCTCACAAGCCCGGTCGACCAGCGGTGAGTGCATTTGCGCGGACAAGCGCGACCTTACTCTGCTCAGGCCAATGGAAGATGATGCGGCCGCACCAGCATGTGCCAATCTTGGTGCTCCTCGAGGATTAATTCGATGGCCTCCCTGATCGACTCCTTGATCGGCCCCGGGCTTGGCGACGCCCCTTGCTGCTCCAGCGGCGCGCGAATGTCGCCAATGGCCTGCTGCAATTCCACTTCAAGCCGCTCCGAGGTGGTACCTAGCCGGTAGGACTCTGATTGCGCCAGAGCACCGTGCAGCGAAGCCCCGAGCGCCGGGAAAAACGTCGTGATCAACGACAGCCAAACGGTGTGCACCGCCAGGTGCAGCAGCGCTCCCAAGGCGGTAAGCCCAAAAAGCCCGATATTCACCGAATGCACGCGATGCAACAGAGCGTGCTGCCTCAAGGCAACCCGATGATGATAGTGCGTCTGCGCCTCCAGAACCCCGACCGTCCATCGCGCGTAGGTAGAGATGAACGCCGGGTCAGACCAGGCGCCATCGAGCAGCGTTCGCGCCAGGTGCTCGTTTTTCGCGCATATCGTCTCGAGGTCATCGCCGCTTCGCAGGTGATTGCCGGGATCGAATACCCGCATGTACCAGTTTGCGGACGTTTCCGGCCGCGTGAAGTCGAGCAGCGGCGCGACGAGCGGCAGGTACCAGATCAATTCGGCGGTGGTCCGGGCACGCAACCACTGACCCTGCCA
>Ga0137412_10001568_pt1 | contig 17858 bp, 18 predicted proteins | sample CZODoug2_1_16fun_FD_122160 | JGI IMG/M metagenome (GOLD analysis project Ga0137412, IMG submission 122160) | Vadose zone soil fungal communities from Angelo Coast Range Reserve, California, USA - CZODoug2_1_16fungal (Hybrid Assembly) | ecosystem: Environmental > Terrestrial > Soil > Vadose zone...
GAGCGTCAGTCGCAACTCAAATTGTTGATCGCGCGCGGCAAGGAGCAGGGCTACCTCACTTACGCTGAAGTCAACGACCATCTGCCCAGCGAGATCGTCGATCCCGAACAGATCGAAGACATCGTAAACATGATCAACGACATGGGTATTCCGGTGTACGAAAAGGCGCCGGATGCCGAATCGCTGTTGTTGACCGATGCCACCGCTGCTCCCGACGAAGAAGCGGTCGAGGAAGCCACCGCGGCTCTTGCCAATCTCGATGCCGAGTTCGGCCGCACCACCGACCCGGTACGCATGTACATGCGTGAAATGGGCACGGTGGAATTGTTGACCCGCGAGGGCGAGATTCGCATTGCGAAGCGCATCGAAGAAGGTTTGGAGGCGGTCAAAATTGCGCTCGGCAGCTACCCGGGCACCTACGATCTTTTGCTGCGGCACTATGAGACGGTGAAGGCAGGCCAGATGCGTCTTGTGGACGTCATCGTCGGCTTCGTCGACCCGAACGCGCCGGATGAAATCGCTCAGCCTCAGAATCCGAAAATGATGGCCCTGGAGCGTGAAGAGGCTGCCAACGACGAGGACGAGGCGGACGGCGACGAGGATGACGAGGTCATCGACACCGGCCCGGATCCCGAAGAGGCCGCGAAGCGGTTCAACTCGATAGCGAAGGCTCATCATCAGTTCTTGAGTTCGCTCGACAAGCTCGGGTCGAAGGATCCGAAAACGCAGAAGATTCGCAAGAAGATCTGCGGCGAGTTGATGGAGCTGAAGCTAAGCCCGAAAATGTTCGATCAACTGATCGACAACCTCCGCGAGCACGTGACCGAAGTTCGCCTGCTCGAGAAGGAGATCATGTTCCTGTGCATCAAACAGGCTGGAATGCCGCGCAAGGATTTCATTTCGACGTTCCCCAAGAACGAGACCAGCACGCGTTGGCTCGACAAGCACATCAAGGCGAAGAAGCGTTATTCTGCGCCGCTCGCGAAGTTCAAGGACGAGGTCGAGCGCCGCCAGAACAAGCTCAAGGATCTCGAGGGCCTGTTCCACGTACTCATCAGCGAGATCAAGGAAATCAATCGCGAGGTTTCCATCGGCGAGGCGAAGGCGCGTCGTGCCAAGAAGGAAATGGTCGAGGCCAACCTGCGCCTGGTGATTTCCATCGCCAAGAAATATACCAATCGCGGCCTGCAGTTCCTGGATCTGATCCAGGAAGGCAACATCGGATTGATGAAGGCGGTCGATAAATTCGAATATCGCCGCGGCTACAAATTCTCGACCTACGCGACATGGTGGATTCGCCAAGCCATCACGCGGTCGATCGCAGATCAAGCGCGCACCATCCGAATTCCCGTGCACATGATCGAGACGATCAACAAGCTGAATCGCATTTCCCGCCAGATGCTGCAGGAAATGGGCCGCGAACCGACGCCGGAAGAACTGGCCGTGCGGATGGAGATGCCGGAGGACAAGGTACGCAAGGTTCTCAAGATCGCGAAAGAGCCGATCTCGATGGAAACCCCTATCGGGGACGACGAGGATTCGCACTTGGGCGATTTCATCGAAGACACGTCGGTGTCCTCGCCGATCGATTCGGCAACCACGGAATCGCTGCGAGAAACCACGCATTCCGTGCTGGCCCAGTTGACGCCGCGCGAGGCCAAGGTGCTGCGCATGCGTTTTGGGATCGATATGAATACCGATCACACGCTCGAAGAAGTCGGCAAGCAGTTCGACGTGACGCGCGAGCGCATCCGTCAGATAGAGGCCAAGGCGCTGCGCAAATTGCGCCATCCCAGCCGCAGCGAGCAGCTGCGCAGCTTCTTGATGGATGATTAGTCAGTTCGGCGCGCCTGCCAGGCGCTTCGCTCCTAACTAATCACTTCCAGGGTCAAATGCCGTTCGCTACTGAGTGAATTCGCAACCAGGCAGGTGAGTTCGGCCTTTTCCAGCAGCTTTTTCGCGCGTTCCACGTCCGCCCCCGCGGGTATTTGCAGTTTCGCGTGCGTATCGAAGCGCGTGAAGCGCATTTTGCCTTCCACGCGATCGAGCGTGCCTTCGGTGCGTGATTCCAGGCTGACCCACGCATACTTCGACGCGGTTGCGATCGCACGAAATCCCAGCACGAAACAGTCAGCGACCGCGGCCGTCAGCAGCCCCTCGGGCGACCATTGGTTGCCAGGACCGTCGAATTCCTTGGGCGGTGCCGATTCGATGATGCGGGTTCCTTCCGAGGACAACGGTACGTCGCCGTCCGGACGGGCCGCAGCGTTCACAATGTAGCGATGAGGGAAAGGATGCATAGGGAACTCCGCGAATCATGTTTCAGTAAATTGCAGGGACCAGCCGTTTGGTGCGGCTCATATAATCGCGGTACGTGTCGCCCAAAGCCTGCGCCAAGGCAGCCTCCTCGACCCGTATGCGCCACAGAAAGACCAATGCGATCGGAACCACCATGACGGCGAGCGCCGCCCAATTGCGCAAGGCCAGTCCCAGACCGACGAACGCCATTAGAGCACCTGTGTACGATGGGTGTCGGATATATCGATACGGGCCCGTGTCGATGACTCGGTGGTCCGTCGCGATGGCCACATTCACCGTGAAGTAGCGCCCGAGATACATGATGGAATACCAGCGCAGCACCAGTCCGCCTACAAACAGGGTTACTCCCGCCGCGACGGCCGCGGGCGCAGGGCCAAACCCGAATTCGGGCTTGCGGGCCCCCAACGCGTAGGCGAGGTTGACGCTGACGACGACGATGCCCCACAGCAGCCACAGCGACCCGCGGTCAGCGGACCGGGCTTGGCCTTTTTTTGCGCGTTTGAACAGCGTAAGGCCCAATTCAGAGAGCGCAAATACCGACCCCAACAGTGAAACAATCGGCATCCTCACGGATCCGGCCATGACCCGCAGCCGAACAGCTTGAGTTCGGGGCCATCGGCCGTGAGTTTCACGGTGCGTTCGAACACGAGACCGATTTTCTCGAGCACCGCAACCGAGGCATGGTTGTCGTGGGAGGTAATCGCGACGACACGGTCCAATCGCAACGACAGCTTGGCGTGAGCCAAAACGGCGGCGGCGGCTTCCGTGGCATATCCCTTGGATCGGTGCTGCGGTAGAAAGGCATAGCCAATGTCGGCGTCCGCGAGCGTCTCGCGCTTCACGAGTCCGCAAATTCCTGCGGCCACGCCGCTGTCCCGCAAACTCGTCAGGTACAGCCCAAAGCCCAAACGCCGGTAACTGTCCCTAGGACCCTTCTCGATATAATCGCGAGCGTCGGCCAGAGTCCGCACGCCCTTGTCGCCGATGAAGCGCAGGAACGAAGCTTCGTTCAGGAGCTGCAAGATGAACGGCGCGTCGTTCAGTTCCAGTTCACGCAGCACCAGCCGTTCCGACTCGATGATACTCATGGTTTCACGCTCAGCCTAATGGTTTGGGCAGGCCGGTGCCAGTACGGCTGATAAAACCCTTGACCGCCGTGCGCGTGATGTGTGTACTTCCCGTCCCGGCGGCTACGCAAACGCAGAGCAGAGCTTACCAACCATCGTGGCGTCATGGATCAAGACATTGAAACTGGCTATCGCGGGCGCTTGCCTGACAGTGACGGCTGCGCGCCCGGCGCTGGCGGACGGCGTCAGTGCATACCTGCCGCTGAATCTCGAACCGGAGACCGAACGGCAAATCGAACGCGTGCTCATTCTTGCGGACGAGCCGGTGCTCAAACGGCCCTTCGCCGTGGCCCTGGTCGAACTTGCGCTTCCCAAGGCCTGTGAGCGCGACAAGGCGCTTTGTACGAGAGTCAAAAAGTATCTGGAGCGCTACTCGCGCGATTACGCGGTGACGCATGCGAGCGCGACGGGGTCGATCACCCATGGCGCCGATGGCGTGGTGCCCAATGAACACGGTCTCCCGGTTCAAAGCAATTGGGAGGTATCCGCGCAAGGTTTCGTTCAACCCAGCGACTACTTCCTCGCCAGCGCCGGAGTAATTGCCTACGACGGCCGCACCGTGCCCACAGGCTCCATGCTGAGTTTCGGTTTCAATTGGGCGCAACTCGACGTCGGCTACCGCGATCATTGGTTCTCTCCCGCCGTCGACAGCCCCATGCTGATAGGCACGGAGGCGCCCACCATGCCCTCCGTCACCCTGTCGAATTACGAGCCGCTCACGCGGTTCGGATTTCAATATGAATTTTTTCTCGCTCAAATGTCGCGCTCCGATCACATTCTAGGCGGTGGCCAGGGGACCACGGTGCAAAGCAGCGGCAATCCGAAGCTCTTCGGCGCGCAATTTTCCATCGAACCCTTCAGCGGCTGGTCGTTCGGCGTCAACCGTCAGCTGCAATACGGCGGCGGGGGACTGCCGGACTCCGCGAGTACCTTGCTGCGGAATTTCTTCAAACCGGGCGGGCTATCGCAGACCCAAGGCAACCAAGAAGCCTCGTACGACACCCGCTTCATTTATCCGGGCAAGACGCCGTTTGCCGTGTACGCCCAGTACGCCGGCGAGAACAACTTGAATGGCGGCAGCTATTTGCTCGGCGAGGCCGCGCTGACCGTGGGCATTGATTTCCCCAAGCTCTGGCACTACTTCGACCTGACCTACGAAACCTCCGAATGGCAAAACGCGTGGTACGTCAACAATCCCTTCTTGGATGGCATGACCAATCACGGACTCGTCCTGGGGTCTTGGGGAGGCGACCAGCGGCTATTCGGCGACGGCGTGGGTGCGCGCAGCCAAATGCTGCGCATCGGTTGGGAGCCGCCGTTCGGCGGTTATCTGGAAGAACGCGTGCATACTCTGGTCAATCAAACGTACGGTCAATATCCCTACCGGCACTACCTTGATGTAACGGTCCGCTATTCACGCCCCTGGAACGACCTCACCGTGGGCGGCGAAGTACTTGCGGGTCGCGATGTCTTCGGAAAATCGTTTTCGCGAATTTCAGGTTTCGTCCGCTACGGCGGCGATCGGCACACCCGCGACTACGATACCAGCGATGACGAATCGGCTGCCGATACCGAGGACACGGACGGTACCGAGTTGTTCGTCGATGCCGGTGCGAATGCCAACCGGGTGCGCACCGACCTGCAAAAGGGAATACCCATCACGACTTCCAAAGTGATGTTTGGACCGCATTTTGCGATTGGCGCGCGCCGCGCCGTCTCCGACAAGAACGACTGGGGAGTCCGGCTCGAATTGGATGAAGTCGACGGTCATTCGTTGATCGGTGCACGGCCGATCGACTACCGGCACCGTTTCGGCGACACCTTCTCGCTGAGCTTGTTTGCCGGAGTCGACCGCTACAATCTCGCCACGCCGGCATACTCGCTCTACGGTGGGATCGGCACTCAATGGCGGAATATTCTCCCCAAATGGGATGTTGGCCTGGACTTTCGCTACGCACAGAATATAGCGCGCAACCACGTCCTGCCGACCGACCCTCCAGGCGTCAGACCCGACAGTTTCTACAAGATCGAGAGCTTAATCGCGTACCTTACGCGACGGTTTTGAACCGTACGTCGTCGCGATTTGCGTGCCCTATGCGCCGGTTCACCGACGTGCGGTCGCGCTGTAGGAATAGTCGCAGCGAGGTTGAGGGTTTTGCCGTCATTACGCCCGCCGCCACTTGTGGAACGATAACCCCATGGAACATCGATGGGGCGAAAGAGTTGGCGTCGACATACCTGTTCGCATAAGCGGGCATCCCTTTTCCGTGCGGACCGGCAGGCTTGCGAACTTGAGCGTCAGCGGCGCATTCATCAAAGCCGATCTGGACCTGCGGCTGCTGTCGCGAATTCAAGTCGCGATCGAATTGCCGCAGCGCTCGAAGCATGAGGCGCCCACCGTCGCAGCCTACGTCGCACGTAAATTCAAGGACGGCATCGGCATCGAATGGTGCGAATTTGCGCCGCCCGCGATCAACCAGTTGCTGCAGTCATTTGCGGCCAGACGCTACATCCGCTCGCGCAAGCCGGAACCGCCCGCGGCAGTGGCGATTTCGCGCCTGTCGGCGCCGCTGCTCAAGCACGGCGGCTGATTTTTAGAACTGCTGCCACTCGTCCGATGCGGTCTCGCCGGCGCCCGGCGCTGCACTCGGCGCGGCTCGTGCCGCCGATTTTTTCTTCGCCAGCCGGACCACGTTCTTGGCGCGGTCCGGTCGGCGCCGCTCGGCCGGCGGTGCCATCGCCTGCGGCGTGACGGTTTCCTCGTCCGCGAGTTCGAATATAGCCACCGCCTGGAACAGCCTCTCCGATTGTTCCTGCAGACTCTTCGCGGCGGCGGCGGCTTGCTCAACCAACGCCGCATTCTGCTGAGTCGCTTCGTCCATTTTCGTGATCGACGTGTTGACCGACTCGATGCCGGCGCTTTGGTCGGCACTCGCCGTGGTTATTTCACCCATGATGTCGTTGACGCGTTTGACGGCATCCACGATTTCTTTCATCGTCTGACCCGCGGTATCCACCAGCGCCGTACCGGCGCCGACTTTCTCGACGGATTCGCCGATCAGCAGTTTGATCTCTTTTGCGGCCGCCACCGTGCGCTGCGCCAGGTTGCGCACTTCGCTCGCCACGACCGCAAAACCTCGCCCCTGTTCGCCGGCGCGGGCAGCCTCGACGGCGGCGTTCAAGGCGAGAATGTTGGTCTGAAACGCGATGCCATCGATTACGCTGATGATGTCGACGATTTTTTTGGAGCTGCTCTCGATGGAACTCATGGTTGCGACGACCTGTGCCACGACTTGGCCGCCTTTGATGGCCACATTGGAGGCCCCGATCGCCAACTCGTTGGCGCGACTGGCATTCTGCGCATTTTGTTTCACCGCGGCGGTGATCTCTTCCATGGAGCTCGCCGTCTCCTCGAGACTCGCCGCCTGGTGTTCGGTACGTTGGCTGAGATCGTTGTTGCCGTCGCTGATTTCCCGCGCCGCAAGGTCGATCGATCCGGTCGAGCGCTTGATTTGCGCGATGATTTCATTGAGTTTAGCGACCGTGGTATTTGCATCGGTTTGCAAGCGTGCGAATTGACCGCGATGCTCCCCCCGCATGCTGGTGCGCAAGTCGCCCCGCGCCAGCGATTCGAGCACACCGCCCGCGCCGGTGATGCCGGTTTCACAGGCCGCCATCACTTGGTTCATGCCGCCTATCATCTCGCCGAACATGTTGTGGAAGGCGCCGTCGTCGCCTCGTGCCGCGAAATCTCCGCTCGTCGCCGCGTCGACCAACCGCTTCAGCTCCATGTTGATTGCCAACAGGTTTTTCTTGGCCTCGGCGGCCGCACGCGTCAGGTCTCCCTTTTTTCCGGGCAACTGAGGCATATCGACGGCGAAGTTGCCGTGTCCGTAGTCCTGCAGCACGCTGACCAACAGCAGTGTGGCCTTCAGGTGACCTTCCACGAGCTCGTTGCTCATTTGCGCCAAATCACGGTAGGTACCCGGCAACGCCGAGGCATCTATCCGGTATTCGATGTTGCCGCCTTCGTGTTCACGCGACATTTCGGTTTGCGCCGCAATGACGGCATTGATGCGCCCGGCCATTGCGTTGAGAGCCGCCATCAAGCTCTGAGTGTCGTTGCGAGACAATTCCATTTCGGCCGACAAATCGCCCGCGGCAATTTTCTCGGCGAACTGGCGGGCCAGCGCCGGATCGCCGCCCAGCTGGCGCCAGAGGCTGCCGACGATGAAATGGGACAGTAGGACCAGCCCGATGGTCACCACCAATGCGCCGACAACCGTTGCCCAAACGATCTTGCGTATTCCGGCATCGCCGGCGTCGAGACCGGCCTTGAAATTTTCGTGAGCCTTGACGGTGGTGGCCTTCACCGCCGCATCGACGATATCATGTTGCGCCCGCATCTCTGCGATCGCGCTCGGCACGTCGCCGCTCTTCGGATCGACCATGACCTTGGCTGCATGCATGGCCGCTTCGAGATAGGCGTCGAAGCCCGACCGCAGAAGCTTGCCATCCTCGCGTTGTCCGGGCAGCGCCGACAGTGCATCGACATTCTGGCGAAATTCCTCCGCCGTGGTACGCACGTCGGCCAGTTTTGCGGTGTCGCCCTCCGCGACCGCGGACTGCATGCCTTCCACGATTTGGGTGAGCTCGCGTTCGAGCCTTTGCGCGATGTCCATGCTCGGGTAGCGGACGGTTCCCAAATCGGAAATTGTCCGTGCAGTCCGCGTGCTCAACAGGAATGTCAGAGCCAGGCTCAAACAGAACACCGCCACGGCGGTAATCGGGATGGACCAGATTTTCATCTTGAACGGCATTGCACTGAACATGGCGCTGCTCTACTGCGCCGAGAGTACGGCTTCTACGGGAGCCGCGGCGGCGGGCTTCGCGATGGGCGAAATATTCTTGCGCAATTGGCTACTCCCAGGGAGATGAGCACGGTCGACCATTCGAATCTGTACGGTTCTAAAGCAAAGTGTCGGCCGCATCGTTGCGTTCTTGAGCCGGAAGTGTGATGCCGGACACACCCCGTGACGCCGTTCCGGGGCGCTGAGCCCGCGCTCAGAGACACATGACGGAAAGCACGCCAACGCCGTACTTGACGATGCCGATTTCGAAATCGACACGGCCCCTCGGAGCACCGATGATGGCGGCCGCCGGCGGCGGGAGCGCGCTCAACGCACAGAGCTCGCGAAGCTTCAGATGCGGCGACCCGTCGCGCAGCATCAGCCGCGTGCAGATGTTCATCACTTCATGCAAATTGGCGAGCATCACCGGCGTGAGTTCCTTGTCGTTGATCGCGTCCTTGGCCGCGTTGGGCGGCAACATGGAAAGCGCGGCGCCGCTGTTGGCCGCGAACGCCAGGTCGCATCCGCACAGTGCGGCGGGATTGCCGTCATCCGACACATACACGGCGAAATAGCTGTTCGCCTTCGGCGCCACATCGAGCTTCGGACCCGGCTTGACCGACAGCCCGTCAAAGAGCATGCCGAGCAGGCCCTTCACCTGTGCCAGGTCCGGCAGCGGGTAGACGGGATTTGCGGTTGGGGCGCTCATTTTATGTAGGCTCCTAGCGTTTCTTTGAATGACTCGGGCGTGAACGGCTTGGAAATCAAAAAATGCGCGCCGGCGCTCGCGGCACGCTGCCGCATGTCGGGGGTGGCCTCGGTGGTGATGAATCCAAATTTAATCTTGATGCCGTTTTTGGTGAGATTCTCCAGCAGTTCGATACCCGTCATATTGGGCATGTTCCAATCGGAGAGCACGAGATCCGGCGGACTCGCCTTGATGGCCGCCAACGCCTTCATCCCATCATCGGTTTCCGAGAACTCGTGTCCTTCGAAACCGGCAAGCCGCAAGGTCTTCCTTACGATCATGCGCATAGCTGTTGAATCGTCGACGATCAGAATTTTCACTGCTCTACTCCAAATCGGTTGCCGAATGACCTATCCTAAGCCAGCCCCGGGCGACCGGGTGATATCCATTTCATCAGCCAGCGCCAGGACGCGGATGTAAATGTCGCCCAGCGGCATCACTTCCGCTGCGCCGCCCACCGCCACCGCTTCGCCCGGCATGCCCCATACGATGCTCGTCGCCTCATCCTGCGCAAGCGTCCGGCTCCCGGCGTCGCGCATTTCCTTGAGCCCCATCGCCCCGTCCTTACCCATTCCGGTCAGTATGACGCCGATGGCATTGCGGCCCGCTTGCTGCGCCACGGAACGAAACATCACGTCGACGGAAGGCTTATGCCGATTCACCGGCGGCCCTTCATCCAATCGGCAAACGTATCGAGCACCGTCGCGTACCAGCAGCAAATGCTTGTCGCCCGGTGCGATATAGGCGTGGCCACGCAGAACTTGCTGGCCATCCTCGGCCTCGCAGACGCTTAGTTGACAACAGGCGTTCATGCGGCGGGCAAACGCCCCGCTGAACAGCTTCGGAATGTGCTGCGTAATCACGATGCCGGGTGTGTCGGGCGGCAGATGAATCAGCACGTCCTTGATCGCTTCGGTACCGCCGGTCGATGCGCCGATCGCGATGATGCGCTCGGTCGTGCGTAGTTGGCGTTGCGGGGCGCGCTTCGCGAGTACGGCATCCGCGCTTGCCGCACCAGCGGCCGATGGCGCCCGCACCCGGGCCGATGCAGCGGCCTTTACCTTGGCGATGAGTTCGTCCCTGTAATCTGCGAGCGTGGCGGCCAAATCGATTTTCGGCTTCGATAGGTAGTCGACGGCGCCGACCGACAAGGCATCCAGGGTCACTTCGGCGCCTCTTTCGGTCAACGATGAGACCATAATGACGGGCATGGGCCGCAGGCGCATCAAATTTCGCAGAAAAGTGAGGCCATCCATCCTCGGCATCTCCACATCCAACGTGAGCACATCCGGATTCAGCGCCTTGATTTTCTCGCGTGCGTCATAGGCGTCGTGCGCAGTCCCGAGCACCGTGATCGCCGGATCGCTCGACAGCATTTCCGTCAATAGGCGGCGAACCAGGGCCGAATCGTCGACGATGAGCACCTTGATGCGCTCCTTGGTTTGCGGACTCACCGTCGATGTCGCGAGGGTTTGCATGGCTTGCGGCATCCCTACTCGAACAGTTCCACATCATTGTCGGTCGGCTTGGCCAGGCTGCTGAGATAATTGGTTTCGCGCCGTGCGATTTCCACGACATCCAGGGCACGCAATCTCTTCAACTTGACGACGCCGGTGGCGGGGAAATACACGACGCGGCGCGGATAGACGTCGCCGACATCCTCGGCTGCGATTTTGAAGCCTTCCAACTTCAAGAAACTCCTCGCAAAAGCGATGTTCTTCCTGCCGACGTCGGTCATGGAAGACAGAATCTTCCCGCCGCCGAACAACTTGACTTCAAACCGATCGCGGCATGCGCCGAGTTTCATCAACTCGTTGATCAAGCTTTCCATGGCATACGAGCCATATCGAGTGGCGAGCCCTCCCGGGCCGTCGATCCAAGAACTCTTGCCCGCCGAGTTATCCTCCGGCAGCATGAAGTGATTCATACCGCCGATGCGCACCGCCGGATCTCGAATGCACGCCGCAATGCACGATCCGAGCACCGTGGTTATTGCCTCATCGTTGCGCGTGACGAAATATTCACCCGGCAATATTTTTGCCGACCAGCGATCGCACCCTGGGTCCCAATAGCGCATTACGTGCTCGAAACCCCTGGCAGCGGCCGGTAGCTCGGTTTTGGTTTGACTGGGGAGGAGGTCCGCCACCATCAACTCCGGCGATAGATGGTTTTGCCGATCAGCGTGTAGTCTTCGGACACCTTGAACAGCGTCTCGGAGTGTCCCAACAGCAGCAAATCGTCCGGCCGCTGCAGTTTTGCCATCCTTGAAAAGAGTCCTCGCTGAGTATCCTTGTCGAAATAGATGACGACATTGCGGCAGAAGATCGCGTCGAGCGGCCCGGACATGGGCAGATCATGCATGAGATTGATCTGTTTGAACGTGATGAGCTTGGCGAGTTCCGGTACCACCTGGTAGGCGCGTTCCGTACCCTCTTGCGTTTCCGTGAAGAATCTACCGAGGCGCTTGGGATGGAGTCCTTTGACCCGCTCGGCGTTGTAGCAGCCGCGTTCGGCACGCGCCAAGATATCCGAATCCAAATCGGTCGCCAGAATCTTGATATCCCACTTCTGCCAGTCCGGAATCGTTTCCACGATGGTCATTGCTATGCTGTAGGGTTCCTCGCCCGACGAGCACGCCGCAGACCATATGCGGATGCGCTCGGACCGGCGCGAAGCGGTGCGGCGCGGCGCCAGGAATTCGCCGCGCAGATAGTCGAAGTGATGGGATTCGCGGAAGAACGATGTGAGGTTGGTCGTCAAGGCGTTGCAAAACGCCACGAGTTCCGAGCCATCGCCGGACTCGAGCAGCTGCCGATATGCACCAAAGCTCGACAAGCCGAGCGCGCGTAAGCGCCTCGAGACCCTCCCGTAAACCAATTCGCGCTTCGATTCTGCGAGATTGATGCCGGTCATTTCCTTGACCAATTTGCGCAGCGCCTGAAAGTCCGAGTCAGTGAAGTGAAACTCGCGCACGCGAGCTTCACTGGCAGGCATGGCGGCGGATTGGCGATTCATTTCCTTGGTACCGCTTCGCCGCCCACGGTACTTACTGAGTCATCCATTGCGTTCCCTTGCTCTCGCCGTTGTCCGATCGTTCCGTCAGGCGGCGCCGGCCAGCGTGTTCGATTCGGCCGGCAACAAATCTCTGCCGACGAGCGCGTCCACGTCGAGCAGTATCAACATGCGATCCGATACGGTGGCGAGGCATTGAATGAAATCAGCATTCAATTTACCCCCCAGATTCGGCGTCTCCTTCAGGTCGTTCACGCTGATGTCGACCACGTCGGAAACGTTGTCCACGACCAATCCGAATTCGCTTCGGCCGGTGGGCGTCATGATCGACAACACGATAATGACCGTGAGCGGAGTGAACTCCGCCCGCTCCAGACTGAAGCGGACCCGCAGATCGACTATCGGCACGATCGATCCACGCAGGTTCAGGACGCCGAGCACATGCGCCGGAGATTTCGGAATGCGCGTCACCGGGGTCCAGCCGCGGATTTCCTGGACACGTAGGATATCCACACCGTAGGTCTCTGCGCCCAGGCAAAAAGTCAACACCTGCCGCGAGGAAGCAGGGACACCATCGCCCTGTTTTTTTGGTGAATGATCTGTCATTTTTTCGACTCCGCTTGTCTGCCCACGCAGTCCTTCTCGAGCGCTCGCTCGGCTAGCCCCTCCTGGGCATGCATTGCCTTATCGGCACCCGAACCGTGATTCTTGAACGCCGTTTCCGGGACTCTCAAAATAGCTCTACGCTGCTGTGGGAGGCGTCCGACGGCTGCGAGCCGCCGATTTGCCCGGCCGCTTCCGGGCCGAGACGCTGCTGCTCGACTCGATTGACTTGCTCGACGTCGCGCAGCGATTGCAGCCATTCATCGTAGGAGCGTGCCGAACGATCGTGCAACAGCGTCTGCAGGCGCACCAGTCCGGCGCGGACCAGTCCCAGCCGCTGAGCGAGGCGATCGTGATACTGCAATGCGACGACCGCGGAATGAATCGAGTCGCCAATTTGCTTGCAGGAGTTTCGCAGCACGGTCCGTTCAGGCTCGACGCAGCTGATTCCGTCGATCGTGTGCTTGGCCCTTGCCAGTTCATGGAAGGATTCACCGACGGACACGCAGTCGCGATTGGCTTCAACCAGCGAAGCACCCAGCTGCTCGGCGAGGATGTCCAAATGGCGCCCGAATTCCAGGATGACCTCCTTGAGCTCGGTGCTCTTGGCGTTTTCCCGGTCCGCGATCGGCGGCTCGTGGTCCGTCATGCAACCGCCATGCGAAGGGCGTCGCTCAAGCCCAAAGCGGTCAAAGCATGCTTGAGCGCTGGCGATTCCCCGCAGAATGCGACGGATACGCCGCGATTCACGGCCTCGCTTTGGAAGGCGAGGAGCAGCTGGACACCGGCGGTATCGACGGCCCCGACGCGGCTCACGTCCACGGCCACCGCCGACGTGCGGGCCAACAGTGCCATGAGTTGTCGATGTGCGTCCTCGACATCCTTAATCTCCAGGCTCGATTCCAAATACACTTTGGCATCCGAACCCGTGGCCGCATCCAAGGGCGGGGCCGCGCCTGCGCCGCGCGCGTCCACGCTCGCGTGCGCCATCGCGGGACCCAAGCTCTCGGTGACGACGCTCATCGCCGCTGCGCCCGGCGTTGCTTTGCGCTTTTTGGTCGATTTCACCTTGTTCATTTAGGCCGCCGCTTTGCCGTCGCCGAGGACGCTCGATTCGACGAGGCGCTCGATGTCCAGGATGATCAACAATTTGCCGTCGAGATCCGCCAGCCCGGTCACGAACATATGATCGACGGACCCCATGATGTCCGGAGGCGGCCGAATGCTTTCACTCGCAACGCTGTACACATCGGATACCGCGTCGACAACGATGCCGACGACGCGCTCGCCCCGGGTACCGGCCACGTGAACTACGATGATGACGGTGGCAGCATCGAAGGCCGCGTTCGCGAGAGCAAAGCGCACGCGCAGGTCGACTACCGGAACGATGGAGCCCCGTAGATTGATGACCCCGAGGATATAATCCGGCGAGTAAGGTACGCGGGTGATGGTGTCCCATCCCTTTATCTCTTGCACGCTCAAAATGTCGGCCCCGTATTCCTCCCCGCCCAGGAAGAAACTCAAATATTGATGCACGGCGCCTGCCCCTTGCGTTGCGCCCGACATGCGCTCGGTAGTCATGCCGCTCGCCCAATATGCGCCGTTTGACGCTCGAGGAAAGTTCTTATCAGGCCGGGGACATCCAGGATCAACGCAACCGTGCCGTCGCCGTGAATCGTCGCGCCGGCAAGACCGGGCACCTGCTTGAAATTGGCCTCCAAGCTCTTTATCACCACCTGCTGCTGCGCGAGCAACTCATCGACGAGCATGGCGACGCGACGGCCGTCCGCCTCCAGCACGACCAGTAATCCGTCGGTAATGTCGCGGCTGTCCGGCTCGATGCCGAACAGATCATGGAGTCGGACTACCGGCAGGTAGTCTGCGCGGTGTTTGAAGAGTTCGGTGCGGCCCGCGACGCAGCTCAGATTTTCCCGCGTCGACTGGACCGTTTCGATGATGGACACGAGCGAAGCAATGTAGATCTCTTTCCCTACCCGCAGGACCTGACCATCGAGAATGGCCAGCGTCAGCGGCAGCCGGATACGAATGGTGCTGCCCTGACCTTGGACGCTGAATATTTGAACATGGCCGCCCAGATCATTGATGTTGCGCCTGACGACGTCCATCCCGACGCCGCGGCCCGATACGTCGCTGACGGCATCCGCCGTCGAAAAGCCGGCGACGAAAATCAAATTGTAGATTTGCTCGTCGGACAGCAGCGCATCCGAGTCCACGAGGCCGCGCTCGCGTGCCTTCGCCAAAATGCGATCCTTCCTGAGGCCCGCGCCGTCATCTTTCACCTCGATGATGATGCTTCCGCCCTCGTGAAACGCGTTGAGTTCCAGCGTTCCGGTTTCGCTCTTCCCCGCCGCCAGGCGCTGCTCGGGCGATTCCAACCCGTGATCGAGGGCATTGCGCACGAGATGTACCAACGGGTCGCCGATTTTCTCCAGCACCGTCTTATCCAGTTCCGTATTTTCGCCGCTTAACTTGAGTTCAACTCGCTTGCCCAGCTTGCGCGATAAGTCATGCACCAAGCGCGGAAAACGGTTGAACGAGAAACCAATGGGCAGCATGCGTATTTGCATGACGCTTTCCTGCAGCTCGCGCGTGTTGCGGGTCAGTTGGGCGATGCTGCGACGCAAAGACTCGACATCGGCCGGTTCATATTTTTCTGAAAATCTGCAGAGCATTGACTGGGTGATGACGAGTTCGCCGACGAGGTTGATCAACGCATCGATTTTTTCCGTGGCCACTCGGAGCGAACCGGATTCGCCGCCCGACTTGGCCGCATTGGGCGCGGCAACTTGCAAATCCGACGGACCCGCTGTGCGCTGCACGGCAGCCTGAGTCGGATCCGCAGGCGGCGGTGCCACGGGGGACAAGTTGCTGCTCGCGTAGATCGGCTCGTACACGATCTTCGAATTGGCGTCGACCCAATCGAACACCTCGGCAACGCGGGCGTGCTCGACGGCGGCGCGCAGCGACAGCGTCCAACTCAAGTGGCACTGTGTCGGATCGAGGTCGCTCAAGAGCGGCAGCGCGTCGACGTTCGCCGTGACTTCGAGCGGACCGAGGTTCGCAAGCTCGTCGAGGATCCGCATCGGATCATTGCACGTCTTGAAGAGGCTCACGTCCGGGGCAAACACGATGCGCCACCCTTCCAGAGGGCCCGTCGAAGACATGTTTGCCGCTGCATTGTCGCGCTTCGGCTGACCGACGCTCGTGGCCGCGGCATTCTGCGCCGAGGCGCGCAGCGTCGATGCGCCCGCCGGGGCTGCGTCCGAAGCGGCGGCCGACGGCGTCTGGGCGGCCGCGGGCGGCACTTTTTGCGCAAGAATTCGGGTGAGTTCGCCGCTGAGAGCTTTTGCCCCGGTCATGACGATCGGCCGCTTTGCCTGCGCCGACTGCGCCATGTCGCGAATGACGTCGACGGATTGCAAAAGCACCTGCAAGGCGTCCGGAGTGACGCCGCGCGCACCGTTGCGCATTTCGTCGAGCAAGGTCTCCACGGAATGCGTGAATTCCGAAATCTCCATGAAACCGAAGGTTCCCGCTCCGCCCTTGATGGAGTGCGCGGCCCGAAAAATGGTGTTGATCGTTTCGCGATCTGCGCCGTCCCCGAGCGTCAACAGGCGCGATTCCATGGTATCGAGCCCCTCGAAACTTTCCTCGAAGAAGACCTTGAGGATCTCTTCCATTTCCAGGTCGACCGACATGGACTTACAGGACCTTGGCGATCGTCGCGAGCAGCTTGTCGGGGTTGAAAGGTTTCACCAACCAGCCTGTCGCGCCGGCCTGTTTGCCCTGCATTTTCTTCTCCGGCCCCGCCTCGGTGGTGAGAACCAGCATCGGCGTAAATTTATAGGCGATCAATTGGCGCAATTCGCGCACCAGAGTGATCCCGTCCATGCGCGGCATGTTGACGTCGGTCAACACGAGACTGACGGAGTGGCCGCGGGCGTATTCCAGGGCGTCGACTCCGTCGGCGGCCTCGATCACCTCGTAACCGGCATGCTTCAGCGTAAAGCTGACCATTTGCCGCATGGATGCCGAATCGTCGACTGCCAGAATGGTCGATGCCATAAATATTCCTGTATTTTTCGATCGCCGCACATCAAGGCGTTCGGCGGCCCAACCCAGGCCCGACACAGCCCTGATTTGGTAAGCAGGCGCGTCAATGCCCGAGTTTTTTGGCAGCCTACACGTGCCTTAACAAGCGTATCGGCGACCGGCGATCAAGGTTTAGCGGATTTGGCCTAAAATTTCGCCACAATGACGACCCCGTCGCCGGGAGGCGACGCCACGTAACTGCATGCGCCCGCTGTTTGTTTGACGTAAGCGATGGCCTCGGCGTCGCCGGTCTTGACCGGCGGAGGCGCGCTGCCGTCGCGAAACGCCTTCTTGATCCATACACCGGCGTACTTTTTGGCATCGAGTTTCATGACCTTCTCGAGGAACTCTGCCTGTATGGCGCTGTTGTCCGCCGGCGCCAACTTGACCGCTCCGGCGAAGCTCTTATCGCCGAAATAAACGTCGCGAACTTCTCCTGCCTGCAAGCTGACCGAGGTATGGCAGATGACGATAATGTCGCCGGCAGCCGCAGTCGATCCCCACGCGGCGAGCATCAAACCGACGACCCGGGCAAATGTGTGAGCGCGCATGCTGTGTCCTTCGAAGAGTTAGAAGCGAACCGCGTACTGCGCCAGCGCTTCGTTGTATTGCTCGGGCAGTCCAAGAAGTACGTCCTGCTCTCGGAAGTCGGTCGTGTGGGTATGGGCAACTTCGAACTTGATGGAGGACTTGTCGTTCAAGTCGAAGCGGACGCCCAGCGCGCTGCGGTAGTACGAGGCGCCGAAGGTCTGTTCCGCGAAATACGGGTCGCCCTGGTCGAGCGAGGCGCGCTCATAGCGAATATACGGCAGGCCCCAATGGGCTCGGTACGCGAACTGCGCAAACCAGGCGTCGCTCCGGTGTGTGCCCGGCGAGCCGTTCAGGTTCTTGTCGTGAAAGGAGTACGCCTCGATGATGTGTTCCCACCTGTCGGTGTCGTACACCGCGTACGCACCCAGCATGCCGAGGCGGGTTATGTTGGGCGTTTGGTTGCCGCTGAGCGTTTGGTTGCTGCTGACCTTGTCGGTGAAGCCATTGATGCCGACCATGAGCCCTTCCACGGGACCGTCGGAAAACTGGTAGGAA
>Ga0137412_10001569_pt1 | contig 17857 bp, 16 predicted proteins | sample CZODoug2_1_16fun_FD_122160 | JGI IMG/M metagenome (GOLD analysis project Ga0137412, IMG submission 122160) | Vadose zone soil fungal communities from Angelo Coast Range Reserve, California, USA - CZODoug2_1_16fungal (Hybrid Assembly) | ecosystem: Environmental > Terrestrial > Soil > Vadose zone...
CGTTGCCCCAGGTGGTGTGGCCGCCGCGCGAGCGCGGGATCAGGTGGTCGAACGTGAGGTCGTCGCGCGTGCCGCAGAACTGGCACGCGAAGCGGTCGCGCAGGAACACGTTGAACCGCGTGAACGCCGGCTGCGTCGCCGGCTTCACGTAGGTCTTCAGTGAGACCACGCTCGGCAGCTTCATCTCGAGCGACGGGCTGTGCACCGCGCGGTCGTACTGGGCGACAATGTTCACGCGCTCCAGGAACACCGCCTTGATGGTGTCCTGCCACGACCAGAGCGACAGCGGATAGTAGCTGAGCGGACGGAAGTCCGCGTTGAGGACGAGAGCAGGCCAGCCCGTTGGCGACACATTCGCGTTCACGGCACCGTTCCTCTCGACCTCCTTTCGCTGCACTTGGCAGCGAGACCAGGCGAATGTCCTGGAATGCATCGGAATGCGCGAGCGGGATCCACACCTTGAGAGGTTCTCCCGCAGGAACGTTTCTTACCGTGAACGAATAATGAAATTGGAAATGGCGCTGGCTCTGGGCGCCGGCGGCGACAGCGGTAAACATGACAAGGCATGCGGCAAAGCAGCGGGTAAACATGGAAGTATCCTTTCGGCCAGAACAACGTTGAGCTATGTAGTCGCGCGGGAATAACGGAAACGACCGACGGGCGTTTTAAGGGCTAGGCTCAGGTAAAGCCGGGGACGACGGCGCGGATGATCTGGCGAATCATCGCAGCTAGTTTCGGCGGGGTGGGTCTGATTGTCAAGCGCTCGCAGCGGATGTAGTTGCAGCCGCTCACGAGTCGCGGATATTCTCGAATCATCATGTCAACTCTCGTTGAATGTGTTCCTAATTTTTCTGAAGGTCGGGACAAGGCCAAGGTCGATGCCATCGTGGAAGCGATGAAGGGCGATGGTGTGTATTTGCTGGATCGCGAGATGGATTCCGATCACAACCGCTGTGTCATCACGTTGGTGGGCGAGCGGGAGGCGATTCAGGAAGCGGCGATTCGCGGCGTAGGCAAAGCGGCCGAAGTGATCGATTTGACGCAGCATCAGGGGGCGCATCCGAGGATGGGCGCGGCGGATGTTGTCCCGTTTATTCCGATCGATGGCGTAACGCTGGAAGACTGCGTGGCTATGGCGAAGCATGTGGGCGCAGAGATTTGGAAGCGGTATTTGGTGCCGGTGTATTTGTACGAGGCGGCAGCGGCGACGCCCGAGCGGCAGAATCTGGAGAACGTTCGGCGCGGCCAGTTTGAGGGCCTGCGCGACGAGGTTAAGACGAATCCTGAGCGGCGTCCGGATTTTGGCGATGCGGCACTGCATCCTACGGCGGGCGCCACGGTGGTGGGGGCGCGCAAGGCACTTGTGGCGTACAACGTATTCCTCAATACCGCCGATGTTGCGATTGCGAAGAAAATTGCGAAAGCTGTGCGGCAGTCGTCCGGCGGGTTTCGTTTTGTGAAAGGCGCAGGCTTCCTGGTGCGCGGTTTGGCGCAGGTGTCGATGAACCTGACGGACTTTGAGCAGACCCCGGTGCATCGCGTGTTTGAAGTGGTGAAGCGCGAGGCGGCGCGGTATGGAGTAATGCCGGTGTCGAGCGAAATTGTGGGACTGATTCCGAAGAAGGCGCTGGAGCAGGCTGCGGAATGGTTTCTACAGGTAGAGAATTTTGATTCATCGTTAATTCTTGAGAATCGGCTGACGGCGGTCATGAGTGGTAAGGCAGCGGTGGGCGGATTGCGGGCAGGAGTGGAGCCTTTCATCGAGCAACTGGCTGCGCCGAAGGCTACGCCCGGTGGCGGCAGCGCGGCAGCGGCGGCGGGCGCGATGGCAGCGGGACTGGCGGCGATGGTGGCGTCCATGTCGCGGGGGAAGAAGGCGTATCTGCAATATGAGGCACAATTGAGCGCGGCGATCGGGCGGTTGGGAGCCTTACGAGAGGAATTGAAGGCGGCGGTGGATGGCGATGCGGAAGCCTACGACACTGTCATGAAGGCGTACAAGCAGGCGAAGAGCGATCCTCGTGAGGCTGACGGGCTGATTGATGCCGCACTCAAGCTTGCGACGGGGATTCCGCTTGGCGTGGCCGAGAAGACGCAAGAAGTGGCGCAGATCGTCCAGAACTTGTTTGCCGTGACTAGTCCGAATATGAAGTCGGATCTGACCACTGCGCAGGCTTTGGCGCGGGCTGCTATAACTGGGGCGCTGGCCAATGTGGAGATTAATCTTGACGGGCTGAAGGACGCAGCGTACGTCTCGTCAATGCGCACGAAGATTGCAGCGCTGCGGGAGCGGCTGGGAAATGCGCCCCTCGCGATAACAGCGTAGACTAGGAATTGCCTCGGCCGTCGATCCGGCGAACAGGGACGACGCTGTGTAGCGGTTTAAGCTGAAGATGGAGGAAAAGCGGCGGCAAGCAGCCGCACTCCAAAGGAGCACGACTTGAAGCAGACAACGAACTCAGGTGAGACGCGGATGCGGCTGGGGTGGGCTGTCCGCAGACTCGCGGCCGCTGGTATTTTGGTGGCTATGTTTCTGGCGATGCCGAAGCCGGCGCGCGCGGGCCGTCTTGGCGCAGATATCATCGCGCTGTTCCCCAAGGAAATAGGTGAATTTGCGTACGCTGACCTAAAAAAGGCGCGATCGCTGAAATGGTTTTCACAATTGCAGGAACAGATGCTTCCTGACCGCTTCCGGCAATTCGAAAAATTCCTGGCTTCAGCAGGAGTGGATCCCAATTCGCAGGTTGATGAACTCGCCTGGGGACTGGTCGCGGAGGGAATGACGGCGAAGACCGAAGGCACGGGCTCGACGGATGTTCCGACCGGGGAAGAAATCGTCGGCGTGGCGCTCGGGACGTACAATCCGGGTTCGACAGAGGCGTTCTTCAAGCAACAAAAGCTTCCTACTTTTAAGGCGCGCGGTTACACGCTCTATGCGTTCGGAACGGGTTCGGGAGCGAACGATCTGTTCTTCTTTTTTCTCGATTCCAATACCGCGGCGTTTGGTCATCGAGCGGTTCTTGAAAAGATGATTGAAGTGCGATTTGGAGGCGAAGAAGGATTACTGCGCAACGAGAAGCTTTTCCCCCTGATCAACGAAGCAAATGGCAGCGGGGTGGTCTGGGCAGTGCTGAATCCCGCGTACACACGTTTGGCAATGCAGCAACTGGCGCCGGAAGTGGAACAGTTTCCCGAAGCAGCGAAACTCGTTGCGCGGATGCAGAACATGATTATCAACGTGGACGCGGGCAGCGGCATCGACGGAAAGTTCCAAGCGGTGTGCGGATCGACCGACGATGCGAACACGCTAGGGCAGCTTTTGCAGGCTGGCTTCCTCTATAAGCGGTATCAATCGCAAAAGGATAATCCGGATCTGGCGCAGCTTCTCGATCAGGCCAAGGTTACTCCGGCGGGTGACCGGGTAACGATAAGGATGTCCCTCAGTGACGATCAGATGGCGACGCTGATCCGGAAAAACACTTTCGCGCTGAAAATGTAACGTTCCGAAAACATTTCTGAACAAGAGAAGGCCAGTCAGCCGATCTGACTGGCCTTTTCCAATTTCGAATGACTCTTAGGTCATAGAAGGGTTCTGATCGATATTTGCGGGACCGATATATTTTGTCAGGCGAGTGACCGCTTCCCCGTCACGAGTTTCATACTGGACGCGATCGAATGCGGCAAGAACTGCTTGGATGGAACTCGTGCCGCCAATTTGAGAGGCAAATCCGGCGATTTTGTCGAGGCCAACCGCAGGTGAGTCTTCACCCAAGTGGGAGAGCGCGACTTCCATGCGGTTGGAAAAGCGCGTGAAGGTGATTTCCAGTTGAGGATGAGCTGCCGTCAGATGCTCGAAAGCTTCCGAGCAAGCAGCGATGACGGCGGATTGCAATTGGACGACGGCACGGTTCTCGAGTCCAGCGACATCAGCCAGGTAGCGGACCACGCCGCCGGCCGCGGCCGCCAGCCGCGCGTCGGCATCGATGAACAAGCGGAACGTTTTGGCCTCAATGGCCACGGCTGGTGGCCAGAGAAACATCACAAGCTTCGCGGCAATCCGGGCAATAGTAAAGACCGTCAGAGCAGAGACGCACGTTGTGCTGCCCTTTGCAGATGGTGCAGTATCTTTCGCAGGTGCAGCGGTCTTCCGGCAAGTCGCATTGCGCGCAATTTGTTGGAGCTTGCATAAAGGCCCTCTCCAGAAAACTTTACCTGAGCATGAGAGGCACGGCAAGGCAAAGGCCATGAGCATACGCCGAGTGACGTCTGTTCGTCCCGGGATTCGGCCTTAGGTGTTTCAATTCCCTGGATTTGTCGCCGGCTGAATTGAATCGATCGTTGTGTTCCTGAGGGCGTGAGCGACGGCATCCTTGACGACGACCTCATTCCGGCCGTGGTCGGTGATGGCGTCGTAGAGCAGTTGCGCCGGTCCCGGGTTTAGGTCCTTGTTGAATTCATCGGTGATATCGGTGGTCATTTGCTGAAGCATCTTGCGGGATTCGGCGCCCAGATCCGTGCCGGCGATTTCGACTTGTTTGCCCATGTATGTCGCAGCGATTCGCTCGGCGAGTTTGTCAGCGGTCTGGTAGTAATATTCCGAGACTTGGCGATGGCCCTCCTCATGTTCGATCACATGTTGGCTTACCCCAGTTGGCACCCAGATGTTGATGTTGAGTTGCAGCGTCATCTTGATCTGCGTGATGGTGACGGTCGCGTGTGTGGCATCCGTTTGGCGCGACTCCCCGCGGACGCTGGCGTTGGACAGAAAATTGGAATCGCACTCCGCGCTTTCTCCCGGGGCCAGGGGCGGCATATCGCTCGGCGGTGCGGCCGGGTCAAACGTGCGGTTCGCGAAAGCAATCGGTTGTTTGCTGATTGTCGGCACAGAAGCTTCCCTAAGCTGCCGCCGCGATGAGAGGTCTCGCAACGCGAACCAGCCGAGGATAAGCGCTCCCAGCAACACGCAAAGCACAATTAGGCCGCGCGAGGACAATACCGCCTCCTCATTCCATCTTCCGAGTAAGGCGCCGCCCGAACCATGAATTTGTGGGTGGCGAATGGCGCGAAAGGTACTCTCATCGAGCCAACAAACTAACTCTCGATGAACGAATTAAATGGACATCTCGCTAGCGCGATTTATCCCGCTCGCACGGGGCTGTCCAAGAGTGGGTATGGCGTTCGATCGGGTTGAAGTGAGAGTATTCGCAAGTCTTTGCATCTATCTGTTTCGACCACTCCGGAGGTTGCCCGTCTATTGGGCAAACGTTTTTACGCTCCGTTTGCTCTTCACAACCTCCGACAACAATCAAGCTGAAGAGCAAAGCAAGAAGGAGGACGAAGTTCTTCAGGATGGTCACACTAGTATTCTGCTACACGTTCGCAAGCTCAACAGTTTATTGGGTCCGTAACGGACGCATAAATCACCTCGCAAGTTCTGATTAACCAGTAATCGGAAGTTGACCTGCCACTTCGTGGCGGGCTTCTTTGACCCGCTGGAGAGCGCATGCTAGTATCGATTTCTGCTTGAGCCACTGGAATGGAATCCGCCGCAACTCCACACAAAAGCGAGCTTCGTAAGACGCCGCTGAACGCGTTGCACCGCCGCTTGGGCGCCAAAATGGTCAATTTTGGCGGCTGGGACATGCCCGTCGAATATCCATCGAGCGGCGGGCTGATTGCAGAGCACAAGACGGTGCGCAGTAGCGTGGGCGTTTTCGACGTCAGCCACATGGGGGACATTCGAATCCGCGGCGGCGGAAAGCCCGGCGGAGCACTGGCAGCGGTTCAGCACATCAGCATGAACGACGCTTCTAAGCTGGCTATCGGCCAGGCGCACTATTCGGCGATGCTCTATCCGCAAGGCACGTTCGTCGACGATGTGATCGTGCACCGGCTGGGCGAAGATGATTATCTGCTGGTGATCAATGCCGGGACGCGCGAAAAAGACATCAACTGGGTGCGCGAAAACACCAAGAGTTTCGATTGCGTCGTCGAGGATCTGAGTGACGCTTACACGCAATTGGCGATTCAGGGACCACGCGCCATCGATGTGATGAAAAAATTGACGGATGCAAGTCTGGACGGCATCAAGAATTACTGGTTCACGCATGGAACGGTTTGCGGCTTGAAGAACACGCTGATCGCGCGCACCGGATATACCGGCGAGGATGGTTTTGAGATTTACGTGCCTTGCGATGTGCCGACTAGCGAAAAAGTCTGGAATCAGATGATGCAAGCGGGGCGTGAATTCGCCATCATTCCCTGCGGCTTGGGAAGCCGGAACACGCTGCGGCTGGAGTCCAAGATGGCGCTGTACGGGCACGAGATCAGCGACAAGATTAATGTGTGGGAAGCGGGGCTGGATCGCTACTGCAAAATGGAGAAGGGCGACTTTGTGGGACGCGCAGCGCTGGAGCGAGCGAAAGGGGCGGGATCGCGGCGCACGCTAGTGGGGATCGAGATGATCGATCGCGGCATTGCGCGCGACGAATATTGCTGCTGCAATGAAGCGGGCGAGCCCATCGGCGTTGTGACGAGCGGTTCGCCTTCGCCGACGCTGGGGAAAAACATTGCGCTGGCTTATGTGCCGCTGTCGTTTTCTGCCGTCGGCGCGATCTTGTATGTAGAGATTCGCGGGCAGAAGTGCAAGGCGCAAGTGGTGGCGACACCCTTTTACAAGCGGCCGAAGAAAGCATCGGCATCAGAAGCGACGAAGACGGCCTGAGACGAAACAAAGGAGCATCCGTGAAAATCTACGTTGCTTTTTTACTGTGTTCGGCTGCCCCATTCGCAGCGGCAGGCCAGAGTGCACCGGTTTTGACGGCACAACAGAAACCCGCGCAAGCGGCTCCTGCGCAAGCGCCCGCGCAGGCTGCCGGGGCGAAATCCACAGCAAGCATCGATCCGGCTAAGGAAGCGGCCATCCGCAAACTCTTTGAGATTCAAGGAATCAATAAGAGTTTTCAGCAGGTCGTTGCCACTATGATCGGCAACATGCGACCAATGATGAATTCTTCATTGCCCCCGGGGGAGTACCGCGAGAAACTTTTGGATTTGTTTTCCGAGAGATTCCAATCCAAGCTTCGTGTGGAGCAGTTCGTGAATCTGACTATTCCCATCTACGACAAGTATTTCACGCAGGATGAAATCGAGGGACTTACTAGATTTTATCAAACCCCTCTCGGTAAAAAGGTCATCACTGTGTTGCCTCAAGTACTCGTCGAATCACAAGCGGAATCAATGAAATTGGGAGAAAAATATGGCCGCGAGGCTATGGCCGAAGTGCTCGACGAACATCCCGATTTGAAAAAAGGACTTGAAGAGGCGGCAACTGCGCCTAAGCAGTGAAGACAGGCGCATCGGGGAAACATTTTAGTGGTTCACAGGAGAGTCTGAGATGGCGTATCCCAAGACTTACCGTTACACGAAAGAACATGAATGGATCAATGTCGAGGGCGCGCTCGCGACGATCGGAATCACTGATTACGCACAACATGAACTCGGCGACGTGGTCTTCGTCGAGCTGCCTAAGCCCGGGGCGAAAATCGAAACGGGAAAGACCTTTGGCACGGTGGAGTCGGTAAAGGCTGTCAGCGAGATTTATGCGCCGGCTGCCGGCGAAGTGATCGAAGCCAATGGCACGCTCCAGAACACGCCCGAAAAAATCAACACCGATCCACACGGTGCGGCGTGGCTAATCAAGGTGCGACTGACAAACGCGGCAGAACTCAGCGGGCTGATGGACGCGCCTGCCTACGAAGCGTACATTGCAGCCAAGGGTCAGGAAGCTTCGGCCTGATGCGCTACCTTCCGAAGAGCCCCGCCGAGCGGCAGGAAATGCTCGGCGCCATTGGCGCAAAATCCGTCGACGAATTGTTTTCCGGCATTCCCGAGCGCTTCCGGCTGCGCGAAGCGTTGAAGATTCCCGGGCCATACTCGGAAGCCGAGGTCATTCAATATTTTAAAGAGCGAGCCGCGGAGAATTCGATCGGGTATGCGAGTTTTCTTGGCGCGGGCGTTTACAATCACTTGCGCTCGGTTGTTACGGACGCGATTATTCAGCGAGGAGAGTTTCTCACCTCGTATACGCCCTATCAGGCGGAAATCACGCAGGGCACGCTGCAGGCGATCTTCGAGTTTCAAACGCTGATGTGCCAGCTCACGGGACAAGAAGTGGCGAACGCCTCGATGTATGACGGATCGACGGCCGCGACTGAAGCCGTGTTGATGGCGGAGCGCGTGACGGGGCGCCCGCGCGTGCTCGTGGCACGCTCCGTGCATCCGGAGTATCGCGAGGTGTTGAAAACCTACGCGAAGAATTCCGGCTTGCGCGTGGAAGAGATCCCCTTCACAACAAGCGGCACGGTGGATGCAAAAACGCTGCAGGTTGCGTTGAAAGAGGATGTCGCCGCGGTAGTCGTGCAGTCACCGAACTTTTTCGGAGCGATCGAATCGTATGCGCCGCTGGCCGAGATCGCGCATGCGGCCGGTGCGATGTTTGTCGTGGTAATTGCAGAAGGCCTTTCCCTCGGCCTCGTAAAGCCTCCCGTGGAGGCGGATATCGTCGCGATGGAAGGGCAGAGCTTCGGGCTGGCACCGAGTTACGGCGGGCCGTTCGCGGGCGTGATTGCTTCGCGGGACAAGTTCGTGCGGCAAATGCCCGGGCGGCTCGCGGGACAAACGACGGATTCCGATGGCCAGCGCGGATTCGTGCTCACGCTTGCGACACGCGAGCAACACATCCGCAGGGAGAAGGCTACTTCAAACATTTGCACCAACCAGGCGCTCTGCGCGCTCGCCGCCACGGTGCATCTGACGCTGCTCGGCAAAGAAGGCTTGCGCGAGATGGCGGAACAGAATTTGTCGAAGGCGCAGTTCGCGCTTTCGGAGTTGTTGAAGATTCCCGGCGTCCGGCGTACCTTTGATGCGCCGTTCTTCAACGAATTTACGGTCGAGATGCCGCGTTCGGTGAAAATCCTGAATTCGCAGCTCTTGCACGAGAAAATCATCGGGCCGCTCGCGCTGGGCACTCCGTATCCGGAACTAACCAAGCACGCGCTGGTGTGCGTCACGGAGACGACGACCCGCGCGGAAATTGAACGATTTGCGGGAGCTTTGAAGAACGCGCTGCAGCGGCCGATTTAACGAAACAATTCTTTGCGGGGGCGCCCTCCTTGGCGGGCCCGCGGACCAGAACAGGGAAATGAACACAAAAATCAAGAAAGCCTCGCGCCACACCAACCAAAGTGAAGGGCTGATTTTCGAGAAGTCTTCGCCGGGAAAGCGCGCGTTCGAATTACCGCCGCTCGACGTGCCCGGTGCCGATCCAGCCAAGGCTCTCGGTGCCAATCACCGGAGCACGGGTATCGAAGGATTTCCCGAAGTCAGCGAGATCGAAGTTCTCCGCCACTTCACGCGCCTATCAACGTGGAACTACGCTATTGACCTGGGCATGTATCCACTGGGCTCCTGCACGATGAAGTACAACCCACGCGTCAATGAATTCGTGGCCCGGCTTGATGGCATCGCGACCGAACATCCTTATCAGCCACAGGAGCTTTCACAGGGCTGCTTGAAAATAATGCGGCTGCTGGAACAATGCCTGCTGGAAATTACCGGAATGGATGCGCTCACTCTCCAACCCGCTGCGGGGGCGCATGGAGAAATGACCGGCCTGCTGTTGATCCGCGCTTATCTGGAGAAGCAGGGGAATCCGCGCAAGAAAGTTTTGATTCCGGATTCCGCGCACGGGACGAATCCGGCCACGGCGGTGATTGCGGGATATGAAGTCGAAAATATCAAGTCCGAATCACACGGGCAAGTCGACGTCGATAAGCTGCGCGACCTGGTGACCGGAGACGTTGCCGCGTTGATGCTTACGAATCCCTCGACGCTGGGAATCTTCGAACAGCGCATTCCAGAGATCGCGGAAATTCTGCATGCCAAGGGCGCACTGCTCTATATGGACGGCGCGAACATGAACGCGCTGACCGGCGTGACACGTCCGGGCGATCTGGGCGTCGACGTGATGCACCTCAACTTGCACAAGACGTTTTCCACTCCGCATGGCGGCGGCGGGCCCGGCGCAGGTCCGGTGGCGATGAAGAAAATCCTCGAACCGTTCCGGCCGGTGCCCATCCTGGTGGAAAAAGAAGGCGGGCGTCTAGTGCTTGAGCCGGTGCGGCCGGATTCGATCGGCAGGGTGAAGGCGTTCACGGGGAATTTCGGCGTGCTGGTTCGCGCGCTGGCCTACATCCTCGCCTACGGCCCGGGAGTGCGGCAAGCCACGGAAGACGCGGTGTTGAACGCGAATTACATTCGTAAGCATCTGGAAGGCGCGTACGAACTTCCTTATTCCTTGCCCTCGATGCACGAAGTGGTGTTCAGCGACGCGCTTCAAAAGAAAAATGGCGTGAGCACCATGGACATTGCGAAGCGGTTGATCGACTACGGCTTTCATCCCTACACCACGGCGTTTCCGCTGATTGTGGCGGGAGCGATGATGATCGAGCCCACGGAATCGGAGTCCAAGGAAGAGTGCGACCTCTTCATCGATGCGATGAAGTCCATCGCGGAGGAAGCCGCCACGAAGCCGGAAATGGTGAAGACTGCGCCCCACACCACGCGCGTCCGCCGCCTCGATGAAGTTGGAGCTGCCCGCAAACCGATTTTGCGGTGGAAGCCGGCCGTTCCACGTAGCGAAGCTGCGGACTGAACGAAAAGAACGAGAGTCGAACGAATATTCGTCAGGCCAAGATTCCCTTCAAGACACACATTCACTCCGCTGCACGTCCGCCTTGGCATCTTCCTTGCTAGAATCCGTACAGCAGTCCTCTACTCTGGACCGAAAGCCGCATGACATCCGCACTCGAAGCTTGGCTCCCGAAATCGATACTCCTGCTGCGCGGCTACGACCGCCACAAATTCCTCTCCGATCTGATCGCCGGTGTGACCGTAGGGCTCGTAGCGCTGCCGCTGGCGATGGCCTTTGCCATCGCGTCCGGCGTCTCTCCGCAGGCAGGTCTGTACTGCGCCATCGTAACGGGCTTTCTGATCTCCGCCCTGGGCGGCTCAAGAACGCAGATCGGCGGCCCAACGGGGGCGTTCGTCGTGGTGGTTGCGGGAATCATCGCCAAGCACGGAATCGACGGCTTGTTCATGTGCACGATGATGGCGGGACTTCTCCTCGTGCTGTTGGGCGTAACCGGCATGGGCACCATGGTGAAATATTTTCCACGTCCCGTCGTCGTAGGCTTCACCAACGGCATCGCTATCCTGATTGCCAGCACGCAAATCCGGGACTTCTTCGGTCTGAAGATGGATCACCTTCCGGGTGATTTCTTTCACCGCATGATGGCTTTTGCGCAGGCCTGGAACACCTTTTCAGCGACGGCCGCTGCCGTGTCCATCCTTTCGATTGCGCTGATGGTTTTCTGCTTGAGATATGCAAAGCGAATTCCCGGGGCCATCCTGGTCACGTTTGGCGCAACAGCTGCCGTCCTATTTCTGCATCTGCCCGTCGAAACTATCGGAACGCGCTTCGGAGGAATCCCCAGCGGCCTGCCAAAATTGGCCGTTCCGCACTTCCACTACGACGTCTTTCGGCAGCTCTTGTCCGCGGCCTTCACGGTAGCTATGCTCGGCGCCATTGAATCGCTCATGTCCGCCGTGGTTTCCGACCGTATGAGCAATGACAAACATAATCCCAACGTGGAGCTGATCGGCCAGGGTATCGCCAACATCGTCTCACCGTTGTTCGGAGGACTCCCCGCCACAGGAGCCATTGCGCGCACCGCCACGAACGTGCGCGCCGGCGCAAAGACACCTATTGCGGGAATTATCCACGCGTTTACTTTGCTGGCGTTCGTTCTGTTTGCTGCGCCGCTGGTGAAAAATGTGCCGTTGTCTGCTCTGGCCGCCATTTTGATGATCGTGGCGTACAACATGGGTGATTGGGAGGAAATCCCCGAGATTCTGAAACTCAGCGCCGCGGATATCGCAGTGTGGTTACTGACGTTGACCTTGACCGTGGTGACCGATCTCACGTTTGCTGTGGAAGTCGGAATGGTACTCGCCGCGCTCACTTTCATTCGCAAAGTCTCGCGAACCACCACCGTTAGCCCGGTCACTAAGGATTACGTGGAAGACAGCCGCGTGCATGTTTTGCAAGGAAAAGATATCCCCGACTACGCGATCGTTTACCGCATTCACGGCCCGTTCCTTTTTGGCGCGACCGACAAATTTGCGGACATTCTCCAGTCCATCGACAAATTGCCGCCCATCGTCATCCTTCGTCTCCGCAACATGAGCGCGATTGATGCCACCGGCCTGGGCGCCATTCGTGATCTGGCGGACACGCTTCAGGATTCGGGACGCTCCTTGCTTCTCTGCGGAGCACGCGAGCAACCCTCGCAACTGATGAAGCAGGCCGAGTTCGAACGCCACGTTGGTGCGGAAAATATATGCGGCAGCATCAGTGAAGCATTGCAGCGTGCCGCCGAAGTCTATCGCCAGCACCACGCGAACAAAGCTGCAAGCGAACTGCCCGTCGGCAGATAAGAGAACCACGCGGCACTCCATGGTGCGACTAGGAGTTCCCGTACTCTCCATACCGGCCGTGAAGTCTTCTTCGCGATCGCGACGACCTCCCCTATTCATTGAACTGAGACGGAGCATTCTCCCTTGTGTAACAACTCGCCTCTAGTCTTTAGCGCGGGGCAATCGCGCCAATGTGCTGCCCCGACAAAGGAGATTCTCTTGAAACAAAGATTACTTGCAATAGCCCTGTCGATCGGATTGCTCGGCACTACTTTTCCAGCTGCGGCCCGCGCCAACGATGGACTTGGCGACGGACACAAGATTAAGCATGTCCTTCTGATCAGTGTGGATGGTCTGCATGCCTTGGATGTGGTCAACTATGTTGCCTCGCACCCGAACTCGGCACTCGCGACCCTCGCGTCTCACGGGGTGACGTACTCGAATGCACGCACGCCCGCCCGCCCGCAAATTCGGATTCTTTCCCCGGCCTTCTCGCTTTAGTGACCGGCGGCTCACCCATCAGCCACGGGCTGTTTTACGACGTCAGCTATAATCGCGGCATATTCGACCCCACGAACACGACTTGCTCCGGGCAGCCCGGCAACCTGCAGGTGTTTGACGAGAGCATTGATAAGTACTCGGGAAGCCCGCCCGTCTCATTGAACGTCATTGATCCCACCGCACTGCCAAATCACCTGGACGAGAACGGCAAGTGTGTCCGCCTTTTCCCCCACAACGCAATGAAGAGCAACACCATCTTCGAGGTGGTCAGAGCGTCTGGCGGGCACACTGCCTGGGCGGACAAGCATCCCGCTTACGACCTCGTCAACGGACCTTCCGGCAAGGGGGTGGAAGATCTCTTTACCCCGGAAATCACCAACGTCGGCGGGCTCGACAACACCGTCAGCGTGGTTTGCACCGTAAACAATGACGCCCTAAAGGTTCAGGGAATCCTCAACGAAATCAAGGGGCTGAAACACGATGGCGCACCAGGACCGCGCGTGCCTGCAGTTTTCGGCATGAATTTCCAGGCCGTCAGTGTCGGGCAGAAACTCTCCAAGGACAACTCCGACAGCAGTTGCATCGCAGACACGACATTTACCGGGCAAGCCGGCGGATACACGGATGGGGCGGGAACTCCAACCGCCGTTCTCGCCTTCGCCCTGCAGAAAACCGACGATGCTCTCGGCAGCATGATCAAGGCTCTCAAGGCTCAAGGCATCTACGACTCCACCCTGTTCATCGTAAGCGCCAAACATGGGCAGTCGCCCATCAATCCGGCGAAGGTCAACAAGCCCGGTCACTTCGCGGACCTCGTTGCCGCGTTGCCAGATGCCGCTACCAACGCTGGGGCCATCGCCATCGCCATCGCCAACGCCTGCAGTCCCCCAGCCCAGCAGGCTTGCGGCTTCGTTCAGGATGACGATATCGCCCTGATCTGGCTGCAAGACCAGAGCCAGGCTCAGGCCGCTGCCGATTATCTCAACGCTAACGCTAAAGCTCTGTTCATCGATGAAGTTCTGGCGGGTAATGAGATCAAGCTCAAGTTCCGCAACCCGCTGGCTGACAACGCCACGCCTGATATCCTTGTACAGCCGCTCTACGGCACGATCTATACCGGGTCGTCCAAGAAGAACGCCGAGCATGGAGGATTCAGTTTCGGCGATACCAATGTCGGCCTCATCGTCTCCAACCCGGCCCTGCACTCCCGCACCGCGAAGACTCCGGTGGCGACCTCACAGGTCGCAGCGTCGATCCTTCAGGCACTAGGCATCGACCCGGGCGAACTACAAGCCGTACGGAAGGAAGGCACCACCGTTCTGCCCTTCCTCTTCAGCGATGCGGATGGTAGCGACGGGAACTAACCGCTCATTTGCAGGCGCGCCAAAAAACAATGGCGTTTCGACTTGGTCGGAACGCCCTTTCATTATTTCAGAACTTTTGAGAGTTTCTTCGCTTCGTACTTCGCGTCGATTTCTCCTTCTATTTTGAGAACCGAACCGAGTCCAGTATCGAAGAAAATGTCTTATCGTAACTATCGTAGGCGGATTGCGGGGCGACGCAGACGAAATAGAGCAAACCCTCCGGACGCAGAACCGAGATGACCCAATCCGTTTCCTGGCCACCAGCCGGAGACACGTTGCTCAGATATGTAGAAAGTCCCGGCTGCCCGTTCAGCCGCAAGCGCTCACCCTGGCGCGTGATTTTCATGCTGGGGTTCGACTTCTGAAGATCCTGAATCACCTGGCTGGTTGCATTATTCAGAGCGCCGCCATCGTTAGGATCGCCTTTGGCTTGCGCCACGCCGATGATTAGCCCGTAGGCCAGGGCACTATGGCCGCTGCCGTCATCTACGACCCCGCCTTCGGGAGCAAAGGAAACGCCGCCTCCTTCACTGTCGGGGTACTTCTTCCAATTGTCCGGATACTTCAGCGTATACGAATTCCCCTGATACTCAGCGAACTTCCGGGAGGGCGGCGCTGGGGTAGCGACGGCGCCAGCCGCTCCTGGTGTTGGTTTCTTCACTACCGGCAGAGCCAGAACTTCGCGCTTGCTACCTTCAAATTCAGTGGAGTCTCGCTTGGAGTTTGCCGGAACGCCGCCGAGTCTTTCAACTTCTTCATCCACGCGTTCGACGCGGTGTTCCGGATTCGGATGGTCGGAGAAAAACTCCGGAGGATTTTTTCCCTTGGTTTCCGCCTCGAGCTTTTCGAAGAACTGCGCCATGGCCCGCGGGTCGTATCCCGTATCGTAAAGAATCTGGGTTCCCATGACGTCGGCTTGCGATTCCGCCGTTCGCGAATAGCGCAGCAGCACGCCCCCCGCGGTGAAATTGCCCAGCGTGGTCAGCAAGGCGCCCCCGGTGGTGTCTCCGAATACTGCGCCGAAGATTCCCAGACCGGTTTCCGCCAGCATCGCCTTGGTGGCCTGGTTCGTGCCGTGGCGCAGCGCGACATGCGACAACTCATGCGCCATCACTGCCGCTAGTTGCGCTTCATTATCCGCGGCTTCGATCGCGCCGCGGTTTATGAACACATATCCGCCAGGCAACGCAAAAGCATTGATGGCTTTGTCGTTCACGCAATGAAATCCGAACGGATATTGAACGCCACCTGTGGGCAGCTTTTGCGCCAAGCGCGTGCCGAGTTGTGTCAGGTAAGTATCCACCTTCGGCGCGTTGCACAACGGCAATTGTTTTTCCGCATCTGTGGCGGCTCGCTTGCCAAGGGTGATGTCGTCTTGTGGAGAAAATTTGTTCCAGCCAGGCTTAAGAGAAGTTCTTTGCGCCGACGCGTCAGGAATCAAAAGCAACGACAGTCCCAGCAGGAAGCCGGCTGCTAATTTAGAATGCGCTCTCGGCACCCGCACGCTCACCCGTTGCCGAGCGTTACCTCTGAGACTCTCCCATTCTGACCCAAGGATGCCCACGTCAACCTCCGAAGAAACCTTTGAAGAAGGATGGCACTCCTCCACCAAAGGTTACTTTAGCACCCGGGGGTTAGGAAAAGAAAAAGCCCGGGCGGTCGTCCACCCGGGCTTGATTAGAGAGAAGATTGATTTAGCGAACCATGCGCGGCGCAGGTTCCGGCGAAAGCGTCACGCCAGGCGTGTCCGCAGCCTTGCCGCTCTTCGCCGGAGCGGTGCGCGCAGTAACAACTGGTTCTGCCTTGCGCGTTGGGATCGCCAGGTTTTCACCTTCGCGGACAAAGGTCAGGCGGTCTTGCTCCTTATTCCAGTCGATGCAAACCAGGTCACCCAGGTGGACTTGCTCGGTGGCCAACAGGTTTGCCAGTGGATAAACCACGTGGCGCTCGATGGCGCGCTTGAGGTGCCGCGCACCGTAGCGCTGGTCTGTGCCTTCCTTCAAGAGGAAGTCCCGGCCCGGATCCGTCACGCGGAACAGGAACTGCCCCTTGGCAGTCTCCAGAACTCGCTGTTGAACCTGGCCCAACTCGATTTCGAGCACCCGCTCAAGCTGCTCGCGCCTCAGCGGATGAAACACCACCACTTTGTCGAGGCGATTCATGAATTCCGGCGAAAACTTGCGGCGGGCTGCTTCCACGGCAGTGCGCTCAATCTTTTCATCGAAGCCGGCAGCAGGCTTCTCGGTTGGCTGAACAAACCCCATGCCACCCTGCATCAGTTCGGTAATTTCGCCTCCACCGAGGTTCGACGTCAGGAAAATGATAGTCTGGGAGAGGTCTACGCGCCGGTTGTCGCCCAGTGTGAGCGTGGCCTTATCCAGCATTCCCAGGAGCAATTGCCACAGGGCATCGCTGGCTTTTTCGATCTCGTCGAAAAGCAGGAAGCTGAGCTTCAGCTTTTCGGTGTGACTCGCCGCCAAGGCTTCCTGAGTGATTAAAGGATGGGTTTCCCGGTGGCCCAAATAGCCTGGAGGTGAACCGATCAGTTTTGCAATTTCGTGGGAGTGCTGGAATTCGGCGCAGTCGACCTTAATCACCGCACGGGCATCCCCAAAAAGGATTTCCGCAGCCGCTTCCACAATGCGCGTTTTTCCTGAACCGGTCGGCCCCAGGAACAGCAGGTTCCCTACCGGGCGGCCTGGCGAGTTCAGCCCGGCGCAGAAAACTTGAAACATATCCACGAGGGATTGCACGCCTTCTTCCTGTCCGACGATCTTTGCCCGCAAGGAAGAGTGAAAATCACACGTATCGTTACTTCGGATTGTTGGATCCAGTTGATGGCGGACGGCGGCTTTCATTTCATCAACCCTTCTCGCGTCTAGCTCCCCCAAACGCGTCGGCATCTCAAAATGGCGCCATCAGGAGACAGTGCATGGGGAATGCCATTCTTTTGCACAGCTAAGACGGCCAAAAGCCTATGCAAACTCAACAACATACAGAATTTACATTTCTTGAAACTGTCTCAAATAGAGAGGCGCTGTTTCATCCAAGTGCAAAATGAGAGGATTAAAACAGTTTGTGTCAGCCGTCAAACGACAAAAAGGGGCGTCCTCAGTGCCGACGCCCCTTAAAGCTAAAGTATCGCTTTAAGAATTTGAGCGGTCTTGTTTCTTGCGTCCTTGGGGTGACGTTGCAGGGCCACCGCCGGGCTGTGCCGCCCGCGATTTTCTGTCTTCTACTGTCGCCTCAGTCGGAGTCTCGGCGGATTTGCCGTCTCTGGCCTCGCCAGCAGCAGCGCCGAAAGCCTGTTGCGAAGCAGCCTGAACGATGGCGCCCTCGCCCTCCCGCACAAACGTTAGCTGCTTGTGACTCTCGTCCCAATCGATTCGCACCAAGTCGCCCAAACTGACCTGATCCGTGGCCAGCAGGTTCGCGAGCGGGTAAACAACATGCCG
>Ga0137412_10001570_pt1 | contig 17857 bp, 14 predicted proteins | sample CZODoug2_1_16fun_FD_122160 | JGI IMG/M metagenome (GOLD analysis project Ga0137412, IMG submission 122160) | Vadose zone soil fungal communities from Angelo Coast Range Reserve, California, USA - CZODoug2_1_16fungal (Hybrid Assembly) | ecosystem: Environmental > Terrestrial > Soil > Vadose zone...
CGCGATTGGGTTCATGTTTCATCGGTGGACATCACTTGCCTGGCCTATGCGCCGCTTTTGGCCGCTGTGTCCTTATTCGGGACATAGCGGGCCGGTTCTCGGGCGCGATAGAACGTGTTCAGCAGGTATCATGCCGGACGTCGTTCGTGATCGTTCGAGGCAAGCGGTTCGTACGTTAATGTTAAGCCGAGCTTCCGCTGGGGACGCATAAACACCAATGTCATACCAGCGTGCGACGGCAGCAGCTGCACGTCACTCGGCTCTTCGCGCGCAAGGGATTTAACCAAATGAAGGTGACCGCAACGCCGCGTCCATCGCTCGCCCGCTTCTTCGCCGTGGCGATGGCAGTCATGAGCGCTGCGCTCAGCGCGCCCTCGCGCGTTGCCGCGGCCGGCAACGAGACGGCGTCGCCGACTTCCGCGATCGCTTTGAACGGTTTTCTGCCGGCGGACCGGGCAACGATCTGGAAACCGGGAATGATGGCCGTCGGCGGTATTCCGGTTCGCTCGACAGTTTGCGCGACGGTATCTCCGAGCAGTCCGGCGAAAGACGACACGGTGCGCATTCAAGCCGCCATCAACGTCTGCCCCATTGGGCAGGTCGTGCAACTCACAGCCGGCACCTTCCTGATCAACAGTGGCAATTACCTCGTGATCAACAAGGGGATCACGCTGCGGGGTGCCGGGCCCGGCCAGACAACCCTCGCAAAGACCGATGGTGCCAAACCCTTCCAGTCGGAAGTCGGCGCCAAACCCTCACCGCTGATCCTTGTTGGTCCGTCGCTGTTCTCGTCGACCGACAACGTCAGTGACGCGCATGGTTCGACCAATCTCGTCACCGATGCCGTCAAGGGCACGTACGCCGTCAAGGTGAATGACATTGCCGGTTTCAGACCGGGGCAGATCGTGCTGCTAGACGAGGCCTCCGGCGCCGAATGGCTCTCCGATCCGCAGGGACGTGGACAGGTCTGGGCTGCTCCCGACTGGCGCGTGGTGTGGCAGAAGCACAAGCCTTCGGTTCAATTCGTCGACGATTTTGCGCCTGAGGCGCTCCCGATGACGCCGCAATCCGCCGGATCCTGGTTTTCGCGGCAGGACCGGCCGACCGCAGAGATCAAGCAGATCGCTTCGATCGCCGGCAACACCATCACTTTCACGACGCCGATCCACATCAGCTACCGATCCAGTCACGCCGCGCAGTTATCCATGTATTCACGGCCACACGTGATGAACGCCGGCGTCGAGGACCTGAAACTGACCGGCGGCGATGCCGGTAACATCCACTTCAACTGGGCGGCGCAATGCTGGGCCAGAAACATCGACAACACGGTATGGCACGACGAGGGTTTTGCGGTTCATGGTTCCTTTCGCATCGAGCTCCGCGAGTTCTATGTCCACGATGCCGCGTGGGCTCAGCCCGGCGGTGGCGGCTACGCCATCAGCCTGTCGGCCGGATCTTCCGAGGTGCTGATCGAAAACGGAATTGCGGTCAGAGCGAACAAGGTGATCGCGGCGCGATCGGCCGGCGCTGGTTCCGTGGTCGCCTACAACTACATGGACATGAGTTACATCAACACCCAGGGCTCGTGGATCGAAACCGGGTTGAATGCCAGTCACATGGTGGGGCCACATCACGTTCTGTTTGAAGGCAATTACGGCCACAACGCAGACAGCGACAATACCCACGGCAATAGTGTCTATCTCACCTTCTTCCGCAATCAGTTGCGCGGCATCCGGGCGCCGTTCGACAACCAGGCCGGCGGAAAAATCGACGACGCCTCCCAGCCTCGCAACGGCCCGCAACGCGCGGCAGGGTTAATGGCCTTTTCCTACTGGATGACTTTTGCCGGGAACGTGCTTGGCGCGCCGGGAAAGATGGATGGCTGGGTTTACGAAACTAGTTTCGCCGGCGGCAAGCCGGGAATCTGGATGCTGGGCTGGGACGCGGTCAGTCCCTATCCGACCGATGCCAAGGTATCCGCCACCGCCATCCGCCACGGCAACTTCGATTACCTCACCAATACCGTGAAATGGGATCCGGCCATCGCCGATCACGCGCTGCCCGACTCGTTATATCTGACCGGGAAGCCCGCCTTCTTTAACGCCGGACACGGTTACACCTGGCCATGGGTGGACGCGGCAGGCGCAACGAAGCTTTACGTTTTGCCGGCCAAAGCGCGCTACGACGCCGGAACGCCGTTCACGCAGCCGTGAGCGGCGCGATGCGACGAAAGTAGGGCGTATGGCACGGTGGGTTGCTGCGGTTCCGTTTCGGAAGTGTTTGATCGAATTTGATTACGATCTGGCAGGCGCGATCGTTCATTCCGCGATGCCGGCCATGGAGCCGTTAATACTAACTCGGTAAAGCAGTTGTTATAGCGGCACGACACCACCGAAAATGCTGCTTGCGTCGATGCGTCGCGCGAAAAGGCAACGCGTTGCGCGCTATGACTGGGTTTGTGTTCGGCAAAAGCAAAAACATGAAACGCTTGGGGCAACCACCGATCGATACCTGCTGCAGACCCGTCCTGTCCGGCGGCGGCTGTCGTGGGTTTGCGAAAGCTCGTCTGCCCCACGTTCGTCAACCGGTCTGGCGCGCGATCTGATGCGGAAATCCATTTTCCATGAAGACTGGTGGCTAGATGCGCTGGCGCCCGGACGCTGGCGCGAGGTGACGTGTCATCGCGGCGGTCGTCTCGCCGGATCGCTGCGATTTGTCGAACGCTGCGAAGGCAATGTGAAAATCTGCGAGATGCCGCAGATCACGCGCTTTCTCGGACCGGTCGTCGCACCTCAGTCAGGCAAGACGGAAACCCGAATACGCTCGACCCACTCGATCGTCGCCGAGCTGCTGAAACAGATTGCCGGTCACGATCATGTCGAGATGACCCTGGATTCCGGCTTTGGCGACCTCGCGCCGTTTCTGGCCGCAGGCTATGACGTCAAGGTGCATCCGACCTTTCTGCTGGATTGCAGGAGCGAGGCCATTGAGCCGTTGTGGGCAGGCCTGCGCGACAAGACCAAGAACATCATTCGCCGTGCCCGGGAGCGCCTGACAGTTCGCGAGATCGACGATGTGAGCACGTTCGCGCGCTTCTACGAAGCTAATCTCGAAGGCGCCGAATCCTATTTCGATCTCGCCTTGCTGGCGCCTGCCTTTGCGGCAGCCAGCGCCCGCCGGCAATGCAAGATCGTTGCGGCCGTCGATGCCGAGGGTGTCGCGCACGCCAAGGTGTTCTTTGTCTGGGACGACAAATACGTCCACTATTTCCTGTCGACGCGCGACAAGAACGTGGCGCATCCCGGCGCCGTCAGTCTGCTGCTCTGGAGCGGGATTGAGCTCGCCCATTCGCTCGGTCTCTGTTTCGATTTCGACGGTGGCATCGCAAATGATGCGAGGTACCGGTTCATGGTGGCGTTCGGTGGCGAGGTCGCCAACCGTTTCGATGTCGTGCGTTCGACGGCCAATTACAGGGTTCAGCACACCATTCGAAGGATACCGCGGGCGCTGATGCGAAGGATGTCGGCTCGCAACGGAATGGCGCAGTTCGCGCTGTGGTGAAGCGGCGGCGAAAAGCTTTGTAAACCTTAATGCCTGACATCGCGTATCCGTTACGACGTTGGATTAACTACGGTTTCATCGAGCGCGTGAATTAACGATCTGACATCGTGTACACGTCTTTCAGATTGCCGACGCCAAACAAAAACAGGGTGTATGAATATGCGCGTTTTGCTGACTGGACATCTCGGCTACATCGGTTCGGTTATGACGCCGATGTTGCAGCAGGCCGGACACGAAGTGATCGGTCTCGACAGCGATCTCTATGAGCGCTGCACGTTCCCGCAAGGCGGCGTCATCAGCGATGTGCCGACCATCCTCAAGGATACCCGTGACGCCGAGATCGCCGACTTGAAGGGCATCGACGCTGTCATCCATCTTGCCGCACTCTCCAACGATCCGCTCGGCAACCTGAAGCCGGGCCTCACCGACGAAATCAATCACCGCGCCAGCGTGCGCCTCGCCGAACTCGCCAAGAAGGCGGGCGTCAGCCGCTTCGTGTTCGCCTCGTCCTGCAGCAATTACGGCAAGTCGGGCGAAGGCATGATCGACGAGACCGGCGCGCTCAATCCGGTGACGGCGTATGGCGAGTCGAAGGTTGCTTCCGAACGCGGCATCGCCAAGCTCGCCGGCGACGGCTTCTGCCCGGTCTATCTGCGGCCGGCGACGGCCTATGGTGTCTCGCCGCGGTTGCGGTTCGACGTGGTCCTGAACAACCTCGTCGCCTGGGCGATCACCACCAAGAAGATCCATATGAAATCGGATGGCACCCCGTGGCGTCCGATCGTCCACATCGAGGATATCTCGCGCGCCTTTATCGCGGCGGTCGAGGCGCCGGCCGATGCGGTGTTCAACGAAGCCTTCAATGTCGGCCAGACCGCCCACAACTACCAGATCCGCGATCTCGCGAAGATCGTCGCCGACGTCGTGCCTGGCTGCGAGGTCGATTTCGCCGACGGCGCCGGTCCGGATACCCGCTCGTACCGTGTGAGCTTCGAAAAGATCAAGAACCGGCTGCCGAACTTCAAGCCGCAATGGGATGCGAAGAAGGGTGCCGAACAACTCTACAAGGCGTATCGTGCTTCCGCCATTACGCTGGAAGACTTCGAAGGCCCGCGCTACCAGCGCATCGGCCACATCAACAAGCTGCTCGCTGACGGAATTCTCGAAACCGATCTTCGGCACCGCACGACGGGAAGCAGGACTTCGGCTACAACGGGCGCGGCGCCGCTGCTGGCCGGTTCCTGAGGCCGGCCGCCGGGCCCGACGGCCCATGAAAGGAGCGGGATGTCCCTGGACAAACCCCTCATCGACGATGTCGGAGCTGAAATCCTTGCGCTCGCCGCAAGGATTTTCCCGATTTGCCGGAGCATAACCGGCGACGGGGTCAGGCAGACCCTGCGCGAGGTCGGCGCGCATATCGACCTCGATATCCACGAAGTTGCCACGGGAACGCCGGTCCTTGACTGGACCATTCCCCGCGAATGGAACATTCGCGACGCCTGGATCAAGAACGAACGCGGCGAAAAGATCGTCGATTTCAAGCGGTCGAACCTGCACGTCATGAGCTACAGCGTGCCGGTGCAGCGGCGCATGTCGCTCACTGAGTTGAAGAAGCACATCTATACGCTGCCCGGTCAGCCCGATCTGATTCCCTATCGAACGTCCTATTACACGGAAAACTGGGCGTTCTGCATGCCGCACCGGCAGCGTGAGGCGCTGCGCGACGAGACCTATGAGGTCTCGATCGATTCCAGCCTGGAGAATGGCCATCTCAGCTATGGCGAGTACCTCCACAAGGGCGAGACGGAGGACGAGTTTCTGCTCTCCGCCCATGTCTGCCATCCCTCGCTGGCGAACGACAATTGCTCGGGCATCGCGCTGCTGACGCATCTGGCCAAGCGGATCTCGGGTTTGCGCACCCGGTACAGCTACCGCTTCCTGTTCGCGCCCGGCACGATCGGCGCAATCACCTGGCTCGCCCGCAACGAAGATCGCGTCGACCGGATCAAGCACGGGCTTGTCGTTTCGATGGTCGGTGACCGCGGTGGCCCGACCTACAAGAAGAGCCGGCGCGGGAATTCGGACATCGACCGCGCCATGGCCCATGCGCTGAACCATTCCGGCATGTCGCCGGTGATCGAAGATTTCTACCCGTACGGTTATGACGAGCGGCAATATTGCTCGCCGGGGTTCGATTTGCCGGTCGGGCTGTTTTCGCGCAGCAAGTTCGGCGCGATTCCCGAATATCATACCTCGGCTGATAATCTCGACTTCATCCGCGCCGACGCGCTCGGTGAATCCTACCGGCTGATCAACGAGACGATCGGGGCGATTGAGGCGAACGGGATTTACCTCAACACCTCACCAAAGGGCGAGCCGCAGCTCGGCAGGCGCGGGCTCTATGGCGCGATTGGGGGCGACAAGGATGCCGCCGCCGCCAACATGGCGATGCTCTGGATCCTCAACCAGTCCGATGGCACGAACTCATTGCTCGACATTGCGGAGCGGGCAAAGCTGCCGTTTGCGGTCGTGCAAAGGACGGCAAAGCTGTTGGGCGATCACGGGCTGTTAAAGCCGGTCTGAGCGCGAAGCGCGGACCGGTCAGGCCTTGAAATCCGGCCAGCCCAGGTCCTTTTCGGCGATCGTGGTAACCGGCAGCGGCCACTTCACGTCAAACGCCGGATCGTTGTAGCGAACGCCGTCGGCGGCGCCGGGCACATGAAATTTCGAGATCAGATAGTTAACCCGCGTATCGTCGTGCAGGGTCTGGAATCCGTGTGCAAACCCTTCGGGGATATAGAGCTGCAGTCCGTTTTCGCCTGAGAGTTCGAAGCCCCGCGATTGCCGGAAGGTTGGCGACTCCGGCCTGATGTCGATGATCACGTCCCAGATCGCTCCGATGAGACAGCGGACCAGCTTCACTTCGCCGTGAGGATCGCGTTGAAAATGCATGCCGCGAACTGTCCCCTTATTGGACGAGGAGGAGACGCTGTGCTGCGGAAATCCGGTCTCGAGTCCGTGTTCCCCGAACTCGTTGACGCAGAACGTACGCACGAAATGGCCGCGGCTATCCTCAATTCGTTCTGGATGAACGAGCCACGCACCGTCGAGTCCGATCGCTTCGAACCGCATGATTTTCGTTGTCCCAATTGTCCCGAAATTAACCAGCCAACACGCTAACGAATGTCGGCTTAAATATTGGTAACTACTTCGAATTTTACCATAATACGGTACAACGCTTTAAATCAAACGGCCTTATGCAATAGATGATGGCGACGAAACGAAAAATTCGTTCGCGCAGCCAATTTCAACTTTGCGAAGTACAGGCCCATGAACGCACATTCCTTCTCACAACTGATCGCGTCGAAAACCACACACGGTCGTTGCCGGCTGTGCGACAAGGCTCTCAACACCAGTTTCATGGACCTCGGAATGTCTCCGCTGTGCGAGAGCTTCCTGACGGCCGAGCAGACCGATGCGATGGAGCCGTTCTATCCGTTGCATGCGCTGGTCTGCGATAGCTGCTTCCTCGTGCAGCTCAAGGAATACGTCCAGCCCGAACATATCTTCACCGAGTATGCCTACTTCTCGTCCTATTCGACGTCCTGGGTCGAGCATGCGCGGCGTTACTGCGAAATGATCAAGGCCCGCCTGGCACTCGGCGCCAACAGCCGGGTCTACGAGATCGCGAGCAACGACGGTTACCTGCTGCAGCACTTCCTGCCGCTCGGCGTTCCCGTCACCGGCATCGAGCCGGCCGCCAACGTCGCCGAAGTGGCGCGCAAGAAGAACATTCCGACGCTGGTCGAGTTCTTCGGCCTCAATCTCGCGCAGAGGCTGGCATCCGAAGGCAAGGCTGCCGACCTCATCATCGGCAACAACGTGCTGGCGCAGGTGCCTGATCTCAATGACTTCACCGCGGGCATGGCGCATCTGCTGGCGCCGCAGGGTGTGATCACACTCGAATTTCCGCATCTCGAAAAACTCATCAACGAGAACCAGTTCGACACCATCTACCACGAGCACTTCTCGTACTTCTCGCTGGTCACCATCGATCGCATGGCCAAGCGCCACGGCCTCAAGGTGTTCGACGTCGAGGAGATCGGCACCCACGGCGGATCGCTGCGGGTCTATCTTTGCCGCGACACCGCCGCGCACGCGGTTACGTCGAAGGTCACCGCATTGCTGGCCCACGAACGCCAGATCGGCTTCGAGGATATCGCGACCTACGCACGCTTCGCCGCCGGTGTTCACGACACCAAGCGCAAGCTGCTGTCGTTCCTGATCGAGTGCAAGGCAAAGGGCGCGCGCATCTGCGGCTACGGTGCACCGGGCAAGGGCAACACGCTGCTCAATTACTGCGGCATCGGCACTGATTTTCTCGATTTCACCGTCGATCGCAATCCCTACAAGCACGGCCGCTACACGCCGGGCATGCACATTCCGATCTATCCGGTCGAAGTCATCAACGACGTCAAGCCGGACTATCTGTTCATCCTGCCCTGGAACCTGAAGAACGAGATCGTAGCCCAAATGCGCCACGTCGGCGACTGGGGCTGCAAGTTCATCGTTCCCATACCGAGCGTACACGTCATCGATCCCAGGGAAATTTCAAAGCAACTTTCGAAGGAGCTTTCGAAATGAAGGTCGTCCTCTTTTGCGGCGGGCTTGGCACCCGAATTCGCGAATACTCGGAAAGCATTCCGAAGCCGATGGTCCCGGTCGGCCACCAGCCGATCATGTGCCACGTCATGCAGTATTACAGCCAGTACGGGCATGACGATTTCATTCTCTGCCTCGGCTACAAGGCCAACGTCATCAAGGATTACTTCCTGAACTACCGGCAGACCGCCAACAGCGACTGCGTCATTTCGGAGTTCGGCAAGAAGGTCGCGATCCTCGGCTACCGGCCGCCGGACTGGCGCGTCCCGCTGGTGGATACCGGCACTTGGCGCAACATCGGCGAACGGCTGATGGCGGTCAAACACCTCGTCAAGGACGAGGAGATCTTCCTCGCCAATTATAGCGACGGGCTGACCGACGCGCCGTTGCCGGAGATGATCGAGAAATTCAAGGCCAGCGGCAAGATCGCCTGCTTCATCGCCATCCATCCGCCGATCAGCTTCCACCTGACCGAGTTCGACGAAGACGGCTCGGTGCAGCGGATCCGCTCGAGCCAGGAGTCCGATATCTGGATCAACGGCGGGTTTTTCATTTTCCGCAAGGAGATCTTCGACTTCATCAACGATGGCGAAGAGCTCGTGCTGGAGCCGTTCAACCGTCTGATCGAGGGCGGTCATCTGATGGCCTACAAGTATGAGGGTTTCTGGCGCGCGATGGATACGCTGCGCGACCGCCAGGTTCTCGAAGACATGGTGGAGCGTGGCGACACGCCGTGGCGCATTCAGCAGGTCCTGCCGACCATCAAGGCCGCGTGATGAAAGGGCTGCAGCTTGCCAGGCCGGGCGAGCGTCTCTCGGTTCTCTGTCTGGGAGCGCATTCGGACGATATTGAAATCGGCGCCGGCGGCACGCTGCTCAGTTTGATCGAACGCGGAGTGCAACTCGACGTGCACTGGTGCGTGCTGAGCGGCGGCGGCGTCCGCGACGACGAGGCCAGGAAATCCGCGGCCGACTTTCTCGCCAAAGCCGCCAGGGCCGAGGTCGAAGTGATGTCGTTTCGCGACGGCTTTTTCCCCGAACAGGGCGAAGCGATCAAGCAGTGGTTCGAGACGCTGAAGACAAAAGTCAATCCGGACCTGATTTTGACCCACCGGCGCGACGATGCGCATCAGGATCATCGCAAGGTCTGCCAGCTGACGTGGAATACGTTCCGGGATCATCAGATCCTCGAATATGAAATTCCGAAGTGGGACGGCGATATCGGGCAGCCGAACGTCTACATGCCGGTTTCCGCTATCGCGCTGAAGCGCAAGATCGAGTTGTTGATTTCGCATTTCGGCAGCCAGCGCTCCAAGCGGTGGTTCGACGACGAAACCTTTCGGGGGTTGGCGCGGATCCGGGGTATGGAGTGCTGCGCGCCGGAGCGTTACGCCGAAGCATTTTTTGGGCGCAAGCTTGCCCTGATTTGACGACACGGTGCGCAAGTTCGCGCCGACGAAGTGCCAACCGAGACTTAACAAGTTTTTCGAGTGAACATCGCGATGTGCAACGAACATTCCCCGCAGATTCACGCCGATGAGTGGGTCCAGGTCAAGTCAAAGGAAGAAATTCTGGCGACGCTGGACGCCAATGGTCGGCTGGACGAACTGCCGTTCATGCCGGAGATGCTTAGATATTGCGGCGCCCGGGTGAAGGTCGGAAAGCGCGCGCACAAGACCTGCGATCCCGCACTCGGGATCGGCGGCCGCAAGATGGCCAACACCGTTCATCTGTCGAATATCCGCTGCAACGGTGCTGCGCATGACGGCTGCGAGGCCGGATGTCTGATCTTCTGGAAGGAAGAATGGCTGAACCCGATCAGCTCGCAGCCGGCGAAGATTGACGCGGCTGCAGCACCGCTTGTTCCGTCCAGCGCCGCCGGATGTACCGAGGAGGTTTTGCATTCCAGCATCAGGGTCCCGATGGCCGCTGGCGAGACTGACCAGCTCTATGTCTGTCAGAACACGCAGATCAAGTTCGCCACGCAACCGCTGCCGTGGTGGGATGTCCGCCAATACGTGGAAGACTACACCTCAGGCAATGTACCCTTGTCGGAGCTCGCCGTGGGCTTGCTGTACTCCAGCTACCGCACGGTCGCCGAAGCCGGCGTCGGCGTCGGCTTCGCGATGCGCTGGGTCTACGATCAATTCCAGCGCGCGATCGGCGGTGTTCCGTATCCGATTCGGCCGTACGGCGTTCCCAAGGGTACCCCGGTGCCAAGGGCGACGCTCGATCTGGAAGTCGGCGAGAAGGTCCGCGTAAAACCTTACAAGGACATCCTGAAGACCCTGGATTCCACCTATCGGAACCGCGGGCTGTATTTCGACGCCGAGATGGTGCCGTTCACCGAGCGCGAGTATGAAGTGGAGCGCCGGCAGAAGCAGATCATCGACGAGGCGTCCGGCAAGATGATCCGGTTCAAGACCGATGCCATCATTCTCAAGGATGCCGTCTGCGAAGCGCGTTATGCGATTTGCCGCCGCTTCTGTCCGCGCGCGATCTATCCTTATTGGCGCGAGATCTGGCTGGAGCGCGTGCCCAAGGCCGCGGTCAAGGCGGATTGACCGCTGACACTTTGCAAGGACCATCGTTTTGGCTGAGCCCGGCGCCGACAAATATTTTACGGAGAACAAAGCCTATGCCGGCCTTGGCCGGGCGTCGCTGCACAGCGGCGTGATCTTCATCGCCGCGCGCGGTGCGAATATCGTCGTTCAATTGGCCTCGACGATCCTGCTGGCGCGTATACTCAGTCCCCATGACTTCGGTCTGGTGGCCATGGTGATCGCGCTGGTCGGTTTCGCGCCGATGCTGATCGATCTCGGCACCAGCGAAGCCTCGACGCAGAAAACCCACATCACCCAGGCCGATATCAGCGCGCTGTTCTGGCTGAACATCGCGATCGCGCTGGTCCTGACCGTTCTGCTCGCCGGCGGCAGCAGCGCCGTTGCGGTGTTTTTTGGCGAGCCGTCCCTGACCGGCATCGCGCTGGTGTTGTCGGCCACCTTCATCCTGACGGCGCTGTCGACCCAGCATTACGCGCTGATGCGAAGGGCGATGCAGTTCCGTCACATCGCGATGATCGATATCTCCGCGAATCTGATCGGCAGCATCGTCAGCGTCGCCATGGCGCTGACGGGTTGGGGCTATTGGTCGCTGGTGGCCAAGCCGGTCGTGACCGCGGCCCTGACGGTTGTCTTCGTGTGGATGAGCTGCCACTGGGTCCCCGGGCGGCCGCGCTTCTCGTCGGATGTCAAGGAACTGGTCGGTTTCGGGTTGGGCGTGACCGGCTTCACCATGACGGACTATCTGGCGAAATCGGCGGATCGGATTGCGATCGGCTATTTCCTGGGTGCGGGCCCGCTCGGCTTTTTCCAGAACGCGTTCACGATTTACAGCAATGTGCTCAGCATCCTCACCGAGCCCCTGCACAACATCGCGGCTTCCAGCCTGAGCAAGCTCCGGAACGATGTCGACGAACTCAAGCGTTCCTGGACGATGGCGCTGTCGTCGTTGAGCTTCTTCTCCGCGCCCGCCTTTGCGGTGCTCGCCGTGACCGGGCAGGATTTCGTGGTGCTGTTGCTCGGTCAGAAATGGGCGCCTGCCGGTCCGCTTTTGTGCATCTTCGCCGTGCGAGGCATCGCCCATAGCGTCGAGCGCACCATGGGATGGATTCACGTCGCCGCCGGGCGCGCCGACCGCTGGATGTGGTGGGGCGCCTTCAGTGCCGTGTTCCAGCTATTGGCTTTGGCGGCCGGCTTGCCGTTCGGCGTTACCGGTGTCGCCATCGCCTATACGATTGCGATGTTTGCCTTGTTCGTCCCGGCGCTGGTCTATGCCGGACGCCCGGTCGGCATCGAGGCCCGGGATGTGCTGCAGGCCATCGGTCCCCAGACGATCGCGGGGCTCACAGCCGTCGCAGTAGGCTTTGTCGTGCAACTGGAGTTCCTTGGCGATCTCTCCCAGTTCATGCGCGTTTTCGTTTCCGGCATGGTTTGCGCGGCGGCCTATTTCGCGGTGGTAATCGGCATCTTTAGGGTCACCGATCCGCTGCGGCTGGTTTTTTCCGTGCTGCGCGACTTTCGTGCCGTTCGTTCACCCGTTAATTCCTGATCCAGGACGCAGGCATCCCGATGCAATATCTCGAACGATTTCTTGCCGACCTCGATAGCGGCCCATCAAGCGCGGTTTCCCGCGTGGCGCTTGGCCTGTGCATTCCGCCGGTGTTTCGCGCGCTGTCCGGCGGTCGTGACCAGATCTGGATCGACCTGGTCCTGTTTCTCGCATTGCTGATCGGGCTGCGGGTGATCCCGGCCGTGTTGCGGAAAGTCCTGCCGTTTTCGGCCGAAGCAAAACAGATTTGGTCCGATCGTCGCCAGATCGCCAAGCTGCATGACAGCTACCAGTGGCAGAAGCTGTTCTGGGTCGGTCTGGGGCTGCTGCCCTATGCCGTCGTTGGCGGCGGCCTGCGAACTGGCGAATGGGTGTTGACGGCGATCTGCCTGATCGGTGGTGGCGCCGGATTGCTTATCTGGCGCAGGATCAATGCTGCACCTCCCGCGCCGCAGCTGAAGGCGCAAGTTCTGGCTAAAACAAGTTCTGGCTAAAACAAGTCTTGGCTAAAACAAGTCCTGGCTAAAAGCTGACCGGCTGCGCCGGAAGTTCGCGGCATTCGGAATAGACCGACCGGTCCTGCAGGTCCGCCCGCTCCAGGCATTGCGCGGTGTCGCTGACCGTTCCCGCGACGCTGAAGTCATAGGCCTGGTTCTTGAACATCAGAACGTAACGCCCAGGCGACAGGCTGAAATTAGGATCGGCCGGCCGGATCACGATCATCTCGCTGTTGGTCGGCACCGGCGCAATCCGCAGATCGACAGCTCCTCCGCGCACCGCCCAGGTATCCTCGATGGCCATCGACTTGGGCTTGCCGCCGGCGAACGCGGTTGCCTGCATGACTTTTGCGACGATGCGCACCGAAGCGGTTTCGGGGACGCTGGTGGCCAGTTCACGGTGATAGACGACAAAGGACAGGTGTCCGTTCGCGAGCGGCGCCGGGGCTGGTTTCGATATCGTGCTCGAAATCGACACGCGCGCATCGGGAACGCGGATCGGCAACGGCTCGAGCGGCGTCAATTGTCCGTCGTTGATCGCATAGACGCCGTAGGTGTCGGGAGCCGCGAACGCGGGCATCTGGCGGGCGGTCGCTGCCGCGTTCGACGGTGCCGCTTGTGCTACTTTCACCACCGGCCAGGAGACGTGGACGAGCATATCCGCAACTTTTTGGCGCGCCGGCGCCACCCAGGGCATTTCACCCCAAAGCTTGATGGTGATCAGGGCGGTCCCGGCCAGCATCAGTACCGCAACCAATGCAACCTTGGCTGCAAGGTTCAAGCGAAAGCCTTTGGTCCGCGTGGCGGAATTCTTCGCGGGAGTCTTGACGCCAGGGACGATCAACGGCGGCGGAGTTTTCGCGCGTGCGGGCGCAGCTTTGGTTTTCCCATCGACGGTGCCGGCGCGAAGGTTTCGCTGGGCCGGATCGACAGGTTGCTGGCGACGGACGCCGGGCGCCTGCGGTCGCAGCTCGGGCGGGCGGCTGCGGGATTCCGAAGCGTGACCGCTGCGCGACGGCGCCGGTTCGCCTGATGCATCGTAGACGGTGAATGGGGTTTTCTGCCGGATGTCGGCCGCGAATTGGCTGCTGCGTGACATGGCTGATGGCCTGGTTCTGGCCCCGAACTCCCGCGCGTCTGGCCGGGCGTCAAAGCCCGCCGCACCGGAACGCCCGGCTTCGAGGCGTTGCATGCCTTTCAGTTCGCGCGCGATATCGAGCACCTCTTCGCGGAGGCGCTTGAGCTCGGATTTGTGACGCCGCTCGGCTTCGACGCGAATCTCGTCATCGCTGGGGAAGCTGCCGTTGTGGCGCGATCGATCCGGCGAATGGGAAAACGGCGCACCGGGGCTACGCTCTTCAGTGGCGGCATACGGTTCGCGGCGTTGAGGTCCTGCCCGCTGCCGTCGTGGCGCTGGCCGGGACGGCGCGGCCGCCCCTTGCTGAAGGCCAGCCTCGAGATCCGGCCTGCGATGACCACCACTGTACAAATTACGCTTCACGGCGACCCCTCAGCCATAACCGTCGGAGTCCGAGTCAGGCCGGAAGCATTTTTGCCAGCAACTCGTCGTCGGGTATCCGAAACACAGGGACGTCGAGGCTGTGTCAGTCCCGAAAATCGAGGCTGTCACCGGAAGTAAGGAGCCGGCCGTCCGTTGCTCCACAATTCCACGAATTCGTTAACCATATGTTTCGAGGGTTCATTAACTTTCCGGCGCAGGCTGCTGCGCAGAAAACGCATGCGTTCGCGGAACCTGATTGCGAAGTGCGGGCTATGCCTGCGACGCGATCCGGTCGAGCCGCTCGGCACGGGCGTCCATGCCGTCGGCAGGCGGCAGACCGAGGACGTCGAACACGATCCGGATGCGATGCAGCCAGTCGTGCCGGCGTGCGGCTTCGCGGACGTTTTTGGCGCGTACGGTCTGCAACCGCACAGGATCACGGTTCAGGTCGGCCAGGATATCGGCAATGTCAGGGGAATCGAACGGCAGGTGGATCACCGCGTCCGGCCAGTCGAATTGCCGCTGGAATTCATCGGTGCGCGGCGCCTCGCCGATCATCGCCGTGCCCGCGGCGACGCCTTCGTAGAAGCGCGCGGAGATCTCGTCGCGGCCGGCCGTGAACTCGGGATTGTTGACGTGGCTGCGATTGGCGATGAAGTAGCGGCTGTGTTTGAGGATCGCCGCCAGCATGAGACGGTGCTCCCCAGGGTTGTCGACGCGAAACGTGCGTTGCTTCAGGTCGGAGCCGCTCGCGGCCACCGTGTCGTAGTAGTAGAAGCACTGCCGCTGCCCGGCATCCGCCAGCAATGCCTGGTGCGTGACCTCTGAGCGGCGGCCGATGTTGCAGACATCGATCGGCCGCGGCTGATCCAGCGTCGCCGGCGCGAAACGCAGCACATCGGTCGCCAGCGGCAGGTAGCTGCACGGCCGGCCGGTAATGCGCGCGACGTCGTCGACGCAATGACGCAGCCCGAGAAAGATATGATCGAATTCGGACAGCAGCTCGAGCAGATATTCCGGAAGCTGGTCGGTCCAGACCTCGGTAATGAAGCAGGCGGCCTTGCGGCAGCGTTGGCGCCAGTTCGGAATCGTTGCCAGCGAATACAATTCGAAGGCGTTGCTGAAGACCGGAAAGAACAGTTCGAAATCCCGCTCCAGCGCCACCTTGCCCCGCGGCGACGGCGCAATCCGCAGTGCCGTGCGTGACGATCCGGTCGCGGCGCGCGCCAGCTTGTAGGCGCGCCGGGAGAACTCGAGTGAGGCTAAATCGGTAGCGTCTATGCGCTCGGCACCGGTAACGGACTGAAACGTATCCTCGAACTCATAGGCGAGGCAAAACGCGACCAGATCGGAAATCCGGCGCTGCGATAGGAGCAATACCTTGCCGTGCACGAGTCCGCGCCTACGATCAGTTCGACGTTTGTGGGTGCGACAAAAAAGCAACAAATCATGTTTCGGCCACAGTGACAATGCGCTGCGGCAGATCTCGCGCGACACCGTTAATTCGATGTAAGTCGTTCGGTGCGCGCCGCTGGCTGGGGTTAATGAGTCAGAACCCGCATTTCGTAAACGAGAATTAACGTGTTGTGGCCGTGTGGACACGGTCGTGCAAATCAGTCACATATTCCAGGATTGTGCGGTCGTTCTTCCTGTGTTCGCGAGAGTTCATGATCGGATTTGCGACCGAGGCGTATGCTGTGAGTCGGGTCACGGGGTACTGGTGAATGCTTCCATGGGGAGTTCTGACATGCCAGCCTATATCCACCATCACGATGACATCGAGCCTGCTTTCGTCATTTGTCCGAGTTGCGTCGGACTTCCGATGTTCGTGCGCGCCGTCGAGCCGCATTGGAGCATGGCGAGGATCGACTTCACCTATGAATGCGCCGACTGCGGTGCGGAAATAAAGCAGACCGTGGTCAAGCCGCAGCGGCATTGATGATTTCGTGGGTTAGCGCAGCGTAACCCACCACCTTCGTTCGCCACCGCAAGACCTTGGTGGGTTACGGCTTCGCCTAACCCACCCTTGGATACGAAGCGCCGGCTAAATCTGCCGTACCACGCGCGGCTGGCCCTGATCGCATTCCAGCGCATCGCGATCCCATTTCCCTGCAACCGCCGCGGCTTCATACGTGCTCTGCAGGAAATCGAGCAGCGCCTTGTCGGGGTCGGCGGCTGTGCGCACGGCATCATAGGGCAGCACGAATTCGCCGAGCGCTTCGCTGAAGAACGCCGCATCGGGCCGTGCCTTCGCTGCGCGGAAGCCCGCAGGTTCTGGATAGGCATAGGAATAGAACGCGGGATAATCGATGGCGCCGCTGCCCGGCCAGAAGCCGGCGCTAGAGACTTCATGCGAATAGGCTTCGCGTGCGACCGCATCGGGCAGGTTGGGCACGCCGCCGGGATGGCGCGGCGCGCGGCGGCCCGAGAAGCGCGTCACCGCGAGATCGAAGCTGCCCCAGAAGAAATGCACCGGGCTCGCCTTGCCGAGAAAGCCGGTGCGGAATTGCTTGAAGACGCGGTCGCAATTCACCAGGATCTGCAGGAAGCGCCGCACGGCATCGGGGTCGTAGGAAGTGTGCGCGGTATCGAGAGAGAACCGCACCGGATCCGGCAATTCGTTCGGCATCTCGTCGATGCTGACGGCAATGCCGAGTTCGGCCAGTGCGGCCATCGTGGCGGCGTAGAAGCTCGCGACCGAGTGCCCGGCCAACGCGAACTCACGATGCGCGCCGTCGCTGGTCGAGACGCGCAAGGCGTGATCGATGAAATCGAAGTCGATCTGGAACGTTCTGGTGCCATCCGGCACCGGCGAGGTCGTCAACCCGCGCGGGGTGACATACAGGGTCACATGCCAGGAGTGGTTCAGCCAGGGCGACTTGGTCAGCCGGATCTTGCCGACGATCTGGGTCCAGAGCTGCACCGTCGCATAGCTGTCACGCCACACCGCGGTCGGCAATTCCGGCCACGGGCTCTGTGAAATGCTGCTCATGCCTGAACCCCGTGCGTGCTGATCGTGAAGGCCGAAGGCGTATCACGGTTTGGTGTCGCGCACCTAAAGCTCAGGGAGGCCCAGCCTTAGGATTTGGAGCCTCACGATTCGGTGCGTTCCGGGCAGCGCCGCCGGCCGCGCGAGGCGCGGTAGAGGCTCCGGCACCACCAGCGCCGCGCAATCGCCTGCAGCGGATTGCGGACCGCCTGTGCCATGAAAAGAATCTCGATCATGCCGATGTCCATCGTCCCCAAAGGGGAGATATGGCGGCGTTCAGATAAGAGAACGCCGCCGATATCGCATCAGCCATGCAGTTTTTTCGCGGTCTCCGCGATCACACGTCCTTGATAGCGCGCGCCGGCGAGCTCGTTCTCGCTCGGCTGGCGGCTGCCGTCGCCGCCGGTGATGGTGGTGGCGCCATAGGGCGCGCCGCCGGTAACCTCGTCGAGCTTCATCTGGCCGGCAAAACCGTAGTTGAGACCGACGATGGTCATGCCAAAGTGCAAGAGATTGGTGATGATCGAAAACAGCGTGG
>Ga0137412_10001571_pt1 | contig 17857 bp, 16 predicted proteins | sample CZODoug2_1_16fun_FD_122160 | JGI IMG/M metagenome (GOLD analysis project Ga0137412, IMG submission 122160) | Vadose zone soil fungal communities from Angelo Coast Range Reserve, California, USA - CZODoug2_1_16fungal (Hybrid Assembly) | ecosystem: Environmental > Terrestrial > Soil > Vadose zone...
TGCGCGAGCACCGCTTAACCGCCCAGGCTCCGCTCCGCTTCTAATAGTGTGGTGCGATGGCCGCGCTCGGCCGCAATCACCGCCGCCTTCATGCCGGCCGGTCCGCCGCCGACCACCATGACCTTCTTGCGGTGTGCGGCGCGCGGCAGAGTCCCGAAGCGCAACTCCCGTCCGCTGACCGGATTCTGAATGCAGGAGATCGGAAATCCCTTGTGGAAATGGCCGATGCAGGCCTGATTGCAGGCGATACACGCTCGGATGTCCTCGGGGGCGCCCCGCGCCGTCTTGTTGGGCATGTCGGGGTCGCAGATGAGCGCCCGCGTCATGCCGCACACGTCGGCGTGACCGCTCGCGATCACCGCTTCTGCATCTTGCGGCTGATTGATCCGGCCGGTGACGAAAACTGGAATCCTTGCTTGCCGTTTGATGCGGGCGGCGTAGGGCACGACATAGGCCGTCTTCAGGGTCATGGGCGGCGCAATGTGAATCGCGCCGCCCAGGCTCGCGGACGTTCCGACCGTGATGTGCACATAGTCGACGCTGTCATCGAGGCGAATCACCGCATCGAAGGTCTCATCCTCCGTCAGGCCTTGCTCGTCGGCTTCCGATCCCGATATGCGGAGCCCCACGACGAAACCGTCGGTCACTTTGGCGCGGATGTCGGCGATCACTTCACGCAGGAAGCGCAGGCGGGCGTCGAGATCGCCGCCGTAGGCATCGTCGCGCAGGTTGACGCGGGGATTCAAGAACTGCGCCGGCAAATAGCCGTGACTGGCGACGATCTCGACACCGTCCAATCCGGCCGTCTGCATGCGCCGGGCCGCATCGCCGTAGCCGTGCACGATGGCGTCGATCATGGCGCGCTTGAGCGGACGAGGCATGACGTGAAAGCGTTCGTTCGGAACGGAGGAGGGCGCGTACGCGACGCTGAGCAAGCCGCCATCCGCCTCTGCGATCTCGCGTCCGGGATGAAACAGCTGCCCGAACAGCACGGTGCCGTGGCGATGCACCGCCTCCGCGACGCTGCGATATCCCGCAATGGAGGAATCGTCCGTCGCCATCAGCACATGATTGGTATAGCGGGCGGTTTCATGAACCCCCGATACCTGCAGCACGATCAAACCGACGCCGCCGCGGGCCCGCGCTTCTTGATACGCCACCAGCGCCGCATTGACCGTTCCGTCCACCGGCAGCGTGGTGTCATGTCCCGAGGACATGATTCGGTTGTTGAGAGTGCAGCCGCGGATGCGCAGCGGTTCGAATAAATGAGTGAATGCCGTCATGCGCCAAGTGTAATCGAAACGGATGCCTCGCCTCGTCGCCTGTTTTCGACTACCATTTGCGGTACCCATCGGCACCATGAACCTAGCAACTCTTCGCACATGGCTACCGGATCGGTGGCTGAATCAGCTCACACTTGCGCCCAGCGATTTGCTGCGCGACGCGACCTACCGGCGGCTGTGGACGTCGATATTGATTTCGTCCTTCGGCGGTCAGGTGACTCTATTGGCGCTGCCGCTGACTGCGGCGGTGCTGATGCATGCCGCTCCCACGCAGATGGGCCTGCTGACGGCCATGGAAATCATGCCGTTCGTGTTGTTCTCGCTGCCGTCGGGCGTCTGGCTCGACCGTGTCCGGAAACTACCGGTGTACGTGGTGGGCGAACTGTCGATCGCGTTCGCCGTCGCAACGGTACCGGTGGCGTGGTGGTTCGGCTGGCTGTCGATGCACTGGCTGTACTTCGTCGGCTTTTTGATCGGCGCCGTGAACACCACGGCCGGCAGCGCCGCGCAAATCGTGCTGACGCAGATCGTGCCCCGCGCGCGTTTGGTCGAGGCGCATGCCAAGAATGCGCTCGCGACCTCGGCGGCGGAGGTGACCGGTCCAGGCGCCGCGGGCGCGCTGATCAAACTGACGGGCGCGCCGCTCGCCCTGGTGGCGGACGCCATGCTTTTACTGGTATCCGCATCCATCCTGCGCGGTGTGCCGGTCAAAGAGAATCCCATTACCCAGCGCGCTCCCTTTTGGGCTGCGATGCGCGAAGGTCTCAACTTCGTGCGTGCGCACCGATTGCTGGTGACCATGGCGACCTGCGTCGGCGCCTGGCAATTGTGCAACCAGGCGGCGATGGTGGTGCAGATTCTGTTTGCTACGCGCCAGCTCGGCTTGTCGGAGCGCGGTGTGGGTTTGAGTTACGTGGCCCTGGGGGTGGGTACGGTCCTCGCCAGCGCCAACGGCCATCGCGTGGTGCGGCGCTTCGGTCCGGGACCCACGTTGGTTCTGGGATTTGCCGTCTCGGGAGCCGGCTGGCTGTTGCTGAGCCTTGCGCCGTTGAATGTCTTCGGCATCATCGCCTACGCGCTGATGCTGATGATGTTCGGCGTCGGTGCGGTGTTCATCTTCATCAACTTCCTGTCGCTGCGGCAAGCGGTCACGCCCGCGCCGATGCTCGGCCGCATGACCAGCACCATGCGCTGGCTCATTTTGATACCGGCGGGGCCGGGCGCGCTGCTCGGCGGTTGGCTGGGCGAGCACTTGGGGCTGCGCGCCGCGCTTGGTTTCGCCGGCATCACGGCGCTGATTCTGGCCGCGGTCGCCTGGCGCCGTCCGGTGATCCGCAGCGTCACCACATTACCGACTCTTAAGGCCGAGGCGATTACTCCATATTCCGCCGACTGATCAACGGTTTACGCGCCGGAGGCGAATGCGGCACCGTCCTACAGACGCCTCGTCGGCGTCAACTGATGATGGTCGCAAGGCGTTTGGATAGGCGTCGCATCAATAAGGAGTGTGGAATGAAAGCTTCTCGTAAGGCGTTGCTGTTGGGCCTGATGATGGCCGCAGGCGCGGTGGCCGCCCCCACCATGGCGTCGGCAGGTGTGGTCGTCGATATCGATGTGGCGCCTCCGCCGGTTCGCGTCGAGCCTGTGCCGTCGCCGCGCGTCGGATATGTCTGGGCGCCGGGATTTTGGGAGTGGCGCGGGCACGAGCACGTCTGGGTTCCCGGACGTTGGGTGGGCGAACGCCGCGGCTATCACTGGGTTCCCGATCGTTGGGACCAACGAGGCCCGCATTGGCACCACGAGCGCGGACATTGGGAGCGTTGACTGCAATCCACGACCTGCGCGTAGGACTGATTTCCGATACCCATGGACTCTTGAGGCCTGAGGCGGGCGCCTTTCTCATGGGCTGCGACTACATCGTTCATGGCGGCGATGTGGGCGGCGCAGACATTCTCGATGATCTCGCCGCCATCGCTCCGCTGATTGCGGTCCGGGGTAATAACGACACCGAATCCTGGGCGGCGCGCCTGCCTCTGACCGAGTTGGTCAGAGTGGGCGATGTGTTCGTCTATGTCATCCACAATCTCGAGGAACTCGACATCGACCCCGCCGCCGCGGGTGTACGCGTCATCGTCTCCGGTCACTCGCACAAACCGATGATCGAGGAGCGGGATCAAGTCTTGTACGTCAATCCGGGAAGCTCCGGACCGAGACGGTTCAAGCTGCCGATTTCCGTCGGCGAGATCATCGTCTCGGGCAGCGCCGTCAAGGCACGAATTGTCGATTTATACGCGGGCCGCCCGGATCGCCGGGGTCCTGAACCCACCCTGGCGTGACGAACCGATAGACCAGTGCGCCGATCGCGCCGCCCAAGAGCGGTGCGACCCAGAATAGGTCCCTTTGTGTTGTTTTTTTGTCCCGCCCCTCATGCGCGGCTGAACGGCGGCAAAAATAGCAGATTCCCTGTCCTAAGTTAAACCTAAACGTGGGTATCCCGCACTCACTCCGTATACGCGCCACGTCCGCGCGTGAGTCCGTGGCCGAACCGTTGGCCCATCGAATGATTCGTGCGCCGCATTTAATGGAGCGACGATGCTTTCAATCCTGGTTTGCCACTCGTACTATCTGCGTCTCGATCAAAAGCAGGTACTGCGCGCCAAACCCTATCCGCCGCTCGCCACCCTGCAGGTGGTTGCCATGCTGAGAGAGGCCGGCCACCGAGTTTCGTTCTTCGATGCCATGCTGGCCGATGGGATCGACGAGTATGAATGCCTGCTGCAGGCCAACTCGCCCCAACTGGTATTGTTCTACGAAGACAATTTCAACTTTCTGAGCAAAATGTGCTTGGGCGCGATGCGGCGCGCCGCGTGCGACATGATGGCGTCCGCGCGGCGGGCGGGCGCCCGAGTCATCGCCGCCGGCCCCGACGTCACCGACGCTCCGGGGCCGTACCTCAACGCCGGGGCAGATCTCGCCTTGGTCGGCGAAGGACTGTCCGCCCTGTTCGAAGTGTTGCCGCGTCTCGATGCGCGTCCGCATGCCGATAACGCCGATCTCGTGCGCGGAGTGGGCGGAGTAGCCTCCCTCAGCGGCGGCGACGTGCGGATTGAGAACGGATCGAGGCCCGTGGCGATTGCCGCGAACGCCGGAATGGCGGCATGGGAGCTGGTCGACATGGATCGCTACCGCGCCATGTGGCTGAAGGCGCATGGCCACTTCAGCTTGAACATGGCAGCCTCGCGGGGATGCCCGTTTCGCTGCGCGTGGTGCGCGAAGCCCATTTGGGGCAATCATTACCTTCAGCGAAACGCCAGCGAGGTTGCCGGAGAAATGGCCTACCTCAAGCGGTCGTTCAATCCCGACCATATCTGGTTCGCCGACGACATCTTCGGGTTTCGAGTCGATTGGGTCGCGGAGTTTGCCGCATCCGTGCGCGCCGCGGACGCGCAAATTCCGTTCACCGTCCAGACCCGCGCGGACTTGGTCAGCGACCGCATGGCCGAGGCGCTGCGCGATGCCGGATGCCGGGAGGCCTGGATCGGCGCTGAGAGCGGCAGCCAACGGGTGCTGGACGCGATGAACAAGGGCACGACGGTGGCCGAAATCCGGGTCGCGCGCGATCGGCTCAAATCCGTGGGCATTCGCGTCGGATTCTTCATTCAGCTGGGGTATATGGACGAACAGCTGACCGACATTCTAGCGACGCGCGATCTGCTCGACGCCGCTCGGCCGGACGAGATCGGCGTCAGCGTCTCGTATCCCTTGCCCGGCACCAAATTCTACGATCTGGTCAAGGAGCAATTGCGCGGCAAGACGCATTGGCAGGAGAGCAACGATCTGGAAATGATGTTTCAGGGTACCTACACATCCGGCTTCTATCGGGCCGTGAGAGATCTCATGCACGAGCAGGTCACGCTGCAAACGGTCGATCGGCCGGCGGCCGGGGAAGCGCACACGCGGGCGCGGTGCGAGCTCGATCGGCGCTGGCGGGAGTTGCTCAGCCGGGAACTGCAGTATCGGTCGCCCTACCCGCAAAGCGCGGCCGCAGGATAGCGGTGGGCGGAAACGTGAGTTGCGGAATCGCCGGCTTGCTCGGCGACACGCCCTCGCGGGATTATTCGCGCAAGTTGCGGCAATTCAATTCCTTCGCCGAGCCCGAGCTGCGCCGGTTGATCGCCGGCGCGGGCTTGCAACCCGGAATGCGCGTGCTGGATGCGGGATGCGGCACGGGGGAGGCACTTCCATGGCTGCTCGAGGAGGTGCGGCCGTCGGGGACCGTGGTTGGCATCGATTTGGCGGCGGCACATGTGGAGGCCGCGCGCCGGCACGCCGGCGCGAGTATCGACGTCTTTGAGGGCGATCTCTTGATGCCGCCCTTGGCGCCCGCGAGCATCGATTTCATCTGGTGCGTCAACACCGTCAATCATCTGCATGATCCGATTCATGGTGTGAATCGGCTGGCAACCTTATTGCGTCCTCATGGCCGCATCGCACTCGGGCAAAGCTCGCTCGTACCCGACATGTACTTCGCCTGGGACTCGAGGCTCGAGCGCGTCACCAACGAAGCGGTACGCCGTTACTACCGCGAACGGTATTCCCTGGAGGAGCGGGATCTCGCTTCGGTGAGAGCGGTCGTCGGCGTGTTGCGCGGAGCCGATTTGCAAAACGTCGCGGCAAGGACGGTGTTGATCGAGCGGGTGTCCCCCGTGGACGCGGCCACGGAGCGTTACCTGCTCGAAACAATCATGCGGGATACCTGGGGCGAGCGTCTGCGGCCCTATCTATCGAATGACGACTACGCAGAACTTCTGCGCCTATGCGATCCGCAACACCCGAAATTCGCACTGCGCCGCCCGGATTTTCATTTCTTGCAAAGCTTTACTCTGGCCACGGGCGAGGTCTCGAGCAGCCGCGCATAAAGGCCGCGAAATCGCGCTGCCGTATGCTCGGCGTCCTCCCGGGTCGCTCGCTGCTGCGCTTCACGAGCCAGGGACATACGCAACTCGTCGTCGTCGAGCAGGCGGCGGACAGCCGCTGCCAGGCGCGCCCAATCGCCGATCGGTACCGATAGCGCCGCGGACGGCGCCCATTCGGCCAGGTGCCCGACCCTGGTGCCGACCGTCGGCACGCCGGCGACTGCAGCTTCCAACACTGTCAGGGGACCGGTCTCATGGCGGGAAGAGAGCACCATCAGATCGGCCGCCTCCACCAGCGGACGCAGTTGCCGTTGGGTGAGAAACCCGTGAAAATTGACCACCTCCGACAGCCTCAATTGCTCAGTCAGTGCCTGCATCTCTCCGTGTAGGGTATCCTCGCCGACGAAGTCCATCACGAAACTCGTGCCGGATTTCGTGAGTGCCGCAAGAGTGAGGAGCAGCATCGTTTGATCCTTCACACGGTTGATGCTTGCCACATGAATCAACCTTGCGGGCCTCTTGTGATCGCGACGGATGGGTTCACGAGGCGGCCAGATGGTGAGGTCGACTCCCAACGGAACTCGATGGGCCGAGATTGCATGCCTCGCCAACACCGCTATGACAGGAGCACTGGCCGCGGTGACCATGGAAACTCGCCGCAGAACGAATGATTCGCGCAGACGTCCCTGCCATGTCCGTGCACCGCCGTAGGCAATATCCGGAATTGCGGTCAGCTCGCCGCCCGCGACATGCACAAGGCTGGGGATGCGGAGTACTTTGCCGGCGATCAGCGCCACCAAGCCGCAAGTGCCGGACCAGATTGCATGCACCACGTCGAAAGGCGACCTACGATGCAGTCGATAAATCGCGATGAGGGCACGCAGCCCCGTGTGTGGCCGGCCGATATTGTGAATGCGCGCTCCGGCCAAATCCCATTCGCCGGCCCGGGGCTCTTGGTTCAAAGCAATCACTTGGACGTCGTTCTGACGGGACAGACGGGTAATCAGGGCGAGCAACGCCGGAATCACTCGATACTCCCCCGATCGATGTACACCGCCCGGCACCACGATGGCAATACGCATCTAACGCTTCGCCAAGAAAGCTCGCAAGGCGTCCACGGCCTCGCGCGGATGACGCCCCCGGCGCAGTTCGAAGGCTTCGAGCCCCGACAGGTTTCTGCTGAATTCCCGCCACGGCGGCTGACTGGCCGCATACGCCTGGGTATCCGCGAGGTTCGACAGCAGAGCCGATCTCGAGATCGACGTCAGAAGCGGACGATTGCCGGCGCTTTGCGGCGAGAGAATGACGGCGCCCACGATCTTGAGCGGCGATTTGGCGAGCCGAAAGCCATCGCGGCGCAGATCCAGTTCGAACTTCTTCACGCCGCTCCGGCGTCGAATGACGGGAGATTTGCGGATCGCCGCGGCCGCCCGGTCTCGACCCAACCAGCGCAGCGAGTCGGCGCGAACGTGCACGAAGTTCGCAACCCCGGTGGCCAGCATCGTGGCGGGACTCACGAATACACTGTCCTCGGACAGAAATTCGAAGCCGTCCAGCAAGCAGTGCAAGGCCACGGTCGACTTTCCCGAGCCGCTCGCGCCAATCAGTAGAACCCCGCGTCCGTCGCGGCCGACACATGCGCCGTGCAGCGGCACCAGCTGTTGCGCTCGGGCGGCGAGGGTGAACACCGCGAATTCGAGCAGCTCGTAGCGCGTTTGGTACGGAAAGCGCAGCATCTGCGGGCTGACCAGCACTAGGGCGGCACGCGCCTCGGGGGAGATGACCACGAAATTCGACCTATCCGTCGCGCCGCCGAGCAGACCGGAGCCTGATATCATCGCCACGGGGGGCGGCTCCGCGCGGCTGAACCGGCCCACACCGGATCCCAGCAACAGATTCACTCGAAGCGTGCGCGCAGCGCTTGACAGACGGTGCGGAGGCAGACCCGCGTAGGCCGTATCCACGAGCCTCATCAAGGCGCGGCTATTGCTGGCGAAATGCACCGCGGCGCCGAGCAGCTGTAATCGCTTGCCGGTCAACCGCGAAGATCGTTCGCCAAACGGATCGGAAATAACATCAGGTAACATTTCGCGGTTCTTTCGGTACTAACCATGTTAGTACCACGCCGGTACTATGACGGTCGAAAGCACCCAGGGTATTTGTTCAGCCATGCACAGCGCCAATACTATCCGACTCGCTGCATCGGGTTCGACGCCGCACTTGCGCGATACTCAGGAAGCCTTCGACAGCGTTGCCGCCGATTACGACGGTCCGCGCGGCAACAACGATCAGATCCAGGATATGCGCCGCGATATGTGGCAATCCTTGGACACCGTATTTCCGCGGGCCTGCCGCTTGATCGATCTGGGGTGCGGCACCGGCCTGGACGCCGTGCGCATGGCAAAACTCGGGCATCTCGTCACCGCGGCCGATTGGTCGCCAGGCATGGTGCAGCGGACCTGCGACCGCGCCGAACGGGAGCACGTGGCGGATCGCGTTCGCTCGATCGCCATCGGCGCCCACGAACTGCAGCGCTTGGACGGGGCCGGACAGTATGACGGCGCCTATTCGAACCTTGGCCCGTTGAATTGCGTGCCCGATCTGGGCGACGTATCGCGCGAATGCGCCCGGCTGTTGAAGCCCAGCGGCGCCCTGGTATTCACGGTGATCGGCCGGTATTGCCCATGGGAAATGATGCATTATCTGCGGCGCGGACGCTGGGCGAGGGCGACGGTGAGATTTGCCCGGCACGTCGTGCCCGTCACCATGAACAATCACACCATCTGGACGCGCTACTACGGGCCGGGGGAATTCTATCGGGCATTCAAACAGAACTTCACCCTCGAGTATCACCGCGGACTGTGCGTGTTTTTGCCGCCGCCCTACTTGACGTGGATTCGCGAGCATCATCCGGCGTGGCATGAGCGGCTACGGCGCCTGGATCGGCGGGTGTCCGGCTGGCCGTTGCTTAGGGGTCTGGGCGATCACTTTCTGATCGTAATGAAGAAGCGAGCGTAGGGACGCGAGAACGGGCCGCGGGGAGGATGGCGCCGATGACCGAGACCGAGTCGCTGTATCTTGACGGATTCAGAGGGATCGCGGCTCTCGCCGTATTTCTTTCCCACAGTACCGACCCAGGAATTACCGGGGGCTTTCTCAGCCACCTTGGATCCTTCGGAGACGACGCCGTAATGGCGTTCTTCGTCTTGTCCGGATATGTCATAGCCTTCTCGGCCGAGCGCAAGCATCGCACGCTCGGGAACTACGCTCTCGCCCGGCTTTCTCGCCTATGGTCCGTGGTCTTGCCCGCCCTGATCCTGACGGGAGTCATCGACCTTCTCGTCAGGCATGGGCTGGATTTTCGCGGCCTGTACTTGGGCGACGATGCGCCCTACACGTACGTCTTGTCGGGGCTGTTCGCGAATCAAATATGGTTCCTCAATGTCTTTCCCGGCTCGAATAGTCCCTTCTGGTCGTTGAGTTTCGAAGCGTTCTATTACGTGTTCTTTGCCGCCGTTCATTATCTTCACGGCAGGACACGATGGCTGGCGGCGGCGGTGATACTGGCCGTTGCCGGACCGAAGATCGTGGTTCTGCTGCCGCTGTGGCTTCTTGGGGTGCTGGCTCATGCAATCGGCAAGAAATCTTTCGGCCAAGCAACGGGCTGGTGGCTGTGGATCGGCTCGATCGCCGGCGTTGGGATCTACTACGCAATTCACGCCAAGTATCTCATCGACCGGATGGTACCCACCGGAGAGAGGTTGGACCGGTTCATCAACGCTCAGCTTTGCGCCAAATGCCTATTTTCCGTATTGATATTCATGAACATCGTCGGGTTTCGAATGATTGAATCGAGATTCTCGCGGCTTCTGGGTCTGGCGAAGCGATGGCTCAGGCTGGGCGGGCGCTATAGTTTCTCGCTGTATCTTTATCACACTCCGCTGCTGATCTTGTTCACGGCACTGACCTACGGCGGGCACGGCAAGTGGTGGTCGATCTGCGCGATCTACATCGGGACCATTTCCGCCATAGGAGTGCTCGCACCCCTCACCGAATCGCGAAGACACGCCATGTTGGCGGGTCTGGTGCACATCGCCGCCTATTTCCCGGCCGCTCTCAAGCACCGCCGAGCAACGCCTCGTACAGGGCTATGAGACGCGCCTCGTAATGGGCGAGCGTGAAATTGTCTTCGATGGTTTGGCGGGCACTCCGTCCCATCATCGCCGTCGAGTCCCGATGACGCGAGCACCAAAGAATGCATTCGGCCAGCGCTTCAGCGGATTTGCCCGGCAGCAGGAAGCCGTTTTTTTCGTGCGCAATGCAATCCGCGGGGCCCGCACCCTGGCAGCCGATCGCCGGAAGCCCGCAGGCCATCGCTTCCAGAACCGCCACCCCGAACCCTTCGTTGACGGAAGGAAATGCGAATAGGTTTGAAGCGCGCAGGCACTGCGATATCTCCTCGAGGCTCCTGTGTCCCAGGCAGCGGATAGAGGCGGACGGTGTCGCGGACAGCAATGCCGCAATCTCCGGATACACCTGCCCCACCAGCACCAACTCGGCGTTTTTGAGACCCAACAGATTCCAGGCATCGATCAGGTAGGCCACTCCCTTGGCCGCCTCCACTCTGCCCACGTAGCACACACGGAAGACATCGTCCTGACGCGGCGACTCTCGAGGAGCGAAAAAGCGGTGATCGGTCCCGGGAAGAATCACCACCGTCTTGTGTGCATAAGGGAACGCCTGAAAACTGCGTTGCGCCGACGTGGAGAGCACCGCGATCCGGTCGCAGCATTCGAATTCGCTTTGAATGCGGCGGATCAGCGCATTTCCAAGAACGCGGCTGCACGAACCGGGTGGCATGCCGAGCGCGGCGCACTCGGAGAGAACCTCCCGCTGGAAAACTTGGGGATGAAGCGAAGAGTAATCGAGCACCGTCTTGGCGCCGAGCTGCCGTGCGGTGTGCATCGTCGCCAGGCAGGTCGAATGCAAGCCGTGGAATATGCTGCTGGGCGGAAGCCACGCGGATCTCATCTGGCGGGCGATCCAGCGATCGGCCATCCGGGCAGGAAAAAGCGGGAGGGCCGGCCAACGCCGCACGACGGGAACCCGCTTGAATTGTGCCTGAAGAAAATTGGCGAAGCGAAATCCACGCAGCTTCCCGACCAGTTCGAGGTGCGCCCGATCATCGGGCTCGAAGATCTCGAGGTCGGAGCTGAACCGCAGCGCGCGGCGCAGAATGCCTCGTCGAGCGAGCCCGGCCGGAAGGCCCTTGAAAAGAGTCGCGTAGCTCAGGCTCATCGTGACCGAAAGCTGAAGCGGCCGTATGTGGGTCAATGGATCTGCCGTCATGGCCATTCAGGAATGCTATTTTTCCGGCCGGCGTTTACGCTAGTCTACATGATGACGTTCGTCCGCTCAGCAGCCTGGGAACGGAAATTGGAGACGGAAGGTGAGTAATCGACACCCATCTTCGCGCGACGCGGCCGTTCGGCCGCATGCGGCAGAGACCCCGCGCGCCCGCAGATGGAACAAGATCCTGCGTTTGTTCACCGAGCGCGGCTACGCTTACCGCGTAATCCGCGGCCGTGTGTACGGATTTATGCGCAACACGCTGAAAATGGCCGCTCCCATGTTGACCGAGGATCGCCGAGTCCTCGAACAAATTATATTCAAGCACTATCGCGGCGATTCCTGCATCAGGACCGTCCTGTTTGTCGGGTGCGACTCCTATACGGCCCACTATCAGCGCCGATACTTTGCAGCTCACGACTATTGGACCATCGATCCCGACGCATCCCTCCGCAGGTTTGGAGCAACGCAGCACGTCATTGCTCCGCTGCAGGAGCTTGGCCGGCATTTCCCAAGCGAATTCTTCGACCTGATCATTTGCAACGGGGTCTACGGCTGGGGACTCGACTCCGCCGAGGATTTCGATGCCGCGATGGCGCAGTGCCATTCTTGCCTGACGGAGGGCGGACACATGCTGCTCGGATGGAACGACGTGCCGGGACGGGATCCTGCGCCGTTGGAGCAAGTCCGCAGTCTTTCCTGTTTTGCCCAATACTCGCTTCCCGCTCTCGGTGCGCCGCGGCATCTGACCAACACGCTGAACCGGCACACCTACTGCTTTTACCAAAAGAAACAGGTTGCGGCAGGGCCGGCGGGCCTCGTGCCGTGAACCGCACATGATCAAAAGGCTGCTGCGCAAGGCACTGGGCGAGAGGCGAATTCGAAACCTGCGCGCGCTCATGCGCAACCCCGCGATTCACAACAATCCGCCCATGGTGTGCGCACCCGAGAGCGGCAAGATTTTGGTGCTGGCGCCGCATATGGACGATGAAGTTCTCGGTTGCGGCGGAACGATCGCCAGGCACGTGCAAGCCGGCGCGGATGTGGGCGTGATCTTCCTGACGGACGGCCGGTACGGCAGCGCGGCGATCGCGGCGTCGTCCGAGCCCGAGCGCGGCCTCAGGCAGCGCGAATACGTCGAGATCAGAAAGGAAGAAGCGCGGCGTGCGGGCGAGATTCTCGGCGTGAAGAGTCTCACCTTTCTCGACGCCGAGGACGGCCGGCTGCGCGCCGATACGCGCGCACCGAAGCAGCTTCGAGCGGTTCTCGAACGGGAGCGGCCGGACGTGGTCTATCTGCCGTTTTTCCTGGAGAGCCACGTCGATCACCGTGCCGCCAACGATGTGTTGGTCGAAGCTGCGGCGGGCACCGGCCTCAATTTCGAGTGCCGCGGCTACGAAGTCTGGACGCCGCTCTTTCCGAATCTCGTCATCGAGATCGACGTGACCATCGAGTCGAAGAAACGGGCCTTGGGCTGTTATCGCAGCCAGCTCGCGGATATGGACTACTTGCACATCGGAATCGGCTTGAACGCCTATCGTTCATCCGCGGTCGGCTGCAAGACGGCGCGCTTCGTCGAAGCTTTCTATGCGCTCCCGCTTACCGACTACCGGCGCCTTCACCGCTCCATGAGGCGTTTCCTCTGAATCCTCGTCCCCGCCGATCTCGTGCACCTCGGGCAGGAAGTCCCGATATGATCCGCTGCGGACGATCTGCCCGTCCGCGAGCTCGTAGATCACGTCGCAATGGCGCAAGGCGCTCAGCCGGTGAGCGACGAGCAGAATCGTCCTGTCCTGCCGATGTGCGGCCAGCATATCGGTGATGTCGCGCTCGGCAGCGCGGTCCAGCGCGCTTGTTGCCTCATCCATGATCAGTACCGGCGCATCACGGTACAGCGCACGTGCAATGCCCAATCGCTGGCGCTGACCGCCGCTCAGACGCGCGCCGCGCTCACCCAGCAATTCGTCGTATCCGCCGGGCAGGGCGGCCACGCATGGCTCGAGCTGCGCCCGGCGCACGGCGGCGCGCACGCGTTCGCGATCGATCTGCGCGTGCGCAACCCCGAGGGCGATGTTCTCGGCCAAGGTCGAGTCGCAAAGAAAGATGTGCTGCGGAACGTACGCGATGGCGGACTGCCAGGCGCCGCGGTTGCCGTCATCGAGCGCGATGCCGTCAATTTCGACGATTCCCGACTGCGGAGTCAGAAGCCCGCTCAGCACGTCGATCAGGGTTGTCTTGCCGGAACCATTGGCGCCGATGAAACCGACGGTGGCGCCGGCCGGAATGCTCAGGGTGAGGTTCGCGATGGCGGGCGCGCAAAGAGCGGCGTGGTAGTAGGAGATTCCGCTCAGGCGGATTTCGCGCCGCGGCCCGCCGCGCCAGCTTCGATCGACCACGGCCGGGACCGGAGCGGACTCGCGGCCTTGGGCCAACTGCAAGTCGACGGCGATATTGTCGAACGCCGGAGAGTCGGAGCGAATCCTTACAATCCCCAGAAACACCTGCTGCAATGCGGGCAGTAGACGATAAACGGCGAGCCCGATGAAGCTCAATTGCGTGATCAGCGGTCCGACCGATTGCCCGCCGCCGTGCGAGTAAAGAGCGACACCCACGAGGACACAGGCGGTGGCGCACTCGAGGACGTACCTCGGAGTCTGGGCAATGGCGAGAGTGCTCATGATGACCGTGGAAATCGATCGGCAGCAGCGCGAAAGCTTGGCGACGAACAATGGTTGCGCCCGCAGCACGATGAGTTCCTTGATCGCGCCGAAGCCTTCGCTGACGATCCTATGCCGCTCCGCAAAATTGTCGCTCTCGATCTGGCCGTTTCGCAGCAATCTGCCGCGTGCGATCGCGTATACGGCGGCGTAGCTGGCGCCGAGTCCGGCGACCGCAAGCAGCGCGACGAGCGGGTTGAGCAGCACGATCGATCCTACGATGAAGAGGACCGTGATCAGGCTGGTCACGAGAATGAGCCCGTGCCGCAGAATCCCGCCGGTGACCCTCCCGGTCTCATACAGCACGTTGCTGGTGAGCGCCGCACCGGTGGTCTTCGAATGGAACCCGTAGCTTCGATGCAGGTATTCGTCGAACAGAGCGGCGTGGAGCGCATCGCCGACCCGGTAGGCAAAACGGTCGATCGCAAGCAAGCCGAGCAGGTTGATCACGTTCGAAAGCACGATGCCCGCCGCGAACACGAAACCGAGCACGATCACGAATCGATTCTCGTCGGTGAAATGCAGATGTTCGTAACAGTAGCGCAGCGCCGGGTGATCCGCGATGGCGTTCGGCTCCGCTATCACCGTGAAGAACGGCAGCACGGCCGCGATCCCGCCGACGGTGGAGAGCGCCATCAGCACGGAGAGTATCTGCAAGCCCACCAGCCTGCGCCGCTGCCGCCGGTCGAGGAGACGCCAAATCGCGAGCAGGATCTTCATGATGAATTCAACTTCGGGGTCCGAATTTGATGCGGCCGCCGAGCCGGTATCTGCGCACGGCGCGAAGCGCCCCCGCCGGCGCGAATGCCCGGGCCGACGCCGCCAAGGCGCCGATCCACCAGTCCCGATAGTGCCATGAGTACCGAGCGCTCGACCACAGGACACCGAGTACGCGCAGACGGCTCCCGCCGAGCGCATGGCCTCTGGCAAGATTGGCCGCGATCTTGGCGCGCCGTCGCTTCAGGACGGGGTCGAGATGCGCAACCGCGCCCGAGCGCTGGATTTTATCCAGTGCCCGCCGCAAGTTCTCCAGGCAGGCGATATCATCGAAGGAATGCTCCTTGTGGCGGCGAAGGTGCACCAGCGGCGCATCGATGAAATCGATCTCGCTGTGCTGCGCGAGGCGCACCCCCAGCTCATAATCCTCGCACACCGGCAGATTGTCGTCATACCCCCCGACTCTTTGGATCAATTCGCGACGCACGACCACGCTCGACTGCACAACGAACGCTTCTTCCTTGATGAGCGGATCGAGGATCCAGCCATCAACGGCGGGGCAGCGCCGGGCGCGATCGCCGGTCAGCGGACTTCCGGAGCCGTCCACCAGCGTGAACGCCGTGTAACTCCACTCGCGGACGCCATGAGAACGCAGCGACTCGATCTGCAGCCGCAATTTGTCCGGCATCCACACGTCGTCGGAGTCCAGGAACGCGACGTACTCGCCCCTTGCTTCGCGCAGCGCGGCGTTGCGGACGGCGCCCGGATTTCCGCTGTGCGAAAGCCAGAGCACCTTGATCCGCGGCGGATCCTCCAGTGTCCGCAGATAGTCTCGCGTCTCCGCGCCGGAGCCATCGTCGGCAATGAGCAATTCCCAATCGCGAAAACTCTGATCGAACACCGAGCCGATCGCGGCCCGAAGATACTTCGGGCGGTTGAACGTCGGCATGATGATGGACACCAGCGGCGGCACCGTCAGTTGCTCCTGCGTTTATGCTTGCGAACGAGTTTCCGGACGTTCTCCGGGGCAAATGCCGCGGCCGTCGTTGCCAACGCGCCGAACCACCATTCCGGATGCCGCCAGGAGGACGGCGCGGTCGAGAGCAGCGTGCGCAGGGCACCCTGCCGGTCGCCGTAAGCGGCGTAGCACCTGGCGAGCCGGGCGGAGTTCTTGGCACGCTCCTTGCGCACGACTGATGCATGTTGCGCGGCCGCGCCGGAGCGCAGCACCTTGTCGAGCACCCGTATGCAGTCGCGGAACGATGTCGCGGCGTTCCCGTAGTGTTCTCCGTGACGGCGCACGATGGTGAGCGGCTCGTCGACGGCGTCGACCTGGCTGCGTGCCGACAACCGCAGCCACAAGTCATAGTCTTCGCACATGACCAGATCCTCGTCGAAGCCCCCGACCTGATCGAGCAGAGCCCGGGATGCCACGACGCTCGGCAGCGCGACAACCGTGTCGGTGTTCAGCAGAGTTCCTAGAATCCAGCCGTCGACGACCGGCATTTCCCGCGTCGTCTTGCGGCCTGCGTCCGCCAGGATGAATTTCGTCTGACTCCATCCGCAGTCGCCATGGGCGCGCAGCGACGCAATCTGGATCATGAGCTTTCGCGGCATCCAGATATCGTCGGAGTCCATGAACGCGACATATTCGCCGCGCGCTTGCCGCAACGCGGTATTGCGTACGACGGCTGGCCTTCCCGTGTGCGGCAGATGGATCAACCTGACGCGGGGCGGATCATCGAGGGTTTGCAGATAAGCCTTCGTTTCGGCATCGGAGCCGTCGTCCGCTATCAATAACTCCCAGTCCTCGAAGGTCTGTGCGAATATCGATGCGACGGCGTCCGGCAAGTACTGCAGGCGGTTGAAGGTGGGCAGAATGACCGATACCAGCGGAGACATCGCCGGTGGATGCCGGTTCGTGCTAAGCATGGTTGGTCAGAGCGTCTGCGCGCCCAAGCGCCGGCGCACGTCGAATGCGGCGGCGCTCCAACAGATCTTGATAGGCCATGGTCAACTTCCGGCCGACCGCTTCGAACGACAATTCGCTCTCGAAATGCGTGCGAGCGGCCGCGCGTAGCTGCGGCCGCGGCCGTGCCGCAAGCGACACCAGCCGGTCGGACAATGCATCGGCGTCGCTTCTTGGCCATAGCGCTCCTGCGGAGCCATCGCCGGTGAGCGAACGAAAAGAAGGAATGTCGGTGACCACGGGCGGCAGTCCGCAGGCGAGCGCTTCGATCACGGAATAACCGCTGCCCTCGCGGTGGCTGCCCGAGACGAATAGGTCCGCCGCGCGCATCAATTGCTCGACGCGGCCGTGGGGAACACGCCCCAGCAGATGAACTCTGCCGCTCAGCAGCGGTTCGCCGGCAATTCGCCGTTGCACCGCCCGCAACAGCGGCGCGGCTCCATAGCAGCAATAAAGCTGCAGGTCCGGCAGCACGCGCGCGGCCTTGCTGATGCCGTCAAGTACCGTGAGGGGATCCTTGTTGGCGTCCAAATGGCCGACCGACAGCACCAGTGGATCTCCGGACAGGTCCGGCGAGCGGCCCGCCTCGTCCTCGTTGCCCGGTGTGAAGCGGCTCGTCGATTCCGGAATCGCGTACAGCGCCATCTGCGGGGGAATGAGCCCGGCGGCTGCAAACGGCTCCGCCTGCTCGAGCGAACAGAAGGCGATTCCCGCCGCGGCTGAGAGGCCGCGCCGCCACAGTGGACGCCGCCACGGGCGCGGCGGCCGACTCGCGTGGTCCTGCAGGAAGATTGGAACACCCGGCATGGCGGCAGCCAGCGACAAAACATCGTGAGCGAAATCGAGACCATGCACGTGCAGCACATCGGGGGCGAGATCGCGCAGCAACTCGCCGAAACGATCGTT
>Ga0137412_10001572_pt1 | contig 17840 bp, 20 predicted proteins | sample CZODoug2_1_16fun_FD_122160 | JGI IMG/M metagenome (GOLD analysis project Ga0137412, IMG submission 122160) | Vadose zone soil fungal communities from Angelo Coast Range Reserve, California, USA - CZODoug2_1_16fungal (Hybrid Assembly) | ecosystem: Environmental > Terrestrial > Soil > Vadose zone...
TTCGGGCTGACCTGCTCCGGATCCTTGGAGAGCTGGTGCATGTCGATGACGTGGGCCAGCGAGCGCAGCCGGTGGAGTAGTCGAAGCAACGTGCGCCGCTCCATGCGCTCAGGTAAGACCCAGAGGAACACGACCGCGATTGCGGCGAACACGACGTCGTTGATGGCGCTCTCGGTCAGGGGCACCCAGTCCGCGGTCTTGGCGAGCCCATCGGTGACGGCCGAGCGCAGGCTGAAGACCAGTAGGACCAGGGTGAACGCAATGATCGCGACGCTCGCGGCGCGGGCAGTCAACGTCGCACGCCGAAGACGCACCCGAGACTCGTCCGCCTCGCTTTGGACCAGATCAACCAGGCGACCGAGGTCGCGTGCCGCCTTGGTCAATCCTCGCTCGCCGAAGCGTGCATGGATGCGGCGTTCGAGCTGCGCCACGGTGTCCCCGACGTGTCCAGCGGCCAGTTGGACCTCGTCACCGGCCGGACTCGTCTGCGCCACCCAACGACTCTAGAATCTTCGACGCGGCACCATCGCCAAACTCACCGACCGTGAATGATGTGAACAGTGAGGTGAGCAGCATGGACGATCTGGTAGACCATCGACGGCGTGGATTGGCCATCAGCGTGCTGGGTGGGCCGACCACCGTGATCGACATTGCCGGGCTCCGGGTGGTCATCGACCCGACCTTCGAACCGCCTGGACAAAAGGGATACCTGACGAAGACCGCGAGCCCGGCCGTCCCGTCGGCGGCGCTGGGCGACATCGATGTCGTGTTGATCAGTCACGACGAGCACCCCGACAATCTCGACGAGGAAGGCCGTCGGGTGGCGCTAGCGGCACCGCTCGTCCTCACACATCCGCGTGCCGCGGACCGGTTGGGGCCGAACGCCAAGGGTCTCGAGCCGTGGCAGGCCATCGATCTGCCTGGCGGTGACGGCGCAGAATCCCTTACGGTGCAGGCGGTTCCGGCGGTACACGGCCCCGCCGACGGGCAGCGGAACGAAACGGGCCACGTCAACTGCGAGGTAACCGGTTTCGTGCTGTCCGGCCCAGACGTCCCGACCGTCTATCTCAGTGGCGACAACGCATCGATCGGCGCAGTCAAGGCCATCGCCGAGCGCGTCGGTGACGTCGACATCGCAGTCATCTTCGCCGGTGCGGCACGGGTGCCGACGAAGGAGCACGGCCGCCCACTGACGTTCACGGGTCAGCGGGCCGCTGCGGCTGCCGAGTTACTCGGCGCGAAGTCGGTCATCCCGGCCCACGTCGACAGCTGGGCTCACTTCAGCGAAGGCCGCGATGACTTCGTCGCCGCATTCGAGGAGGCGGGGCTCAGCCATGTGATCGCCGTAGCCCCGAACGGGCGGTGGGTCACCTTCAGACGGGACGGCGCGTCTTGGGCAGCCGCCGCACCGGGCTGACGTCCCCAAGAAGTCGGGTCAACTCCGAAACCGGTTCGGCGCCAAGGTGTTCAACGCGATCCACGATCTCGTCGCGCAATGCTTCTTCGGCATATTGCTCGGTCAGCCAATGGAATTTCTCGACGGTCCGATCCCACGTCAAGGGCCGACCGGGTGCTCCCTCGAAGTCGTGCTGCTCGCGCGAGAAGCGCTGGCCACCTCGCAGTGTCACGCCGATGCGGACGGGTGTCGACTGCGGATAGCCTGCGGTGAACGTTTCGTTGGGCCGCACGTCGACGCGACGCAACAACCGTTGGACGTCGGCGCGTCCGATCCGCTCGGTCAGGAGCTGCTCTGGCCCGACCTGGCCGTCGATCAAGGCCGCGGCCAGTAGGTACTTCAAGTTGTAGTCTGCCTGCTCCTTGGTCGATGGCGACTCCTTGTCGCCGAAGCTTCCACCGCCGGCGATGTCGTAGGCGGTCTGAAACACCTCGGCGTCGACCGACTCGATGTCCGCGTGATCGATCCCGTGCTCCTTCACGAGGGCCAGGACTGTTTCGATGGGCGCTTGGCCATGGATGAGCGCGCAGTACTTCTTCAGATGGGTGTGGTTGACGACGTCCAGCGCGGGGTCGCCGAGCCGGAGGTCGATGCGTTGCCCGAACAGCTGCTCGAGTCCATTGGGTCCTTCGAAGAGCCCAAGCGGCCCGGTGATTCCGCGTTTCGCCAATGCGGTGGTGTACACCGCACGCTGGGCGGTGATGCCGGGGGAGATGCCCTTCCAGTTCGACACCGGCTCGGAGTGGATCGCCGCCAACGACACGTTGTCCGCGGCCGCGCTGGCGATGGCGTTGGCCGTTTGCTCCGCCGACAGGTCCAGCAGTTTGGCGGCGCCAGCGGCGACCGACATCGCCAGCTGGAGTGCATGATTGAGGCCGCGTGCCATCACGGGGACGGCCGCCGAGAACCGGCACTGCACCTCATAGGCCACCGCCAGCGCAAGAACGAACTCGTCGCCGGTGGCACCTGCGCTTTCCGCAACGGCCAGGATCGCGCCGAAGTTGTCCGCGGGGTGACACAGTCCGCCAGGGGTCAGGTAGGTGTCGAGCAGATCGACGTATCGCACCGCAACCGAGTTGAACAGCGTCGCCTGATCGACGCTCGTTCGACCGCCTCCGATGAGCGTCGCACCCCCTCCGCCCGTTGCGATGGTGTCACGCACGACCTGCACGGTCCCGCCGTCGAGCGCGGCGATTGCGCAACCAACGCTGTCGAGAATGTTGCGCCGCATCAACATTGGCGTAGGCGAGCCCAGATCCGCCTGATCGGACTTCACCACCCACTCTGCAAGGGCCTCCACCGTGCAGCGGGTACGGTCAGTCGTCGATGTCATGACACCTGGTAGTGCGTGATGAACCAGTCGTCGTTTACGCGCTTCACCAGAACGCCGAGGTGAACGTTCAGCGTGGGCCGGTCGACGAACGAGAACGCAACCCCCAGATAGCCGAGCACCAGATCGTCGGCCAGCTGCCTGGTTTCAAGAATCCGATACTCGGCTGCCAATCCGATCGGCTGGGCGTCGTAGTAGTCGGCGACGCCTTGGCGCCCCACGCTGTACGGATGCAGGCCTTGGAAGATCGCGTCCTCGGTGAACAGAGCGGCCACTCGCTGCGGTTCGTGCGCGTCGACGGCGGCCTTCCACTGGTCGAGCACGCCACGCAGAATGCTCTCGGGCTCTCGCATCATCAATGCCCAGCGCTCTGGCCACCGTCGACGTGCAGGATCTCGCCGGTCACGAATGGGGCATTCTCCAGGTAGACGACGGCATCCACGACGTCCTCGACGTCACCCATCCGGCCGAGCGGGTGCATCGCGGCGAGGGCCTCGTGGCTGGACTCCGGGTGCATCGGCGTGCGGATGATGCCCAATGCGACGGTGTTGACCCGAATCCCGCGACCGGCGTACTCGATCGCCAGCGACTTGGTCACCGCGTTCAGACCGCCCTTCGTCAGGGACGCCAACGCCGACGGCACTTGAGAGTTGGCGTGATCGACGAGGCTGGTGGAGATGTTCACCACGTGGCCGCCGCGTTCCCCGTCGAGCATCGCGGCGATGGCGCCGCGCGAAACCTCGAAGAAGCCACGCAGATTCACTCCGGTAACGCTGTCGAAGTCCTCGTCGGTGTACTCGGTGAACGGTTTGGCGATGAAGATTCCGGCGTTGTTGATCAACGTGTCGATCCGGCCGAACCGTGCCAGAGCAGCTTCCACGATTCGGGCGCCGACGCCCGGCTCGGCCAAGTCACCGGCGACGGTCAGCACGTCCGGGTCGTCCGACTCGCCGATCGAGCGCGAGTTGGCCACGACCGCGTAGCCAAGCTTCCGATAGGCGGTCACCAGTTCGGCGCCGATTCCTTGGGACGCTCCGGTGATGACGGCTACCTTCTGGACTGAACTCATGTGATGCCTCGCTTCGTTGGTGCAGCTCGGTGTTCATTGCACCTTCTTGAACGCATCGTCGGGCCGGCCACTGCCCGTAGGCCACAACCGATTTGCTTCCTACTGGTAGGCGCAGGCTTCCACCGCACTACGATTGGCCCGTGGAGCTGCGCCAGCTGCGCTATTTCGTCGTCGTCGCCGAGGAGCTGAACTTCGGCCGTGCCGCCGACCGCCTACACATCGCAGGCCCGTCGCTCTCCCAACAGATCAAGGCCCTCGAGCGTGACTTGAAGGTGCGCCTGTTCGACCGCGACCGTCGATCCGTCGCCTTGACCGTCGCGGGGGCGGCACTGCTGCCGAGCGCCCGCTCGCTGCTCGACCGGGCCGACACGCTGCGCAGGTCTGCGGCCGGCCTTTCCGATTCCGAACCCGTCCGGTTGGGCTACGTCAATTGGCGGCCCGCTGACTTGGCGGAACGGACGGCGGGAATTGCACAGCTACGCATGGACACATGGGTGATGCCCTCACACGCTCAGGCAGCGCGGGTCGCCGAGGGCAGTCTCGACATCGCGATCTGCTGGGCTCAGACCACCGACCTGGCCGCGCACGCCCTCGACGCGTGGCTCATCGGGGCCGACCGTCTGTACGCCGTGTGCACCGGCTCCGACACCTCCGCGGTCGAGGCGAGGGACACGCTGGTGCTGATCGATGCGGACACGGCGAGCTGGTCGTCCTGGAACCGCTTCGGCGAACAGTTCGTCCGTGACAGCGGCGCAGGCCTGGTGCACATCGACGACGGCGGTATCACTGGCCCAACGTTTTTCGAGCACGTCCGCCGGTTGCGCCGGCCCGTGCTGAACTCGCCGAAGGGGCAGACGACGCCCGTGCCCGCGGACCTGGTGGCCAGTCCGGTGGTCCACCCCGCACCGTATTGGACGTGGTCGCTGGTCTCGCGTCGTTGCGAAGAACGTGCGACGGTGCTCGCCGTGATCGAGGCACTCGCCGGCGACGTCGGTCCGTTGGCGATGGACGACGACTCTTGGCTACCCGCAGACGATCCGCATCGGGAGGCGGCGCTCTAGTCCTCCTTGCGGATCAACCGCTGCAAAGCCGTGCCGTCGGGCGCCAGCAACTCGTCGATCCGCGGCTGGTTCACCTCGGCGACGATGATCTCCCCGACGTCCTTCTGCACGTCGCGGAAGATGCCGTGGGACTTCATCTTCTCGGTCTGATAGATGTTGTCCTCCGTCGGCGTGACGTAGTAGACCGCCTCGGCCTTGAAGCGGTGCACCAGCCACAGGTGGACCAGGGTCATCAGGCGCTTCTGGCGCAGCTTCTCGGCGAAGGTGTTCTGATCGCGCACCGTCAGGATGCTGCGGCCGTTCCGGTCCTTGATCGGGTCGACGAGCACGTTCGCGAGCTTCTCCTCGCCGTCCTCCCGTTCGCCGTAGATGCCGAGCTCGAGCACTTCGCCGCCCGCGCGCAGTGGCCGCAGTTGGACACGGAGCTTCTCACCGAGCTGGTAGTGCTCACTCCACAGGGCCAGCCAGTCCTCGAGCAGCTTCTTGGGCACCTCGGTCTGAACGAGGTGCTGATGCTGCGTGGAGCCCGCGCCCATGGACTTGGTGGTGGCCGTACGCCCGGATGAGGCGGCCAGCGCGGCGTCGCTACGCGGTCCACCGACCAGGGTTTGCGGTGTGCGGTACGGCGATTCGACCAGGCGCATCTTGCGCTGCAGCCGGGCCAGCGACAGCATGCCGTCCTGTTTGAGTGCGGTCGCGAACTCCTCGGCGGCGACACCGTCGATCTGGTGTCCGCCATAGGTCATGAAGTTGAAGACGAAACCCATCTTCGCGAGTTCCTCTGGGAAGGCCCGCATCTCGTCGTCGCTCATCCCGGTGGTGTCCCAGTTGAACGAGGGGGAGAGGTTGTAGGCCAGCATCTTCTCGGGATACACGCTGTGAATCGCGCGGGCGAACTGGCGTGCGTCGTCGAGGTCAGCAGTCTTCGTCTCCATCCAGAGGATGTCGGCGAACGGCGCCGCGGCAAGGGACTTGGCAATCGCATACGGGATGCCGCCGCGGATCTGGTAGTAACCCTCCGGCGTCTTCACCCGCTCGCAGTCCCAGCCGGCGTCGACGCCCAGTTGCTTCGCCTTCTCCCGCGCCTCGTACAGCGATGCACGCTCGGCGAACCGCCGCCAATCCGCGGCGCTCATCTCGAGCGGCTCGCCTTCACGCCCGCGGAACTCCAGCAGCTCCGCCACGGCCTCGCTGTAGGTCTGCAGCCCGGCGTCGTCCTGCCACGCTTCGACGAACCGGGACTCGACGTCGTCGAAGAGCGTGTCGACCGACTGGCTCCCGTCCTGCTTCCGGCCGGCGGCGGCCTCGGCGATCACTCCCAGAATGCCCTGTCGCTCCAGCCATGCAGTGGCGGCGGCGTACTCACCCTCGGGTAGCGCGTAGAGGAGGTGGCCATTGAGATCCGTGACGCCCGCCTCGTAGAAGCTGCGCACCATCGCAAGGAAGCACGACTTGTACGACGGAATCTTGAGGTTGGTGGCGCCGAGCAGGAACGGCTGATCCCGCTCGTCGGCGCGGCTGTCGATGAGGTTGGCCGCCTCGGCATCGGTGCGGGCCACGATGATGCCGGGCACCCGCATGATGTCCAGCTGGAATCGCGCAGTGTTGAGGCGCTTGATCTGCTCATCCGACGGCACGAGCACCTTGCCACCCTGGTGACCACACTTCTTCGTACCCGGACGTTGGTCCTCGATGTGGTACCCGGGCACGCCGGATTCGACGAAGCGACGGATGAGGTTGCGGACGTGCGGATCGCCACCGTGGCCGGTATCGGCGTCGGCGATGATGAACGGCCGGAAGTCGACCTCCGGTGTCGTTGCGCGTTGCGCATCGGTCATCCGCAGGCGCAGGTACTGCTGATTGCGGTCCGCGGTCAGAAGGGCACGCACCAGACCGGCGGCTTCGTCCGGCACCTGGCTCAACGGGTAGCTGGCGAGGTCGGGGCCAGGATCTTCGCTGATCGAGCCCTTCGCCGACGTCGCCCAACCACCCAGGTAGATCCCCTCGATGCCGTTGCGCTTCATGGTCACGGCCTGCCCCGGTGAGTACGGGCCGAAGGTCGTGATGCTCTTGTGCTGGCCGAAGAGCTCGCGGAGGCGGTCGAAGAAGGCCGCCGCAGCCTCGCGCGCCACGATGTAGTCCGCTGCGATCGTGCCGCGCTGCTCGACGACCTGGCGGGCCGTGTAGAGGCGGATGATCCCCTCGAAGCGCGGGCTGTCGAAGTATTGCTGGGTGGCGGCGACGTCTTGCTCGAAGGGTGTGCCGGCTTGTGGCGCCGCTTCGATGGTGGTCATGGATTTACGCTCCTCGTTGAGCCCGGTACCGCTGACCCGCCGAGTCTATCTCCGGTTCCTGCGCGCGAAGCCGCAACGACGATCATGGTCACGGGGCGAGCGAAGCGACGGGGGATTCAATGACCGGACCACCGACGGTCCCAGGTCTTGGACAAAACCCGTTGCACGACAGGGGGATAGCGGGCACCCCGGCTGCTCCGGCCAGGCCTATGCCTTGAACCGTCCGGCGAACCCGCGAAGGGGGAGGTCCGCACTGGTCAGCAGTCCAGGTGGGGCATCGACCACGGAACGGATCGCGTTGAGGGCGGGCAGCCCGGTCACGGTCATGCCGATCGAGGCGAAGTTGTCGGGGTTGGACAGATCGACTCCCGGCTTCGGGAAGACCATGTGCTTGTTGTAGATGCACGGATCGCCCTTGATCTGAGTGATGTAGCAGCCCTTGATGTCCCAGTGCGGATCGGTGTGTGGGGTCATCTGCCACTCCAGGTGCGTCTCGACCAAGGGAGCGCCGTCCACCATGCCCTGATACTTGATGTAGTTGCCGCCGAGTGACCCCTTCGGCATCTGGTACCAGCCCAGGTCGACGTCCTTGGTGCACGCGCCTAGCTCGTAGCTGAACTTGACCTCGTCGAGTTGCAGGCCGAAGCAGTCGGCCATCATCAGCACGCTGTCGGCGAAGACGCGGGTGTACTTCTCCAACTTCGACGGAATCGACGGATCGTCCACCGGCAGGCCGTAGCCGACCTCGATCCAGGTTTCCTTGCTGTGGTGGCAGGAGACGTCGACGGACTCGATGGTGATGACGTTCTCGATCTCGGCGACGTCGGCGGAGCACACCACGCCGAGAATCTGGTTCAGGCCCGGGTTCATTCCGGTGCCGTAGAAGGTCGATGCCCCCTTCTCGCAGGCCTCGGCCAGCAGTTGCGACACCGGTTTTCCGGACGGGTGCGGGTGGTTGGTGTCGCGGTGCCAGCCGGTGATCCAGTCCGCGGTCGTGACGACGTCGATACCGGCTTCGAGGACCTTCACGTAGAGGTCCTCATCCGGAAAGACACCGTGGAACGTCAATACGTCGGGTTTGGCGGCGATGATGTCGTCCACCGAGCCGGTGGCGGTCACCCCGATGGGTGCCAGACCGGCGATCTCGCCTGCGTCGCGTCCGACCTTTTCCGGTGTGTAGCAATGTAATCCGATGAGTTCGAGATCGGTTTGGGTGCCGATTCGTTTGATCATCTCGGATCCGACGTTCCCGGTGGCTACCTGGAATACCCGGATTGGCGCTCTGGTGGATGCGGTCATTCGACGTTCAGTCCTTCGGTCGGTGTGAGTTGGTGTGCGATCAGGAGACGGCGGTGGCCCGCAACTCCGCTGCGCTGCCGCCGCGGCCGTCGGGGTAGAACTGCTTGGCCCAGTTGCGGATGGCGGTGAAGCCGGCGAACTCGCTACTCGACAGTGCAGGCGGGTCGGAATAGCGCTGGTGTTGCCAGATGTGAACGTCCTGGGTGAACTGGCGAATGATCTCATCCGCGAACGCTTGCGCCCTCTTCTCCGCCTTCGCCGGATCGGAGCTGGCGGTGCGGCCGATGTAGACGCTGAAGCGGACGTCGGACGTGCTGTCGTCGACGGGAGTCACCGCCGTGATGGTCCGGTTGTCGACCATGCCCCAACTCTTGGTCACGGCCACCCCGAGTCCGCCGTTGATCGCTTCGACCCCACTCTTGACGTCGGTGATCGATTGGTATTCATCGCCTTCGAAGGTGATGGTGAAGTCGACGTAGGACACCGGCTGATCGAAGTCGTGTCTGGTGAACACGGGCACGATGGGGGTGTCGTGCACGAACTTGAAATGGGCGAAGTCGACACCGTTTTCGAGCACGTACTGCGGATGCAGTTCCAGTTGCTCCCGGTGCAGGGTGGCCATCGGGTAGTAGTCGGCCACGCTGCTGCCGTCGCCGAATCCGGCGAACACGTCGGGCACCTCGAAGTAGGGGTCGCGGCCCTCCGCGTCGTGCCAGATGTAGACCGATTCGTTGCGCTCGACCACGGGATGGGTACGGATGCGACGGCCCCGGTTGGGCCGGTCCTCGTACGGAATGCAGACGTTGCGCCCGTCGTGATTCCACTGCCAGCCGTGGAAGGGGCACTCGATGACGTCGCCTTCGACGTGACCGCCGAAACCCAAGTGGGCACCAAGATGCTCGCAGTAGGCGTCCATGGCGGTCAGCCGGCCGGACTGCGCCCGCCACGCCACCATCTCCTGGCCGAAATAGGTCATTCGGTGGACGTCACCGACGCCGATCTCGGCGGACCACGCGACCTGGAACCACCCCGTCGGCTTCATCGATAGCGGCGGTTTCGCCATCTCGGTGTCCTCTTCTGGACGGCATTGGGCAGGTCGATCACCCTGGCGTGACGGCTGAATCACAGCAGGTACTGTGAAAGTATCACAGCTGCTACGCATACAGAAGTGCCACTACCATCCGAACCATGACCGACGCGGGCGTGTCCGAACGCCGCCCCAACCGGCGCGGCCATGCCACCCGCGAGAACATGCTGAAGGCCGCGGTCAAGGCGTTGGCCTCCGGCGATCCCGGTGCGGTATCGGCCAACAAGATCGCCCGTGACATCGGCGCCACCTGGGGTGCGGTGAAGTACCAGTTCGGCGACAACGACGGACTCTGGGCCGCGGTGCTCCAGTCCACCGCCGAACGACGGGCCCAAGTGCTCACCTTCGCCGACACCACCGCACCGCTGCGCCAGCGCGTCGCCGACATCATCGACACCCTCTACGACGGGCTGACCTCCACCGACTCCCGAGCCATCGAGAACCTGCGCGCGGCCTTGCCACGCGACCACGCCGAACTCGAAGCGCTCTACCCGCGCACCGCGGCCGAACTCTCGTCGTGGGGACGAGGCTGGCTCGCGACGTGCCAGAACGCATTCGCAGACCTGGAAGTCGACCCCGATCGCGTCGCAGAGGTCGCCGAGCTCATCCCTGGTGCCATGCGCGGCATCACCTCGGAACGCCAGCTCGGCACCTACGCCGACCTCGACAAGGCGCGGCGGGGGCTTACCAACGCCATCGTCGCCTACCTCGAGGACTCCCGGCTGCGCTGAGTCGCGCAGGATGGAAGCCGTGAATCTCATTCCGCTGCCCACCGCCACGATCACCGACGACGACGTCGCCGCAGTCTTGTTGCGCGCAGCGCAGGTCATCGACCCACTCCTCGACGTGCTGGCGGAGGCCGATCCCCTGGGCCTGAGGGAGCGCACCCACCACTTGGGCGATCCCGCCGGGAGTGCACTGGGAAGGGTCGAGGACGCATTCGCGTGGGCGCTGAACACGGCCAAGGTTCCAGGAACGCTGGCGTGGCAAGGCATGCCCATGGACGATCGCATCGAGTGGTGGATACACCGGGTCGGGGCGTTGAACACGGTGATCGTTGCCTTCCCGGGAGTCTTGGGAGCGGTGGCCGACCGGCTGCCCATTCAGGATCTCTTCGGGTACGCCAACCAGGCGATCGTGTTGTGCGCCGTGGCACGCGAGCACGGCATCTTCGATCATCGGCAACAGGTCCGGCTACTGGCTGCGGTCTTGTCGGGACGCGACCTCGTACTAGATGGGTCAGCAGAGGCGCTGCCCTCTGATTCCAGCGCGCTTCCCCGGACGCCGGCCGGTGTGGCGCAGGGTCTGTGGCGCCTCGCGGGTCTGATGCGCGCGATCACCGACGAGCTGGCCAAGCGGCCACATCCGAAGGGCTTCTATCGAGTCGTTGGCATGCTGCCAGGGGTGGGCGCCGTCGCCGACTACATCGGGGAGTACTGCGCGCTGGTACGAGCCGCCAAGGCCGGGGAACGCTGGATCGCCCAACAGATCGTGCTCTGACGATCAGGGCCCTACGGTGAGGTCGTCGGAGCGTCCTGCCTCGAGCCGCGACCACTGGGGGATGGGACGCCCGTTCATCCGGGTGTTGGAGCCATCGACCTGCCATTCTCGTGGCCAGCCGTCCGGGGAGTCCTCCCACGTCTCCTGGCGCCCGTACACCGTGAGGTCCATGAGCGCGTAGCTGTAGTCCATCGCCTCGACGCCGCGGCGGGTGGTCCAGTACGTCTCGAACACGCGGTCACCGTCGCGCAGGTAGCAGACGACGTGCATCAAGCCGACGTGGCGGCCGACCAGGAGCGTGTCGAGGGAGGGGAGTGCCGAGTACCACGGCATGTCCCAGTCCATGAACTCGCGGTAGCGGATGCCTTCCTCATAGGCCCCCTGGGCGAAGACCGCGTAGGTGATGTCGCGGGAGTGAAGGTACGACAGTTCCTGGACCTGGGTGGTCACCCACGTGCATCCCTCGCATTGCTCGGGCGCGGGATGGCCGGGGTGCCACATGAAGTAGTACGCGACGAGTTGCGTGCGCCCCTCGAACGCGTCGAGCAGTGTGATCGGGCCGTCGGAACCGATCAGCTCGAGGGTGGCGTCGACCTCGACCATGGGCAGCCGTCGCCGGGCCGCGGCGATCGCGTCACCTTCACGGATGTGTGCCTTCTCCCGAGTACGGAGCGTGTCGATCTCGGCCTCGAAGGCGGCGCGGTCGACTGCAGTGGGCATTGGTTCGTCCTTCATGGCTGTCCTCCAACGGTTTTGGTGGTCATTCATCGAGGTCCGCGTCGGCCGGGCCGAACAGGAACAGGTGATCGAGAACCGGCGTCGGGTCAGCCGACCAGTCCATCGCGGCGAGCTGGGCGCGGCTGCGGCGACCCGTTCGCCATCGCAGACCTTCGAATCGCGTAGTGCGGAGCCGTAATTCGGCGCGATCGCCCGATCCGCTCAGGTACTGGCCGTCCTCCACCGTGACGAGCAGCGGAACCGGCGTGCGCAGGTTGGCGAGTAGCTGGTCGGAGGACGTCCATACCGCCGCGGAGTCTCGGGCCCCTGGCCGGCCGATGGCAGCACGGACGTCGTGCTCGTGGCTGGTGATGTCGCCAAGAGGAGGTTTCACCCCGGCGGACTCGGCCATGTGGTCCAACGCTGCGGCGGCGTCGGTCCAGGCAGCAAGCAGCTCGGCCAGGTCATGGTCACCGAACCGGGCGATCTGAGCTGCCGTCTCCTCGTCGGTCGGCGGCCCCGTCAAACGCCCGCCCACCCAGTCCTCGGCGACGGCGACCATGTGCGCCACCACGTCGCGGACCGACCAGCCAGGGCAGGCCGCGACGGCCGCCTTCAATCCTGCGTCGTCCAGTCCCACCACCAATCCGACCATCCGCTCCTTCGTCTGCTGATACAGACCCGCGGACAGGCGCGCATCATCGACCGACACGGCGATCACTCCTCCGGCATGCGCGGCGGCCGTTGGTCATTGGGGTCGTCGGGATCGGGTTCACCGAACCACCGCGACGGTTGAGTCTCGCGGTAGGTGTCATGCCAGCTCCACCATTCGTAGGGCTTGGTCTGCGGGTAGCCCTCCGGGGAGTCCTCCCACGTCTCCTGGCGCCCGAGCGCGGTCATGTCGAGGAAGTTCCAGGTGTTGACGAAGACCTCGTCGCCCCGACCGTCGCTGAAATAAGTGCGGAATACCCGGTCTCCGTCCCGGATGAACGCGTTGTGGCCGTGCCATTCGTCCACACCGAAATCCACGTCGAAGGCACCGTCGGAGTTGGGAATCATCGTGTACCAGGGATGGGTCCAACCCATCCGTGCCTTGATTCGTGCGATGTCGGCCTGCGACCCACGCGAGGCGTACACGAACGAGGTGTCCCTGGCGTTCAGATGGGCGAGGTTGGGGATGTGGTCGGCCATCAACGAGCAGCCGACGCAGCCGTGCTCTGGCCACCCGTGCACGCCCGGATCGACGAAGGCGCGGTAGACGATCAGCTGACGGCGCCCGTCGAAGAGATCGACCAGGCTGGCCGGGCCGTCGGGCCCCTCGAACCGGTACTGCTTCTCCACCGGCGTCCACGGCATGCGCCTGCGCAACGCGGCCATCGCGTCACGCGCGCGGGTCAGCTCCTTCTCCTTGACGAGCATCTCCTGGTAGGCAACCTGCCAGTCCTGCGCCGACACGATCGGCGGTGTCTTCATGCGTTTCCCTTCCGCTTCTGCTGCAACGGTTCTGGCGACTTGGTGCCAACGGCCGCAATTCAACGTTATATATTTCAGTTGAATGACTTCGCGTTCAGCTCACCATGGGCGACCCGCTATAGTCAACAGAATGCTTGAAGATCAGGTGCTGGATCGGGCGTACTCCGCGCTCGCCGATCCCACTCGCCGCTGGGTGCTGGAGACATTGCGCAACGGCGACGCCCGCATCACCGACTTGGCCGCTCCGCTGCCGATGACGTTCGCCGGCGTATCGCGCCACGTCGGCGTCCTGGAATCGGCTGGCCTGGTGCGGCGCGAGGTGCGCGGCCGTGAGCACTGGCTTTCCCTGCAGCCGGACGGTCTGGCGATGGCCCAGCGGTGGATCGGCGAGCAGACCGACTTCTGGTCGACGCGTGCGGATGCACTGGAGGCGCGGTTGCGGCGGAAAGGCCGGGCGAGATCCTGATGAACGAGGCTCCGGTCGCCCGCGTGCAACGCGTCTTGCCCGCGACGCCAGGCGTGGTGTTCGACCAATGGCTGGATCCAGAATCGTTGGCGGACTGGATGTGTCCGCGTCCGGACCGATGTGTCGCCATCACCGTCGAACCCCGGATCGGGGGAGCCGTGCGCTTCGACGTCGACCATTCCGGTACCAGCGTGCTGATCACCGGTGAGTTCCTCGCCATCGACCGCCCGCACCTGCTGCGCTTCACGTGGACCAACTCGGACTGGGCGGACCCGACGGTGGTCAGCGTCGTCAACGTCGCCTTCGAACCGTTCGGCGACGATCAGACGCTCATGTCCATCGAGCATTCCCTCATACCCCCGGAGGAACTGGACAGCTTCGCGAACGGTTGGGTGGGCGTCTGCGATCAGCTCGAGGCGTTCCTTCGTAATTGACGCACCGCTAGACGGCGTGGACGATGACGGGACGTTCGCGGGGACCCCGCGGCCCGATTGGATGAGGCCCGATTGGATGAGGAGACGGTGAACCGCGATGCCTGACCGCCCGTACGCGTTGGTCCGCCGGCCTGCAGAGACACTGGCCGACGGCATCGTGACATTCCTCGAGCGCCAGCCTCTGGATCTCGAACTGGCCAAGCGTCAGTGGGATGACTACGTTGCGGCACTCGAGCGCAGTGGATGGCCCACCATCGCGATCGACGGTGACGACGCGATGCCGGACTGCGTGTTCGTCGAAGACGCCGTGGTGATGTTCGGCGACCTCGCGGTCATCACCAATCCGCGCCAGCCGACGCGCAACCCGGAAATCGTTGCCGTTCAACGAGCGATCGATGAGATGGGGCTGGAGAGTGCACCCATCACCGAGGGCACCCTGGACGGCGGTGACGTGCTCAAGGTGGGTTCGCAGGTGTACGTCGGGCTCAGCGGCACCACCAACGCGGCGGCGATCGACCAGCTTGCCCGGATCCTCGCGCCTCGCGGGTACACCGTCACGGCCGTGCCGCTGACCAAGGCGCTGCATCTGAAGAGCGCGATCACCGCGCTTCCCGACGGCACCGTCATCGGGTACGAGCCCGTCGTCGACGACCCGGGCACGTTCCCGTCGTTCCTCGGCGTGCCCGAGGAACCGGGAGCCCACGTGGTCATCCTCGACGACGATCTGCTGCTCATGAGTTCAGCGGCTCCCCGCACGGCGGAGTTGTTCGCCGATCGCGGCTATCGGCTTGAGACCGTGGACATCTCGGAGTACGAGAAGCTCGAGGGCTGCGTGACGTGTTTGAGCGTGCGAGTGCGATGACACGGTTGGGCCGCGTACGAGCGGTGCTGCTGTTGCTGGCTTCTGGTTGCGCGGTCCTGATTGCCGTCTCGCCGACCGCGAGCGCGGATGACGAGTCGGCCTACAACGGTGCACCGACGGTGGTCTCCGGCGGCCCCGTGCCGACGATGAACGGCGTTCCATGTGTTGCCGGACATCTCGGGACGTGTACCGGCTTCGCACAGAACTCGCCAACACCCAAGACGCCGCGGTCAGTAGTCGGGCACAGCCCGACGGTCAGCCCCTAAATCTCCCGTCGGCAGGTGAACTCGCTGTGTGCCAAGGGCTTCCAGATTCGAGGTGTACTGTCGGCATCAGCTGGTTAAACAGGCTAAGCAAATGATGCCGACGGAAGGACTTTGACATGGCGCGGACGGACGACGACACGTGGGACCTCGCTTCGAGCGTGGGAGCGACCGCCACCATGGTCGCCGCTGCCAGGGCGATCGCGACCAAACTCGATGACCCGCTGATCGACGATCCGTTTGCAGAACCGCTGGTCCGCGCCGTGGGGGTCGACTTCTTCACGAAGCTGGCCAGCGGCGAGCTCGACCCGGCCGACGTCGACGACGCCAACGCAGGCTGGGGTCTTCGGATGATGACCGACATGATGGCGGCTCGGACCCGGTACTTCGACGACTTCTTCCATGATGCGGCGCGGGCCGGGATCCGTCAGGGCGTCATCCTCGCATCGGGTCTGGACGCCCGCGGCTACCGACTGCACTGGGCGGACGGAACGACGGTCTTCGAGATCGACCAACCAGAAGTCATCGAGTTCAAGACCGCCACGCTTACGGGACTGCGTGCGTTGCCCACCACAGACCTGAGATTCGTTCCCATCGATCTTCGAAGGGACTGGCCCGCTGCACTCCGCGAGGCCGGATTCGATGCCACCCAACCCACCGCCTGGATCGCCGAAGGCCTACTGGCCTTCCTTCCCTCGGACGCCCAGGACCGCTTGTTCGACCAGCTGACCGCACTCAGCGCACCGGGCAGCCGGGTGGCCACCGAAACCTTCGGTGGCCCTCCGGACGGCGACGTGGCGAAGGCCGAGGAGTCCATGCGGGCATTTGCGCAACGGTGGCGCGATCACGGCCTCGACGTCGATGTGTCGGACCTCTGGTACCACGGCGACCGCAATGACGTGGCGACCTACCTTGACGCCCGGGGCTGGGCGTCGGTCGGAACCACGATGAAGCAACTACTGACCGCGAATGGATTGCCCTTGGCACCTGTCGGGGAGGACGGCACGTCGGTCGCAGAGAACCTCTACTACACGTCGATCCTGAGGTAGTGCCGAACCGCTGTGAACTGGGGCGGAGTGGTGTCAGCCCTGCTGGCTGAGGGCCAGGCAGGTGCCGTAGTGCTCGGGTGTGCAGGGAATCCCATTGACCGTGGCAACTTGGCCGGGATTTTGCACGATGCTGTTACCCGAGGGACCCTGTGGGCTGACGGCGATGTTTCCCGGCCCGCCTGCGACGCACACACCTTCGAATCGGGACTCAGTGGTGCCATAGGGGCAGGCCCCGGCCGGGGAGGCCACGACCAATGATCCAGCGGCCACTGCCACGGCACATCCGAAGAGGACAATCCCTCGCTTCACGACCACCATCAACAACTCCCAAGCGCCTCGTCCGATGACCACAGCCTAGCCCAACGGGCTATTTGCAGGGTTAATCGTGGTCAAGCGGCATCTCGTTACGCACTCGTCGGACGGCCGCTTGGATCTCGGCGACTCGCGACGTAGGCAGTCCCCAGGGGTGGTCCACACCGACCCGTTCGTCGACATCCCACAGCACGCACTGCTCGCCCGGCTTGGCGACCAGTGACCATGCGATCACCGTCCTGCGAAGTTGCTCGTCCATCGGCCCGGTGACCTCCAGGAGCCCTGCGGGTGCACCGTCAACGGGATTGTGATGCAGAAAATTGCCGTAGGCCGCCGTGCAGAATTCCGAATACCTTGCGGTACACAGGATCAGACCGTGCCACGCCTCGTCAACCGCCCGCGACGGCATCCCGATCGCCTTGCCGTCGCGCAGCGCAGGCCCGCAGCATCGCAGCCATTGCCGCAAACCGGTCTCGATGAGTGACCGTGGTTGCCACGGACAGGTTTTGAACACGGCGAGGGGCAGCTCGAGGTCGGCCACCGCAGTGCCCACTCGGTCGAGGCGATCCCCGCGCCTGCGCAGTAACGACGACATGTCGTCAACCCCCGCAACCACCGCAGCCACCACAACCGCCGCAGCCCCCGCCGCAACCGCCGCAGCCACCACCACCGCAGCTTCGGCGGCGGCTCTCGCCCGATTCCTTCCCGGCATCCCAGGTCTCGTCGTCGTCACCATCGCGGGACTTGGTCACCGCGATCGCGAGCATGGCCGATCCAAACACCCCCAGAATGACTATCAAGGTGACCATCACGACCCCCCCTTCAGATCGGCGAGATCCTCGCCTTCGACACCCCGTCGTGTCGATCGTCTGACCATGATGGGGCCGCCGTCGCGGGCACGGAATGGGCCCGGCCCCCGACACCGAATTTCCTTGCACGATTCACAGATTCACGCACCATCGATTCGCCCTGGGTGGACCTCGAGCCCTCGGACACGCGATTCCTGCCGACTTCCTGGAAGCTCTGAACACCCTGCCCGCGGTACCTCCGAAACCGCAACGCCACGAAACGTCATACGACAGAAACAGAGCCGGTATACCGTTGTCCTCGATGCCAGCGCAGGGTACCGCTCGCCCTGGCTGCGGAACGAAAGCGGAGACGTCCCACG